>Ga0335083_10004491_pt1 | contig 17749 bp, 26 predicted proteins | sample Lox_Sample_42_FD_206716 | JGI IMG/M metagenome (GOLD analysis project Ga0335083, IMG submission 206716) | Soil microbial communities from Loxahatchee National Wildlife Refuge, Florida, United States - Lox_Sample_4.2 | ecosystem: Environmental > Terrestrial > Soil > Wetlands | place: USA...
CGCGATGCGGGCTACGCGTTGCTCCGCCTCAATTCTGGCGAAGTGCGCCGCGTGCGTCTCGAGTGCATGGCGACGGTCGGCGCGGTGTCGAACCCCGACCACATGAACGAGGTCATCAGCAAGGCCGGCCGCAACGTCTGGAAGGGCAAGCGTCCTTCCGTGCGCGGCACGGCCATGAACCCGATCGACCATCCGCATGGCGGCGGCGAAGGCCGCACCAAGGGCGGTCGCCATCCCGTCACCCCGTGGGGCAAGGGCACCAAGGGCAACAAGACGCGCACCAACAAGCGCACCAACAAATTCATCGTGCGCTCCAGGCACGGCAAGGCGCAAGGGTAAGAACCGATGACTCGTTCCGTTTGGAAAGGCCCGTTCGTCGACGGCTATCTGCTCAAGAAGGCGGAGGCCGCGCGCGGCTCAGGACGCAAGGACGTGATCAAGACCTGGTCGCGCCGCTCGACGATCTTGCCGCAATTCGTGGGCATTACCTTCGGCGTCTACAACGGCAGGAAGCACATCCCGGTGCTCGTCACCGAGGACATGGTCGGCCACAAGCTCGGCGAGTTCGCGCCGACGCGCACCTTCTTCGGCCACAACGCCGGCGACAAGCGCGCCAAGAGGGCGGACTAACATGGGCAAGCAGGCACTCGAGCGCGTCCTTCCCGACAACCAGGCGAAAGCCGTCGGACGCATGATCCGCATCTCGCCGCGCAAGCTGAACCTCGTGGCGCAGTCGATACGCGGCCAGACGGCGGAGCAGGCGCTCAACACGCTGACATTCTCGCCCAAGCGGGTGGCCAAGCAGGTCAAGAAGATCCTGCAGTCGGCGATCGCTAATGCCGAGAACAACCACGACCTCGACGTCGACGATCTCGTCGTGCGCGAGGCCTCGGTTGGCAAGAACCTGCTGATGCGGCGCTTCCATGCCCGCGCCCGCGGCCATGCCGGCGGCATCGAGAAGTTCTTCAGCCAGATCACGATCGTGGTCGAAGAGAAGCGCGAGAAGGAAGAAGAGAAGCCCGCGCCGAAGAAGAAGGCGCGCTCCAAGGGCGCAAGCGAAACCAAGTCCGGGACCAAGGCCCCGGCGAAAAAGCGGTCTTCCAAGAAGACCGGGGAGAAGGCCTGATGGGTCAGAAAGTCAATCCGATCGGCTTCCGCCTCGGCGTGAACCGCACCTGGGACTCGCGCTGGTACGCGGGCAAGAAGGAGTACGGCAAGCTCCTTCAGGAAGACATCAAGATCAGGAACCACCTGTCCGAGCGCCTGAAGCAGGCGGGCGTCAGCCGCGTCGTGATCGAGCGGCCGCACAAAAAGTGCCGCATCACGATCCACTCGGCGCGTCCCGGTGTCGTCATCGGCAAGAAGGGCGCCGATATCGAGAAGCTCAAATCCGACGTGCAGAAGTTCACCTCCGACGAGGTGCATCTGAACATCGTCGAAATCCGGAAGCCCGAGATCGATGCGAAGCTCGTGGCCGAGAATATCGCGCAGCAGCTCGAGCGCCGCGTTGCGTTCCGCCGCGTGATGAAGCGCGCGCAGCAATCGGCGATGCGCCTCGGTGCGCTCGGCATCCGCATCAATTGCGGCGGCCGTCTCGGCGGCGCCGAGATCGCGCGCATGGAATGGTACAAGGAGGGCAAGGTCCCTCTGCACACGCTGCGCGCCGATGTCGATTACGGCGTCGCGACCGCCAAGACGACCTATGGCACGTGCGGCGTAAAGGTCTGGATCTTCAAGGGCGAGATCATGGAGCACGATCCGTTCGCGGTGGAGAAGCGCCAGGCCGAATCTTCAGACCAGAGCCGCCCGGGCGGCGAGCGCCGCGAACGCGATCGCGATCGCGAACGTCCGGCTCCGGCGAGCGCAGATTAAGAGACAAACATGCTTCAGCCAGCACGCACCAAGTACAGAAAGCAGCACAAGGGCCGCATCCACGGCGCGGCCAAGGGCGGCACCGAGCTCAATTTCGGCGCCTTTGGCCTCAAGGCCCTCGAGCCGAACCGCATCACCGCGCGCGAGATCGAAGCCGCGCGCCGCGCCATCACGCGCGAGATGAAGCGCGCAGGCCGCGTGTGGATCCGCGTGTTCCCCGACGTGCCGGTGTCGAAGAAGCCGGCCGAAGTCCGCATGGGCTCGGGCAAGGGCGCGCCCGAATACTGGGTCGCCAAGATCAAGCCGGGACGCATCCTGTTCGAGGTCGACGGCGTCGACGTCGCGACCGCGAAGGAAGCAATGCGGCTTGGCGCGGCGAAGCTCTCCATCGCGACGAAGTTCGTCGCCCGCGCGATCTGAAGGATCAGTCATGGCTGTGAAGAAAAAGACCGCGAGCAAGGCGAAGGCGCCCAAGGCCAAAAAGGCCAAGGCGACCAAGGCCGCCAGGACGTCGAAGAAGGCCGCGAAGGTGTCGAGTGCGGCCGACGATCTGCGCGCGAAGACCCAGGACCAGCTCTCGGACCAGCTCGTGAAGCTCCAGAAGGAGCAGTTCAACCTGCGCTTCCAGAAGGCCAACGGCCAGCTCGAGAAGACGAACCGGGTGCGCGTGGTGCGCCGCGAGATCGCGCGCATCAAGACGATCATGAACGAACACGCTGCCAAGGCGGCACAAGCATAAGGACGGAAGATCATGCCGAAGCGCGTGCTGCAGGGCGTCGTCGTCAGCGACAAGAACAAGAAGACCGTGGTGGTGAAGGTCGAGCGCCGCTTCACCCACCCGATGATGGGCAAGACCGTGCGCCGTTCGAAGAAGTACCACGCCCATGACGAGAAGGGCGAGTTCAAGACGGGCGACATCGTGCGGATCAGAGAATGCCGCCCGATCTCGAAGCTGAAGACCTGGGAAGCCTTCGAACGCGTAAGCGGGAAATAAGGCGCAAATAGAAGCGCCAGGAGCAGAACACATGATTCAGATGACCACCGAGCTCGATGTCGCCGACAATTCCGGCGCGCGCCGCGTGATGTGCATCAAGGTGCTGGGCGGCTCGAAGCGCCGCTATGCCGATGTCGGCGACACCATCGTGGTGAGCGTGAAGGAAGCCATTCCGCGCGGCCGCGTGAAGAAGGGCGAGGTCCTGAAGGCCGTCGTCGTGCGCACGGCGCATGGCGTGCGCCGTCCCGACGGCAGCCTGATCCGCTTCGACTCGAACGCCGCGGTGCTCGTGAATCCGCAGGGCGAGCCGGTCGGCACGCGCATCTTCGGACCGGTGACCCGCGAGCTCCGCGCGAAGAACCACATGAAGATCATTTCGCTCGCGCCAGAGGTGCTCTGATGACCGCCAAGATCAGAAAAGGCGATCGCGTCGTCGTCACGACGGGCAAGGACAAGGGCAAGAAGGGCGAAGTCCTCAAGGTCTTCCCCGCGGACGCCCGCGCGCTCGTGTCGGGCGTGAATGTCGTGAAGCGCCATCAGCGCCAGACCGCCAAGACGCAGGGCGGCATCGTCAACAAGGAAGCGCCGGTCCATCTCTCCAACCTCGCCCATGTCGACCCGAAATCGGGCGAGGCGACGCGGATCGGATTCAAGGTGCTGGGCGACGGCCGCAAGGTCCGCTTCGCCAAGAAGTCCGGTGAGGTCATCGATGTCTGACGCAGGTACCGAAAAGCCCAAGGCCGAGAAGGCCGAGAAGAAGGCGCCGAAGAAGCGCGAGGAGAAGAGCGCGGGCACGCAGATCGCGGTCGGCGAAGCCGCGCGCGATCCCAACTACGTGCCGCGCTTCAAGAAGCGCTACCAGGACTCGATCAAGCCCGAGCTGATGAAGAAGTTCGGCTACAAGAATGCGATGCAGGTACCGCGCATCACCAAGGTGATCTTGAACATCGGCGCGGGCGAGGCGGCTTCGGACGGCAAGAAGATCCAGGCCGCGGTCAACGATCTGACCGCGATCGCAGGCCAGAAGGCGGTCATGACGCGCGCCAAGAAGGCGATCGCGACGTTCAAGATCCGCGCCGGCCTTCCGATCGGCGCCAAGGTCACGCTGCGCCACGACCGCATGTACGAGTTCCTCGACCGCCTCGTGACGATGGCGCTGCCGCGCGTTCGCGACTTCCGCGGGCTGAACGGCAAGAGCTTCGACGGACGCGGCAATTTCGCGATGGGCCTCAAAGAGCACATCGTGTTCGTCGAGATCGACTACGACAAGACCGAAACCGTGTGGGGCATGGACGTCATCATCAACACGACGGCGAAGACCGATGAAGAGGCGAAGGCGCTTCTTCAGGGCTTCCAATTCCCCTTCATGAACTGAGGCTAAGATGGCGAAACTCTCCCAGATCAACCGCAACGCGAAGCGCGAGAAGATGGTCGCGAAATACGCGGCCAAGCGCGCGGCGCTGAAGGCGAAGGCCGAGGACATGAACGTCCCGGCGGAAGAGCGCTTTGCTGCGCGGCTCAAGCTCGCGAAGCTGCCGCGCAATTCCTCGAAAGTGCGCATTCATCATCGCTGCGAGCTCTCCGGCCGCTCCAAGGGCTACTACCGGAAAGTGAAGCTCTCGCGCATCGCGCTGCGCGACCTGGCGAATTTCGGCCAGATCCCGGGCATGACCAAGGCGAGCTGGTAGGAAGGAAAGAACATGGCGGTTACCGATCCGATTGGCGACCTTCTGACCCGCATCCGCAACGGTCAGCTTCGCGGCATGGCGAAGATCAAGTCGCCCAATTCCAAGCTCAGGATTCGCATCCTGGACGTGCTACAGGCCGAGGGCTTCATCCGCGGCTATGCCGAAGTCGAGTTCAAGGGCTCGGGCAGGAAGGAGCTCGAGATCGAGCTCAAATATCACGAGGGCCAGCCGGTCATTCGCGAGCTGAAGCGCGTCTCCACGCCGGGCCGCCGCGTCTACGCGTCGGTCACCGACCTGAAGCCGCATCGCAACGGCCTGGGTGTGGCGATCGTTTCGACGCCGCAAGGCGTGATGACGGACACCTCCGCGCGCGAGAAGAACGTGGGCGGCGAAGTCCTCTGTCAGGTGTTCTAGGAGAGAACGATGTCACGTATCGGCAAGAAACCGATCGCATTGCCGAAGGGCGTCACCGCAACGGTCGAAGGCAAGACCGTGAAGGTGAAGGGCCCGAAGGGCGAGCTCAAGCTCACGCTCGTCAGCGAGGTCGACGCGAAGGTCGATGCTGACGGCATCCACGTGGTGCCCAAGCTCGAGATGGAGCGCGCGCGCCAGATGTGGGGCCTTTCCCGCTCGCTCGTGAACAATCTCGTGGTCGGCGTGACGCAGGGCTTCACCTCGCGTCTCGAGATCCAGGGCGTCGGCTATCGCGCCGCGGTGCAGGGCAAGAACCTGAACCTGCAGCTCGGCTTCAGCCACGACGTCGTCTATCCGATCCCGGCGGGCATCGCGATCGCGGCGGAGAAGCCGACCATGCTGACGATCTCGGGCATGGACAAGCAATTGGTGGGACAGGTCGCGGCCGAAATCCGCGGCTACCGTCCGCCCGAGCCCTACAAGGGCAAGGGCGTGCGCTATGCGGGCGAGTATGTCCGGCGCAAGGAAGGCAAGAAGAAATGACGATCAAGCTGTTCGATCGCAGGAAGGCGCGCACGCGCTTCCGCATCGCGACCAACGCGGCGGGACGGCCGCGTCTGTCGGTGTTCCGCTCCGGCAAGCATATCTATGCGCAGATCATCGACGACGCGCAGGGTGCGACCCTTGCCTCCGCCTCGACGGGCGAGAAGGACGGCAAGGTTTCGAAGAGCTGGAACGTCGCGGCGGCGAGCGAAGTCGGCAAGAAGATCGCCGAACGCGCGCTGGCAAAGGGCGTCAAGGCTGTCGTGTTCGACCGCGGCGGCTACATCTATCACGGGCGCATCAAAGCGCTCGCCGACGCTGCCCGCGAGGGCGGCCTCGAGTTTTGAGGAAGGAACAGACACGTGGCGCGTGAACAAAGAGGCGGCCGCGAGCGCGGCAAGGGCGAAGAGCGCGACAGCGAATTCGTCGACAAGCTCGTTCACATCAATCGCGTGGCGAAGGTGGTGAAGGGCGGCCGTCGCTTCGGCTTTGCTGCTCTCGTCGTCGTCGGCGACCAGCGCGGCCGGGTCGGCTTCGGCCATGGCAAAGCGCGCGAAGTCCCGGAAGCGATCAGGAAGGCGACCGATGCCGCCAAGCGCGCGATGATCCGCGTGCCCCTGAAGGACGGCCGCACGCTGCATCACGAGACGCGCGGCCATCATGGCGCGGGCAAGGTGGTGGTGCGTCCGGCGCCGGCCGGTACCGGCATCATTGCCGGCGGCCCGATGCGCGCGGTGTTCGAATCCCTGGGCGTGGGCGACGTCGTCGCCAAGTCGCTAGGCACCTCGAACGCCTACAACATGGTGCGCGCGACGTTCGACGCGCTGAAGAGCCAGCAATCGCCCCGCATGGTGGCGCAGCGCCGCGGCCGCAGCGTGACGGAAATCATTTCGCGCCGCGAAGGACAGAAGGGCGAGCAGGCGTCGGCAAGCTGAGGCTTTCCAACTTCGCCAAAGGACAACAGCGATGGCTGAGAAGAAGACAGAGAAGAAATCCGGCAAGACGGTGACCGTCCGCCAGATCAAAAGCGCCAACCGCAAGCCCGAGATCCAGGCGGCGACGTTGCGCGGCCTTGGCTTGGGCAAGATCCGCCGCGAGCGCACGCTCGAGGACACGCCGGCCGTGCGCGGGATGATCCGCGCCGTGCAGCACCTCGTCGAAGTTGTGAAAGAAGACTGACATGAAACTGAACGAGATCCGCAACAACGAAGGCGCGCACAAGCGCAAGGCGAAGGTCGGGCGCGGCTCCTCCTCGGGCCTCGGCAAGACGTCGGGCCGCGGCGTGAAGGGTGCCAAGGCGCGTACCGGCACGAAGGTCTACGGCTTCGAAGGCGGCCAGATGCCGCTGCACATGCGCATGCCGAAGCGCGGCTTCAACAACATCTTCGCCAACGACTTTTCGGAGCTCAATCTCGGCCGCCTGCAGAAGGCGATCGACGAGAAGCGAATCGATGCGGGCGCCAAGATCAACGAGGAAGCGCTCCGGAAGGCCGGCCTCGTGCACAAGAGCCGCGACGGCGTCAGGCTCCTGGGCGAGGGCGAACTTAAGGCGCGGCTCGACATCGAAGTCGCCGGCGCCTCGGCCTCGGCGAAGGAAGCGGTCGAAAAGGCAGGCGGCACCATCGTCCTGACCTTCAGGAAGAAGGTCACGACCAACAAGAAGGGCCAGCCCGGCAAGCGCCAGGAACGGCGCAAGAAGGCGGCGGAAAAGCGCGCCGCACGGGCCGGTTAAGAGGAGTTTTTCACGGTCCGCTTGAGGCGGACGCGGCGGAAAGCCGGGACGATTCGTCAACCCCGCGACGCCGCGTCCTGAATTGGGAGCCCCGGACCCTATATATTGGCGGCCGCCCGAACGGCTTTCAGACCGTGGAGTAGGAAATGCCTTCAGCCGCCGAACAACTGGCCGCGAATTTCAATTTCAGCAATTTCGGCAAGGCCAAGGAGCTGAGGGACCGGCTCCTGTTCACGCTTGGCATGCTCATCGTGGCGCGGCTCGGTACCTACATCCCGATGCCGGGCATCGACCCCAACGAACTGGCGCGTCAGCTGACGCAGCAGCAGGGCGGGTTGCTCGACGTGTTCAACGTGCTCGCGGGCGGCGCCGTGCAACGCATGGCGATCTTCGCGCTCGGCATCATGCCCTACATCTCCGCCTCGATCATCATCCAGCTGATGACGACCGTCATCCCCGAGCTCGAAGCGCTCAAGAAGGAAGGCGAGGCCGGGCGCAAGACCATCAACCAGTACACGCGCTACGGCACGGTTGGACTGGCCGCGATCCAGGCGCTCGGTATCGGCATCGGCCTCGAGCATTGGGGCACCGTCGTTTTCGCGCCGGGGCCGTTCTTCCTCATCACCACGGTGGTGACGCTCACCGGCGGCACGATCCTCCTGATGTGGATCGGCGAGCAGATCACGAGCCGCGGCGTCGGCAACGGCATCTCGCTCATCATCTTCGCCGGCATCGTGGCGCGTTTCCCCAGCATGCTGAGCCAGCTCTTCGAGGGCGCGGCGCACGGTTCGATCGATCCGCTTGCGATCATCGTGGGCCTGATCCTCGTGGTGGCGCTGGTCGGCGGCATCGTGTTCATGGAGCGCGCGCAGCGCCGGCTGCTCGTGCAGTATCCCAAGCGCCAGGTCGGCAACCGCATGTATGGCGGCGAGGCCTCGCATCTCCCCCTGAAGCTCAACGTCTCGGGCGTCATCCCGCCGATCTTCGCCTCGTCGATCCTCCTGCTTCCGACCACGATCGCGAGCTTCAACGCGCAGAATATTCCCGACTGGCTGCAGACGATCGTGACCTATATCAGCCACGGCCAGCCGCTCTACCTCTTCCTCTACGGCCTTATGATCATCTTCTTCTCGTTCTTCTACACCTCGATCGTCTTCAATCCGGAAGAGACGGCGGAGAACCTGAAGAAGTATGGCGGCTTCCTGCCCGGCATCCGGCCCGGCAAGAAGTCGGCGGAGTACATCGACTATGTGCTGACGCGCATCACGGTTGTGGGCGCGATCTATCTCGCTATCGTCTGCCTGCTGCCGGAGTGGCTGATCTATCGCTACAGCATTCCGTTCTATCTCGGCGGCACATCGATCCTGATCGTCGTCAGCGTGACGATGGACACGGTTGCGCAGATCCAGAGCCATCTGATCGCGCAGCAATATGAAGGCCTCATCAGAAAGGCGAAGCTTCGGGGAGCGCGACGTTGAATCTGGTTCTGTTCGGCCCGCCGGGGGCGGGCAAGGGGACGCAGGCGAAGATCCTTCAGGAAAAACGCGGACTGCCACAACTCTCAACCGGCGACATGCTGCGCGCGGCGATCGCTTCGGGCTCGGAGCTGGGACGCAAGGTGGAAAGCATCCTCGCCAAGGGCGATCTCGTGTCGGACGAGGTCGTCATCTCCATCATCCAGGAGCGGCTGAAGAAGCCCGACTGCGCCAAGGGCGCTGTCTTCGACGGCTTCCCCCGCACGATCCCGCAGGCCGAGGCGCTCGACAAATTGCTCGCGGGGCTCTCACGCAAGATCGACGTCGTGATCGAGCTCAAGGTCAATGACGAGATCCTGCTCGACCGCGTCAAGCAGCGCATCGCCCAGGGGCTTTCGCGCGCGGACGACAATCCCGAGACGCTCAAGAACCGGCTCGCGGTCTATCACCGCAACACGGCGCCGCTGATCGCCTTTTACGGAAAACAGGGGAAAGTCGTGACCGTGGACGGCATGGCGCCGATCCCGGAAGTCACCAAGCAGATCACGGCGGCGGTCGAGAAAGCCGGCGGCTAGCCGGCCCTTCCTATGCCGCGCTGACCCCGCCAAAGACGCCCGGGATCAGCTCGCCCCGTCCTTCCCATTCGCGCAAGGTACGGAGCAGGCGCCGGCTTTCGGCGATTTTCGAGCGGCTGTCGCGCAGGACGAGTTCGAGGTCCATGGCAGCCTGCTGCACGGGTTCTTCGCACGCGGCTTTGGGCGGAACGTGGGCAGGGGCCTTGGCGGCACGAACCCGCTCGGTGCCTCGCCAGAGTTCGAAGGAAGACGCCTGGTCGCTGCAGGTGCCGGATACGAGTTCTGCTACGGCGACCGCGGTCTTGTCGTCCTGGGCGTCGAAATCGTCCCGGCCCATGATCGCGCCCCGGTCGTTGAGCAGGTAATAGCGGTAGGTCGGCAAGACGGCCCCCCTGGCCCCTCTGTCGGGAAGGAGCATGGTCGGGAACCTTTAAGGACCGGTGAGCAGCACCTATGTGTTGGGGGCGGCCGGTAAGGCCCCCTGCGGCAAGCTGTTCATTTTCCGAGGGTTTCGCCGGTTGACTGGAGGGTAACGATTTCTATAATCCGCGCCCTCGCGGCAGATTTCCTGTCAATTCGCGGTTTGAGGGCTCTTTCCGGGGCCGCGCCGTGGTTTGGCAAGGGCTCGGCCGCGCTTCGCGCAAGTACAGAGAATTCAACGTCGTAACAGACTTCGGAGAGCTTCGTGGCACGCATCGCCGGCGTCAATATTCCCACCCAGAAGCGGGTCGAGATCGGTCTTCGCTATATCCATGGCATCGGCCCTGCGAAGGCGAAGGAGATCATCAAGAAGGCAGGCATTGCAGCGGATCGCCGCGTGCACGACCTGACCGAAGCGGAAGTCATCCAGATCCGCGAGATCATCGACCGCGACTATCTCGTCGAAGGCGATCTCCGTCGCGAAGTCGCGATGAACATCAAGCGCCTCATGGACCTCGGCTGTTATCGCGGCCTGCGTCATCGCAAAGGTCTTCCCGTCCGCGGCCAGCGCACGCACACCAATGCGCGCACCCGCAAAGGTCCCGCCCGCGCCATCGCCGGCAAGAAGAAAGTCACGAAGTAGAAAATATGGCTGCTCCCTCCGCACAAGCGAAGCCCGCGCCGCGCGCTCGCAAGAAAGAAAAGAAGAACGTCGTGGTCGGCATCGCCCATGTCGCGGCGACCTTCAACAACACGATCATCTCCATCGCCGACACGCAGGGCAATGTCGTGTCCTGGTCGTCGGCCGGCATGATGGGCTTCAAGGGCTCGCGCAAATCGACGCCGTATGCGGCGCAGGTCGCGGCCGAAGACGCCGGCCGCAAGGCCGTCGAGCACGGCATGCGCACGCTCGAAGTGGAAGTGAGCGGCCCGGGCTCGGGACGCGAATCCGCGCTGCGCGCGCTGCAGGCCGTGGGCCTCATCGTCACCTCGATCCGCGACGTGACGCCGATCCCGCACAATGGCTGCCGGCCGCCCAAGCGCCGCCGCGTCTAACAGGAGCGCTTCCAGGAAGAGTGGAAACCGGTTTTCCGTCCGGAAGCGCGACCAAGGAAAGAGTTTTTGTTCGGAAAAAAGCGTACCCGTCGAACGCAATGGGCGTGGTCCGACACGTCCGGGAAACGATGAGGAAAAATGTTTCAGAAGAACTGGCAAGAACTGATCAAGCCGCAGAAGTTGAAGATCGAAGCCGGCCATGATGCCGGACGCTCCGCGACCATCACGGCGGAACCTTTGGAGCGCGGCTTCGGCCTGACGCTCGGCAACGCGCTCAGGCGCGTGCTGCTGTCCTCGCTGCAGGGCGCGGCCGTGACCTCGATCCAGATCGAGGGCGTGCTGCATGAATTCTCCTCGATCGCCGGCGTGCGCGAGGACGTGACCGATCTCGTGCTCAACGTGAAGCAGATCGCGTTGCGCATGCATTCCGAGGGGCCAAAGCGCCTCACGTTGCGCGCGCAAGGGCCCGGCGAAGTGACGGCCGGGCAGATCACGCCCGTCGCCGACATCGAGATCCTCAATCCCGAGCTCGTGCTCTGCACGCTCGACGAGAAGGTGGATTTCCGCATGGAGCTCACGGTCGCGACCGGCAAGGGCTATGTCCCCGCCGACCGCAACCGCCCGGAAGACGCGCCGATCGGCCTTATCCCGGTCGATTCGCTGTTCTCGCCGGTGAAGAAGGTCTCCTATAAGGTCGAGAACACCCGCGAGGGCCAGATCCTCGACTACGACAAGCTTACGCTCAGCGTCGAGACGAATGGCGCGGTCACGCCGGACAATGCGGTGGCCTATGCCGCGCGTATCCTGCAGGATCAGCTCCAGGTCTTCATCAATTTCGAGGAGCCGCGCGAGCGCGTCACCGAGGAAGCAAAGCCAGATCTCGCGTTCAATCCGGTGCTGCTCAAGAAGGTCGACGAGCTCGAGCTTTCGGTGCGCTCGGCCAACTGTCTCAAGAACGACAACATCGTCTATATCGGCGACCTCATCCAGAAGACGGAAGCCGAGATGTTGCGCACGCCGAATTTCGGCCGCAAGTCGCTCAACGAGATCAAGGCGGTGCTCGCGGAAATGGGCCTGCATCTCGGCATGGAAGTGCCGGGCTGGCCGCCGGAGAACATCGAAGACCTCGCGAAGCGTTACGAGGATCAGTACTAAACCTTTGGTGTCATCCCGGACGCGCGTCAGCGCGATCCGGGACCCATGGGGCAATGTTGGAAATGGGTCCCGGTTCTGCGCAGCGCCGAAGGGGCGCTGCTTGACCGGGATGACAGGAGATTTGGCATGCGTCACCGCAACCAGGGCCGCAAGCTCGGCAAGAAGACCGCGCACCGGACCGCGATGTTCGCCAACATGGCGGCCGCGCTGATCAAGCACGAGCAGATCAAGACCACGCTGCCCAAGGCGAAGGAGCTTCGCCCGGTGGTGGAGAAGCTCGTGACGCTCTCGCGCCGCGGCTCGGCCAACCTGCATGCGCGCCGGCTCGCGCTCGCGCAGGTGCGCGACGAGACGCAGGTGAAGAAGCTCTTCGACGTGATCGGCCCGCGCTATGCCAAGCGCCCCGGCGGCTATACCCGCGTCTTGAAGGCGGGCTTCCGCCACGGCGACCACGCCGAGATGGCCTTCATCGAGTTTGTCGACCGCGACGAGGACGCCAAGGGCCTGGATTCCGGTCCCGTCGAGGTCGGTGCGGAAGAGGAAGACGCCGAGGCCTGAATTTGGCCGCGTTTTGCCATAGATTTCGGGGGCGGCCGTTCGGTCGCCCCTTTTGCTTTGAGAGATCAGCGATGCTCAAGCGGAGCAGTCAATCGGCGCGATGTCTTCTTCTGCGCCTTTCCCCTGCAGTCTTCCTCGCCTTGTCCATCGGCGCTCCCGCGCGCGGCGCGGAATCGGTGCCGCAGTCGATGAACCAGGTCTTTCTGACCTTCGCGCCGGTCGTGAAGCGCGTCGCGCCGGCGGTCGTGAACGTCTATGCGCGCTCGGTCGTGCAGGCGCCGACCAACCCGCTCTTCAACGATCCGGTCTTCCAGCAATTCTTCGGCGTCACGCCGCAGATGCGCCAGCGCGTGCAGCAATCGCTGGGCTCGGGCGTCATCGTGCGCGCCGACGGGCTGATCCTCACCAACAACCACGTGGTGCAGGGCGGCCAGGACATCGTCGTGGCGCTTTCCGACAAGCGCGAGTTCAAGGCCAAGGTGCTGCTGGCCGACTCCCGCACGGACCTGGCCGTGCTCAAGATCGACACGCGCGGCGAGAAGCTGCCCACCATTCCCTTCGCCGATTCCGACAAGCTCCAGGTAGGCGATCTCGTGCTCGCGATCGGCGATCCGTTCGGCGTCGGCCAGACGACGACGATGGGCATCGTCTCCGCGCTCGCGCGAACGCAGGTCGGCGCCAGCGACTACCAGTTCTTCATCCAGACGGATGCGGCCATCAATCCCGGCAATTCGGGCGGCGCGCTCGTCACGACGGACGGCAAGCTCGCGGGCATCAACACCGCAATTTATTCGCGCACCGGCGAATCCGTCGGCATCGGCTTCGCCATACCGGCCAATCTGGCGCGGCGCGTGGTCGACGGCGTGCAGGGCGGCGGCGTGAAGCTCGCCTGGATCGGCGCGGAAGGCCAGGCTGTGACGGGCGACATCGCGCGCGCGCTCGGGCTCCCGCGTCCGGAAGGCGTGTTGCTCAAGAGCGTATTTCCGGGCGGTCCGGTGGCGAAGGCGGGCTTGCGCACGGGCGACGTCATCGTCGCCGTCGACGGCGTCGAGGTCGACGACATGCAGGGCCTCAATTACCGCATCGCGACGCACAAGCCCGGCGATTCCGTGACGCTGCACGTGGCCTCGGGCAAGGCAGCGCGCGATGTCGCGGTCACGCTCGCCCTGCCGCCCGAGGATCCGCCGCGCGAGATCACGACCATCGGCGGACGCAATCCGCTTACCGGCGCGAAAGTCGAGAACCTGTCGCCCGCGGTCGCAACAGATCTCCAGATGGGGCTGATGGCCAAAGGGGTCGTCGTCGTTTCCGTGAGCGACGGCACGCCGTCGGGCAGCTACGGCTTCCAGCCGGGCGACATCGTGAAGTCCGTGAACGGCGTCGCAATCACGCGGTCAGGGCAGCTCCAGAAAGCGCTCGAGGCGGGCAACGGGCATTGGGATCTCGTCGTCGACAGGGGCGGGCAGAGACTCGCGCTTTCCGTCAACGGATGAAGCTGCAGCAGATTGTTCCGTAGACGGATTGACAGGTTCCGTTCATGAAACCGCGGCAAAAGCGCGTCTGACAGGAATCGGTACAACAATTTCGCGCGCGTCATGCGGCTCGTTCCGCCGTTGGTTCGTTCATCCCTCAGTGAATTCTCTTCACGAGGGTTACGATGAAAACGGGTGTTCTTCTTGCGGCAGCCGCAGCGCTCGCGCTCGGCGCCGGAACTCCCGCTTTGGCGCAGGGCGTGCTGAGCAATGTCTATGTGTCGGTGCTCGGCGGACCGACTTTCGATCCCGATCTGATGTTCAACGGCACGAAAGTGCCGATGGATACCGGTTTCAACGCCGGCGGCCGCGTGGGCTATCGCCTCGACGACATGCTGCCGGTGCAGGGATTCGCGGTCGAATTCGACGGATTCTACAACCAGAACCACTACAGCGGGACGCCATCGCGGCTCGCATCGGGCAGCCTGATGGGCAATCTCGTCTACCGCTTCGATACCGGCACGGCGTTCGGGGTCTATGGCGGAGGCGGCGTCGGCGCCGTTCAGTCATCCTTCAATGGCCGCGGCTTCGACAATTCGAGCACCGTGCTCGGCTGGCAGGCGCTTGGCGGCGTCGACTATCGGCTGAACGCCAACACCTCGTTCTTCACCGAGTATCGCTATCAGCAGGCGCATGCCGTCAATCTCGGCTTCGCCAACCATGTCGGAAACACGTCAAACAATGTCAGCGTGGGGCTGAAGTTCAATCTGTGAGGTCGGCGGAGCGAAGTTGAAGGCGTCAGTGGACCGGCGCTGCCGAAACGGCGCCGCCCTGCTATTCTTCCCCGCATGAGCGATTTGTTCGAGGCGGGAGGCCTTGAGGAGGACGCGCCTCGGCCCCTGGCCGACCGGCTGCGTCCCAAGGCGCTTGCCGAAGTGGTGGGCCAGGACCACCTGCTTGGCCCGACGGGTCCGATCGGCCGCATGGTGGCGGCGGCGCGGCCGCATTCCATCGTCCTCTGGGGACCGCCGGGTACGGGAAAGACGACCATCGCGCGCCTGCTCTCGAGCGCGTTCAAGCTTCATTTCGAGCAATTGTCGGCGGTGTTCTCCGGCGTCGCCGATCTCAAGAAGGCCTTCGACGCGGCACGCGCGCGGCGCAAGACGGGGCAGGGCACGCTCCTCTTCGTCGACGAAATCCATCGCTTCAACAGAAGCCAGCAGGACAGTTTTCTTCCGGTGGTCGAGGACGGCACAGTCGTCCTTGTCGGCGCGACGACGGAGAACCCGTCCTTCGAGCTCAACGGCGCGCTCCTTTCGCGCGCGCAGGTGCTGGTGCTGAGGCGCCTCGACGACCAAGCGCTGGAGACGCTGCTCGAACGTGCCGAAAAACATTACGGCGAAAAGCTGCCGCTGACCGAGGATGCGCGCGCGAGCCTGCGCGCGATGGCGGACGGCGACGGACGCTATCTGCTCAATCTTGCGGAAGAGGTGGCGTCGCTCAAGGTCGTCAAACCGCTCGACTCCGCAGGTCTCATGGCGGCAGTGCAGCGTCGCGTGCCGCTCTACGACAAGTCGCGCGAAGAGCACTACAACCTCATCTCCGCCTTGCACAAATCCATCCGCGGCTCCGATCCCGATGCAGCGCTCTACTGGCTGGCGCGCATGCTGGCCGGCGGCGAGCAGCCGCTCTACATCGCGCGGCGGCTGGTGCGCGCGAGCATCGAGGACATCGGCCTCGCCGATCCGCAGGCCGTGGTGCAGGCGCTCGCGGCGAAGGATGTCTACGATTTCCTGGGCAGCCCCGAAGGCGAACTCGCGCTGGTGCAGACGGTGATCTATCTCGCCAGTGCGCCCAAATCGAACGCGACCTATGTCGCGTATGGCGCGGCGAGGCGCGCCGCGGAGGAGCACGGTTCGCTGATGCCGCCCGCCCACATCCTCAATGCGCCGACGCGGCTGATGAAGGATCTGGGCTACGGCCGCGGCTACGAATACGACCACGAGGCCGAAGACGCGTTCTCGGGCCAGAACTATTTTCCTGACGCCATGCCGCGGCAGAAGCTCTACGAGCCCAAGGACGTCGGCTTCGAGCGCGAAGTCTCGAAGCGCCTCGACTATTGGGCGAAACTGCGCACGAAAAAGAGCGGGGCGTGAGCCGTCCAGGTGCCCACGCCCCGTCGGCTGACGTGAGACGGGTTGTCAGAACTGCCAGCCGATACCGCCGTTGATGCCCGCGCCGCCGTCGAGCGCGAACGTTCCGCCAAGCTTGATCACAGTATGTTCGTCGTCGAGCCGAGCCGAAGCGCCGACTGCGACCGCCGTCTCGCCGCGCCAATTGCCGAAGCCGATGCCGACGAGCGGCCTGCCCGGCGTGAAGGCTTGCGGGATGCCGGCCACAGCCATCGCCGCCGCTGTGCTCTGATTGGAAAATTTGTTCGCCTTGCCGAGGAAGTTGTTGGTGATGTTGGCGACCTTCTGGTCGGTGTAGGCGTTGGCCTGGTTCAGGACGGTCGTCATCGAGGCACCGAGCTGGCTGACATTGACGCCGTCGGTCGGATTGACGCCCGCCGCCACGTTGGTGAGACGGCGCTCGTTGCCCGGCGTGCCGAACGAGACGGTGTTGGCGACACTGGCGACCGAGTTCGAGCCGATGGCGACGGCGTTGGCCGCTGTTGCACGTGCGCCGGGCCCGATTGCCGTCGCAAGAGACGCGGTGGCGACGGAATTGTCGCCGAACGCGGCGCCGCCGCTGCCTGCACTCGCGGCGGCACCTATTGCCACAGAACCGGTTGCAACAGCGCCATGCCCGATTGCGATCGCATTGACGCCTGTCGCCTGAGCGCTGTCACCCAGAGCCATCGCGTCCGCCTGCGTTGCCTGCGAGTTCGCGCCGAGGGCGATGGCCGTCGTGCCCGTTGCGGCCGCGTTGTCGCCGAGGGCGATCGCGTCGGCCTGCGTCGCCTGGGATTCTGTTCCGACGGCGATCGAAGCCTGCCCACTCGCGGTCGCAGCCGTGCCAGGGAAGAAATTGCCCGTGGCGATCGCAATGGAGAAGTCGCCGCTCGACACCGAGCCCGCGCCGAGCGCCATGCTGAAATCGCCGGTCGCGTTCGCAAAGGCGCCCAGCGTGGTCGCCAATCCGCCAGACGACACCGACGCGACGCCCAGCGCGGTGGAGTCGAACCCGTTGGCGTTCGCGTCTCCGCCATAGGCCGTGTCTCCTTCGTTGACGGCCTGGCTGTTCGTTCCGACAGCCGTTGAAAGCGAGCCGTGGGCCTGCGCGCCCTTGAACGTCACGCCGTCGCCACCGCCGATCGCGACGCTGTTTGGCCCGTCCGCAATTGCCTGCGAACCGCCTGCAAAGGAGTAATCCCCCGTCGCCTGGCTGTTCTCGCCCACAGCAGCGCTGGCCAGGGCATCGGAGAATGCGAAGGCGCCGAGTGCCACCGAGCCTGTGTCTTCCGCTTCCGCGGCGTCGCCCGCCGCTATTGCCTGGTCTCCATGCGCGTTGACGAACGCACCCAGAGCGACGCTGTTCACACCCGTCACGAAGGAATGTTGACCGATCGCCACGGCGCCGGTTGCGGGAAGGTCGGCGTCTGCATTCGTGCCAAGCACGATGGAATTATCGGCCTCAGCGTCGGCGCCTTGCGAGAGCATGCCGTTGCCCCCACCGATGGCGATGCTGCTGATGCCATTGGCGGTGGATTCCGAGCCGTAGGCGACCGAGCCCGCGCCTTCGGCATCGGCAAAGATGCCGCTGGCCGTCGTGAAATCGCCGGCTGCGGTCGAC
>Ga0335083_10004492_pt1 | contig 17748 bp, 18 predicted proteins | sample Lox_Sample_42_FD_206716 | JGI IMG/M metagenome (GOLD analysis project Ga0335083, IMG submission 206716) | Soil microbial communities from Loxahatchee National Wildlife Refuge, Florida, United States - Lox_Sample_4.2 | ecosystem: Environmental > Terrestrial > Soil > Wetlands | place: USA...
GCGCCACCACCGGACCGCGTTCATCGCCTGCGAGCGCCTCCAGGCTGCCGGTGACGGTGCTGAAATCCAGCCGGCCCTCGCCCGGCCGCAGCAGTCGCACCGCGCTGCGCAGCGCGTTGCGATCGCGGGTGGGCTGGTTGCTGCCGCCCGCCGCAATCACCGCCAGCGTGTCGCCGGCGCTGACCAGCAACGCCCGTTGCGACGCGTCCATGCTCCCGATCACAGCCAGCGCGGCGCGCTGCGCGGCGGCGAACTCGCCGCCGGCCTGCATGGACAACGACGTGTCGATGACGATCAGCAGCAGCTGCGGTCGCGCCGTGGCCTGCGCGCCCGCGGCCAGCCGCCAGACCGGCTGCGCGAACGCGAGGGCCAGCAACGCGATGAACGCCAGCCGCGCCGCGAGCAGCAGCAGGTAGCGCAGCCGCTTCTGCACCAGCAGCCGCCGCTCGGTGGTGGCCAGCAGCATGGTGGAAGGCAGCGGCTGCCGCGCGGGGTTCTTCCGCTGCAGTCGATGCAGCCACCACGGCAGCGCCAGGCCCGCCAGGCCCACCAGGAACAGGGGTGCGAGCCAGCTCACGCGCGGTGCCCCCGGAACATGAGGTACTGGCGCAGCGGCCGGTCGAGCGGTGCCGCGCTGTCGATCAGCACGTGGTCGGCGCCCATGCCGCGCGCCGCGTCAGCCAGCGCCCGGATGTGTGCGCGGATGCGCGCCGGATACTGGTCCTGCATGAAATCGGGCGTGACTTCGATGCTCGCACCGCTCTCCATGTCCTCGAACAGCGTCGCCTGTCTCACGCTGGGTTTGAGTTCCGCGGGATCCAGCACCTGGAACAGCACCAGGTCCTGGCCCTGGAATGCCAGCGGGCGCACGGCTTCGAGCATCTGCTGCGGATCGCAGTAGAAATCGGAGATCACCGCCACCATGCCGCGCCGCGCCTGCAGCGCACGCAGGCCTTCGAGGGCCGGGCCGTAGGCCGTGCGGCTGGCGGGCGTGAGCGCATCGATGGCGTGCAGCAGCGCCGGCAGCTGGCCGCGGCGGCTGGAAGGCGGCCGCAGCAGGCGCACGTCCTCGTCGAAGGCGATCAACCCGATCGCGTCGTGCTGGCGCGCCGCGAGCCAGGCCAGGCTGGCCGCCAGCATCTGCGCGTAACGGAACTTCGAGATCGATCCCGAGGCAAACCCCATGGACGCGCTCGCGTCGAGCAGGATCATCAGGTGGCTGTTGGTTTCGCCGAGGAAGCGCTTGATGAAGGTGCGGCCGGTGCGGGCGTAGACGTTCCAGTCGATGAAGCGCGTGTCATCGCCCTCCACGTAGGCGCGGTACTCCGCGAACTCCTGGCTGAAGCCGAAGAACGGCGAGCGATGCAATCCCACCAGCGCGCCCTCCACCACGGTGCGCGCGATCAATTCCAGGCTGGAGAGCCCGGCCAGCAGCTGCGGTGGGAGCAGCTTCGCGTTCACTGCACGGCACCTGCGCCGCGCAGCAGGCCAGCGAGCAGCGTGTCGACGCTGAGGCTCTCGGATTCCGCATGGTAGTTGCCGAGCACGCGATGCCGCAGCACGGGCAGCGCCATGGCGCGGATGTCGTCCGTGGTCACGTGGTAGCGGTTGTCGAGCAAGGCGCGCGCCTTGGCGGCGAGCGTGAGGAACATGGTGGCGCGCACGCTCGCGCCAAAGCGCACATACTTTTTGATCTGCTCACCGGCCAGCGCATCTTCCGGCCGCGTCGCGCGCACCAGGTTCACGGCATAACGATTCACTTCTTCCGCCACCGCCACCTGCCGCGCCAGCCACTGGAAGCGGATGATCTCCTCCGCGTTGGTGCAGGCGGCCACCGCGGGCAGATCCACGCGCGAGGTGAAGCGGTTGATCACGGCCAGTTCTTCTTCGGCGCCGAGATAGTCCAGCACCACGTTGAACAGGAAGCGGTCGAGCTGCGCCTCCGGCAGCGGATAGGTGCCCTCCAGCTCGATCGGATTCTGCGTCGCGAGCACGAAGAACGGCTCGCCGAGCGCGTGCCGCTGGCCGCGCACCGTCACCGAATGCTCCTGCATGGCTTCCAGCAACGCGGCCTGCGTCTTGGGCGGCGTGCGGTTGATCTCGTCCGCCAGCACCACGTTGGCGAACAGCGGTCCGGGCACGAAAGTCCAGACGCGTTTGCCGGTGATCGAGTCCTCTTCGATGATGTCGGTGCCCGTGACGTCGGTGGGCATGAGATCCGGCGTGAACTGGATGCGCTTGAAGTGAAGTCCCAGCGCATCGGCCAGCGTGCGCACCAGCAGCGTCTTGGCCGTGCCCGGCATGCCGGTGATGAGGCAGTGGCCGCCGACCAGCAGCGTGACCAGCAGGTGTTCCACCACTTCATCCTGGCCGACGATGACCTTGTGCACTTCCTCGCGCAGCCGGTGCGTCACGGCGCGGAAGCGCTCGACCAGCGCGCGGGTGGAATCGGCGTCGAATTCTGCGTTCATGGTGTTCTCATGGCTCAAGGGTTCTTTGACAGCTCCAGCAGCAGCTTCTGCGCCGGGCGGAAGTTGGGAGCGATTTCCAGCGACTGCAGCACTTCGCTGTGCGCCTGCGCGCGCTCGCCGAGCGCCTGGTGCGCCCTGGCGAGGCGCAGATGCAGTTCCGCCTTGTCGGGCGCGTCGAGCGCGGCGGCGATGCCGTACTCGGCCAACGCCTCGGCCGGGCGCTGCAGTTCCAGCAGCCAGTCGCCCAGCTCGCCGTGCAGGCCCGCGTCGAACGGCGCCACGTAGTTCACGCTCTGCAGCACCTGCAGCGCCTGCTGCGGCTGGTTCGCGGCGTGGAACTGCGCGGCCAGGGTCTTCAGCGCGCCCGGGTCGTGGCCGCCGCGCTGCCAATAGTCATACAACGCCTGCCGGGCCTCGGACGCGTGCTGCGTGGCCTGCAATGCGGCCGCCAGCGGCAGCCACGGCGAGTCGTCCTCGACATCCTGCGGCAGGATGGCCAGCGCCGCGTGCGCGTGCGTGAGGGCCGCGGACCAGTCCTGCGCCGCTGCGGCCTTCACCGCCGCCGCGCGTTCGCTGCGCCAGGCCGGGTATTGCTCGAACACCGCGCGATAGCGCTGCTTCATGTCCGCCCGGAAACGCGCATCGAAATCCTCCGTCGAGGTGCCGAGCACCGCGCGGAACGCGGTCGGAGTGTCGGCGCCCCGCCGATACTGGTCCAGCAGCGCCACCAGCTGGTCGAAGCCCGCGGTCCGTTCGATGTAGTCGCAGATCAACCCGGCCTGCATGTACGACACCTGCACCTGCTCCGCATAGTCGGGGCGGATGAAGCCGCGATCGAGGTCGGCCACGGGCAACGCCTTGCCGTCGCGCAGGTCCGCGAATACGTAGCCGGGAATGTCGATGCCTTTCACCGGCCCGGTGCGCCACTCCTCGAACACCGACAGGCCTTCGCTGAACCAGCGCGGCACGCGGTGGTTGGTCGATTCCAGCGTGAACACATGCGCCATCTCGTGCCACAGCGTGGAACCCCAGTGGAACTCGTTCACCGCGCGGGCCTCGGGTGAATCGATGGCAAGCACGTATCCGAAAGTCACGCCCAGCAGGCCGAGGCCGGGCATGCCGGCGGTGCGCACCGCGAAATCCTCATGGTCCTTGTAGATCTCGATCATCACCGGCTGCTTGAGCTCGAACCGGTAGCGCTTCGAATAGGTGTCGATGGCCTGCAGCGCGAGCTGCTGCGCGTAACCTGCGAGCACCGGGCTCTCCTGCCGGTTCATGCGCAGCAGCAGCTTCGGCTGCGATCCGCCCGCCGCGCCGAGCGGCGGATAGGTCACCACCACCGACTGCGCCAGCGAATCGAGCAGACGCAAGGTGTTGGTGGTTCGCGGATCGAACGGATCGCCGCGATACGCCGCCTCGAATTGCGCGCGTGCTTCGGTGAGCCGGTTCTCGCGCAGCAGCGCGCTGCCGAGGCTCACGCGCGCCGACCAGAGATCCGGCTGCAGCTCGACGGCCTTGCGATACAGCGCCAGCGCCTCGTTTGCACGCCGCCGCATCTCGTAGAAGTGTGCGGGGACGGCGTAGATGCCGCCCCACGCCGGATCGAGCTGCAAGGTGGCGGCGATCCACGGGCTGGGACTCCTGCCTGCGAGTTCATCCTGCGCGGCGCGCAGCGCGTTCACTTCCAGCAGCGGCAACCGCGACTGCGTGGCCAGCGCGGCTGCCTGCTCGATCAGCGCCGCGGCGCCGGCGGCCGAATCGCCGTTTTCCAGCGCCACCGTGGCCGCCAGCAGCAACGCGCGCAGCCGCGCGCCCGCCGGCGCGTTCGCATCCTTGAGCACCGCGTCGAGGTATTGGTCCGCCTCGGTCGAAAACTGCCCCGCCAGCAGGCTGCCTGCGCCCACCTTGGCGAACGCGTTGGCGGGATCGAGCTTGAGCGCCTCCTCGTACAGTTGCAGCGCCTGGGCATCCTGGTGGGTTTCGACGTAGAGATCGGCCCAGCGCGTGCGCACGCGGCTGTCCCCGGGCGCCGCGGCGGCGGCCTGCCGGAACCATTCGTTCGCGCGCTGCGCATCGCCCAGCGCCCAGGCCGCCTCGGCGCGGACGCTGGCGGTCGCGCCCGTGCTCTTTGCCAGCGCCTCGTAGCACGCTTTCGATTCCGTGCGCGCCCCACGCCATTCCAGCTCGTCGCAACGAACCAGCGCGGCGTCGCTCACCGCGCCGTAGGGAATGCCACGCGCGTACAGGGTCGCGGGCGCAGCCATCACTGCCGCCGCGGCGAACCATGCAGGCAACCCGCGGCGGCGCGACTCAAGGTGCATGGTCCGCTCCGGCGGATGCGTCGATCCTCTCCTGCAGCCTGGCCAGCTCCAGCAACAGCGCTTCGAGCTGCCGGTCGTACTCGGCCCCGGGTAGCGTGGACTTCGTAAGGCGCAACGCTTCGATGCGCTCGTTGAGCCGCTGCCGCTCCTCGGCCAGCGGTCCGGTGGCCGGCGCAGGGGCCGCGGGCGTCGCGATGGAAGCCGCCGCACCCTGCGCGGCGCCTTCGCCAGCCGGCGCAAGTCGCGCCATGGTGAACACGCCCGCCGTCGGTCCGAGCAGACGCGGATGTTCGGTTGCGAGCTTCCGGTCGCGTTCGTAACTCTCCTTCACGCGGCGCGAGGCGGCATCGAACGCCTCCTGCGCCGAGATCACGCCATTCTTGTCCGTGTCGGCGGCGCTGTCGGCCAGCGCCGCGAGCAATTCCGCGCCGAAGCGCGTGGCGTTCTTCTCGTTGCCGTTGCGCGTGGCCGCCACCACCACGCGACCTGGCTTCTGCAGCAGGTCGGCCAGTGCGCCACTCGCGCTGCCCGTGATCACCACGAGCTGGTGGGTCGCGTGCACGGCGTTCAGCCGTTGCGCCAACTCAGTCCCGGTCAGATCCGGCCCCGGCAGGTTGAACCTGTATTCCTGCCCGTCGTAACTGCCGTGGCCGATCAGGTACAGCACGAGCTGGTCGTCTGCCTTGAGCGAACCGGCCAGCGACTTCAGCGCCACGCGCACCGCGTCGCGGCTCGCCGCCGCGCCCTTGATCACATCGATGTCGCCGTCCGGGGCGAGGCCCCGCGCCAGGCGCGCGAAACCCTCGGCCTCGCTTGCGAATTCCTGCGCGTAGGTGCTGTCGCCGCCAAGCCCCGACACGATGAGCACCTGCGTAGCCGCCCCGCACTCAGCGCTCGCCAGGCCAAGCAGCGCCAGTGCCCCGAACCGCAAAGCCCAGGCACGCCTCATACCACGCCCCAGCGTCGCCGCAGCAGCCATTCCCCGCCCTTCAGCAGCAACAGCATCATGAACGACGCCGGCGCATGCCACAGCGGCAACGACTGCTGCTCGCTCACGCCCGCGCGCGACGCGCGGATCGCGTCGGGCAGGCCCTGCAATGCGCCCGGCTCCCAGTAACGGCCGCCGGTGGCCGAGGCCAGACCGGTCAGCAGCGCGCGGTTCTGGCGCAGTGAAAAGGCTTCGGCGCCGCCCTTCTGGTAGTGGATCACCGCCCGCGCCTTGCCCAGCGACTTCGCATCACGCACGGCTTCCGCCTCGAGGAACCAGTCGCCCGAACTGTCCGGCTGCCACTGGGCCGCGTACACACCGCTCTGGCCCGCCACCGGAGTGAGCGCAATGCGCGTGCGCTCGCTGCCTTGCGCGGCTGTGACCGTGAGCTGCGCCCCGCCCTGCGCCTGGTAGCGCGCATCGCGCAGCTCGGCGCGCAATGCCACATTCGCGCCACGCGCCGTGGCCGTGAGCTCGAACGGCTCGGGCGAATCGATCACCAGCGACCGCGCGAGCTGGCGCCAGAACAGTTCGTGGCGCTGGTCCTGCAACGGCAGCCCCATCTGCCAGCGCCAGGTGCCCGAAGTGGCCAACACCAGCGCATGACCGCGTCCGTAAGTCTGCCCGATGAGCATGGGTTGGGTACGTTCGCCGTTTTTCGCTTCCAGCAGGGTGAGCGCCGCGGGCCGCAGCGCGCCGACCAGCTGGTAGTCGGCCACGGGCGGCAGCCCCTGCCACTGCCTGAGATTGTCGGCGGCATCGTCGCTGAATTGCAGCAGCGGCTGACGCAGGCCGCGGCTGGTGGGCTGCACGGACAGCCGCTGGCGAACGTAACTCCTGCCGGTGCCCGGCAGCGCCACCGGCAGCACGCCTCCCACCACGCTGTTGCCCCAGCCGCCATCACCCAGACCGTTCGGGCCGGCCAGCATCAACAGGCTGCCGCCCCGCTCGCTCACGAAGTCGCGGATCAGCTGCTGCTGCGCCGGCGTGAATGAAGCGGCGGGCACGCTGCCGATGATGAGCGCGCTGTAGCGGAACAGCGTCGCCGCATCGACGGGGAAACCGTCCTTGAGCTCCTCCGGCATCTCGATGCCCTGCCGGTAATAGCCGTTCGGGCTCAGCCGCAGCCACGATGCGAGCCGCACGCTGGTGTCGTCGTCCAGCGCGCGCCGGATGAACTTGTATTCCCAGCGCGGCTCGCCCTCCACGTACAGGATGCTGGCCTTGCCTTCCGCCACCTGCACCACGGCGCTGCGCTCGTTGTTGCCCAGCTCACGCTCGCCCGGCGCGGGATCGAGCACGAAGCGCAGCGAGCGATAGCCCGCTTCCGGCAATTCCAGCGGCACCGTGGCGCTGGTGAGTTCGCCCGCCGCAGGCAAGGCGATCGGGCGCGCGAGCAGCAGGCGGTCGCCGTCATACACCTTGAGCTGCGCCGTGCCCGGACCGTCGTGGCGCACCACCACGCGGGCCTCGAGGCTGGTGCCGGGCAGGCTGCGCGCGGGCACCGACACCGACTGCAGCTCCAGGTCTTCCGGCATGCGCTCGCGTCCGACGCCGATCACATGCACGGGCACGCCGAACGCGACGATCTGCTCCAGCACCGATGGATCCAGTGCGCCCGCGTTGTCGGCGCCGTCGCTGGCCAGCAGCAGCGCACCGACCGGCTCGCCGCGCAGCTGCTGCAGCACCCCGAGCACGGCGTGGCCGATGTCGGTGGTGCCGCCAGGCGCGGGCAGCGCGTTGAAATCGTTCACTTCGATCGCCGCGTCCGTGAAGCTGAAGCGCCGCAAGCGGTAATTGGCCTGCAGCCGCTGCACCGCAGGATCCGCCAGCGCCGCACGCGCCTGCGTGAGCCGGGTGGGGTCGGGATCAGCGCGCTGCATGCTGCCCGAGGTGTCGAGCAGCAGCGCCACGGAATTGGCGCGCTCGCGCAGGCTCTGCAGCAGCAGCGTGGGTTCCCAGAGCACCAGCAGCACCAGCGCCCAGGCGGCGATCTGCAACACCCACAGGATGGCGAACCGGGCGGTTCCCAGGGCCTGGCGGCGGCGCCAGCCGAGCCAGCCCCACAGCAGCGCGCCGGCGAGCAAGCACAGTCCCGGCACCCACAGCGGCGTGTCGCGGGCCAGCACCAGGCGGCCGCGCAGAAACTCCGCCCATGGGTAGCCAAACAGCCACTGGAACACCAAAGAACTCCAATCCGCCGACCTGTTTTGGTATACCAGTGCGTCGCACGGCTCTCCAAGCAAATTAATGTCAATGGACCCCAACATCATGGACGCGGCGGGCAACGGGCTGCGCACGGTGCGCTCCTTCGTGTTGCGCAACGGCCGCATGACGGCGGCGCAGGAGCGCGCCTGGCTCGAACTGTGGCCGCGGTACGGCATCGAAGCGGGCCAGGGCGCCCTGGTGCTCGCGGAACTCTTCGGGCGCGAGGCGCCGTGCACGCTGGAGATCGGCTTCGGCAACGGCGAGCATCTGGTGGCGCGCGCGGCGGCGTCGCCCGAGCGCAACTTCCTCGGTGTCGAGGTGCATCGCCCCGGCGTGGGCCAGTTGCTGCACGCGGCGGCGCGCGCCCGACTGGGCAACCTGCGCGTGATTCGCCAGGATGCCGTCGAGGTGCTGGAACACCGGTTGGGCAGCGGCACGCTGGACGAGGTGCAGCTGCTGTTCCCGGATCCGTGGCCCAAGTCGCGCCATCACAAACGCCGCATCGTGCAGCCGGCCTTCGTGGCGCTGGTCGCGGACCGGCTGCGACGCGGCGGCGAACTGCAGCTTGCAACCGATTGGGAACCGTACGCCGAGCACATGCGGCTGGTGCTGGAAAACTGTGCGTTGCTCGAGAACGCCGCCGGCGCCGCGGTGTGGAGTGCGCGCCCGGCGTATCGCGCGGCCACGCGCTTCGAGCGCCGCGGCGAAAAACTCGGCCACGCCGTGCGCGATCTCACGTTCCGCAAAAAATAGTCGGCGATCCGCGACTCCCGCGCACATGCTGCCGCGCACTAATCGCGGCGCTTGTCAGCGACCTTCGGGCGGAGCACCATGAATCGGCGAGTTCGATCTGTTCCGCATCTGTTGTTGGCATCATGGAGGCCATGCGATGAGCGCCCATCTGCCCGGCATCGGTGAGTGGTATCGCGTCGAAGGTGGCGACATCTTCGAAGTGGTCGCGGTGGACAGCGACGATCGTTCCGTCGAAGTGCAGTACTTCGATGGCACGGTGGAGGAAATCGACCTCGACGACTGGAATGCGCAGACCAGCACCGGCGTCATCGTGGGCACGGAAGCGCCGGAAGACTGGAGCGGTTCGGTGGACGTGGAATCCGAGCGCGAGGAATCCGGTTACGGCGGCTACGAGAACGACCGCCGGCTCAACGCCAGCAGCCTCGACGGCATCGACCTGTTCGAATAGCCCCTCACGCGTAGCGCGCCGCCAGTTCCTCCGCGTCCAGCTCCGGCGCCAGCAGCACTTCGCCCGCCTCCACCACCACCGCTATGCTCGCCAGCGACTGGCCGAGGCACGGCCCGGCGATGCACAGGCCGCTGTCCTTCTCGAACAAGGCGCCGTGCACGAAGCACTCGATATGGCGGCCGTCGTAACTCGTGAAATGATCCTCGAGGTAGTTCAGCGGATAGCGCAGATGCGCGCAACGATTGACATAAGCGCGGACGGCGCCGTCGGTGCGGATCACGAAGCCGCGCATTGGCCACGCGCCGGTCCCGAGCCGGAATTCCCGGCAGCCGCTGGGGCCGATCTCGTCCAGCCGGCACAGCCGCCGCGCCGCCGCGCCGCTCATGCAGGCGTGGCCGCACGCCACGCGGCAGCCCGCCGCGACAGGCTCCACAGCAGCAGCAGCGCCGGAATGCTCAGGCTGGCCGTATAGATGAAGAAACGCGGGTAGCCGATGGCGTCGACCACATTGCCGGCATAGCCTTCGAGGAATTTCCCCGGCAGCGCATACAGCGACGAGAACAGCGCGTACTGCGTGGCCGTGTAGCGCGCGCTGGTCAGCCCCGAGAGGAACGCCACCAGCGCGGTGCCGTGCATGGCCAACGCCAGGTTGTCGAAGCCGTTGACCAGTCCCAGCCCGAGCAGCGGATGGCCCGGTGTCGCGGCCAGCAGCGACCAGCAGAGGTTCGAGGCCATCACCATGAGGCTGCCCAGCACCAGCGAGCGCACCAGCCCCAGCCGCGTGATGACGATGCCCGCGAGGAACACGCCAACGATGCCCGCCAGCAGGCCATAGGCCTTCACCACCGTGGCCACCTGCGTCAGCGTGTACTGCTTGTCCACGTAGAAACTGTTGGTCATCGCGCCCATGGAGAAATCGGTGAGCCGGTAGCTGCCCATGAACAGCAACAGCAGCACCGCCAGCGAAACGCCGTAGCGCGCCACGAAATCCGTGAACGGGCAGATCACCGCCCCGATGAACCATTCGCCCGCTGCCCGCAACGACGACGGCCAGTGCGCCTTATCCTCCAGCCACTGCACCACGCGCTGCTCGCGCAGCGCGTCCGCGGTGCGCACCACGCGTGCGGGCTCGCGCGACAGCAGTGTCGCGATCACGCCCACGCCCACCAGCGCCGCCATCACGCCGTAGCTGGCACGCCATCCCGTGTGGTCCGCCAGCGCCAGCGCGCCGGCGCTGCCGCAGATCAGCGCCAGCCGGAACCCCATCTGGTAGGCGGCCGCCATGGCGCCCTGCAGCGCATCGCCCGCGGTCTCGATGCGCCAGGCGTCGATGGAAATGTCCTGCGTGGCCGCGAAGCAGGCCGTGAAGGTGGCCCACAGCGCGAGCCGCAGCACGCCGCTGGCGGGGTCGCCCAGCGAGAGGTTGTACAACCCGATGGCGATGCCGAGCTGGGCCACCAGCATCCAGCTGCGGCGACGACCGAGCCAGCGCGTGAGCAGCGGCACCGGCACGCGATCCACCACCGGCGCCCACAGGAATTTCAGCGTGTAGGCCAGGCCCACCCACGCCAGCTTGGTGATGGTGGAACGATCGATGCCCGACAGACGCAACCACGCGGACAACGTCTGGAACACCAGGTAGAAAGGCAGGCCGGCCGAAAACCCCAGCGCCAGCATCGAGAGCATGCGCGGCTGGAAATACACCCGCACGGCATCGAGCCAGCGGCGCGGCACCGGGCGCGGCGCCGGCTGCGGCGGCTGGGAGGATTCGGGTGCGCTCATGGGGATTGCATGATACGCGAGCCGCGCGCGCCGGCAGGCAGCGCATTGACAGCCCCTGGTCCGCAGGGCACCGTGGCGGCCATGCTCGATCATCAACTCCGCTTTCTGCGCCTGGCGCTGGAACGCCAGGCGCTGCGCTTCGGTGAATTCAAGCTCAAGTCCGGCCGCATCAGTCCCTACTTCTTCAACGCCGGCCTGTTCAACGACGGCGCCTCGCTGGTCGAGCTGGGCCGCTGCTACGCCGCCGCGCTGGTGCGCTCGGGACTGGCCTTCGACATGCTGTTCGGGCCCGCCTACAAGGGCATCCCGCTGGTTTCGGCCGCGGCCATCGCGCTGGCCGAGGCCGAAGGCCGCAACCTGCCGTGGGCCTTCAACCGCAAGGAAGCCAAGGACCACGGCGAATCCGGCCTGATCGTGGGCAGTCCGCTGCAGGGACGCGTGGTGATCGTCGACGACGTGATCACCGCCGGCACCGCGATCCGCGAATCGGTGGAGCTGATCCGGCGCGCGGGCGCCACGCCGATCGCCGTGGCGCTCGCCATGGACCGGCAGGAGCGCGGCCAGTCGCAACGTTCCGCAGTCCAGGAAGTGGAAGCCGAGTTCGGCCTGAAGTGTGTGAGCATTCTGGATCTGCAGGCCTTGATCGAGGCGCTGACCCGCACCGAACACCCGGCGCTGGACGCGAACGCGCTGTCCAGTCTCGAAAAGTATCGCAAAGAGTACGGAGTGGACGGTTGACCGCTTGCGATCTGCCTCCCATCGTGGACAATGCGCGGATGCTGAAGAGTCTGCGAACCCTGAACCTTGCAGGTCTCGTCCTCGTGTCGCTGGCCGCCGGTTCCGCCGCGCTGCATGCGGAAAGCAACCAGGGTCAGCTCTACAAGTGGGTCGACGACCAGGGCGTGACCCACTACGGCGATACGGTGCCGGCCGAGTATGCGCAGAAGGAACGCTCGGTGCTCAACAACCGCGGCGTCGAGATCGGCCGCGTCGCCGGCCACAAGACCGCCGAGCAGCAGCTGGCCGCTGACGCCGCAGCCCAGGCCGAGGCCGAACGCCGCCAGCACGACCAGTTCCTGCTGCGCACCTACACCTCGACCAAGGACATCGAACGACTGCGCGACGAGCGCCTCGACCAGCTCGACGGCCAGGTCAAGGCCACGGCGTTGTACATCAGCACGCTCGACAGCCGTCTGGCCGCCCTGCAGGACCGCGCCCAGCTCTTCAAGCCCTACAATTCGAAGCCCGACGCGCGGCGCATGCCCGACGATCTGGCCGAGGAACTGGTGCGCACGGTGAGCGAGCGCAACCAGCAGAACCAGGCCATGGACCGGCGCAAGAACGAATCGAACACGGTGCGCACGCAGTTCAACGACGATCTGGCGCGCTACAAGGAACTGACCAAGAACGGCGGGCTCACCGCCACCAACTGAAACGGCCGCGCGCGCTCAGCCGCGCCCGGTGTGGCCGAATCCGCCAGCGCCCCGCTGGCTGGCCGCGAATTCATCCACCACCTGCAACTCCACCTGCACCACCGGCACCACCACGAGCTGCGCGATGCGCTCGCCCGGCTGCACCGTGAATGCCTGGCTGCCGCGGTTCCAGCACGACACCAGCAGCGGACCCTGGTAGTCGGAATCGATCAGCCCGACCAGGTTGCCAAGCACGATGCCGTGCTTGTGCCCCAGCCCTGAACGCGGCAGCAGCACCGCGGCCAGCCCGGGATTTTCGATCCAGATCGACAGGCCGGTGGGAATGAGCTCGGCACCGCCCGGGGGCAGCACCAGCGGCTGCTCGAGGCAGGCGCGCAGGTCCATGCCGGCCGACCCGCCGGTGGCGTAAGCGGGCAACGGGAATTCCTTGCCGATGCGCGCGTCGAGGATGCGCACTTTCAATGCCGGACGCCCGGCTGCGCTGCGGCTGTCGTTCATGGGGTCACGAGCGCGCGGCGTGGAAGCGCGCGGCAATGAGCGCGGCGAGCTGGCGCGCGAGCTCCGGCTTGGAATTCCTGGGCAATTCGGCCTTGCCCGGATCCGCCGGGTCCTGGCCACGCCACAGCACCAGCAGCGCGTTGTCGTCACAGTCGAAGGCCTTGCAGTGGCCCACTTCATTGGCGGCGATCATGTCCAGGTTCTTGCGCTCCAGTTTGTCGCGGGCGTACTGCTCGACGGCTTCGGTTTCGGCGGCGAACCCCACCACGAACGGGCGGTCGGCCCGTGCCGCGACGCCGGCCAGAATATCCGGCGTGCGCTCCAGTTCCAAGCTGCAGCGCTCGGCGGTCTTCTTGATTTTCTGCTCTGCCACCTGCGGCATACGGTAGTCGGCCACCGCAGCCGTCCCCACGAAAATCTGCGCCTGCGCGATTTCGCGTTCCACCGCGGCCTGCATCTGCGCGGCGGATTCGACGTTGAGCCGCCGTACGCCGAACGGCGTCGGCAGGTTCACCGGCCCGCTCACCAGCGTGACCTCGGCGCCGAGCTCACGCAGCGCACCGGCCAGCGCGTAGCCCATCTTTCCCGAACTGCGGTTGGTGATGAACCGCACCGGGTCGATGCACTCGCGCGTCGGGCCCGCGGTGAGCACCACGCGCCGGCCGCTGAGCGCGCCCTGCGGCGCGGGCAGCAGCGGCGCCAGCCGTTCGATGATCTCGAGCGGTTCGAGCATGCGGCCGGCACCGGTCTCACCACAGGCCTGCTCGCCCACGCCGGGACCGAGCAGCATCACGCCCCTCGAGGCCAGCGTCGCGGCATTGGCCTGGGTCGCGGCGTGGGCCCACATCAGCCGGTTCATCGCCGGCGCGACCGCGATCGGCGCTTCGGTGGCAAGGCACAGCGTCGCCAGCAGGTCGTCGGCGCGACCCTGCGCCAGCCGCGCGAGGAAATCCGCGGTGGCCGGCGCCACCAGCACCAGATCGGCCCAGCGCGCGAGCTCGATGTGGCCCATGGCCGCTTCCGCTGCCGGATCCCACAGGCTTTCGCGCACGGGCCTGCCCGATACCGCCTGGAACGTCGTGGCGGTGACGAATTCGCGCGCCGCCGCCGTCATCACCACCTGCACTTCGGCGCCGCGCTCGATCAGCCGGCGCACGAGATCGGCGCTCTTGTAGGCCGCGATGCCGCCCGTGACGCCAAGCAGGATTTTCTTGCCGCGCATGCCGGGGATTATCGGCCAAGGCCCGGCATTTGGCCCATGCACGGCCGATATGTGGATCGCACGTCCGGGCCATATCGACCGAGAATGGGTTCACACGAGGACTGCCCGACATGAACCTGAAGCTCTGGCCCGCCGGCGAGCGGCCCCGCGAGAAGTTGCTGCGCACCGGCGTGCAGAGCCTGTCCGACGCCGAAGTGCTGGCGCTGCTGCTGGGCAGCTCCTCGCTCCCCGGCGTCAATATCGTCGAGTTCGCGCGCCAGCTGCTGGTGGGCCATGGCTCGCTCCGCGCCTTGCTCACCGCCAACCCGGAAACGGCCATGGCTGAACCCGGCATGGGTCCCGCAGGCTACTGCCGCCTGCAGGCCGCACTGGAACTCGCGCGCCGCCACTACGCCACCGCCCTGCAGGGCGGCTCGCTGCTCGACTCCCCGCTGGCCACGCGCAACTACCTCATCGCGCGCCTGCGCGACGCGCCGCACGAGCTGTTCTGCTGCCTGCACCTCGACAACCGCCACCGCCTCATCGCTTTCGACGAGCTGTTCCGCGGCACCATCGATGGCGCGAGCGTCCATCCGCGCGAAGTGGTCAAGCAGGCGCTGGCGCGCAATGCGGCTGCGGTGATCCTCGCGCACAACCACCCTTCCGGTGTCGCCGAGCCCAGCCAGGCGGACGAGCTCATCACGCGCCGCCTGCGCGAGGCGCTGGCGCTGGTGGACATCCGCGTGCTCGACCACCTCATCGTCGCGGACACGGGCTGCCTGTCGTTTGCCGAGCGCGGACTGCTCTGAAACGGCGCAGCGCTTCGCCGCCGCAGTGAAGAGCTCCGGCTGCGCGCCGCGCGACCTGGCGCGCGCACTCGCACGCAAGCACGCCGTGTATACTCGATCGCCATGACCCGCCGCAGTGCGCAACGCTGGTTACGCTCGCTGCTGCCGCTGCTCGCGCTGCGGCTGCTGCTGCCCGTCGGCGTCATGCCCATGGCTGGCCCTCATGGCATCGAGCTGGTCCCCTGCAGCATGGGCAGTCCGGCGGCAACGCCGATGCCCGCAATGGACATGTCCGGCATGGACATGTCGGGAATGGAGATGCCGGGCATGGACCCGGCAGCGCCCGCGCCGGCGCCCACCTCCCAGAAGGACACGCTCTGCGTGTTCGCCGCCGCCGCGGGACTGGCTCCCGTCGCCGCGCTGCCCACCGCCAGCCTGTTCCGCATCGGCACTTCCAGCTTCGAGGTCGAACGCTCCGAACCGCAGCACCATGCGCAATCCGGACCGCTGCGCATCCAGATGTCGAGGGCCCCGCCCACTCTCTCCTGAGTGTCGCTCATATTTCCTGTGACGAACCCTGGAGAGAACCATGACCAGCATTTCCCGTCGCTGGCGGTCGGGCGCTTTGGCGTCGCTGCTGCCGGCCTTCGCATCACTTGTTCCGGCGCCGGCCTGGGCCTGCGCCACCTGCGGTTGCACGCTCAGTGCCGACGCGGCCACCGGCTATTCGAGCGCCACAGGCTGGCGAGTCAGCGCCGAATTCGATTTCATCGACCAGGACGAGCTGCGTGGCGGCACGCACCGCGCAACGCCCGGGCAGGTGGTCGATGAACCCGCTGATCCGACCGCCGACGGCGGCGAGATCGAAAAAGACACGTTGAATCGCTACCTGACCCTGGGCCTGGCCTACAGTCCCGGCGCCAACTGGAATTTCGACCTGCGCGTGCCGTATGTCTCGCGCGGGCACACCAGCTATGGCGACCAGGACCAGCCCTTCGACCCGGCGGAGATCGCCCCGGACCAGCTCAGCGGAGCGCATGTGTCGGGTCTGGGCGATGCGAAACTCATCGCCAGCTGGCAGGGCCTGTTGCCCACCCACAGCCTCGGCCTGCAGCTCGGCCTGAAACTGCCCACCGGCCGCTACGGCACCGCAGTCAATTTCGACAGCGGTCCGATGGCGGGCGATGCGCTGGATGCCAGCCTGCAGGCGGGCACGGGCAGCACCGACCTGATCGTGGGCGCCTACTTCTTTCGGGCCATCAGCCAGGATTTCGACGCCTTCGTGAACGCCCAGTACCAGTCCGCCATCGCCGAACGGCAGAACGACACCGGCAACGATTTCCGGCCGGGAAATTCGGCCAGCATGAGTTTCGGTTTGCGCTACGAAGCGCATCCCGGCTGGATCCCGCAGTTGCAGGTCAACCTGCTGCACAAGGCCGCCGACCAGGGCGCGCTCGCCGATCGGTTCGACACGGCAGGCACGGTGGCCTACCTCAGTCCCGGCCTGACCTTGAAGGCGGCACAGGGTCTTTATGTGTACGGATTCGTGCAGGTGCCGGTGTACAGCAACCTCGACGGCTACCAGCTGTTCCCGCACTGGTCGGCATCGGTGGGTCTGAGCTATGCACTCTGAATCGCGGCGCGCATGCTTGCGCGCCGCAGGTGCCTTCGCCCTGCTCGGCGCAGGTCGCTGGGACAGGGCGAATGCCAAAGAGGAAACGTTGCGCGTGGGGTGGCCCGCGCCCGCCGCCACGCTCACCACCCTGGATGGCAGCCGGATTGCGACGCCGGATCTGATCGGACAGGTCGTGATCCTGACTTTCTGGGCGACCTGGTGTTCCCCCTGTCGCAAGGAGCTGCCGCTGCTCTCGGCCTACGCCGCCGAGCACGCGGCGCAGGGACTGCGTGTGCTGGGCTTCTCGCTGGACACACCGGATCAGCTCGCCGAAGTGCGCCGGATCGCGGCAACGCTGAGTTTCCCGGTGGGCCTGGTGGGAAGCGACCGGCTGCCGGGGTATGGCCGTCTGTGGCGTATCCCGGTGAACTTCACCATCGGCCGCGACGGCCGCCTGGTGGAAAATGGCTGGGATGACCGGCAACCGGTGTGGACCGAGGAGCGGCTGGCGCGCGTGGTGACGCCGCTCCTCGGCTGACCGGGTGGTGCGCTACTCGGCGGTGCTCAGATCGATCACGGAAGTCACCGCCGAGATCTTGTTGGCCGGGAAGCCGCCGAGTTCCGCATGCCGGCGCACCAGCGACTCGTCCGCGGCGTGGTACACGCAGTAGATCTTGTCGCCGGTGACATAGCTGTGCAGCCAGTTGATGCTGGGCCCCATGCTGCTCAGCACGCCGCAGGACTTCCTGGAGATGTTCTTGAGTTCGGCCGGGGTCAGCTTGCCGGCGCCGGGAATTTCTCTTTCAATGACGAACTTGGGCATGATGTGCTCCTGGGTGTGGTGGCCGATGGCGCGGTTCCAGCGCGCGGTTGCAGTGTCGCGCGGTCGGCGCGTCGGGTCTTGAAGCGCTCCTGAAAGTTTTCTGAAAGACGCTCCGCAAGCCTCGTGGCGGCGTCCGCGATGGGGAATATCACTTGTTTTTCATGGGCTTGAGGCACTGACATGGATCGTCTGCGCGTCGGCGGCTTCGAGCTGTGCGCTTCGCAGCGCACGCTCTCCGCGGCGGGCCAGCCGCTGGAGCTGGGCGCGCGCGCGTTCGATCTGCTGCGGGTGCTCGCGGAACAGCCTGGTCGGCTGGTCAGCAAGGCGACGTTGCTGGAGCGCGTCTGGCCGAAGCTGGTGGTGGATGAGAACAACCTGCCCGCGCAGATCGCAAGCCTGCGGCGAGTGCTGGGCGCCGA
>Ga0335083_10004494_pt1 | contig 17747 bp, 15 predicted proteins | sample Lox_Sample_42_FD_206716 | JGI IMG/M metagenome (GOLD analysis project Ga0335083, IMG submission 206716) | Soil microbial communities from Loxahatchee National Wildlife Refuge, Florida, United States - Lox_Sample_4.2 | ecosystem: Environmental > Terrestrial > Soil > Wetlands | place: USA...
GGCACTGAAGGATCAGCGGAAAATTCCCGCGTTCACCATTTCTCTCACCCACTCGCACGCGCGAGGCGCTGATGATGGCGGGCGCCGGCGGCGCGATGCGAGCTACGGGGTGGCGCGCGACAGCCATCCGGTTTCAACAATTCGGTGAGGGGGAGCCATCCGGTTTCAACAATTCGGTGAGGGGGCTCTGATGGCATCGCTCGCTTAAGCGGACGGCGAGCCCGTGGACAGCGACGAGCATGCGGGATCGACCTGCGGGGGTGCTCGACCTGCGCCAGCAGCTTGTGCGGCGCTGTGTGTGGCAATGGACGATCGTCGGCAGCCGACCTCGATGGTTTGTTGGTGCCGATCGGCGGCGAGGATTCGGCGCCGCGCCGGCGAAGATGGTCGTAACGCGCCGCGGCGCGACCAACACGACACTCGCCGCCACCCAGCGACATTCGTATCGTTCTGGGATGGTGACCGCTGACTGTGCTCGGTCTCGCTCGCGCCCCGAAACGGTCGTGGCGTCTGGCGGCACTGAAGGATCAGCGGAAAATTCCCGCGTTCACCATTTCTCTCACCCACTCGCACGCGCGAGGCGCTGATGATGGCGGGCGCCGGCGGCGCGATGCGAGCTACGGGGTGGCGCGCGACAGCCATAGGAGGAAAACAAGGCGACTGGCTAACCCAACCGCCTTATCAGGCTTTTGCACAAAGAGTCTTATTCCAACGAACGTCTACGCGTCAGCAATTGGATTGTGCAACGACTCTATTATTACGCAGTCAAGTAAACCGTCGAACTCCGATTTCTGACGGTCTTTCAGCATGTAGTTGATCCAGCCCGCGTTTGCACCGTCGCGGACAAGAATTCGACGGTGACCCAACTCGACCTTCCCCCAACAGTCACCGATTAAAGTCTCGAGGGCAAAGGCATCGAAATGCGGCGGCAGTTCTATGGCGAAATGGATATGAAATCGACCTGACGTGCCACGCTCCCATCGACGTAATGAGCGAGCGCGGACCTCGCCTTTCTCAAGTACGGGTAACACACGAAGGCGTTTGCCGTGACGACGAAATGCAGATCCATACACTGCCTTGTTGAGGAGGTTCATGAAATGCCGAAAAGCTTGTCGGCATTGATAGTGATCGATCTTTATCCAACCGCTACCGTCGGCTTGGCGGCCTTGCTTCAAAGTCAGTGTGACGTCGCAAAATTCACCCCAGTTACTCGTGTCGAACAGATTTGATTTGGCGGATTCAATAGGATCGGCCTCAATCGAGTTGATGTTCGCGTGAATTGCAGAGGTGGCGGCAGGTCTAATGGCAGCCTTTGCGCAGTAACGTTCGAAAATCTGCGAGGAACTCAAGTTTTAGGCTCCAGGCTCTTTCTCGAATGCGACGTCGGCCGGCAGGGCTTGAGACACGTAGCGGTGCTGTATTTTGGCTTCTCAGCGACGGTGCCAAAGCGAGAGCGCCACTCTATTGCACGGTGAAGCGCGAGTCGGATTCCATGGGTCGTAGATAGCGCCCGAAGCGCGCCCAGAGTCGTGACGCCAACAAACCAGAGTCAACGCGCGTAAATGCCGAGCGATGCGGAAGACTACGTCATCGGCCAACATCTGACGGTCGACATCACCGGCTTTTTTCTCTGTCCATCCATTTTTGCAATTCATTGAGTTCATAATATACCTTGCGACCTATCTTCGTGCTCGGGGGGGCTTTCCCTTTCGTGCGCCAGCGTTGCAGCGTCCGCAGGCTGCGGCCGAACATTTTAGCAACGCGACGCTCGCCGAGAAATCGACGCCCGTCGATGTTGATCTCGTCGCCAGCGGCGGCTGTCGCGGGAGCCATTGCCTCAGGATTGGCAATCGTCGGCGGCGCGGTGTTCGTTGCTGGCTTGTGAGGCTGAGGCTTGTCCTCGCCCGGTACCAGTAACAGACCATTCGACTCGCCACCAGTCGGCACCTCGGTTGCTGACGGCGTGGAGCGCGGCTCGGTTGGTTCAACCGCGACATCCGTCCTGGCACGGGCTTGCAGATCGCGTAAGAATTCCTCACGAGTTTGCCAGCGATCCGGATGGTCCCGCAGCCATTCTTCCCTCTGCCGCGGGGACAGTCGTCCGATGAAGAAGTTTCTTTCGTGGCGATCGCGGAACACGCGACCGTCATGCTCTCGCCCGTCGAAGGGGTTTTCGGTGGCCATTGTCAGGTCCACCGGCCGCGGCGTCGATGCATCGGAGATCGTCGATGAGTTGGTCTCGATCGTGACCGGGGCATGCCCGTCGGATTTCCGTTCGGCCGCGAGATCGCCAATCGCGGCCGAAGACCCGAGCTTGGCGGCAGCCGCTTCGACCTCACGCCGCACTCCATATGTAAGCATGTCGGCGGGGTCTCTGATCCCGGCCGACTTTAGCGCCTCCAACATGTACTTGATGAATTCGGCCAACTCGGTCGGCGCAAGGTTCGCCGGGTGGGTCGCACCAAGGGCACCAAGGCGTGCGCGAAGAAGCTGTACCCCATTTACAGGATGGGCGTCATGGAACAGCGCGATGATGTGGGCCAGGATGACGCCTTCCGGTATCAACGCGGCCGGCGTCGGTTCGCCGTTGGCGACGGGTGTGTTCATAGGCATGATCGAACCTCCTGAGCGCAACAAATGCGGCGCATTGCGACGCAAAAGGCGCAAGGTTGTTGTCAGGAAATCCGCGTCGCCACGGAGGTTCAACCTACTGACGCGCCCGATGGGGCCGTGGGATCGGTCGGCAACTCACTGCGAGCATTGAACCCAACAGTCGAAGGACCCATGTCCTCCAGGACAGTTCTGTCCACGAGTTGTAGGGGCTACATAGCCTCTGCTACGGGCATTTTCAAGGCGGGATCGACCCGATCCGACCGGGACGGATCACTCCCGCGCCCCTCCGAGCTTTTCGAGCCTGAACCGTTTCGCACCACCGATTACGCGTTCGGCGTGAAGAAGCCACGGCGTAGGCAGATGAGGCAGCGACCGGCTTCGTCCCGCGCGAGCGGAATAGTGCCGGCATGCCCGGCGAGATGCCTTAGATGGTCACCGAACGTCCAAATGCCGGCGCCGTCAGGCACTACGATCGGTGCGGTGTCGTCCGCCGTCCGAGGGGTAGAGGCCTTGTTCCCATTGTTGCTCACGGCATCACTCCGATCGACGTCGTTGCCGAGTCTTAGGCATATCCGCACGGAGTTCGCCCACATCAATCACACTCATTGCGGTCTCGCGCGCGCTGTTTAGTTGGCGGCGTTTCTCGCACGAAGTTGCCAGGCGTTCGCGCGTTGCTGTGCAAGTCTGGCCTTGGTTTGAAACTCCAGGGCCGAATTCGCAACGCCCTGGTCAGCCCAGTCCTGAGCTTCGATCAGGTGTTTGGCTGCACGGTGCTCGAACAAGCGAGCCGTTTCGAGACAGACAGCGTGTGTGTAAGGATGAGTTCTTATGTTCTCGATCATGGCACGCCGGGCGGCATCCCCGACGCAAGTTGGGTTTTTGGAGTTTCCAACCGGCGTCTGGATTTTCGAGCAGCGATTGGGCAACGGTCGCATATGGTCAACCGACATTTTTTTCTCGCACGCTCTGCCGTTCCGACGGCGTTCCCGTTGCCACCTTTTTGGCGTTGCCCGCAATGGGGAGCAGCATCTCGCCCTGTCCCTCAATCCGCTTGCGCCCTTTCTTCGGCGGAGTGGATGATGCTTTTTCCTCTGCAACGCTGCGGCGGAGCGCGTCCATGAGGTTCACAGCGTTCTGTGGCCGCGGCGCGGCATGCTCCCGGGATACCGGCAGGCCGGTCTGTTTCTTCTTGAGCATAGCGACGACGGCTTCCTCGTAGCGATCCACAAACTGCGAGGGGTTGAAGTCCGTTGCCTTGCTCTGGAGGATGTGCTGGGCCAGCTTGAGCATATCCGGCTCGACCTTCACGTCCGGGATTTCCTCGAGATACTCCTTCGCGTCCCTGATCTCGTATGGATAGCGGAGTGTGGTGGCCGCCAGCCCCTTGTCCCAAGGCTCGAGCATGATGACCCGCTCGCGTTTCGCCAGCACGACACGACCGAGCGCAACCATGCCCTTGCCGCGCATGGCCTCCCGGATCACCGCAAATGCGTCCTGCCCGACTTGGCCGTCCGGCGTGATGTAGTAGGGGGTGTCGAGATAGCGCTGATCGATTTGCTCGCGCGGGACGAACGAGTCGATTTCGATGGTGTGCTCGCTCTCAACCGCCAGGGCGTCGAGCTCGTCGTCATCCACCGGGATGTAGGCGTTCTTGGCGTATTCGTAGCCGCGGCCCTTGGCCTCGCCCTCGACCGGCTCGCGTGTGACCTCATCGACCAGCTGTTGGCGCAAACGGTTGCCTGTCTTCTTGTTGATCTGGCGGAACGAGACACGCTCTGTCGCTGATGTCCCCGCGTAGATGGCGACTGGACACGAGACGAGCGAGAGCTTGAGGTAGCCTTTCCAAAACGCACGCGCGGGCGCCATGGGGATATCTCCGCTTTGTTGCAGGTGCCCTCTCTGGCCACCTGCCGCGTTCACGGACCACCTTGCTCGGAGAAGCGCAGGTTGGCGCGGGCCAATCCGTCGAAGCCCGTCTCAGTACGCTGAAACTAATGTAGGGCGCTGTTTCAAAGAGGCGAATCCTCTCGCTTGCGATGGTTAATGGGCCATTTCCGTACTCCTCTGTTACGGGCGTCCCGTCCTTCATAAACCCGTGCATTAGGCAATGACAGGAGACCGGCAGCAGCGAACGCGCCCGGGCTCTGTATTCAGCGTGCCGTTTGCACTCAATCGGCGTCTAAGATTGGCACCTAACCGACGCGAGAATTCCCGATCACGGTGATGGTCGACGGACGCGTCACGGTGACCGTCGTTTTGTTGCTCAAAGCCGGCGTTGAGGTTGCGGTGAAAGAAATAAAAACTTAGCCGGAGCCGCCGAAGTTGGTTGGCTAGAAGCCGATTTTGTCGATCCATTTTTTGAGTACCGGCACGGCGAAGCCCTCTCCATAACCGGCGGCGACTGTTCGTTCCTCATGTCCTAAGATCGCCCATCGAATATCTTCCGGGCACTCGGCGGCGCGCGGTCGATCTTGCGCACGGTGCCGCAGTGAATGGACCACCTTGCGTGGATCGGTGATCCCGATGTCATCCAAAAACTTGCCTAAGCGTTTCGACGCCATATCCGGCGGGTCTAGGTGCTCGGTCACAAACAACCGCCCTTTGATTACCTTCGGCAGATACGGCAACACGCAAGCCGGTAGCGGTACGCGGCGCAACGATTGCTCAGTCTTTTTGCCGACTATGACATAGCGCACACCGCGCTCCTTTATTTCGCCGTCAATCTCGAATGCCTCGCTCAACCGCATCCCGGTGGCCGCTAGAAAACGGAATAGCGTTTGATCGAAATCGCTAAGCTTATCGAGATTGCGCTTGACTAGCCTCATATCGGCGTCGCTGAGCGGAAGCCGTCTAAGTCCGTCGTTGCGTTCCGGCACGATTGAAGCAAACGGGTTGAACTTCAATCATCCTTCTTTAATCGCGAGATTGCAGGCGGCCGTCAGCCAGCCGACCTTTTTCGCAATCGTTGCGCTCTTGAGCCCGCGGGACTCGAAGTGCGCGACTAACTTGCGGCCATCATCTCTGTCCGCGTCTTTCAATGGCTTATCGCATAATGACCTAAACAATGCCCAAACGGTCCGGGCCTCTCGCTCAAAGTAGCCGGTTATGTTGGCGTGTTTCAGGTAGGTTTCGAGGACGGCATCGTCGCCATTCTTTATCGGTGCGGCTTCGCGCCTAAGCTTCGCCAAGTCTATGATTGGTCCGATGCGTCGCAATTCAGCGAGGGGCTTTGTCGTGCCGTCATCGACAAGGACGGCGCCCATGGGCATATTCACGAGCCGCCGCGCCGGGCTGTTCGGCTCGGTCCTTATCAAGGCACCAGCTGCATCGAGGTAGATCAATTCGCGCGTGGTCGCTATGACGCGCTCGCCGTTCAGTCCCATGTGCTCGCCGGGATCAAGCGTGTAAGGCGTCACCTCAAGACGGGGGCGCGCGGCCAATAGGGCGGCTTTATGTGCGGCAATCATCGGCGCGGCTAGTATCTCCGCCTCTCGGCGGTCGGACGTGTGTAGCGACTTCTCAGTTCGCTGGTTGCCGGCGCGCAGCCGGATCCACCAATTCGTTGAGCCATCGCGCCGGAACAAGTAGCTGCCGTGTCTTGCTCTCGCCATGCCCGATCTCCCGTGGGCGACAGCTACCATATAATGGCGACAGCTATTGACGACACCAAAAGGCGACAGCAATTGGCGACAGGGTAAATGCCGACGAAATAGGCACTTCTTTCACTTTTTTCAGCATAAGGTTTCCGTCCTCCCGGGCCCACCAAACCTCGTCCGACCGGGCGTGCGATATCTGCTCCCGCAGGCAGGAAGAACATGGGCCTGTGTCCTGCAAATGTCCGTCCGCCGATGGTCGAAGCGGACATCGCTAAATCGCTATATGCTGGCCGCGCGGGCCAACAAACGGGCGGCAGGTGATTGCAATGTTGGAAACGGACAAGGTATTTGCCGGCTCGGTTCCGGAAAATTACGACCGCTATATGGTGCCATTGATCTTCGAGCCGTACGCCGCGGATCTTGCGCGACGCGCGGCGTCCTTGTCGCCAAGCGCCGTCCTGGAAACCGCCGCCGGCACCGGGGTTGTTACCCGCGCCCTGGCGCCAGGGCTGTCTCCGGGCGCAAGCTATATGGTCACCGACCTCAATCAGCCGATGGTCGACTACGCCGCATCGCGACAGCCCCCCGACACGCGGATTGCATGGCGCCAGGCGGATGCTCTGGCGCTGCCGTTTGAAAATGCGGCTTTCGATCTCGTTTGCTGCCAGTTCGGCGCGATGTTCTTTCCCGACCGCACGTCCGGCTACCGCGAAGCGAGGCGAGTCCTGAAGCCGGGAGGACATTTTTTATTCAGTGTGTGGGACCGCATCGAGGAGAACGTTTTTGCCGATGAGGTGACGAATGCCCTGGCCGAGATTTTCCCGGACGATCCGCCGCGCTTTCTGGCGCGCACGCCGCACGGCTACCACGATACGGCCGTGATCCGCCGCGAGCTGGAGGACGCCGGCTTCTCCCAGGTGGTGATCGAGACGAGAGCCGAACAAAGCCGCGCGTCCTCGCCGCGTATTCCTGCCGTTGCCTATTGTCAGGGAACCGTTCTTCGCAACGAAATCGAGGCGAGAGAAGCGGGAAAGCTGGAAGCCGCGACCAATTACGCCGAATCCGCGATTGCCGATAAACATGGCCGTGGCGAGGTTGCGGCCAAAATTCAGGCACACGTCATCGTGGCTGTCGCCTAGAACTTGGGATGACCGCTTTCGCAGTGTGGGTTCAACTGGTCAGTGCAACACCGCGTGTAGTCTATCGGCTGGCGTTTCGAAGCCCAAGGTCTTTCGCGGACGTTGATTGAGCCGCAGGGCAATCGCGTTCAGATAACTCCGAGAGATGCGCGAGAAGTCGGTTCCTCTCGGGAAGTACTGACGGAGCAGGCCGTTGGTGTTCTCGTTTGAGCCGCGTTGCCAGGGGCTGCGTGGATCACAGAAGTAAACCTGGACGTTGGTAGCAAACGTAAAGCGCTTGTGGGCATTCATCTCTTTGCCTTGATCCCAGGTGAGGGAACGTCGCAGCTCCTTCGGCAGCTTGCGGATGTGCTTGGCAAGCGCAGTGACAACAGTCGTCGTGTCCTTGCGGGGAATCCGAACGAGCATCGTAAAGCGGGTATTGCGCTCCACGAGAGTGGCGATGTGCGTGTCGTTCGCTCCGGTAAGAAGGTCTCCTTCCCAATGCCCCGGCACGGCGCGATCCTCAACCTCGGCGGGCCGCTCGCGGATGGAGACCATATCGAGGATATGCCCCTGTCCACTCTTCGTGTTGTGGCTCTTGGGGCGGCGCATCCGACGCGCCGTACGCAAGTGCGCCGTAAGCTCTTTCTTCAGCACGCCCCGGGTCTGGACGAAGAGACTGCGATAGATCGCTTCGTGAGATATCCGCATGTCCTGGTCGGCTGGGAACTCCTGCTTCAGCCAGCAGGAGATCTGCTCCGGTGACCATTGCAGCGCGAGCTTCTGCGCCACGCGCCATCGTAGCCCCCTATGCAGCGCCAAGCGACAAGGCTTGGGGCGCAACGCCCGCTCCCAGGCACGCCGATCGGCCCAGTTTGCACGATAGGTCTGACTGCCGCCGTTGCGCCTGATCTCCCGGCTTACTGTCGATGGCGCCCGTCTGAGGCTCTGGGCGATCTGCCGCATCGACCGGCCCGCCGCAATGCCGCGGGAAATCTCTTCGCGTTCCTCGAGCCTGAGTGCCGCCAAGGCTCTCTGTCGTGGCGCCGGCGCAATTCCTCCATGAAGTACCACGATCCGCTCAACCCCGGTCTTGTTCCTCCTTTCCAGCGCCCGCGAGATAGCCGCAGCACTTTGCCCATTCTTCCAGCGTTCCCAGAGTTCAGCCTTCTGTTCGGCCGTGAATCTCATCCGTGAATGCAACCCCATCGCACACCTCCCCATCCCGTAAGATTAGAAGGCGTTGCATCGATCGGTTGAAATCACCCAGGTGAAGCGGACATGTTGAGAGACGCGTGACGCTGTAAGTATTTGAAATCTCGGGGCCGCGGCCCTTCTCAAGGGGCCGACTGGCTTTGCGGCCAGCGGCTTCACAGGTGGGTAAGGTTTCCTGCCTAGCATCACGGCCTCATAGTTGGGGGCCGGCGGGCATGACCAGCCTTGATCTGACCACGGCTGGCGAAGCGGCGCGGCACGGCGTGAGCCACTCGCGGCAGACGCGCGTCCTCTGCGTCCTTTTTTTCTTCTCCGGCTTCCCCGCGCTTATTTACCAGCTCATCTGGCAGCGGGCGCTGTTCCTCATCTTCGGCGTCAACATCGAGTCGGTCACCATCGTGGTGACTGCCTTCATGCTCGGTCTTGGATTCGGCAGTATCGCGGGGGGCTGGCTATCGAAGCGTCGCGCCATCCCGCTGTTGCCCTTGCTGGCGGCGATCGAATTGTTGACGGCGGCATTCGGCGCCGTGTCGCTTTCGATCTTCGACAAGGCCGGCGCATTTACCATCGGCCTCAACCTGTGGGCGACGGCGGCGGTGTCGCTCGCGCTCGTTATCGTTCCGACATTGCTGATGGGCGCCACGCTTCCGGTGCTGGTTGGGCATCTCGCCCGCCGCTCGGGCAACATCGGCAGCACTGTCGGGCTCCTCTATTACGTCAACACGCTCGGCGCGGGCGCCGCCTGCCTCGCCTGCGCGGTTCTGCTGTTCCCGTTCCTCGGGATGAGCGGCTCGATCAACGTCGCCGTCGGAATGAATGTGGCGGTCGCGCTCGGGGCGCTTGTGGCGCAACGTTTCGCCGTCGCGGAGGCGGAGCCCATGCCGCCCGACGCCGCCGCAGCCAACAGCCAACGCCCCCGCATCCTCGGCCCCGCCGCGGTGCTGGCGCTGGCGGCCGCGGGAGGCTTCATATCGCTCTCGTACGAGATCTTCTTCTTTCGCACCATCTCCTATGCCAGCGGTTCGAGCGCCACCGCCTTTGCGGTGACGCTCAGCGCCTTTCTTGTCGGCATTGCCTCCGGCTCGCGGCAGGCCGGCGACCACTGCCAGACCACGACCCCGGTCGAGGCGATGCGGCGGCTGATGAACGGCTTGCTCATAGCGGCCTTGCTCGGCGTCGTCTTCCTGCCTTTGGTCGAACGGCTGGCATGGCTCGATCGTGGAATTGTCGGCGTGGTCATGTTGATGGCCTACCTCGTCGCCCGCTATTGGGGCGCGCTGCTGCCCTATCTTGCGTCGCTCTCGATCGCTCCCGACGGGCAGGCGGGCGCCCGCACCGCCACGCTCTACCTAGCCAACATCATAGGTTCGGCGGCGGGATCGGTGACGACCGGCTTTGTCCTGATGAACAGCTTCGGCCTGGTTTGGATCGCCGCGATCCTCGCCGTCGCCGGCGCCGGGTTCATCCTCGCCTTGAACGCAGGCCTTGCCATTCCGCGCTGGCAGCGACTGCGACGCTCGGCGCTTGCCGTAACGATCAGCGCCACGGCGCTCGCTGTGCTGCCGGTCACGTCGGGGCACGTGCTGGAGAGCCTGCAGTGGAAGGGCGCGCCCTCGGCCCGCTACTTCGTCGACGTCGTGGAGAACCGCAACGGCATCATCACGGTGACCAACGACGGCGTCGTCTTCGGCCACGGCATGTATGACGGGCGCTTCAATACCGATCTCGTGCACGACACCAACGGCATCGTGCGGCCCTACGCGCTGAGCCTGTTTCATCCTGCGCCGCGCGACGTGCTGATGATCGGGCTCTCGTCCGGATCATGGGCGCAGGTGATCGCCAACAATCCGGACGTCGCTTCACTGACGGTGATCGAGATCAATCCGGGCTACCTCGAACTCATCGCCAGGCAGCCCGAGGTCGCCTCGGTCCTGACCAATCCGAAGGTGACCATCGTCACCGACGACGGCCGCCGCTGGTTGCGCGCCAATCCCACGCGCCACTTTGACGCCGTGGTTTCCAATACGACCTGGCACTTCCGCGCCAGCACCACCAATCTGCTGTCGACCGAGTTTCTCGACCTCGTCCGCCGCCATCTCAATCCCGGCGGCATTTTCTTCTACAACACGACCGAATCGAGCCGCGTGCAGCGCACCGGGTGCCTTGCGTTCGCCTATGGCGCCCGCTTCACCAATCACATGGTGGTATCGGACGCGCCGATCGCCTGGGATTTCGACCGCTGGCGGCGCAAGCTCGAAGCCTACCGCATCGACGGAAAGCCAATCTTCGATCCGGCGCGCGCCGAGGACCGCGCCGAACTGGACCGCCTTCTTGCCTGGCAGGGCAGTCTCGCGCCCGCTGCGGCCGCCACGGTCGACCGGCCCATCGAGCCGTGTCCCGACCTGCTCGCCCGAACCGCCGGGATGACGCCCGTCACCGACGACAACATGGGCACCGAATGGCGCTACTTCATGGGCATGGAATGAGGCGCCGGCTCTAGTCGACGCCGGCATTCACCTCGCGCCGCCGCCGGCAAGTTCGCACAATGCCTCACGGCCGCTTCTTGGCGTGGAGCCGCTTGTCAATCCGCGCCATGTCGACCACCATGCGCTCGTGCGTGCCCTTGCCGATCTCTTCGATCTCGTCACGCGCGGTCACGTCGAACTCGATGCGGCGGCCGTCCACTTTGGTGACGACGGCGTCGGCGGTCACCTGATGGCCGGCGGGCGTCGCCGCCAGATGCCGCACATTGACCAGCGTGCCCACTGCGCTTTCGCCGGGATCGAGATAGGCGCGCACGGCGTTGAGCGCGGCATTCTCCATGGCGGTGACCATCATCGGCGTCGCGAACACCTGTGGCAGCGCCGCGTCCTTGAACTGATTGGCAAGATGCGCGGGGGTGACCCGCAACGTGTAGGTGCCTCTTGCTCCGACCGGAATTGGCCGCATCGTTTTACCTCGCAACGTGGCGCACGTGAGTGATCGCCGGCGCCAGGATCACCATCGCGAGCCCGCAGACGGCGATCGGCAGAAACGCAAGTCCCGCGATCCCGCTCAGATCCCAACTGAGGCCGCTGATCACCGGCACGATGACCGCGAAACCATAGCTGATGGTGAACATCGCCGCAGTGACGCGGTGCACGTCGTCCGGCGGGCTCAGCAAGGGCGGCAGCGCCAGGAGCAGGATCAGAATTCCCGCGGCGGCAAAGCCCTGCAGGGCCGACGCCGCGACCACCCAGAGGCCGTTGCCGAAGACGATGCCGCCGGTGGCGATGAGGCAGAGGATGCCGCAGAGCACATAGGGCCAGGCCTTGCGTTCGAGGCGGCTGGCGAAGGCGAGCAGCAGGAACGACACCGGCAGTTGCCCGGTATTCAATGCGGTGAGCGCGGCGCTGATCCATTCGCCCTGGCCGTTGCTGCGCAGATAGTCGGGCAGGAAGGCGTTGGTGGCGAAATAGCTTGCATTGACGGTGCCGAGCAGGACGCCGAGCCGCCAGATCAGCGGGCTCTTCCAGTCCGGCCACCAGCGCCGGCGCGGCGCGGCGCCGTTTGTCGTCGGCTGCCGCGGCGCCAATAGCGCCACCAGTCCGGCGATGGCCGCGACCGGCGCGCTCCAGGCGACGAAGCCCCACTGCCAGTTGCCGGCGATATAGGGCAGCACCAGCGGCAGCGTCAGCGCCACCGGCAGGATTTCGCCGATCAGCAAGCCGTTGGTGTAGACCGCGGTGGCAAAACCGATACGGCGCGGTGCCCAGGCGCGCACCGCCGGCGGCATGGTCACCTGCATGATGGCAACGCCGGCGCCCATGGCGATGGTCATGGCGTAGAGCCAGTTCACGTCGGGAACGGCGCCACGCAGCGCGCCGCCGATCGCCGTGAGGGCAAGCCCGAGGCCCAGCGCCATGCGCACGCCGAGGCGGGCGATCAGCAGCGAGCCCGGAACCGCGGCCGAGGCAAACAGCATCGACGGCAATCCGGTCAGGATGCCGACCTGTGTCGCGCTCATATGCAGCTCATCGTGAATGAGCGGAATGACCGGCGGCACCGCCAGAATCGTCAGCCGCAAGGCGCAGCCGCTGAGCCACAGCAGCAGTAACGGTCTGAAAAGGCCGGTCTGCGATTGTGCAGCGCTGGAGGGGATGAAGACGGCCGGCATTTTGCGGGGCGCGATGCTATAAAACGGACAAATTTCTGGGCATTTGGCTGGCGGGGTACCATAGACTGCGGCGTCATGCACATAGCGCAAACGAGCAATCCCTCATAATGAAAGGGGGGAAAATTCCGAACGAAAATAGCCGGCTCTATGTCATCGGCGACATTCACGGCCGGCTGGATTTGCTTGACCGCATGGTTGACGCCATCAACCTCGACGCCGAGGAGCATGGCGGAAGCAGCATTACGGTGACCCTCGGCGACTACATCGACCGCGGGCCGCAGTCGCGCGGCGTGCTCGACCGGCTGCTGGAAAATCCGTTTCCGGGCGAATATGTCGCGTTGAAAGGAAATCACGAGGCGCTGCTCGAGACTTTTCTCGGCGACCCGGGCACCGGCGTGCATTGGCAGCATCTCGGCGGCGTCGAAACATTGCATTCCTTCGGCGTCCGCGTCGCGCCGTTGATGGGCGCCCGAAACTTCGAGGCGGCCGCGGAACAGCTGCGCTCGGCGCTGTCGACGGAACAGGTCAAGTTTCTGCGCTCGCTGAAAATGTCGCTGAGCGCCGGCCGCTATTTCTTCTGCCACGCCGGCGTGCGGCCCGGCGTCCCGCTGGAGCGGCAGAGCAGCGAAGACTTGCTGTGGATCCGCGACGAGTTCCTCGAAAGCGAAGCGGATTTCGGCAAGATCGTCGTGCACGGCCACACGCCGATGCTGGAACCGCAGGTACGGCCGAACCGGATCAATATCGACACCGGCGCCTTCGCCACCGGCCGCTTGACCTGCGTGGTCCTCGAAGGGGATCGCCATCGATTCATCACCGCTTAGCCAAGCGGCGTGACTTGTCGTCGTGGCGCCGGCAAAAAGGCCTACCGTGGATTTTGCCAGGCGCTTATAATCGTTGCCCGATTTCTCTTTCGCGGCCGAGCGTAAAGGCGACCCTTGCATCCATCCTCCACCACGCGCCTCGATATCGTCATGCCGGTCTACAACGAGGGCAAAAACATCCTGGCGACGCTCGCGGATCTGCGGCGGCAGGTGCGCACGCCGTCGCGAGTCCTTATCTGCTACGACCGGCCCGACGACGACACGCTGCCGGCGATCAAGGCCAATCCGGGCGCGGTCGAGGGCATGAGGATCGACTTTGTCCTCAATCGCGGGTCCGGCGTGCACGGCGCGGTGATGAGCGGACTTGCCGCGAGCGAGGCGCCGTTCGTCCTCGTCTATCCGGCCGACGACGATTTCAACGGCGTCATCGTCGACGCGATGGTGAGCAAGGCCGTTGCCGGCGCCGATATCGTCTGCGCCAGCCGGTTCATGCCGGGCGGCCGCATGGTGGGATGCCCGTGGCTGAAAGCGGTCCTGGTCCGCGCCGCCGGCTTCACGCTGCACCATGTCGCGCGGCTGCCGACCCACGATGCCAGCAACGGCTTTCGCCTGTTTTCGCGGCGGCTGATCAAGAGCGTCGAGGTCGAATCCGACCGCGGCTGGTGCTTCAGCATTGAATTGCTGGTGAAATGCCACCGCTTGGGCTGGACGGTAGCAGAAGTCCCGGCGCAGTGGTTTGAGCGCAAGCAGGGCGAAAGCCGGTTTCGCGTGCTCAACTGGCTGCCCGACTATTTGCGCTGGTACCGCTACGCCTTCGCCACCACCTTTTTGCGCCTGCCGGCAAATAGCGTAAAGCTACGCTCGGCATGACCCTATCGAAGCCCGCATCATGTTAAGGCTGCTGCACCTGACGCCGCGCCAGGTTCTCATCGTCCTGCACGATCTCGTCGCCACGGCGGCGGCGATCCTGCTCACGTTCTACATGCGCTTCGAGGGGGCGGTCTTCGACCGGAAATTGACCGGCCTCGAGATCTTTCTGCCGCCGTTCGTGCTCTATGCCGCGGTGGTCTATTTCATCGTCGGGCTGCACCGCAACAAGTGGCGCTTCACCTCGGTCCCCGACATCTACAATATCTTCCGCGCCTCAACCGTGCTCGCGATCACGCTGCTGGCGCTCGATTACGTGCTGCTCTCGCCGAATCTGTACGGCACCTTCTTCTTCGGCAAGATCACCATCCTGCTCTACTGGTTCCTGCAGATGTTCTTCCTCAGCGGGTCGCGCGTCGCCTACCGCTATTTCCACTACACGCGCACGCTGCAGAAGGCGAAAGTCGCCGACGCGCCGCCGGCTCTCGTGCTCGGCCGCGCCGCCGACGCCGAAGTGCTGCTGCGCGGAATCGAAAGCGGCGCGGTCAAGAAGCTCTGGCCGGTCGGCATTCTCTCGCCGTCGTCGGCCGATCGCGGCCAGGCGATCCGCGGCATTTCGGTGCTCGGCGACATCGAGGACCTCGAGAGCGTGGTCGCCGATCTCGCCGGCCGCGGCACCCGCGTCACCCGCCTGGTGCTGACGCCGACGGCGCTGTCGCCGGAGGCGCGGCCGGAATCGATCCTGGTGCGGGCGCGGCGGCTCGGCATCAATGTCAGTCAATTGCCCTCGCTCGACGACGGCGCCCGCGCGGTGCAGCTCGCGCCGGTCGCGGTCGAAGACCTGCTGCTGCGCCCGAGCGTCAAGATCGACTATCGCCGGCTGGAACAGCTCGTCAGCGGCCGCTCCATTGTGGTCACCGGCGGCGGCGGCTCGATCGGCGCTGAAATCTGCGACCGCATCGTCACCTTCGGGGCGGCGCGGCTGCTGGTGATCGAAAATTCCGAACCGGCGCTGCACGCGGCGCTGGAGGCGCTGGCGGCAAAGCAGAGCGCCGCCGAAATCACCGGGCGCATCGCCGATATTCGCGACCGCGACCGCGTCTTCGGCCTGGTTGCGAATTTCCGGCCGGATATCGTCTTTCACGCCGCCGCGCTCAAGCACGTGCCGATCCTCGAGCGCGACTGGGACGAGGGCATCAAGACCAACGTCTTCGGTTCGATCAATGTCGCCGATGCTGCGGCCGCCGCCGGCGCCACCGCCATGGTGATGATTTCCACCGACAAGGCGATCGAGCCGGTCTCCGTGCTCGGCGCCACCAAAAGGCTGGCGGAGATGTATTGCCAGGCCTTGGACAACGACTTTTCGCGCCGCGGCGGCATGCGGCTGATCTCGGTGCGCTTCGGCAACGTGCTGGCCTCGAACGGTTCTGTGGTGCCGAAATTCAAGGCGCAGATCGAGGCCGGCGGCCCGGTCACGGTGACGCACCCCGACATGGTGCGCTACTTCATGACCATCCGCGAGGCCTGCGATCTCGTCATCACCGCGGCCAGCCACGCGCTGGCGCCGAAGCGCAGCGACGTCTCGGTCTATGTGCTCAACATGGGCCAGCCGGTGAAGATCGTCGATCTCGCCGAGCGCATCATCCGCTTGAGCGGTCTCGAGCCCGGTCGCGATATCGAGATCAGGTTCACCGGCATTCGCCCGGGCGAGCGGCTGCACGAAATCCTGTTCGCGCGCGAGGAGGAGACGAGCGAGATCGGGATTCCCGGCATCGTGGCGGCCAAGCCGGTGCAGCCGTCGCTGGAGGCGGTGCGCGCCTGGCTCGCCATGCTCGAGCAGGGTCTGGCGCGCAGCGAGCGCAGCACGATCTACGAGGTGCTGCGCAACGCGGTACCGGAATTCCGCGGCGAGGCGGCGTGAAAGACAGCCCGGCCGTAGCAATAACAGGTGTGACGGAGCCACGTATGGACGTAGCCAGCTTCTTCGCAAACGAATTTTCCGAACACGATGCCGTCTCGAAAGCGACAAGAGCCGCGCTCGGCGGCGCTTTCGCCGGGCTGCTGGCCGCTTGCGTCCAGTCGATCCGCAACGGCGGCAAGCTGATGTTCTTCGGCAATGGCGGCAGCGCTGCCGACGCCCAGCATCTCGCGACCGAGCTCACCATCCGCTACAAGAAGAATCGCGCCGCGATCGCCGCGATCGCGTTGACGACCGATACCTCGGCGCTCACCGCGGCCGGCAACGATCTCGGCTTCGACCGGATCTTCGCGCGGCAGGTCGAGGCGCTGGGCCGTCGCGGCGACGTGGTGATCGCGATTTCGACCTCGGGCAAGAGCCCGAATGTGCTGGCGGCCTTGCGCCATGCCAGGGCCATGGGCCTGGTCACCGCGGCGCTCGGCGGCAAAGGCGGCGGCGAGATGGCCGGCATCGCCGACCATCTGCTCGTGGTGCCGTCCGAAATCACGGCGCGCATTCAGGAAATGCACATTATGCTCGGCCATATGCTGTGCGGCGCGCTGGAAATCGAATTGGACCTGGCCCCGGCCGCAGGCTAAGCCATTGTTGCTTTTTCACGATTGGAAACCGACATTCCTTGCCTTGAAAAGCGCCTTGACGGGGGCTGCAAAGCCGATTTTGCTGGCGGCCCAGGGAGTGAAACAACAATGGACGCAACCGTTCTTCCGGGGCCGGCAACCAGGGCTCCACGGGCCGGGTCTCGCGCAAGCGGCGACCGCCACAGCATTCAGTCGGTGGACCGGGCGCTCTATCTGCTGGAGACCATTGCCGAGGCCGGCGGCGAGGCGACGCTGACCGACCTCGCCAACCGCACCGGCCTCAACATTTCCACCTGCCACCACCTGCTGGCGACCCTGATCAAGCGCGGTTTTGCCGCCAAGGTGCCGGGCCGGCGGCTCTATGCGCTGGGCCCGCGCATGCACCTTCTCGGTCACGCCAGCCTGAAGGTCGACCTGCCGCGGCGCGCGCAGCCTTATCTCGAGACCATCAACGAGGTCACCGGCGAAACCGTGCATCTCGCGGCGCTGCAGGGCGACGCGGTAGTGACGCTTGCCGTGCGCGAGGCGCGCCATCCGGTGCGCGTCGGCACCGGCAAGATCGGCCGGCAGGAAGGCCCGCACGTCACCGCGACCGGGAAAGCCATCCTTGCCTGGCTGCCGGAAGACGAGATGCGGCGCATGCTCACTCCCGGCCTGAAGCGCTTCACCGAGAACACGATCACCGAATTTCCGGCCTTCGTCGAATCCCTGCGCATCGTCCGCCGCAACGGCTATGCCATCGAGCGCGAGGAGCATCTGCCGGGCGTGATCTGCGTCGGCGCCGCGATCCGCGATCAGG
>Ga0335083_10004495_pt1 | contig 17747 bp, 13 predicted proteins | sample Lox_Sample_42_FD_206716 | JGI IMG/M metagenome (GOLD analysis project Ga0335083, IMG submission 206716) | Soil microbial communities from Loxahatchee National Wildlife Refuge, Florida, United States - Lox_Sample_4.2 | ecosystem: Environmental > Terrestrial > Soil > Wetlands | place: USA...
CGTCGCGTATCGACGCTCGCGAGAGGGGCTCCCGCCGGGGCCTCTCTCTTCGTTTCAACGGCGGATCGTCCAGCGAAAGGCGATCGTCGCCGTGCTGCCACGCGCATCGGTCGCGCGGACGCGAACGGTGCGCGAGCCGGCGCGGCGCGGCGTTCCCGAGATCAGTCCGGTCCGGTGGTTGATGGTCAGCCCCGCTGGCAGCGCGTCCGCGGTGAAGGTCAGCTTGAGGCCGCCTCCGTCACGCGCCTGTACGCGCACCCGCACCTTCTTCCCGACCCGGCCCGAGCGGTTGCCCAGCCGGCCCAGTTGCACGCTCGTCGATGCGTTCGGGGCATGGCGGGGATTGCCGGCGGAGCCGCCGCACAGGGTCCAGCCCAGCGACGCGGTGGGCGTGCCGAGCCCCGAGGCCATGTCGTAGCCGGGGCCGGCGGCGAACCCGGCGACGAGGTCAAAGGAGTTGTTCCCGGAGGTCACGTCGTGGAAGTTGGCCGCGTATGCGTGCGCCGCCGCGCCATACAGGCCAGGGTTGAGAAAGCCGATCGGGTGACCGCCACACGCTGGTGAGGCATCGGCGAGCGCCGCGAGCGCGGCCACGGTCGGTGCCGAGACGCTCGTGCCGCCGACCGCGGTCCACGACCCGCGATAGTAGGCGAGGTAGCCGGTCGCCGGATCGCCGTCGACCGAGATGTCGGGAACCTCGCGGCATGCCGCGCCGGAGGATCCACAGGTAACGCGAGACTCGGGCTGCGCGGCCTGGCTCTGGTACGCGGGGCGGGGCCACAGGCTCGACACGCCGCCGCCGGTGGCGCCCAAGGAGTCGTTCCACACAACGTTGCCCGGCGCCTGGAACGAAGTGGCGCCAACCGCGGTCACCCACGGCTGACTGGCCGGATCGTCCACCGCCGCCCGGCCATTTCCGCAGTCGTCCGAGCCGTCGTCTCCCGAGGCGGCCAGCACCGATTGACCCTGGACCGCAGCCTCCTCGAACAGGGTGTTCTCGACGGACACCGGAACCGAGCCCGCCAGCGCCTCGCACATCCCCCACGAGGTGGAGATCACCTGTGCCGCATCGTCGCTGACGATCCGGCTGTAGGCGTCGTACGCGCCGCTGCCGGTAGGCGGCGCCTCGTACACGTCGATCGATGCGTCCGGCGCGAGGCCGGCCAGGTCTTCGGTGTCCATCGCGGCCTCGCCGTCACCCGGTCCGCTGCCGGCGCCGCCGTCGATCGACACCGTCGCCACCGTGGCATGCGTCCCGTAACACGCCTGGTAGGCGGCGACGTCGGACGCGCTGAACGGCTCGAGCTCGAACAGCGCGATCGTCACGTTGCGCCCATCGTCGCCGGCCGCGTAGTACCCCGACAGGCCGTAGGCGGAGGCGATCGCGTCTGCGGTGCGGGCCCTGGTCGAGGCGGCGGCCGTGCGGGCCACCGCGCAGGGCTGCGGCCCGGCGGTGCCGGCGGCCCTCGCGAGCGACGCGGTCCTCCCGGCCGCCGTCGGAACGGGACCGAAGATTGGGCCCGTGTGCAGGGTTGCCGACGCGCTCGGCGCCGCGGCGCCCGGCCCGATCACAGCCTCGACGAAGCGATCGGCATCCGGCCCCACGGACACCGCCGATGCGTATGCACCGGACGGCCTCCACGGACTCGTCACCTCGAGCGCGAGCCGGTTCGCCGTGAGAGCTCCGACGGTCACGCCCCGCGCCGCCAGCGCGGCCTTAACCCTGGCGATCGCGCCCGTGCTCGCGCCGAAGCGACGCGCGAACTGTGCGACCGTCAGATAGTGGCGGTAGAGCCGTGATCCGGGGGTCGTGACCCCGACGGCATACGCCGCCAGCGCCGACGGGCTACGAGGCGCCAGGGCGACGGTGGCGTGGACGCCTGAGGCCCTCGATGCCGCTCGCGCAGCGGACGCCGAACCGGCGAGGACGGCGGTCGATACAAGCGCGAATATGAGCATGCGGCGGCAGGGGTGCCCAAGCATGCAGTTCGTATCGACGGCGTCGTCCGGTCAGCCATCGACGGCCGCCGCGCCCCGGACGGCTGTCCGATTGGAGCCCAGTCAGAGCGGGATGTTGCCGTGCTTGCGGCGCGGGCCTGGCGTGCGCTTGTTCTGGAGGGTCTCAAGCGCGGTGATGATCTTCGAGCGCGTCTCGTGGGGGACGATCACGTCGTCGATGTATCCGCGCTCGGCGGCCACGTACGGGTTCGCGAAGTGGGCCTTGTAGTCCTCGATCAACTTCTGGCGGCGCGAGTCCGGCGTGGGCGAGGACGCGATGTCGCGCCGATAGATGATGTTGACCGCGCCCTCGGGACCCATGACCGCGACCTCGGCGGTCGGCCAGGCGAAGTTGAAATCCGCTGCGAGGTGCTTTGAACCCATGACGTCGTAGGCGCCGCCGTACGCCTTACGCGTGATGATCGTGATCTTGGGCACGGTCGCCTCCGCATAGGCATACAGAAGCTTGGCGCCGTGGCGGATGATCCCTCCCCACTCCTGGGTGGTTCCGGGCAGGAACCCGGGCACGTCGCAGAGCGTGACGATCGGGACGTTGAACGCATCGCAGGTCCGGATGAACCGCGCGGCCTTCTCCGAGGACTCGATGTCGAGGACACCGGCGAGCTGGTTCGGCTGGTTGCCGACGATCCCGATGCTGTAGCCGTTCAGCCGCGAGAACCCGCAGATGATGTTGCGCGCGTAGTGCTCGTGAACCTCGAAGAACTCGCCGTCGTCGACGACGTGGCGCACGACGTCGCGCATGTCGTAGGGCTTGTTCGGGCTGTCGGGGACGACGTGGTCGAGTTCTTCGTCCTGCCTGAGCGGGTCGTCGGTGGGGTGGACGCGCGGGGGTGTCTCAAGGTTGTTCTGGGGCAGGAACGACAGGAGGTACCGCGTGTCCTCCAGGCACTGGTCCTCGTCGTCGGAGGCGAAGTGCGCGACCCCCGACTTGCTGTTGTGCGACATCGCCCCGCCGAGCGATTCGAAGTCGACCTCCTCACCGGTGACGGTCTTGATCACGTCGGGGCCGGTGATGAACATGTGCGAGGACTCCTTCACCATGAAGATGAAGTCGGTGATCGCCGGCGAGTACACGGCGCCGCCGGCGCATGGACCCATCACCAGGCTGATCTGCGGGATCACGCCGGAGCAGTTCACGTTCCGGAGGAACACGTCCCCGTAGGCGCCGAGCGACACGACGCCCTCTTGAATGCGGGCGCCGCCGGAATCGTTGATCCCGATCACGGGGCAGCCGATTTTGGTCGCCAGATCCATGATCTTGCACATCTTCTCGCCCATGACCTCGCCGAGCGATCCGCCGAAGACCGTGAAGTCCTGGCTGAACACGCACACCCTGCGGGCGTCGATCGTCCCGTGTCCGGTGACGACAGCGTCGCCGTAGGGCCGGTTCTTCTGCATGTCGAAGTCGTGCGTGCGGTGGCGCACGAACACGTCGAGCTCCTGGAAGGAGCCGGGATCGAGCAGCTTCTCGACGCGCTCCCGCGCGGTGTACTTGCCCCGCTCGTGTTGCTTGGCGACGGCCTGCTCGGACCCGGCGTGGATCGCCTCGTGGCGCAGCTCCTCGAGCCGGCCGAGCTTCTCGCCATAGGTCTCGGGAGCTTTCTCGCGCATCGGGGCGGCGAGTTTAGGGGTTTCGCTCCGCTCCAAGATGCGATACAACTTCGCAATCTTGCAGGAATCGACGCTAAGGCGTCGACGACGGATGACATAGAAGCCGAATCACCGCGCCATCCGTGGCCGGTGAGCGGAGGACCCAACAGCGACCCCTAGGGGCGCCGGGGCGAATCGCCGCAATCGGGCGGCGTAGCGCAAGTCGCGAGCCCGTCAGCTAACTCCGCAGGCTCACGAAGAAGGAGGCAGTTGGGTGGAGACGGCACGTGATCTCGCTTGCGCTGAGCTGTGGCAAGCCTCGTTGGAGCGCTCGCTCGCGCGCAGGGGCAGGCCGACGCGCAGCTCGCTCGAGCTGTTCCACCTCCAGCCGGAGCGAGATCTCAGTCGCGCCGAGCTTCTCCGCGAGTCCGCGATGTACTCGCAGCTTCGCCGGTCGGCGGCGACGAGACGGCCCTCGATGGCGCTGCCAGGTGCCGGCGGGATATCGGCGCTGGCGCTGCTGGCGGCGACCACGCTCCCCAGCCTGCTCAGCGGCCGCGGCGGGTCCGTCCGCACGACCCGGGTCACCTACCGCGCCGACGAGCACGACGCACGGCCTTCGAACGCGACCGTGTCCGCTGCGAATGCGACCGCCGCGGCAAGGCCCGCGGCGCTGCCCGGGACCGCCACCGGGACGGTGACGAGCGCGGCGGCCGTACCGGCGCACGCGGTGAAACCTCGGCCGAGCCTGCCGCCCGCTCACGCCGCACGCGCGCCGGCGGCTCATCACGCGCACCCGGCGATCAGGGCCGCGCACATCGCGGCGGCGGGAGATGTGACCGGTGGCGCGGCAAGCGGTGCATCCTCGGTGAGCGGAGGAGCGGCGCCGACGGCACGACACAGCGTCGCGGCAACAACGACCCACACGCCAGCGACGGTGCACTCGACCCCCACGGTCCACCGCACGCATTCAGTCCACAGGGCACCGTCCACAGTCCGTCGCACGCATGCCGTCCACAAGGCTCCTTCGACGGTTCACCCCAGGCACGCGCACACGGGCGGCGGCGCGGTCGAGGAAGCGACCACGGTCGGACACCCGCGCAGCACCTCGACGCCGGTTCAGCCCAAGCCGGTGTCGAAACCGCACCCCGTGGCGACGACCCCGCCGGCGAGCACGCCTGCGCCCGCGCCTCCGCCGGCGGTCTCACCCGGCCACTACGCGAACCCGCTTGCCGGCGCCCATGTCTCGCCTGAGCGGATCGATCAGGGCGTCGACTACGCGGGCTCCGGGCCGCTGGGCGCGATCGGCGACGGCAAGGTCACCTACGTGGGAACCAGCGGCACCGGCTGGCCTGGAGCGTTCATCGAGTACCAACTCACGGACGGACCCGACGCCGGCCGGTACGTCTACTACGCCGAGGGGATCAGCCCCGCCCCCGGGTTGCACGTCGGCCAGACCGTGCAGGCGGGTCAGACGCTCGCTCAGATCATCGCCGGCGACGCGGGTGGGATCGAGATCGGCTGGGGCGCGGGCATCGGCACGGAGACGTACGCCATGCAGCACGGCCAGTGGCACGGTGGCGACGATGCGAACAGCGTCCCGAGCCCCGCCGGCAAGGACTTCTCAGCTCTGATCGCACAGCTTGGAGGCCCTCCCGGGAAGGTGGAGGGCTAGTCCCGCACCGTACTCGCGCGCCGCGCCCCCAGCCCCTAGGCGCGCGAGTACGGGCGGTGATGCGCCTGGCCGAGGCTGTCCAACGCCGCGGTGAGCGCGGCCTCGGTGGCGGGCGTGTCAACCTCCGGTGCCTGGTCGACCACAGGAACGGGCTCGGGGTCGGGTTGCGGCTCCGGGTCGGGTTGCGGCTCGGGCCCGGGTTCAGCTTGTAGCCCCGGCTCGCACGCCGGCTCGGGCTCCAGCTCGAACGAAGCGACGGCCTCGGGGCCTCTGAAGAACTCGAACAGACGGGCGAACCGCCGCCGCCGGGCCGGCGAGTCGGTGGGGACCTCAATCGCGTGGCACGGCTCTGCGACCTCCGGCGGGGGCTCTGGCTCGACCGGGGGCTCTGGCTCGACCGGGGGCTCTGGCTCGACCGGGGGCTCGGTTGCCTGCTCCGCGGGGGGCCCCTCCGCCTCCGGGAATTCCGGCTCCGCGGGCTCGGGCGACTCCTCCTCCGGCACCGCGGTCAGGATCACCTTCGTTCCCCAGCCGGATGGCTCGATCCGCACCGTGCCGCGTACGCGCTCGCCCTCCCAGGCGACGGCGGTCTCCGGGTCGAGCCTCGTGATTCGAATCTCTCCGAACTGGTCCAGGTGGCGAGCCAGTGAGGCCGCGTCGCTGCACTCGGCCCACAACTCCGGGGGGGACTTGACCAGGGTTCGGCTTGCCACGTGCTGCGTCATTGCTGGTGGTTTCGCCCGGGCGAGCGTGACTCCTCCTGCTTGCAAGCGATCGAGAGATAAGGTGCAACCGATGCCGGATACGCGACAGCTGGGCACCACCGGACCGATTGTCTCCGCGCTCGGGCTGGGGTGCATGGGCATGTCGGGGACGTACGGCACGGCCGACCGCGACGAGAGCATCGCGACGATCCAAGCCGCGCTCGACGCCGGCATCACGCTCATCGACACGGGCGACTTCTACGGAATGGGGCACAACGAACTGCTGATTGCCGACGCCCTCGAGGGTCGCAATCGCGACGAGGTCATGATCAGCGTGAAGTTCGGGGCGCAGCGCGGGCCTGACGGCAGCTGGCTCGGGTACGACGCCCGCCCACAGGCGGTAAAGACCGCGCTCGCGTACACGCTCCAGCGCCTCCGCGTCGAGCACGTCGACGTGTACCGCCCCGCGCGACTAGACGCGAATGTGCCGGTCGAAGAGACGGTCGGGGCGATCGCCGAGCTGGTGCAGGCCGGCTACGCACGCCACGTCGGCCTCTCAGAGGTCGGCACTGAGACGATTCGCCGCGCCGCGGCGGTGCATCCAATCTCCGACCTGCAGATCGAGTACTCGGTCATCTCACGTGGGATCGAGCGCTCGATCCTGCCGGCCTGCCGCGAGCTCGGGATCGGGATCACCGCCTACGGCGTGCTCTCTCGGGGCCTGATCAGCGGTCGCTACCGGGCCGACAGCGGGATCGCAACCGGCGACGTCCGACGACGGATGCCACGGTTCCAGGGCGACAATCTCGCCCACAACCTCGCGCTCGTCGAGCGGCTGCGCGAGATCGCCGACGACCACGAGGTCAGCGTGGTGCAGCTCGCGTTCGCTTGGGTCCTATCGCGAGGCCGCGACATCGTGCCGCTCGTAGGGGCGAGGCGGCGCGATCAGCTCGCGGAGGCGCTCGGCGCGCTCGAGGTCGACCTGAGCCCGGACGAACTCGAGCGGATCGAGGAGGCCGTCCCACCCGATGCTGCGGCCGGCGATCGGTACGGCTCGCCGCAGATGGCCGATCTCGACAGCGAACGTAGCTAGGGCCGAACGAACAGCACCAGCGGGAGGATCGTCTGGCCGTCGTCGAGCAGCAGCGACGCGGTCCCGACCCGAAGCCACCCCCGTTTCCCGTAGAACGCGATCGCGTCGAGGTTGTGATCGGCGACGTCGAGAACCAGGCGGAGGCCTCGCGTCGCCGCGTGGTCCTCGGCGGCGCTCAACAGGGCCCCGCCGACTCCCCGCCGGCGCGCGTCGGGCGCGACGAAGAAACGGGACACGACCGCGAGCTGATCGGTGGGTACCGGCACCGCCTCGCGCCACGGCGGGTGCGCCCGCTCGTCATCGGTCCCGTGCAGCGAGAGATGGCCGTCGAGCACGCCTCGGTTGTCACTGACCCAGGCGGCCAAGAGTCCGGCGCGCCCGGCAAGCCAACGAGCCGGATCGCGGGGCCAGCGGGCCGGATACCGGTCGGTTCGGTGAACCGCGCGGAGCATCGCGAGACACGGGTCGACATCCTCGGATCGACGAGGACGAATCATCCTTCCCGAAAGTTGCCCGCCTAGGTGCCCTTCGACACGAAAAGCTGGATCTTGGTGTCTCGATCGAGAACGCGGCCGGGACGCGGGGTGGTGCTCGCCACGTGGCCGATCCGGATCGTGCGCGACTTGACTCGGTGGATCTTTCCCACCTTGCAGTGCGCCCGACGGAGCGATTTCTCGGCGGCGTCCAGCTTCATGCCCTTGATCTTCGGGACCCTGCACTTGCCCGCCTTGGAAGGCGACGAGGGCGACGATGGGGACGTTGGGGACGAGGGCGAGGACGGCGAGGAGGGAGACCCGGGCACGGACGACGGCGAAGACGTGCTGTAGGTGACCACGACCTGCGCTTGCGCGGTCGCACCCGCACCGTCGGTCATGACCGCGGTGATGGCACCGGTCCCGGGGTTGAGCGGGACTTGCGCGCTCCACGTTCCGTCGGAGGCGACCGGGACCGACAGCCCGTCGACCGTGAGCGAGGTGACTCCGGAGCCCGCGCTGGCCATGCCGGATACCTCTGCGGTCGGATTGGACGTCGTCGTCCCGTTCGCGGGCGAGCTGATCACCACGGACGGGTTCTCGAACCGGTCCTGTGCCTGCAGCGCCAGTGAGGTCACGTCCGGGACCGAGTAACCGACCGAGTAGATGTAGCTGACGTTGGCGCTGCCGCCGGCCGGGACCGAGAGGACGTTGTCCTCCTCAAACTCGCTGTTGTTGACAAAGCGAAACTCCGACGGATCGGAGCCGAACGTGATCGCCCCGGCGGCCTCGCTCGCAGCTCCATCCGGCACGGTCACGTTGGTACGCACGAGGATCGAGCCTGGCGCGGCGCTCGGCCCGGGCAGGTCGGTCCCGGCGCCAAACTGCGAGAAGCTCGTCTGACCTGGGAACTGGTAGCCCCGGTCGCCGGTGGCAACCCCCGACAAGCCGATGTAATCGTCGTAGAGCAGCTCCAACGCGTGGGCCTTACCATCGGTTGAGGACCAGGTGTCAGCCAACGTGACGACGCGGCCGCCGTCACTCGTCGTGAGCTTGCGCGCAAGCTTGACGCCCGAGTCGATGAAGCCCGGACAGGTGGCAAACGTCTGAACCTGCTCGTTGGGGCCGTTGCACACGACCCAGGACTCGTCAGAGGTCGAGCTGAGCAGACCGGTGCTGGGATCCCAGGTCACGTCCCCGGTGAGATCGGTCGGGAAGCCGGGCAGGTTCTGGCTTGCGGCATGCCCACCCGACGCGGCGAACAGGGCCTGTGCCGACGCCGGATCGTAGGCGTTGTGACCGTCGATCTGGACCTCGGAACGCCCACCGAAAGCATTGAGATCGTTGCTCAGGAGCGATCCCGCGCAGTCGATCGCGAAGTTCCCGACGTCGAAGGATGAATCGATCGGCGCGGCGAACGGGCCGCCGCAGCCGACCGCGGTGGTCGCGGGCGTGACCCCGGGAGAGGCCCACGCGGCATAGCCGGTTAGGGTGACGTCGTTGACGTAGATGTTGTACGCCGTCCCGTGGTTGAGCCCTGACCCCGAAATCGTCGCGACCGGGAGCGCCGCTTCCGAGACGGCGACGCTGGGCCCGGCGAAGTCGTTGTTGTCGCCCGTGGCCTCGGCGCCGGTCGGGACCGCGCGAAGCCGGCACGCGTGTCCCGCGATCGTCTGCAGTTTCTGGCCCGAGGTGCTGAACCTGCCGTTCGTCACCGCCACGCCGCTCTGGAGGACCTCGTCCTGGAGAGCCCCGGGCGAACCGAAGTAGCAGACGATGTCGACCTTGTCTCCGCTGACGCCGGTCGCCGTCCCGGTGACCGACAGCGTCGTAGGGTTGTTGTCGTACGAGATCAGGTAGGGGTTGTTGGCAGGCGCCGCCGGGTTGGCCTGCGTCCAGCTGGTGATGTTCGAGGCCGTGACGGTCGCCCGGGCCGCCGCCGGGGCGACAGCGAGCGCCAGGAGTGCGGTGAGGGTGGTGACGATCCGAACGCGAGGCATGACGAAGGAGCCCCTTCCCCCGTTCTTCCCGTTCCGGTGCGTCTTCAGAACAGCGGCGCGGACCGGCTCAGAACGTCGGCTGGTACTCGCCGAACACGTCCTTCATCGCCCCGCACACTTCACCCAGCGTGCAACGGTCTTTGAGGGCCTCACGCAGAGTAGGGAGGAGGTTATTGGCCGTATCGGCAGCTATGCGCACTTGCTTGAGGCGTTGCTCGACCAATTCCGCATCTCGGCTTGATTTGAAGGATTGCAGCCGTTCGACCTGCTCGCGCTCGGACTCGGGATCGACGCGGAGGATGTCCGGCACCTCGGGCTCGCCCTCGTCGACGAACTTGTTGACCCCGACGACGACGTCCTGCCCGAGCCGGTATCGCTCGTGATATCCGAACGCCGACTCCTCGATCTCGTTCTTGATGAAGTCGATCGCGTTGACCGATCCGCCGAGGCCGTCGACCTTCTCGATCAACTCGGCAGCACGCGTCTCGATCTCGTCGGTCAGCGCCTCGACGAAGTACGAGCCGGCGAAGGGGTCGACCGCGTCGGCCGCGCCCGACTCGTAACCGAGGATCTGCTGGGTACGGAGCGCGATCTTCGCGGCCCGCTCGGTCGGGAGCGCGAGCGCCTCGTCGAATCCGTTGGTGTGGAGCGACTGGGTCCCGCCGCACACCGCCGCGAACCCCTGGAGCGCGACCCGGACGATGTTGTTCTCGGGCTGCTGGGCGGTCAGCGTCACGCCACCGGTCTGAGTGTGGAACCGAAGACGCCAGGAGCGCTCGTCCTTGGCGTCGAACCGCTCCCGCATGATCCGGGCCCACATGCGCCGGGCGGCGCGGAACTTCGCGACCTCCTGGAACACGTTGTTGTGGCCGTTGAAGAAGAACGCGAGCCGGGGCGCGAACTCGTCGACGGCGAGGCCGGCGTCGAGCGCGGCCTGCACGTAAGCGATGCCGTTCGAGAGCGTGAACGCCACCTCCTGGACCGCCGAGCAGCCCTTCTCGCGGAAGTGGTAGCCGCTGATCGAGATCGTGTTCCAGCGCGGGATCCGCTCCCGGCAATACGAGAACAGGTCGGTCGTCAAGCGGATCGCGCCCTTAGGCGGGTAGATGAAGTTGCCGCGCGCGATGTACTCCTTGAGGATGTCGTTCTGCGTCGTGCCGCGGAGCTTCTCCGCGGGGACGCCCTGCTCCTCGCCGACGAGCTCGTAGAGGAGCAGCAGCACGGCCGCCGGCGCGTTGATCGTCATCGACGTCGACACCTGGTCGAGCGGGATCTCGTTGAACGCCGTGCGCATGTCGTCGATCGAGTCGATCGCCACACCGGTGCGTCCGACCTCGCCGAGACAGCGCGGATCATCCGAATCCAGCCCGAGCTGCGTCGGCAGATCAAACGCCATCGACAATCCCGTCGAGCCGTGCGCGAGCAGGTAGCGATATCGCTCGTTGGATTCCTTCGCGCTCGCGTAGCCGGCGTACTGCCGCATCGTCCACAGCTGACCGCGGTACATGTCGCGGTGGATTCCGCGCGTGAACGGGTACTCCCCCGGTTCACCGAGTCGTTCGGCCAGATCTCCGGGGAGGTCCTGGTCGGCGTACAGCGGCTTGATCTCGATACCCGAGTCCGTGAACCGCCGCGGATCGTCGGGACCGACGATCGGGGCGATCGTGCGGTGCTCGTCGGTGGTGGCCATGTCGCGAGGTTACCCTTTGAGCCCGTGCAAGTTCGCATCAAACTGTTTGCCGCATTGCGGGAACGCGCCGGGGCCCGCGAGGTCGAGCTGGAGATGCCCGAGGGTGCGCTGGTGGCCGATGCGCTCGAGCGGCTGCGTGCGCTGACGGAGGGAGTGCCGGTGGTGATGGCGGTAAACCAGGAATACGCGGACCCGGGCGCCACGCTGCATGGTGGCGACGAGGTCGCGCTGATCCCGCCGATCTCGGGCGGAGCCGTCGGCGCGTCGCACTCCCGGCTGACGGCCGAGCCGCTCGCGCTCGACCCGCTCGTCGAGCGCGTCCGCGATCCGCGAGCCGGCGCCGTAGTCACGTTCCTCGGCGTGACGCGGGAGGTGGCCGAGCTCGAATATGAGGCCTACGCGGAGATGGCCGAGCGCCAGATGGCGGAGATCGTGGCGCGCGCGATCGAGCGCCACGGCCTGTGCGCAGCGGCCGTCGAGCACCGCGTGGGCATCGTGCCGCTGTCCGAGGCTTCGGTCGCGATCGCCGTGTCGGCGCCGCATCGGGCCGAGGCGTACGCGGGGTCGCGCGAGATCATCGACGAGATCAAGGCGAAGGTTCCGATCTGGAAGAAGGAAGAGGGCGAATGGGCACGCGGGGTGACGCCGGAACCCTGAGGTCGCTGCCGGCGGTCCACGAGCTCGCCGCCGCGCTCGACGCGCCTCATTCGCTCGCGGTCGCCGCTGCCCGGCGCGCGATCGATGACGAACGCGCCGCGGTCATCGCCGGCGCACCCGCAGCCGTCGACCTGGTCGATCGCGCCCGACAGCACCTCGCCGCCTTGCAGCAGCCGTCGCTGCGGCGCGTGGTCAACGCCACCGGCGTGATCCTCCACACGAACCTCGGGCGCGCGCCGCTGCCGGCCGCCGCTCGCGAGGCGGTGGCGCGAGCCGCCGAGGGGTACTCGAACCTCGAGCTCGATCTCGAGAGCGGTGAGCGGGGCTCGAGGCACGCCCATGTCGAGCGGCTGCTGGGCGAGCTGACCGGCGCCGAGGCGGCGATCGTCGTCAACAACGGCGCCGGCGCGGTGCTGCTGGCCGCGGCGGCGATCGCGGGCCTGGGAAAGGCGATCGTGGTTGCGCGTGGGCAGCTGGTCGAGATCGGCGGTGGCTTCCGGATCCCGGAAGTCATCGTCCAGTCCGGAGCACGGTTGATCGAGGTTGGGACGACGAACAGGACCCGCCTGGCCGACTATGTCCGCGCGCTCGAGACCCACGACGACGTGGGGGCGATCATGCGCGTGCACCAGTCGAACTTCAGGACCGTGGGGTTCGTGGAGGACGTCACGGTTGAGGCGCTGTGCGAGCTCGGCGTGCCGGTGATCGACGACGTTGGATCAGGCTGGTTGGCTGGCCAGCCAACCATGATGGGGGTCGAAGAACCGCTCTTGTCGGCGTCGGTGGCGGCCGGCGCCGCGATCGTCTGCTGTTCGGGAGACAAGCTGCTGGGGGGTCCGCAGGCGGGGCTGATCGTGGGCCGGCGGGCCGCGGTGGCGGCCGCGCGCCGGCATCCGCTGGCCAGGGCGCTGCGGATCGACAAGCTGTCGCTGGCAGCGCTCGAGGCGACGCTTCGGCTATACCTCGACTCCGATCAGGCCCTAGCAGAGATCCCGGCGCTGGCGATGCTGGCGGCGGACGAGGCGACGCTGGGCGAGCGGGCTACGCGCCTCGCGGAGGCTATCGGGAGGCACGCGAGCGTGATTCGCGCGGCCGCCAAGGCGGGCGGCGGATCGCTGCCGCTGCTCGACCTCGAGGGGCCCGTCGTTTCGCTCGATGGTGAACCGGAGGGGCTGGCGCGGGCCCTCCGCGCGGCCGAGCCGCCGGTGATCGCCCGCATTCACGACGGACGCCTGCTGCTCGACCCGAGGACGCTGACCGACGACGAGGTGCCGATCGTGGTTCGCGCCGTCAAGGGCGCGCTGCCTGGATGAAGCCGCTGACCCTCGGAACCGCCGGCCACATCGACCACGGCAAGACTGCGCTGATCCGCGCGCTGACCGGCGTCGACACCGACCGGCTTCCAGAGGAGCGAGCTCGGGGAATCTCGATCGAGCTCGGCTACGCGAGCCTCGAGCTGCCCTCGGGTCGGCGCCTGTCCGTCGTCGACGTTCCCGGCCACGAGCGGTTCGTGCGGACGATGGTCGCGGGGGCGACCGGCATCGACCTGTTTCTGATGACGATCGCCGCCGACGACGGCGTCATGCCGCAGACCCGTGAGCACGCCGCGGTGCTCGCGGCGCTGCGCGTCCGCACCGGCGTCGTCGCCGTGACCAAGACCGACGTCGCCGATCCTGAGGTTGCGCTGATCGAGGCCTCGGAGCTGTTCCCGGGAAGCGAGGTCGTGGCCGTCTCGGCTCGTACGGGCGAGGGCATCGACGAGCTGCGGACGGCGCTCGACCGGGCGTCCGCGGCGGCCGGCTCGAGGGCGGACGGGGCAGCGTCGCCGGCTCGGCTCCACATCGACCGGGTGTTCACGATCCGGGGCGCGGGTACGGTCGTCACGGGCACGTTGTGGGCGGGCGCGATCGGACGCGGCGACGAGCTTGAGGTCCTGCCCGGCGGCCGGCGGGTCCGCGTGCGCGGCGTGCAGGTGCATGATCAGCAGGTCGATCGGGCGCCGGCGGGCCAGCGTGTGGCCGTGAACCTAACCGGCGTGGCTGTCGACGAGATAGAGCGCGGCGATGTGCTGGTAGCGACGGACTCGGGGCTGCGGCCGAGCTACCGGGTCGACGCGGAGCTCGATTTCGGCGCTGGCGATGAACCCGAGCACGGCGAGCGCGTGCAGATCCACCACGGCACGCGCGAGGCGCCCGCTCGCCTCGCGTGGCTCGGCGGACGGTTCTGGCAGGTCCGGCTCGAGCAGCCGATCGTGCCAGCCGCCGGCGACCGGCTGGTGGTTCGGCAGATCGCGCCGCCGGACACGCTCGGTGGGGGCCGAGTGCTCGACCCGCAGCCGCGCCGGCACGGCCCCGGACGTGACCTGCTCGCGAGGCTCGAACGGCTGGCTCGCGGCGAGGCGCCACCAGTGTCCGGACGGGGTCGCGAGGTCCCACGGACGCCGGCGAAGCCGGCCCCAGAATCGCGTACGACGCGGGCGCCCCTGTCGGCGTCAGCCCAGACGCTCGAGCAGCAGCTACGCGACGCCGGCGTCGAGCCCCCAATCGACTCGGAGCTCGACCCCGACGATCTGGCCGCGCTCCGGGAAGCGGGCCGCGCTGTCCGAGTGTCGAAGAACCTTCACTACCACGTCGACGTGCTCGCGGACGTCCGTGGACGGCTGGTCGAGGTCGCGAGGGACAACGGTGGCGCGGCCACGCTCGCGCAGCTACGCGACGAACTCGGGACATCGCGCAAGTTCGCGCAGGCACTGCTCGAGCATTTCGACTCCGAGAAGGTCACGATCCGCCGCGGCGACGAGCACGTGCTCCGCCGGAGCGCGGCGTCCTAGAGCGTGCCGCCGGCCGCGGTGGGCGCGGTCGGATCCGATGCCTCGGACTGCGAGTGCTCACGCGCGAGGTACTCCTCGATCAGCATCGGAGAATCCGCCGAGCGCTGCACGACGGACAGCAGAGAGGACATCGTCGAGACCTCCTCGACCTGCTCCTTGAGGAACCACTGCGTGAACTGCTCGCTCAGGTAGTCGTTCTCTTCGCGGGCGACGCCCATCAGCTCACCGATCTGATCGCTGACGCGACGCTCCTGCTCGAGTGACAGCGCCACCGGCGCCACGATGTCGCTGAACCCCGTCTCGGGCGCGGCAACGCCGGGAATCGTCACCGGCGCGTCGGCGTCGAGCAGGTACTCGACCATCATCATCGCGTGGTTTCTCTCCTCGACCGCCTGGGCGTAGAAGAACGCGGCCAGCCGGGGTAGCGTCTCAGCGTCGTAATAGACGGCGTTGGCGATGTACTGCTGCGACGCCGCGAACTCGTACGCGATTTGCTGGTTCAGGCGCTCGACGAACCGTGTTGCGGCCATCGCTCCTCCTCTCGTCGTGGACGCATCATCGTAATGACCGCTACGCACCGGATCGTAGGAGTGCGTAGATTCACGGCAATGCCCACCAGCCTAGTAACCGGAGGGGCGGGATTTCTCGGGTCTCACCTGTGCGATGAATTGCTCCGACGCGGCCATCGCGTGATCTGCGTCGACAACCTCGAGACGGGCTCACTCGCGAACATCGAGCACATCCGGGACCCCGGGTTCGTGCACCGCAACCTGGACATCATCGAGCCGTACTTCGTCGATGAGCCGATCGACTTCGTCTACCACCTCGCGTCGCCGGCCTCGCCGATCGATTATCTGCGCCTGCCGCTGCATACGCTCAAGGTCGGGTCCTACGGCACCCACCACACGCTCGGGCTCGCCAAGAAGCACCGCGCGCGGTTCTTGATCGCCTCCACGAGCGAGGTGTACGGCGATCCTCAAGAGCATCCCCAGCGCGAGAGCTATTGGGGCCACGTCAATCCGATCGGCCCTCGGGGCGTGTACGACGAGGCGAAGCGCTACGCCGAGGCGCTGACGATGGCGTATCACCGCCAGCAGGGCGTCGACACCTCGATCGTCCGGATCTTCAACACGTACGGCCCGCGGATGCGCCCGCACGACGGGCGGGCTATCCCGACATTCCTGCGCCAGGCGCTCCAGAACCGTCCGATCACGGTGTTCGGCGACGGGTCGCAGACGCGGTCGTTCTGTTACGTCGAGGACGAAATCCGCGGGCTGATCGCACTCGCCGAGTCCGGATACCACCAGCCGGTCAACATCGGCAATCCCGACGAGTTCACACTGCTCGAGCTCGCACAGACCGTGATCGAAGTGACCGGATCGGGCTCGGAGATCGTGTACGAGGCGCTCCCGACCGACGACCCACAGGTGCGCCAGCCCGACATCACGCTCGCCCGGGAGATCCTCGGGTGGGAGCCGGAAATCAACCTGCGGGAAGGGCTAACGCGGACGATCGACCGAACTGGCCGCGAGGCGTTGATCGGCGCTGGCTAGGCGGCCTGGTACGACGCACGAAAGCTTGCTCGCTAGACCGCTACTTCGGGGTCGAGCTACCGTTATAGCCACCGCGGTGGGTACATGACGGTGCGAGTCGCAACGTGACGGTAGAGCAGAAAGAGGTCGCGAACATCCACTCCGGCGACGGTCCTGGGGCCGTCCGGCAGGTGCCGCTCCCGGAGCGCGATATCAGGCGGAAGCGTCCGCCCTTCCTGTCGTTCTTGTTGCGGCTGGAGACGCTCCGGCGCATCGCCCGCGTGATCTCGCTGCTGGCGCTCGACTTCATCGGCGTCGTCGGCGCCCTGTTCACCGCGCTGATGGTCAAGCTGGCTCTGCACGACCAGCTCGACGCTTCGTCCGCGTGGCAGGACATCAAGGGCTGGATCCCGTTCGCGTACCTGGTGACGGTGCTCGCGTTCGCGCGCGTCGACCTGTACGCCGACCGCACGCGTCGGCCGGGACTCGCCCGGATCGCTACCGCCCTGTTCCAGGCGACCGTGATCGCGCTGGTGTTCGCGCTCGCCGATGGCCAGCACTTCTCGAGCTACTTCATCTTCTACGGCACGCTGTTCTTCGCGACGATCTACATCTCGGCGCTTCGCGAGCTGCATCTGCGCGTGAGTGGCTGGTTGCTCGATCAGGCCGGATACGCGCGGCGCGCGATTCTGGTCGGCTCTGGGAAGCACATCGACGAGGTCGCGCGGGCACTGGCCGACCGAGCGCGCTCGCGCGTCGACATCGTCGGGTACATCTCCTTGACGCCCCGCCCCCGGAACGGGCTGCGGTCCTTGGGCGCGTTGCCGGACCTGCCGACCGTGCTCGAGCTCGAGGAGGTCCAGGAGGTGATCATCGCCGACCCCGACTTCCCCCAGGACAAGGCGGTCGAGCTCGTAGACATGTGCCATCAGCGCGGGGTGACCGTCCAGGTTGCGCCGTCGACGATGGAGATCCTGATCGACCGGGCCGAGTTCGCGCCCGGCCACACCGTGCCACTGTTCACGCTGCGCCCGCCGGTGTTCGAGGGCGTCGACTACGCGGTCAAGCGAACCTTCGACCTCGTCGTCTCTTGCGTCAGCTTGATCTTCCTCTCCCCGTTCCTGCTCGCGATCGCGATCGCGGTCAAGCTGAGCTCGCGCGGACCGGTCATCTACCGCTCGATCCGCCCGGGCATGGCGGGCAAGCCGTTTCGCTGCTTCAAGTTCCGCACGATGAGCGAGCACGCGGACGAGACCCAGGACGAGCTCGAGTCGCTCAACGAGCTCTCAGGAGCCTTGTTCAAGATTCGCGATGATCCCCGCCTGACCAAGGTCGGGCGATTCCTGCGCCGCTTCTCGCTCGACGAACTGCCCCAGCTCGTCAACGTCGTGCGCGGTGAGATGTCGCTGGTCGGACCGCGTCCGCTGCCGATGCGTGACTTCGAGCGCCTGGAGGAGTGGCACAAGAAGCGCTACCTCGTGCTC
>Ga0335083_10004496_pt1 | contig 17747 bp, 14 predicted proteins | sample Lox_Sample_42_FD_206716 | JGI IMG/M metagenome (GOLD analysis project Ga0335083, IMG submission 206716) | Soil microbial communities from Loxahatchee National Wildlife Refuge, Florida, United States - Lox_Sample_4.2 | ecosystem: Environmental > Terrestrial > Soil > Wetlands | place: USA...
CTTGGTCGAGCAGATCTCCCCGGATCTGGCGGAAACGGCTGTGCTCGCCCGCTGACAGCAGGAACCGGGATTGACCAGTGGAGAAGTTGTCGAAGCCCACCACGTCGTGCCCATCGGCCAGCAGCCGGTCTGTGATATGACTGCCGAGGAACCCCGCGTTGCCCGTGATGAAGGCGCGCATGCTCATCGTTTCACCATGACGATGAGAAAGTGATCACCGAGATTGCGGATCAGGGGCAAGCCCGCCGCGCGCTGATCCCAACGCACCAGCCTCTCGTACAAGCGCGGGTGACGCTGTCGGATCCCCGTGAGATAGGGCGGTGGGGCGAACACACACAGGCCACGGTAATACAGCAGGGCAAAGTGCCGGGCGAACGGCCTGTAGAACTCCCGGGGCGTGTAGTAGCGCGTCCAGACCGTCTGTTTGTTCATGTTGACCGGTACCATGCGGCGGGCAAACCGGACCCGAAGACGGGGCCAGTTGCGCTGACCGGCGTAGTAACCCATCTCCCATGGACAGAAGCGGCCGATGACGGCGTACACCAGCACTCCCGCCGGTCTGAGCAGCCGGGCGCACTGATCCGCCAGGGCTGCCGGGTCCGGCACGCAGTTGAGAGGTCCGAGGTTGGAGTACAGGCCGTCGAACTGAGCGGTGGCCGGAATGCGCTCCAGCTCGTGGGCGCCGATGTCCAGTGTCTGTACCCGATCCTCGAGGTCCTCGCCCTGCGCGCGCGCGCGCGTGCGCTCAACCATGCGGGGCGACCAGTCCGTGGCCGTCACATGGTGTCCCAGCCGGGCCATCCGCACGGCATCCAGACCCGTGCCACAACCCAGATCGATCAGCCGGCTCGGGGCGGGGAACGCGCCATCCAATGCCTGCCAGACCTGGCTGCGCATGTCCTGGATAAGCTCGTTGTTGCCGCGCGGGCCGTCGTAGTCCGCCGCGACACTGTCGAAGGCGGCGCGGGTCTGCAGCAGCCGGGACAGCACACCGTCCTGCGAGGAGAGCTCCGGGTGAGGTGGTATATTCATCGACGTACCCGGCCAACATTCCGATGCGCAACCGAAGACCGCCCGCCACCGACCTGTTGGCCGATCCGTTCCGCGAGCACACCGCGGCGCGCGAGCGACTGTCGTTGCCTGTTCTGGGAGGCCGGTTCGAGTTTGAATGCGACAACCGGATGCTGGCGCGACTGGTGCAGTGGGCCTATGCCGGTTTGCCGCGCTACCGGCTTGCGGGCGCCGAGCCGAGTTTCCGGGTCAGGTTGTCGCTGGCGCCGCAAGCAGGCACTCCCGTGTCGCGCCGCGAGCCCGATCGTATCGGCATGCTGTCTGGTGCCGGCATGCTGTGTGGAACGACGAGCGGTTCCGATTTCGCGGTACTGGCACCGGATCACGGCTCGGCGCTTGTGGTGTTGTCGCGCGAGATGCTGCGTTTCCCCTATCACGCGCGCTACGAGCTGCTTGAATTCGCGGTGTTCACTCTGGCCGCGCGCCGGCGCGGTCTGATTCCGCTTCACGCCGCCTGCATCGGCGAGCGGGGCCGGGGCCTTCTGCTGATGGGTGACAGCGGGGCCGGCAAATCCACGGCCACCCTGCACGCGCTGCTGCAGGGACTGGAGTTCCTCTCCGAGGACAGTCTGTTCGTCGAGCCACGGACTCTGCGCGCGATTGCAGTCCCGAACTTCATGCACATCCGCTGTGACTCGCTGCACACGCTGCCGAAGTCGGCAGCCAGCAGGATTGCGCGTTCTCCGGTCATCACACGGCGCAGCGGCGTCCGCAAGTACGAGATCGACCTGCGCCGCCAGCCGTTGCGGATCGCACGACATCCTCTGGATGTGCGCGCGATCGTCTTCATGTCGTCCCGCAATGCTCGGCAGAATCCGGCGCTCAGACCCCTGAACCGCCGCGAAGCCATCGAGAGATTCCGGCAGAACCAGCCCTACGCGACACAGCAGCGGAGCTGGAAAACGTTCAGGCCGATGCTCGCCAGCATTCCGGCTTTTGAACTGCGACGCAGCGGCACCCCGGACGATGCGGTCGAGCTCCTGCGAACACTTCTGCAACCGTCTGGCGAAATCAGGGTTACTGCCGGCCGGTAAGGGTGAAACGTGGGTTCCGATGAAGCACATGGGCATTCGTGCGCTCTCAGCGCGCACGCATCAGAACCATCTGGACCGGATACAGGGATTCGCTGCGTGTCGGTCGGGACAGCAGCCACTTCAGGATGCGGCGTCCCTGCGAGAGCTGTGACCAGTTGCCTGCCGAACAATGGGGCTGCGTGGCGGCAACGTATTTGCGCAGCACCAGAGTCTCCCGGCTCGGCCGGATACGCGACATGACGTAGCGGAATCCTTCGGACGGCGTCCGTGCCCACTCGATGCCGGGAAAGGCCTCGATGCGCAGATTCGACAGGGACACCTGTGCGAGAACCTGCCGCTGGCTGCGCGATCGCAGCCACTTCGGACAGCGCGCGGCAAGAGATTCCAGCACGGCATGGGGAACCGCTGCCTCGTAGTAGCGGGTCGTCAACAGCAGCGGGGGCAAAGCCCACCATGCGCAGCGGCGATCGGGGCCGCACAGCTGCTGCCAGTCGGCTTCGCCCATGCTCCTTGAGACCAGTGCGATATCGTTCAGGTGCAGCAGCCGCACGCAGCGGTAGGCGAGGGCACCGGAGGCGTGCAGCAACAGATGCGCCATGAGCGCGGCACGGGTCGGGTAGGGATTCAGTCCCGGCGTGGCCTGGTGCGGCCACACCGTGGAAGTGATGTCCTGCGGATCCAGGGGCAGCCATTCCCGCAGGGACTCATGCAATTCGATCTTCAGCGGATTGTCGGGATGTTCGCCCACATCGCGCGGAGGGTTGACCGGGTCGTGGCGCGTGAAGACCCGATGCTTGGGAGTGATCTGCGACTGGTGGTAGCCCAACTTGCCGAGCACGGCGCTCGCCTGCACGACATCCGCGGGCCGCACCAGCAGGTCCAGGTCGGCCATCGGGCGCTCTCCGGCCCGGTACAGGCCCGCCCTGTGAAGCGCGGCGCCCTTGAGCGCAACGAGGGGCAGAGCCTGCGCCCGCGAGAGTGCATCGATCTGCGACAGCAACGACTCGATCCGGCCGTGCCGGATGATCGTGTTCTCACGTTGTTGCTCGAGGAAGGCGCGCCAGTCGGCTGGAACTCGCCAGCGCAGTGTCGAGGCAAGCAGCGGCGAGACACCGTGCGTCGCCGCGACGGCGCGCGCAATCTGCCATTCGAACTCCGACCAGTCGGGCGTGGACGAACCGGGTAGCGCAAGCTCGATGGCGAGCGCCTCGGTGGTCTTGCGCAGTGCCGACTGGATGCGCCCAAGCGATGGCAGGTGTGCGCCAGAGCGCATGTCAGTAGCCTCGCGGAGCCGGCGCATCCACAGAACGGATCTCGCGTCGCAATGTCGGGTTCGGGCGCGAACGATGCCGTGACTCCTCGGCCAGCAACTCGCGCCAGCGACGTTCCAGCAGGCGGCTTGCGCGACGCACACCCGTGTCGGAGCGGGGCTGACCGTTCAGCGCGACCTGTTCGTGGATCAGGTTGCGGACCGCGCGGTAGAACTCGGTGGTGTAGGTGCCCTGGAACATCATTTCCAGGTCGTCGCTGTCCTGCCAGTGCGTCTTGGGACCCAGTTGCGCCTTCACGAGCTCGTGGAATTTCGTGCCGGGCAGCGGATAGGACACGCTGACGCCCACATCGTCCGGGCGCGCAAGCGTCAGCAGGTCGCGCGTCGCGATGATGTCGGCGAGATCCTCATCCAGGTATCCGAGCTGGATGAAGAAGCCGACCCGGATACCCGCTGATTTCAGCCGCTCGCGTGCTGTCAGGATCTGCGCGACGGTCGTGCCCTTGTTCATGGCGTCCAGCACGCGCTGACTGCCGCTCTCGGCGCCCAGCCACACCTCGCGGCATCCGGCCGAGCGTAGAGCTTCCGCCATGCGCTCGCTGATGAGATCGGCCCGCGACTGAATGGTGAAGGGAATCGTGCCGGCGGCAGCTGTCACGGCCGCGGCGAATTCGTTCACCCAGTCCACGCGGAAGCCGAAGATGTCGTCGGCGAACCAGATGTGATCCGGACGGAAGGCATGTTTGAGATAGAGCATCTCCTGCGCGACATTCGCGGCGCTGCGCTGCAGGTACTGGTTGCCCCAGATGGGCTTGGCGCACCACGTGCAGCGGAACGAGCACCCGCGGGAGGCGGCCATGTTCAGGCTGAAATACCCGTGCGACCGCATCCAGACATCGCGGTAGCGATCCATGTCGATGAGGTCCCAGGCCGCGAATTCGGCTTGCTGGGCGGCTGTTGGCAACACCTTGGCGCCGTTTACGCGCACGACCGTGTCTTCCACGAGCGCCGCCACGCCTGACAACCCCTGTATCAGCTCGCCTCCCGGAGCATCCGGTGTCGAGTCCAGCCGCGGTATCAGCTCCAGCAGTGTCGTAAGTCCCTCGCCCACGAGCGCCAGGTCCGCGCCCGCCTGCAGATAGGGCTGTGGGCAATCGGTGACATCGGCCCCCGAAGCGATGACCCGGGCGCCGGCACGGTGCGCGGAATCGATCATCTCGCAGGCCGCACTGCGCATCTTGCCCAGGCACATCTTGCTCAGGAAGTTGAAGTTGTCCTCGTAGAACAGCACCAGATCGGGCTGGGTCGCCGCGAGCTTGCGCTCGTACTCGGCGACTCCGTCGGCCAGCATGGCGTCGAACAGCGCGACCTGGTGTCCGGCCCTTCGCAACAGCGCGGCAACCTGCAGCGTGGCCAGGGGAGGATAGGGTTTGCCGCGCTCGACCTGTTTGGGATCGAACCGCAGGAAGTATGAATGGCAGACCAGGATGGACAGCATGAACCGGCGGCGCTCCTTCGGATCTCACCGGCGAGGAGCTACAGCACGGACCACCACCCGCCTGCGGTGACTTATCCACAGGCTGCGGCGTCGAGCATGATTCTCGCCTCCGTGGGTAAGTGCGGAGACGGTTGCGAGCGGTTCAACCTTGGCGCCAGCGCGGAACGATCGGGCGTTCCCGGGTGTCCCGTGGCGCGGATGCCGGCGCGCGCAAAGGAACGGCGCGCGTGAATCCTCAGTTCCCGCGGGTCATCAGCGGGTGCGGACCCTGCGTATGGCCGCGCGCCAGCCCTCGAGCTCACGCGCAAGCTCGTCGGCTCCCAGCCCAGGCTCGCACCTCACGTCCGGTTGCCAGAGCGCCGCAATCTCGTTGACCGACGAGAACAGACCGTGGCCCAGGCCCGCCAGGCAGGCCGCGCCGAAGGCGGTGGATTCGGCCATCTTCGGCCGCAGGATCGGGATGCCCAGCACGTCCGCCAGGCGTTGCAGGAAGAAGGCATTCTGCGACATGCCGCCGTCGACCTTCAGCAGGTGTGGCCGCACCCCATCGGATGCCATCGCATCCAGCAGATCCCGGGTCTGGTAGACGACACTGTCCAGCCCGGCACGCGCAATTTCCGCTCGACTCGAACCGCGCGTCAGACCGACGATCGCACCACGCGCGTCGGGATCCCAGTACGGAGCACCAAGACCCGTGAACGCCGGCAGCAGATACACGCCTCCGCTGTCCTTGACCGATCGAGCCAGCGCTTCGATCTCCGCGGCCCGGGTGATCAGACCCAGTCCATCGCGCAGCCACTGGATCGTCGAGCCGGCCGAGAGAATGGATCCTTCCAGGGCATAGGTGATCGTGCCCCGGAGTTGATAGGCCACGGTGCTGAGCAGGCGGTTGCGGGAACGCAGCAGCTGCGCACCCGTGTTGAGCACCAGGAACGCCCCCGTGCCGTAAGTGCTCTTCACATCGCCTGTATTGAATCCCGCCTGGCCGATGAGGGCGGCCTGCTGGTCACCGGCGACCCCGCGAATCGGCAGCGCCTCGCCCAACAGGCCCGGGTCGGTCGTGCCGAAGTCACCCGCGCTGTCGCGCACTTGCGGCAGACAGTTCATGGGCACGCCGAACAACTCGCAGAGGGACTCATCCCAGCGTCCCTTGCGAATGTCGAACAGCGCAGTGCGGCTGGCATTGCTGGCATCGGTGGCGTGTACCTTGCCGCCCGTGAGACGCCAGATCAGAAAGGTGTCCACCGTACCGAAGGCGAGTTCGCCCGCCTGCGCGGCCGCCCGGGCACCCTTCACATGCTCCAGGATCCAGGCGAGTTTGGTCGCGGAGAAATACGGGTCCAGACGCAGCCCGGTGATCTCCGCGAGGACTGCTTCGTGGCCTGCCTCCTGCAGGCGTCGGCATTCGGTGGCTGTGCGCCGATCCTGCCAGACTATGGCGTTGTAAACGGGGATGCCCGTCCGCCGGTTCCACATCAGCGTGGTCTCGCGCTGATTGGTGACTCCGATGGTTGCCACTGTGCGCCGTTGCTCGCGTAACCGTCTGAGCACTTCGCGAGCCGTCGAGAGTGTCGTCGCCCAGATTACCTCCGGGTCATGCTCCACCCAGCCGGACTGGGGATAGATCTGCTCGAAGGGCTGCTGCTCGAGGGCCAGCACGGCGCCTGCGGTGGTAAAGCCGATGGCGCGGCTGGAGCTCGTGCCCTGGTCGATCGACAGGATGGCGGGGTCGTTCATCAGAAGCGCGTTGCCATGCGGAGTCCCAGAGCGGTGTCATGCAGGCTGGTGAGAGCGAGGCCCGCCATAGCCTGGTATTCCACGAACGCGGCGATGCCGTGGGGGAACTGGGCCGAGACCCCACCTGACCAGTTGAAGTAGTCGCGATCGGGTCCGTCCGTGAGGATGGTGTAGCCGGAGGCGGCATCGGCGCTGAAGTGGACATTCACCGCCTGGGTGGTAGCGGCGAACTCGCGCACCGCGGCGGCCTGCAGGTGCGGCAGGATCACGCAGAAGCGGGTGTTGATCGCGTAAGACAGGTGGCCCCCGGCGCGCAGTGTCACGGACTCGGCGCTCTGATCGTCAAAGGAGAGATCGAGGCCACTGGCACCGGTTTCCGCGAAGCCGTCGACCTTGAGATGACTGTAGTTCAACGTGACGGCAGGGCCGGCCTGCAGGCCGCCCCAGTGCCAGTCGTATCCCGTGGTCACACTGGCCGCGGTCTGCCGGCCGCTCGTGCTGCCGAGTGCGATCCGGTCTACCACGCCGGCGGAAGTCACGACGCTGCTGTCGAACTGGATGTGGCGGCTCGAGTCGTAGTCCACCTTGCCGAAGGTGGCGATGAAGTCCACGTACCAGTCGCCCCGGTACCAGGATCCGTACAGCGAGCCAGTCAGGTTCTTGCTGTCGAGCCGGGCCGTGGTGAATTCCGACTTGGCGCGTCCATAGCCGAACGCGGCGCCGGCGACGAAGGTATTCGTGAACCGGTAATCGGCGCCGACGGTGATGCTGTGATCGGTCAGATCGAAGGCTGACTCCCGGTCGCTGGCCTCGCGGTCGCCGACACGGATGTCTCCCGTGATGAAAATCCCGAGGCGATCGCCAAACAGTCCGTTGTTGGAGTCATCCGCACCCGCCGCGCCACCGAGCACGTCCGCCGCGATCGAGCCCAGCTGTTGCAGGGGCAGGGAGTCGTCCCCGCTCTGGATGTTCAGACCGGTAGCGCTCGCTCCGCGCAGACCCTGACGCAATTCGGTCAGGCGATTGCCGAGATTCCTGAACTGAGAGTCCGAGAACGTCAGTCCGATGCGCTGCATGCTGGTCACCTGCTGGCCGGAGACCGCATCCAGCGCGGTGAAGAGGCCGGGCAGGTCGGTACCGTTCACGTGATCGCGGATGATGGCGCGACACTGTTGCAGCAGATCGATGGAATCGGCGCCGAGGGCGCTGCCGGCGACGTACTGGTTGCCGAGATCGTTGCACGCCCGCTCCAGACTCTGGGCGGCGGCCTTCTGATTCGGTGTCAGCCCCGGAATGGAGGAAATGGGGTTGGGCACGTTGGTGGGATTGGGTGTGCCCACGCTGATCGTGACTGTCGCGCTCGTGACCCGGCCATTGCCTGGATCGGTCACGTTCAAGGTGACCGTATTCGCTCCATCGCGCAGCTTCAAGGTGGGACTGGCGGTGCCCTGTGCGCTGTCGACCACGGTGTTCGAGGTTCCGACCCGCGCCGTGGCGACCCAGCTGAATGCGGTTGCCGGGATGGTTCTGCCCGGGGACGTGGCCGAGCCGGTGAAGGGGACCCTCTCGCCAGGCAGTCCGTCGGAATCGGCGACCGTGCGGCTCCCCCCGGCAATCTGTACGGTCATTGGGGCGAGGACGGTGATGACGACGGAGGCTGACGCGCTCTGTTGCTGAAAGCTGTCGAAGACGACGAGCGAGACCGTGCTTTGTCCATCAGCAAGAGCAATCGAGGGGCGCGGTCCCGTGGCGGCTTCGTCGAGCGTTCCATTGACCGACCATTGGTATTGGACGATGGTGGCCTCGACGTCACTCGCAGTACTGCCGCTGCCATCGAAGGTCACGATCTCGCCGGGCCGGTTGTCGGTATCCCCGATGGTGCGATTGCCTCCGGCAATCACGGCAGTGGGCGTTGGGATGCCGACCTGGGCCTGGCCGATCCGCGGTGCCAGAAGGAGCGCTGCCAGGAGGACGACGAGTGTGCCGACGCTGCGGACGGACCTGTCCATGCGGTTTCCCCTGCCTGTCTGCAATTGCTGTTGTAGGTCCAGTGCCCGTGCCGCCCGACTGTACCGCGCTGTGCCGGCAGCGGGCTGCGACTGGGCTCCATCCTGCGAGCCGCGCCTTCAGACGTCAATAGAATCAATAGAAATGGAACGGGACTTCATGCACATCCGCAAGTTCGGGAGCGGGTGCTCCAGCCACCGCATCGACGCCCCGGTAGCCGCCCTTGTAGAAGAGCAACGGCTCATGCGGGGTGATACCCGTATGCAGATGAGTGACCCGTCCGACGACCAGCCAGTGATCCCCCGCCTCGATGACCCGCTCGGGAGTGCAGTCGATCGAAGCCAGGCTCCCTTCGAGACGCAAGGCGCTGGGCGAGGGCACGAAGCGGAACGGCGGTGGCAGGGGCTCCTTCCAGCCACCGGCGAAATAGGTCGACAGCGCCTGTTGCTCGCGCCGCAGGATGTTGATCGTGAAGCCGGTGACTCGCGGCAGATCGCGCGCCAGCCGCGTGCTGTTACCCGGGCAGAACATGACCAGCATGGGATCCAGCGAGACCGATGACACGGCGTTGACGGTCATCGCATGCACGTCTTCGCCGGCGCGTGCGACGATCACCGCGACGCCGGTGCCGAAAAGGCCCATGGTGTCGCGGAAGCGGCGCGGATCTGGCGGGCGGGGCTGACTCACTTCGCGGGCGCGGCGGCGAACGCCTCGTCCCTCCCTTCCTTGACGAATGCGCGGACCTTTTCAGCGTACTGCTGGATCTGGTTATTGTGCCCGGCCACGAGCGCACCCGCCATGCGCACCGGATCGCCGAAGAAGAAGCGCTCGTACAGTACCTGACGTCCGGCAAAGGCGGAGATCGAGGCATCCCAGGCGAGACGGAACAGCGGTATGCGCTCGAAGGCCTCGGCGCGGGCCGCCTGATAGTACTTGCGGATGTCCTCGGCGAGGGGGCCGCTCACATCATGCTCGGTGGGCATCGCGACCAGCCCGCTGGCGCCGATCTGCTGGATGATCTCCACCATCCGCGGGTACAGGCGCGGGAACAGATTGCGCGCCGCATCCAGCGGATCCCAGGCCGGTCGCATGACGCCCCATTCGTCAAGCGCCGCGTCGGCTTCCGCCGCGCGCAGGAAGGCCTTCATCGTCTCGAGGTTGACCCAGATCTCCGCCAGTTTCTCCTGGATGTGCTGGAACACCTCGGCGCCGATGCTGTTCACCATGAGGGAGGCCAGGCCCAGCATGAATTCGCACTTGGCGATGTTCTTGACCACCACCTGGTGTGTCATGTGCGCCACCGCGCCGGTACGCGCGTAAGCCTGATTGCACCGCTGGATGTCACGGTGCAGGAAAACGTTCTCCCACGGCACGAACACATCGTCGAATATGACGACCGCGTCCATCTCCTCGAAGCGCGAGCCCAGCGGATGATCGAAATGCGAGCGCCCGTAGTCCACGCTCTCGCGGCAGATGAAGCGCAGTCCCGGCGTGTTGTTGGGGATCGAGAAACCAAAAGCGTAGGGCGCATCCTCCTCGGGGCTCTTCAGCAGCGTCGAGGGGAACACCATGATCTCATCGGAAATGGGCAGCGTGGCCAGCATGCGGCAGCCGCGAATCACCATGCCTGCGTCGGTCTCGTCTTTGATGCGTGCTGCCAGGAACGGATCGGCCTGCTTGGCTGAGCTCACCGCGCGATTGGCCTGCGGCGGAATGAGCGTGTGCGTCAGACAAAGATCGTTCTCACGCAGATACTCGTAGTAGCGCACAGCGTTGGCGCCAAACTTGGGATTCGCCTCCGCGAGAAACGCCGCACCTGCCGCATACCCGGTCATGGCGCGATTGATGTAGTCCGGTACACGACCCATCATCCCGTGCGTGTGGTCTTCCCACACCTTCATGGCGCGACTGATGCTCTCCAGCTCCGCGCGAGTCCTGGGCATCATGAACGAACGTGCGACTTTCCTTCCGCTGGAAGGAGAGTCGTACAGAGTCACCTCGGGCTGCTCCCACTGCAGGTCGTACAGCCGGGCCAGCGTGTGCACGCCACCGCGCAGTGCCGGATGCACCGTCACATCCTTGACCTGCTCCCCGCGGTACCAGATCGCGGGGGGCTGTTCGCGCAGGCGTTGCAGGACCTGATGACCTCGGCGGGCGCCGCCGGACTGCTCGCTCATGTCGTTCTCCGACTGGTTACGTAATACGTAATCGATTATGATTAGCGTAATCCGGTCCGTGGCACGGGGTCAAGGTGATCATGAGGGTATCCAGGCGCAAGGCGCAGCAGGGGGTCCAGTCCATCGAGGTGGGCGCGAGGCTGCTGCAGGCGTTGGTCCAGGCGGGACGGCCGCAGATGCTGCGGGACCTGGCGGCGGCGGCCGGCATGCCGGCAGCGAAGGCGCATCGGTATCTCGTGAGCTTCGCGCGCATGGGACTGATCGAGCAGGGTGCGCAGAGTGGCCTGTACGACCTCGGTTCCTTTGCTCTCGAGCTGGGCCTTGGGGCCATCGCCCGCCTTGACGCCGTGTCCGTTGCCGCGCCGGTGCTCCAGCAGCTGTGCGCGGAGACCCAGCAGACCGTGGCACTGGCAGTGTGGGCGAATCATGGAGCGACGATCGTGCGCTGGCTGGGTGCGGATTCGCCAGTCGCCGCCAGTCTGCGTGTCGGCTCGGTGATGCCTCTGACCCGTTCCGCCACGGGAGGCGTCTTTCTGGCCTTCCGGGCGGAGGAACAGGCGACGAAGATCGTCAAGGCGGAATTGTCCGAGAATGCGCGCAATGGCATCGAGCCCACTTCGGCGGATGCAGTGGCCCGCGTCGTGGCCCAGACGCGCAAGCGCGGTTACGCCTATACGAGTGAGTTCATCCCCGGGGTCGCCGGCATAGCCGCTCCTGTCTACGACAGTACGGGCGCGATGGTGTTGGCGCTGGTGGCTCTGGGCTACAGCAGGCTGTTCGAAGCGTCGCTTGGGAAGTTGGCAGCGGCCGTGTGCGGCAGGGCCGCGGGGCTGTCGCAACGACTGGGATACAAGCTCAGTCCGGAGTCGTGAACTCCAGGTTGTGATACACACGCCGCAGCAGATCGTTCAGCTTGACGATCTCGGCAGGCTGGATGTCGCGGAAGGCCAGATGATAGATCCGGCTGGCGATGGCGCGGATCTCCTCGACGACTTTCTCCCCCGCGCGCGTGATGTAAACCTCGGTAACACGCGCGTCCGCGGCGCGGCGCGCGAGACGCACGAGGCCGCGCCGCTCGAGTCTCTGCACGACCCGCGTCATGGTGGAGAGCCGCATCACCGCGCGATCCGCGATTTCGCTGACGCTGCTCGGGTTGGTTTCATGCACGAGCATCAGTCCGCGCCAGCTGGCCAGGTCCATGTCGATACGCCGCAGGGCATTCTCCATGTCCATCGCGTAACGGCCTTCGGTGCGCGCGATCAGGTAGAACGGCCACTCGGCAATGCGGAAATCCGGCGAGGCCGGATCCCCGCGGCGGCGGGCGTCTGCGCCGGGCGGGCTGGGGCTGAGGCGTGCGTTCTGGGGCATTGGTTGCAAAATCACGTGAACACGCTAGTATTGTAGCCGAAAAGGGGCGCCACAGATGCACCGTTATCACGACAATCCGGCCGCCATCCGCGGCCTGGTCCGCCCGCAGAGCATCCATCGCGACCTGTACGTGGATGCGGAACTGTTCGAGCTGGAGATGGCGCACCTGTGGCGCAACACCTGGATCTACGTCGGGCACGACAGCCAGGTTCCGGCGGCGGGGGATTTCTACTCCACGGTGATCGGCCGCGAGCCGGTGATCATGGTGCGGGGCACCGACCAGCAGGTGAGGGTGTTTCCCAACCGCTGCGCGCACAAGGGGACCCGCCTGGTGAGCGCTGCGCAGGGGAGCTGCCAGGGCGGCCTGATCCGCTGCCCCTATCATGGCTGGACCTATCGGCTGGACGGCACGCTGCGCACGATTCCGCTCAGGGGTGGCTACGAACACAGCGGTTTCGACCAGTCGCAGGCTTCACGGGGCCTGCCGTCACTCAACGCCGTCAACTACCGCGGCTTCGTATTCGCGCGGCTCGCACCGGAAGGAGTGGATTTCCACGAGTTCTTCGGCGAGTCGCTCACCTCGATCGACAACATGGTGGACCGTTCCCCGCAAGGCCGGCTGGAGGTTGCCGGCGGCGTGCTGCGCTACCTGCACGACTGCAACTGGAAGATGTACGTCGAGAATCTCAACGACGCCATGCATCCCATGGTGGCGCACGAGTCTTCGGCCGGCACCGCCAAGCGAGTCTGGGAACAGGGGCACGAAGCCGGACCTGCGCCCATGGTCATCGAACAGTTCGTGCCTTTCGTCAACGGCTACGATTTCTTCGAGAAGATGGGGGTCAAGGTCTACGACAACGGTCACAGCTACACGGGTGTCAATTTTTCCATCCACTCGAAGTACTCGAGCGTCGGCCAGTACGAGCAGCGCATGATCGCCGCCTACGGCGAGGAGCGTGCGCAACGCATCCTGGGCGAGGCGCGCCACAACACCGTGTACTACCCCAGCCTGACCATCAAGGGCGCGATCCAGGCCATCCGCGTCGCCCGCCCGCTGGCCGTGGACAGGACATTGATCGAGAGCTGGACCTTCCGGCTCGTGGGCGCACCGGATGAACTGCTGGCGCGCACGACGACCTACACCCGGTTGATCAACGCCCCGACCTCCATGGTCGGACACGACGATCTGCATTGCTATCGTGCCATCCAGGAAGGACTGGCAGCCTCCAGCTCCGAGTGGGTGAGTTTCCATCGCAACTACCGGGAATCCGAATCTTCCGGTATCGCAGGTACGTACGGGGCAACGAACGAGGCGCCGATGCGCGGGCAGTACCGCGCGTGGGCCCGTTACATGACCTGCGGCATGGCGGACGGGTCGTGAGCCAGGCCGCGATCGATCTGGTCTACCGCGAGGCGCGGCTCATCGATGAGAAGCGCTTCGATGAGTGGTTCGAACTCTTCACCGATGATTCCCGCTACTGGATGCCGCTGACACGCGGCCAGCCCGACGGCGAGACGCATACCTCGCTCTTCTTTGAAGACAAGCTGCTGCTGAAAGTACGACTTGAGCGGCTCCGGCATCCCAACGCTTTCTCACAGCAGCAGCCGAGTTTCTGTCAGCATGTGCTGCAGCAGCCGGCCATCGAGCGCCGGGATACCGCGAGCGGTGCCCTGATCGTGCGGACCCCCTTCATCTACGTCGAGACCCAGCTGGACCGGCAACTCGTGCTCGCCGCTGTCGCGTGGCATCACCTCGTCGGACCGGACGACGCGCTGCGTGTACGACTGAAGAAGATCGAGCTGCTCAACTGCGATGCCGCGCTGCCGTCCATCCAGCTGCTGCTGTAATTGCGCATGACCGCTGCCAAGCCAGAGGCCGGGACCGCCGGTTCCCCTGACATCGCCGGGACGGTCCACCAGGCCTTCGAGCGTTCTGTCGCGACGTACGGGCAGCGCGACTTCCTGTGCATCCTGCCCGAGACGGCCGAGCGTTACGGGATCCAGGCCCACACCTGGTCCTACGAGAGCGCCGATCGCGAGGTGCGCGAGTTGCGGCAGCGCTATGCGCGGGCGGGGCTCGGACATGGACACCGGGCCGGTCTGCTGCTGGAGAACCGCCCGGCCCTGTTCTTCCACTGGCTGGCACTCAATGCGCTGGGCGTCTCGGTCGTACCCATCAACGCCGAATGGCGCAGCGCGGAACTGGAATACCTGGTCAGCCACTCGGACATCGCCGTCGCAGTGGTGCCGCACTCGCGCGCGGCGGACCTGACGCGTGCGGCTGAAGCGACCGGTTGCCCGCTCGCGGTGACCCCTCCCGATCTGTCCCAGCTCACGCGGGTCACACGACCGATACCGTATCCGGACAGGCCGCCGGATGAGCAGAGCGAATGTGCGTTGCTGTACACCTCGGGGACGACTGGCAAGCCGAAGGGCTGTGTTCTCGCCAACGAGTATTTTCTCTGGGAAGGGACGTGGTACGGGGCACTGGGCGGGATGTGTCCGGTTCGCCCGGGCGTGGAACGCCTGATCACCCCCTTACCCATGAGTCACATGAACGCGATGGCCGTGTCCACCATGGCCATGCTCATGAGTGGCGGCTGCATCGTGCCGCTCGACCGGTTCCATCCGGGCACCTGGTGGCGGACGGTGCGCGAATCGCAGGCCAGCATCGTGCACTATCTCGGCGTGATGCCCGCGATGCTGCTGGGGGCTCCGCCGAGCGAGAGTGATCGGGATCATTCCCTGCGGTTCGGCTTCGGTGCGGGTGTCAGTCCGCGCCTGCACTCAGCCTTCGAGCAGCGCTTCGGCTTTCCGCTGGTCGAGGCGTGGGCGATGACGGAAACGGGGGCTGGCGCCGTCGTGATCGCCAATCACGAGCCACGCAAAGTGGGCACCGCCTGTTTCGGCAGGCCCCAGCCGCTCGTCGAGTGCCGCGTCGTGGGCGATGGTGGCGCGGATACTGGCGCGAATGAGCCGGGTGAGCTGTGGGTGCGGTCCCGAGCCCCGAACCCCAGGTTTGGCTTTTTCCGGGAATACCTGAAGGACCCGCGCGCCACGGCGGAAGCGTGGGAGGGTGGATACTTCCATACCGGTGACGTGGTCTACCGGGATGCGGACGGGGATCTGCACTTCGTCGACCGGAAGAAGAATGTCATCCGACGCAGCGGGGAGAACATCTCGGCGGTCGAAGTCGAGGGGGTGCTCCTGCAGCATCCCCGTGTGGCCAGTGTGGGAGTGGCCGCAGTTCCCGACGAAGTGCGCGGCGATGAGGTCATGGCATGTGTCGTGACTCGCGGTGCGCTCACCGCGGCCGAACCGGAGGCCCTCGCTCGCGAACTCGTCCAGTTCTGCCTGGAGAAGCTGGCCTATTTCAAAGCGCCCGGCTATGTCAGTTTCTGTGAGGCGCTGCCGCTGACACCCACGGAGAAGATTCAGCGTGCGCGTCTGAAGGAACTGGCGCACGATTCGCTGACCAGCGGGCGGACCATAGACCTGCGACCACTGAAGAAGCGTACCACCGCGTAACACCCACCCACCGCGTGACGCCCACTACCCACAAGCGATCGACAACGCACAGGCGCCGCGCCACGACCGCGCGCCGTCAGGCCTACCCGGACACGGTGGTCACGGTGCCGGTGACTGTACCTTACGAGCGTTACTCGACTCATGCGGCACATTGGTTTGCCGCGCGCGCCATCGCCGGACTGCTCGAGGGGAGCCATCTCGATAAACAGGCCATCGATGGCTTGTGCCTGTCGAGTTTCACTCTGGCCCCCGACACGGGAGTGGGCCTGACGCAGCATCTGGGACTGTCGCTTCGCTGGCTAGACAATATTCCCCTCGGTGGTGCCTCGGCCGTCGTCGCGCTGAGACGCGCGGCCCGGGCGGTCCAGTCGGGAGATGCGCGCGTCGTTGCCTGCGTGGCGGCGGACACGAACCAGATCGACACGTTCCGCGCCACCATCGGTGGATTCAGTCAGTTCTCGCAGGATGCCGTCGTTCCATACGGTTCAGGCGGGCCCAACGCCAGCTTCGCGCTGCTCACCGCACATTACATGCGTGAATACGGGGCTCGCGCCGAGGACTTCGGCAAGCTGTGTGTGGCCCAGCGATGCAACGCTGCCGAGGTACCCTTCGCCTTGCTGAGGAAACCGCTCACACTCGAGGAGTATCTCAACTCCCGCCCGATCGCCGATCCGCTCCGGTTGTTCGATTGCGTCATGCCCTGCGCGGGTGCGGAGGCGTTTCTGGTCATGCGGCGCGAACAGGCGCAGGAGCTGGGCCTGAAGTCGGCGGCCATCCTGGCCACGATGGAACGGCACAACGCCTTTCCCGATGATCCGATCCAGATGCGCGGTGGCTGGGCACTCGACCGGGATGGCCTGTACGCGCAGGCGGGCGTGCACCCCGATCAGATCGATTTCCTGCAGACCTATGACGACTATCCGGTCATCAGCCTGATGCAGATGGAGGATCTGGGCTTTTGCGGCAAGGGTGAAGGTCCGGAATTCGTGCGCGGCCACACCTTCACCACGGATGGCAGCTTCCCCCACAACACCTCGGGTGGTCAGCTGTCGATGGGGCAGGCCGGCGCGGCCGGTGGGTATGTCGGGATGACCGAAGCCCTGCGACAGCTCACGGGAGCGCCCGCGGGAAAGGCTGTCGCGCGCGCGCGGACAGGACTGGTGAGCGGCTTCGGCATGATCAACTACGATCGCGGCCTGTGCTGTGGGGCGGCGATTCTCGGTGCGTCCGAGTGAGCACCACCGGGACTCCCACTGCGACTGCGGGGATTCACCTGCCGCCTGCCGCCCGCAGTCACGTGGGCATGCGGCTCACCGCGGCCGCGGCCCTTGGGCGCTTCGAACTGCAGGTCTGCGCGAACTGTCAGGCAGTGCAATATCCACCGCGCGAGGCCTGTCATCGCTGCCTCTCGACCCGGTTGGTGTGGCGCCTGCAGTCGGGTGAGGGAGAGCTGATCTCCGCGACCACCCTGCATCACAGTCATCTTGATTATTTCCGGGCCAGGGTGCCCTGGCGCGTTGGTCTGGTGCGTCTGCATACAGGCCCGATCGTCATTGCCCATCTGCATGGCGATGTGCCGGCGCCTCCCACGGCCGTGAACGTGACGATCGGCCTGGACAAGGCAGGGCAGGGCGCGCTGGTTGCGATGCCTGCCGGGAATCCCGTTGAGATGAGCAGCGACAGGCAATTGAGTGAAATGACCTGCGATCCACGCGGCCGAACCTTACTGGTGACGGCGGGCGCGAGTCCAGCGGGTCGCGAGTTGGTGCTCGCGCTGATCGACGCTGGCGCCGCCAGCGTGTGGGTGGGCCATCAGGAGGTGGACTCTGCCGAGACGCTCGCCGAACTCGGTCGGCTGCCCGGCGTCAGACTCCTACCCCTCGATGTAACGGATGCCCGCTCGGTCGATGCCGCGGCGGCGCTCGTGGGACCCACGCTCGATATTCTCGTCAACAATTCCGGGACCGCGCCCGTTGCCGACCGCGGCGCGGGTGATGCAACCCCTGCCGCGGCCGGAGCCGCAGCCACCGCAGCCACCGCAGCCACCGCAGCCACCG
>Ga0335083_10004497_pt1 | contig 17745 bp, 17 predicted proteins | sample Lox_Sample_42_FD_206716 | JGI IMG/M metagenome (GOLD analysis project Ga0335083, IMG submission 206716) | Soil microbial communities from Loxahatchee National Wildlife Refuge, Florida, United States - Lox_Sample_4.2 | ecosystem: Environmental > Terrestrial > Soil > Wetlands | place: USA...
AACCGGCATGATGTGATCCTGTACCGGCTATTGCCGGCTATCACCGGCACAACTTCACATCGTGCCGACCGCAGCCCGCCTGAACCAGGCCCGGCCCGGGGCAGCCGGACCGCAAGTGACACCCGGGACGACACCAGACCTGGGCGCCGGCCAGGCCCCAGCGGCGCCGGTGATACTCATCCGGTCGGCGATCAGGTGGCGGCAGGCGCCCTCGATGACGCCGGTGGCGATCGACCACCCGTTCGTCAAGGTGCGGGGGTAGTCCATGAGGTCCTGATTGGTGGCGAGGTAGTGCAGGGTCTTGCGGATGATCTTGGCGTGCTCGCCGCCGGGCCGGGACGGGTGGTCCTCGGCGAGCCGGGCGATCCGGGTGATCACCTCAGCCACTTGGCCGTGCAGGATGCCGGTCCCCTGGGCGATGACCCAGTCTTCCGTCGCGGGGTCGCGGGGCCGGCGGAAGCACCAGGCGGCCTTCCACAGGTACTCGATGGTAAGTAAGGAGAAGGTCTACGGTTCGACGCGGTTGAGGGTGCCGCAGGCGAGGATCGAATCGAGCTAGTTGAAGCCGTCGAACGTCAGGATGGCGATGTGCCTGCGGCCAACTTGCGGCGCCAGTCACCGCCCTTTCCAGGTGATCGCGAGCCACAGATCGGTCATCGCGTTGCTCTTGAAGTACAGTTTGAGCGGCTGGCCCGGCACGCTTACGGGCGACGCCGGCGCAAGATCCTCGAGCGGACCCATGAGCAGGCTCTCGATGTGCTGATCGGCGGGCGGCCGCCTCAACTCGTCGCTGGAGCCGCTCCCATCCGCGTTCTTGGTCAGCACGATCACGTCGGGTTGCTCACCGACACGCGCGATCAGGCTCGCATGCTCCACGGTCTGCAGCCGCCCGCGGCTCCAGAACGGATAGTGCTCCGGCCGCAATTCCAAACTCAGCTCGGCGGTCTTGACGTCGCCTTCGATCTTCGTTGCGGTGAACTTCGCCCACGCGCTCGCGAACTCGTGACGGATCGAGAACAGCCGTACCATGCCGGCCGCGTCCGCAGCCGCGACACGTTGCCCGAGGTAGGTGTTCACCGTGTTCCGCAGGTCCGCGCCGCCGTCCCGCGCCGTGTAGCGCACGTGCAGGAGGACGTCGGCTATCGTGTCGTAGTCGAATTGCCGAAACTGCTGCGGCAGCTCCAACGTCCACTCGCTGATCGCGCCTGCGCCCTCGAACGGCAGGTATCGCTCGTCGCGCAGGTTCGGCTCGAACATGCCGCTGTCCTGCTGTGCGCCGCTTGTGACGATCGCCATCGTCGGGGCGGTGGACGAACGGAGCCGCGAGTCGTCCTGCCCGGCGGGCCGGTGCTCATATGCGTCGTTGGTCAGCTTCACGCGCGTCTGGCTGCGCTCGAGCCGCAGCGTCGCGGCGACGCATGCATAGGGACCGGTAACACAGGGTATCGACAAGCTCACTGTCTTGATGCGGCGCAGGTAGTGGCCCGGGCAGTCGAGATCGAACAGCGCCTCCGGAATCTCGAAATTGCACGCCCCCGTCTCGCGTAGTTTGATCAGCGCCAGCGGATCGAGCTGCAGCAGCGAGACATGCCGCGTGAGCTCGAATTCTCGGACGTTGGCCTCGAGGTGCGCGCTCTCCATGCGCTTGAGGTCGTGATGCAGACGCTCGCCGGCGAGCAGGCCACGCTTGAGCCCGTCCCAGTGGTCGGTCTGCACGTACGCAGTGGCCGCCTCGTCGAGGCCGAGCTCGTACCGATAGGTGCGCTCGGCGCGCCGTGCCTGGTCGAGGGCCAGTTGATAAGTGCGGAAGTACACTTCCGACCGAGCACGGGCCATGGGGACGGTAAGCCACCGTGTATGGAGGTCAAGTGCAGATCATGTGAAGGCTGTGTGGAGAAGCGAAAGCCGGGACCGGTGTTGGACCGCCGGCGCCGGTTAGCCGACGGTGAAATACCTGCTGGTCGTGGCTAGAGGCGGGCGCGGAGTTCGCGCTTGAGGATTTTGCCGCTGGCGTTCAGCGGCATCTCGTCGATGACCGTGACCACCGCGGGCACCTTGTACGACGCGAGCCGCTCCCGGCAGAACGCCCGCAGCGCCTCCTGCGAGATCACCGCTCCGGAAGCAGCTGTCACGAAGGCGACGACGATCTCGCCCCAGTGCTCGTCCGGCTGGCCCACGACCGCCACCGCGGTCACCCCCGGGTAGTCCGCGACCACCGTCTCGATCTCGACCGGGTAGATGTTCTCGCCGCCCCGGATGATCATGTCCTTGCTGCGCCCCGCCAGGTACAGGTACCCGTCGGGATCCATGAAAGCCAGGTCACCGCCCCAGAACCAGCCGTCCCGCAGCGCCCGCGCGCTCTCGTCCGGCATCGCCAGGTATCCCGACATGACCGCGCGGCTGCGGGTGATGATCTCGCCCACCTCGCCCCGGGCCACGTCCTTGCCCGACTCGTCGACCAGGCGCAGGTCGACGGCGAACGCGGGCTTGCCGATCGAGCCGAGCAGGTGCTCGGCGCCCGCCGCGGCCCGCCGGTGGTCGGCGGGGGACAGCGACGTCTGCAGTCCGCCCTCGGTCGCCGCGCCGAACGCGTTGATGAAGTCGCACCCGAACACGTCCATCGCCCGGCGCAGCAGGGCCGGCGACATCGGCGATGCCCCATAGATGACCGAGCGCAGGCGATCGTAGCTGCCCTGGTGCACCCGCGGGTCATCCAGCAGCCGGGTGATCATCGTCGGCACCAGGAAGACCCCGGTCAGGCGGCCGCCCTGCATCCAGCGCAGTACCGCCCCCTCCTCGAACTGCGGCAAGATCAGGGTCGGGAACCCGCGCTGGATGTGCATGAAGATCATCGCCTGGCCCGCGATGTGGAAGGTGGGCGAGGCCGTGTAGCGGAACTCGTCGAGCAGGATCTCGTAGTCAACCGACATCTGCAGGGTCAGCGCGTTGATCATCCGCTGCGACTGGAGCACGCCCTTGGGCAGGCCGGTGGTGCCGCTGGTGAACGCCAGCGCGAGCACGTCCTCGTCGTCCACGTCGACCACCGGCTCCGCGCCCGTCCCCTCCGCGAGCAGGTCACCGAACGGGAGCAGGTCCTCCCCGTCCAGCGCGGACGTAAGCACTACGCCGTCCAGCGAAGCGGCCAGCGCCGCGACCCGGGCCGTGTACCGCGAGCTGGCGAAGACGGCCTTCGGCTCGGCCCGGCGCAGCAGGGTCAGCACCTCGGCGTCGGCGAGCCGATTGTTGAGCGGCACGTAGACGACGCCCAGCTTCATGCACGCCAGCATCACCTCGACGTACTCGCCGCTGTCGGTGGCCAGGATCGCCACCCGGTCGCCCTTACGGACGCCCCGGCCGCCCAGCGCATCAGCGAGCTGGTTGACCCGCCGGTTGACCTCCGCGAACGAACGGCTCGACCCGTCGTCGAAGACGAAGCAGTCACGATCGGGGAACCGCTGGGCGCTCAGCCGCAGGAAGTCGCCCGCCTGGATGGTGTCTAGCCGCACTGATGCTCACCTCGTTATAACGATGCGCGTGACCTGCCGTTCATCACAACAGATCATGACGAACGGATGTGATGTTGACATCGGTGTCGGGAAAAGATTGGGTCGGTTCCATGACGCCAGACCCCGCCGGTGCGGCACCCTTCCACTGGACCGCGGAGCACGAGGAGTTCCGCGGGGTGGTCCGCAAGCTGACCGAGACCCGCGTGCCGCTGGCCTGCGCGCCCGCCCCCGGATCGGCCGATCCGGCCGAACGCGAGCTGTGGCGGACCTGGACCACCGAGCTCGGCCTGCCCGGCCTGGTGATCCCCGAGGAACACGGCGGCGCCGGGTTCTCCCGGCTGGAACTGGCGATCGCGGCCGAGGAACTCGGGCGGGCCGTGGCCGGCGGACCGCTGCTCGCCTCGGCCGTGCTCGCCACCGAGGCGCTGCTCGCCGCGGGCGGCGACGTAGCCGCCGAGGTGCTGCCTGCCCTGGCCATGGGGACAGCCGTAGCCACGCTGGCCGTCACCGAGGGAACTCGCCGTTGGCACGAGCAGGACGTGACCACCGCGGTCAAGGACACCGGCCCCCCGCGCCTGACCGGCACCAAGGACGCCGTGCTCAGCGCGGCCGACGCCACCCTGCTCGTCGTGGCCGCCCGCGAGGAAGCCGGGGTCTCGCTGTTCCTGGCCGAGCCCGGCGACGGCGTCGAGATCACGCCGCTCGAAGTCCTCGACGGGTCCCGGCCGATGGCCCGGGTCACGCTGCGCGACGCCCCCGCCCGCCGGGTCGGCGAACCCGGGCAGGGCTGGGCGGCGGTAGAGCGAGCCCTGGAGGCCGGCACGGTGTTCCTCGCCGCCGAGCAGGTCGGCGGGAGCCGGGCGCTGCTCGACGCGGCGGTCGAGCACGCCAAGACGCGGGTGCAGTTCGGCCAGCCCATCGGCCGGTTCCAGGGAGTGAAGCACCGGCTCGCCGACATGGCGGCACGCACCGAACTGGCCTCGGCCGCGGCGGCCTGGGCGGCCTGGCAGCCGCCAGGCTCGGACGCGGCCGCGCTCGGGGCCGCGGTCGCGGGCGCCTACTGCTCCGAGGCCTACCTCGAGACGGCGCTGGATGCCATCCAGGTGCACGGCGGCATGGCGATCACCTGGGAGCACCACGCGCACCGGTTCCTGCGCCGGGCCCGCGCGGACGCCGCCGTGCTGCGGGCGCCGCGGGAGCACCGCCGCCAACTCGGGGCAGTCATCGGAACGGGGGCCTGAGATGCCGATCGACCTCATGGGAATCGAGGCCAGCGACTTGGACGCGCTGGCTGAACGGGTGAGGAGCTGGCTGGAAGATCACCTGCCCGCCCGGTGGCTCCAGGCCGCCCTCGCCAGCGACCAGCAAGCGCTTGACCGCATCCTTGCCGACCAGGCCGTCACCAGCGCCTGGTACGCCGAGCTCGGCGAGTCCGGCCTGGCCACGCCGGGCTGGCCGGCCGAGTACGGCGGCCTCGGGCTGGCGGCCGACGCGGCCGCGGTCATCACCGACGAGCTCACCCGGCTGCGGGCGGATCGCCCGGCCGACGAGTTCATCGGCCTGGCGCTGGCCGGGCCCACGATCATCGAGTGGGGGAGCGACGAGCAGAAGGAGCGCTTCCTGCGGCCGCTGGCGATCGGCGAGCACCGCTGGTGCCAGCTGTTCAGCGAGCCGGGCGCGGGCTCGGACCTGGCCTCGCTGCGCACCCGGGCGGTGAAGGACGGCGATCACTGGGTCGTCAACGGGCAGAAGGTGTGGAGCTCCTACTCCGACCGGGCCGACTTCGGCCTGCTGATGGCGCGCACCGACCCGTCCCAGCCGAAGCATCGCGGCATCACGTACTTCCTCCTCGACATGCACGCCCCTGGCGTGGAGGTCAGGCCGCTGCGCCAGCTCAACGGCCACTCGGAGTTCGGCGAGGTCTTCTTCACCGACGTGGTGGTTCCTGACGCCGACCGGCTCGGCCCGGAGGGCCTCGGCTGGCCGGTCGCGATCTCCACCCTCATGCAGGAGCGCAGCGGGCTTTCCGGCCGGCCCGGCGTCGGGCCGGGCCAGGCCGACGCGCTCGCCGTCCGCGCCCGGCAGACCGGAGCCTGGGACGATCCGGTGCTCCGGGACCGGATCATGCAGGCCTTTATTACCGAACGGGCTTTGCAGATGGCCACGGTACGGGCCTTCGCCTCACTGGGCCGGTCAGAACCAGGGGCCGAAGGGTCCATCCGCAAGCTCACTCACGCCCAGCTCGAGGTGACCCTCGGACTGCTCGCCACCGAGGCCGAGCCCGGCGACGCGATCGCCTGGGACGCGCCGGACGAGAACGCGGCCGCGGCCGTCGACGCGTTCCTGTCCGGCAAGATCCTGAGCATCGCCGGAGGCACCAGCGAGATCCAGCGCAACATCATCGGCGAGCGGGTCCTCGGCCTGCCGCGCGACCGCGACCCGTACGCCGACACCCCCTTCGAGGAGAGGCCCCATGACTGAACCGGTGGTCCTGCTGGACGTGGACGGCGCCGTCGCCACGATCACGCTGAACCGGCCCGCGTCCCGCAACGCGATCAGCGGCGAGCTGCTCACCCGCCTCGGCGAGGCGATGGCCACGGCCGAGGCCGACGACGAGGTCCGGGCGGTCATCCTCACCGGCGCCGACCCGGCCTTCTGCGCGGGCGTGGACCTGAAGGAAATAGGCCAGCAGGCGTCCGTCCTGCGCGGCGCGGCGTCCGGCGGGACCGGGCCGTGGGCGCCGGTCAGCAAGCCGGTGATCGCCGCGGTGAACGGCGCCGCCGTCACTGGCGGGCTCGAGCTGGTGCTCAACTGCGACATCGTCATCTGCTCCGACCGGGCCGTCTTCGCGGACACCCACGCCCGGGTCGGCGTGCTGCCCGGCTGGGGCCTGTCCGTCCTGCTGCCGCTGGCGGTGGGCCGGTCCCGGGCCCGCCAGATGAGCTTCACCGGCGACTTCCTCCCCGCTGACCAGGCGCTCACCGCCGGCCTGGTCAGCGAGGTGGTCCCGCACGCGGACCTGCTCGGCCGGGCCCGCGAGATCGCCGCCGCCATCGCGGGCAACGACGCGCGCGCCGTGCAGGCCCTGCTCGCCTCCTACCGCCAGGTCGAGGCCGAGGTGGTGGCGGGCGGCTTCGCCGTCGAGGAGCGAACCGCCCGGGCCTGGAGCCGTTCCGGCCTGGACCTGGCCGAGACCGGCCGCCGCCGCGCGGCGGTAACCGAGCGCGGCCGCTCGCAAGCGGGCCAGCCCCGGCCCTGACGATGCCACCCTGGCCAGCCTTGACAAGTCCGCGCCCGCAGATATGACATAGACATCACATTCAAAAACCTGCACGGTGGAACAGGAGCGCGCGACGATGCTGACCGGCCGCCAGTACAAGGAGTCCCTCAAGGACGGGCGCAAGGTCTACTTCGAGGGCCGGCTGATCGAGGATTTCGGGTCCGAGCCCGCCCTGGCGATCCCCTTGCAGGCCATCGCCGACGGCTACGACAAGTACTACAGCGCCGAACCGGGCGCGGTGAACCCGCTGACCATCGCCCCGCGCAGCGCGGAGGAACTGCGCGAGCGCATCCCGGTCATCACCGAGATGGACCTCCTGCTCAACGTCACCTATCAGTCGCTGATGACGCTGCTGGTCGCGGCCGGGCGGCTGGAAGACCACGCGCCTGAGTTCATCCCGCGCATCAAGGCCTACGTCGAGGACGCCCGTCGCCGCGACATCCGGATCACCGAGTGCATCACCGACGCCAAGGGCGACCGGAGCCTGGCCCCGGCCAAGCAGTCCGACCCGGACGCCTACGTGCGGGTGGTCGGCCGCCGCCCGGACGGCGTGGTGATCCGCGGGGCCAAGCTGCACATCACCGCGGCCGCCTTCGGCCACGACCTGCTGGTGATGCCCACCAAGTCGATGAAGCCGGGCGAGGAGGACTACGCGATCGCCTGCGCGGTCCCGGTCGGCTCGCCCGGGGTGTACGTCACCAACACTACTTACCACCCGCGGGCCGGCGACCCGCGCGACTACCCGGTGAGCTCCCGCGCCAGCGTGCCGGACAGCGTCGTGATCTTCGACGACGTCTTCGTGCCGACCGAGCGGGTGTTCCTGGACGGCCAGGCCGCCTACGCCGCGGTCTTCGCACACTCCCTGGGCCTGTGGGAGCGGCTCGGCGGGGTGTCCTTCATGGTCACCCAGGCCGACGAACTGGTCGGCCTGGCCAGCCTGATCGCCGAGGCTAACGGCCTGAGCCGGGTCCCGCACGTGCGCGAGAAGATCGACGAGATGATGATCCACGCGACGCTGCTGCGGGCCGGCCTGGAGGCCGCGCTGCTGCACGCGCACGCGACGCCCGAGGGCTACTACTACCCGGACGACATGTACACCAACGTGGCCAAGTACCACGGCGCGGCCAACTTCGCCACGATGGTGCGGTACCTGCACGACATCGCCGGCGGGGCGGTGGTCACCGCGCCGTCGATGTCCGACTTCGACAACCCGGAGCTGCGGCCGCTGCTGGAGAAGTACATGGGCACCGGCCCTGACATCACCGGCGAGTACCGGTCCAGGCTGTTCCACGCCATCCGCGACCTCACCGCCGACGCGTTCGGCGGCTGGCACCACGTGACGAACCTCCAGTCCGGCGGCGGCCTGTTCGCCCAGAAGCTGGTCACCCGCAAGAACTACGACATCGAGCGGGCCCGCGCGCTGGCCCTGAAGGCAGCCGGGCTGTCGGGGGCGTGACCGGGACCGGCCAGGACCTGGCGGCCGCGTCCCTGGTGCTGGGGCTGCGCCTGAGCTACGAGCAGGCTACGGCTTCGGGGGCTTGCGGACGGCAAAGGCCACGTTGATGCCGCCGATGATGACCCAGATGAAGGCCAGGAGCATGACGGCGGCGATGCCGGGGTGGCTCGCGAGCATGATCGCGGTGATCGGCAGGCCGATCGCCATGGACGCGATCGGCAGCACGAGAGCCTGCCGCTCCGGGTGAGAGGCCCGCTTGTCGCGCCGCTCGGCCCGGAGCATGCGCTTGGCCCGGCGGCGCTGGTGCCGGCACCCCGCGTACCGGTCCAGCTGGACCAGTAGGCGGCTGTCCACTTCCGCCGTGACCCGCTCGTCGAGTCTCGCCACGATCCGCTTGTCGATATCCGCGCCGATCCGTTCCACTAGGCCCTCGGCCAGCGCCTGGTCATAACCGGGGCCCAGGTCTTGCAGGGCTCCCACCGAGGCGGCGATCTCTGCCTGGCTATCTGCGGCCATCGTGCCCCTCCGAACGTTCCATGGACTCTGCGGCCACGGTACAGACGACGGGCAGGCAGGCGGAATGGAGAAAGCCTCCGTCGTGGCCTGAGGTTTTCCCTACCTAGGCTCAGCCGAGCAAGTCCTGCCCGGGGAGACGAACGTCCCGTAGTGCATGCGGCGACCGCGAAGACCTCCTCGGCCTGCTCGTCGCTGATGCCGAGCCGCAGTTGCGCCGCGATCTGGCGGGTGGCCGGGATGACGACCTTGCGGCCCTGGCTGGTGATCTCGGCCAGGGTGGTGCGCCGGTCCCGGGCCTCATCCGCGGCGCCGGTGTGACTGCTGGTGCGTTCCCCCGCGGGCTGGCCGTGATCGTGTTGAGTTACCCCCCGGAAAACGGCGGGTAACTCAACACGGTAAGCAGATCACGGACGGCCGGGCACGGCTGTGATGCACGCGGGACGCCGGAGGTCCGGGCCCGGGTGAGCGCGCCGGGTCCTTCGGGACTCCGGGAACTGACCGGCTCTCCGTCCGTCGCTCGCCGCCATCCGCGGTTACTCGGAGCCTGCCCCGTTCGTTCATCCCTATCGGCGGCCTGCCTGGCCTCCTCGTTGACACCTTTCCGGCCGCCGACCTAATCTGACGCCGACGTCAAAATCACACGGGCCCCGGACCAGCGAGGACCAAGCGGATGGAGATCAGCCTCGGCGAGGCGATCACGATGACGGCGCGGAACAAACCGGACGCGCCGAGCTTCGTGTTCGCCGACGGCAGCGCGCACACCTTCGCCCAGACCAACGCGCGGGGTCAACCGGCTCGTATCCGCGCTGCGGGCCGAAGGCGTCAAGCGCGGCGACCGGCTGGCCGTGTTCTCGCTGGACTCGCACCGTCGGCCCGGCGCCTCGCCGCGCACTGCGGGCAGCGGCTGGCCACCTACAAGGTGCCGGCCGAGTTCCGGTTCACCGACGCGCTGCCGGTCAACGCCAGTGGCAAGATACTCAAACGCGAGCTGCGGACCAGGGACTGACGACAGGAGGCGCCATGAGCCCACGCGGGGGAAGCCCGGCCGGCCGGGTCGTCACCGGCGCCTCGGCGTCCCAGCGGGAACGGCGCGACGCCGGGCCGCTGACTTCCAAGGGCCGCGAGCGCCGCAGCGAGATCCTGCGCGCCGCGCGCAAGGTCTTTGAAGAACGGGGATTCCTCGACACCCGGGTCTCCGACATCGTGACCGCGGCCGGGGTCGCCCAGGGCACGTTCTACAGCTACTTCGACTCCAAGGAAGCCGTCTTCACTGAGGTCGCCCAGCAGGTCGTCGAGACCATGATGGAAGGGCTGCACACCGAGTTCGTCCGCGACATCGACCCGGTGGAGCGGATCAGGCGGGCCATGGTCAGGTTCGTCGAGGCGTTCCGGCCCAACGCCGTCATGATCGGCCTGATCGAGCAGGTCGGCACGTTCACGCCGGAGATGCGCCGGCTGCGCCTGCAGTTGCGCCAGTCGTTCGTCGACCGGTCGGCGCGCGGTATCCGCCGGATGCAGGCGGACGGCATCGCCGACCCCGGACTCGACCCCGTGATGATGGCCGAGATCCTCGGCGCCATGGTGGACCAGACCTGCTACCTGTGGTTCTTCCTGGGCAAGGAGTTCGACTCGCAGGCCGTCGTGGAGTCCCTGACTACCGCATGGGCCCGCGCCATCGGCGTCAGGGACGCCTGAGCGGTCAGGCGGCCGGGGCCTGCCTGCGCACCGGCTGAGGCCGGGTGTCCGGCGAACAGCACCGCGACCTGCGGCTGTGTGGTGATAGGTCCGCCGGGACGTAGCATGGCCCGTGATGACAGATGTCCGGAACTGCGACCAGTGCGGCGCGCCTTTCTCGCCGCGCCGCGAGCACGCACGGTTCTGCTCGGCGCGCTGCCGGGCGCGGTGGAACCGCCGCCACGTAGGCGGCGCCCCCGCCGACACCAGCGCGCTCGACTGGTCCATCACCGCGATGGGGGAGACCATCGCCCGGCTCGGCCGGGCCGGCGGGCAGGACCCGGCCGACGGATTCGCTGTGATCAGCGAGGCCGTGTGGCGGGTCACCATCGTCGACGCCGCCCTGATGCGGTACCACCCGGAGACCTACACCCGGGTCCTGGCCAGCGAAGACCCTGGTCAGCGGCGGATCATCGAGGAGACCTTCGGCGGGCTGCGGTTCGTGCGCAACCGGATGGGCTATGACACCCATCCCGCCGACCTCATCCAGCCGCTGGCCGGCGGCGGCGTCGCCGGCTGGACCTGGATGCCGGCCCCCGAGCCCGCACTCGGCGCGCTCACCCCCCGCGGCCGGGCCTGGGAGCTGGAGCGCTACCAGGCCTATCAGGCTCAGCTCGCGAGCCAGGCGGTCGGCGAGACCTTCACGCGGGCCGCCGCCTTCCTCGGCATCGCCACCGACGGCATCCTCTGCCACACCTAGGCAACCGCCCGTCGCAGCGGACTTAATCCATTTAGCGCTAGATCTTGCGTAAATGTGTGCAGAAGCGTAGGAAAGGGAGATTGCTGGGCTGGCGGAAGAGGCCCGAGCCCGGCGCTAACCCGGGGAGGTAGGGAATGACCCTGCGGACCAAACGTGCGAAGATCCTTGCCGTCGGCGCGGCCGCAGGCATCGCCGCGGCGCTGACCGTAGGACTGTCCGTGCCGAGCGGCGCGGCCCCGGTAGCCAGCCAGGGCCGCGGCGGTGATCAGGCGCGGCTGGATCGCGCCTTCATTATCGTCCTGGAGAATCATTCGGCGCACAGCGTGATCGGCGACCCGAACACGCCGTACATCACGTCGCTGGCGCAGCACTACGGCGAGGCCGCGAACTACTTCGGCGTGACGCACCCGAGCGAGCCGAACTACATCGCCATGATCGGCGGCTCGAACTGGTTCACCAACAACGACAACCCGGCGAACCGGTTCGACCACACCAACCTGGTCGACGAGCTGGAAGCCAGTCACATCAGCTGGGGCGCCTACATGGAGGCGATGCCGGCTAGCGACCCGCTGACGGACTTCTGGCCGTCGGCCGCCGATCCGCTGTACGCGTCCAAGCACAACCCGTTCGTGCTGTTCAACGACATCCGCGACAACCCGGCGCGGGTGGCGCACATCAAGCCGTACACCGCCCTGGCCGGCGACCTGAACAGCCCGCGCGCCCCCCGGTTCGTGTTCATCACGCCCGATCAGTGCAACGACATGCACGGCGGGGTGAACGACACGATCAGCGGGCACCCGGAGACCCCCTGCCCGTTCAATAGCACCAACGACGACGCGAACGACATCCGGCTTAAGCAGAACGCCGACGCGTTCGTCAAGGCCGCGGTGACCACGATCATGTCCAGCCGGGCCTGGACTCGGCACAGCGCCATCTTCATCGTCGCCGACGAGGGCGACTTCACCGGCAACGCGGTCAACGGCGGCTGGGATTCCCCGGCCGGCTGCTGCGACTCCCCGGTGCTGCCCAAGGGCGACCCGGACATCAGCGCTAGCTGGCCCGGCGGCGTATACGGCGGCGCGCTGGTGCCCGCGGTGGTGGTGGACCCCAGCGGACCGCGCCACTTCGTCAGCAACACCGCCTATAACCACTACTCGATGCTGCGCACCATCGAGGACGCCTGGGGGCTGCCCGAGCTGGTCTTCACCAGCGACCATGCCCAGGTCAGCACCATGAACGAGTTCCTCGGCCGCTAACGAAAGCCCGGCCTCGCCGCGGTCGGCGGCGAGGCCGGGGGCCAGGTTCCCGCGGCCGCGCTAGCGGTCACGCAAGGCGTAGATTCCGGCCGCCAGCGTGCCCAGGCACAGGGCGGCGGCGCTGAACCCGAGCGAGGCGTGGATGCCGATGGCCGCGCCGAGGATGCCGACGGTGAACCCGCTCCCGGTACGGAGCCCGTTGGCGGACACGCCGTACAGGCCGACGACGCGGCCGCGGTCGGCGGGCGCGGCCCGCAGCTGGACGATGGTCTGCCCGATCGACATCGAGGCCAGGTTCGCGACCCCGCCGACGAATAGCAGCGCGAGGGCGATCAGGTAGTTGCCGGCGAACGCGAAGAACAGCGTGGTCACGCCGTAGACGGCGGTGCTGACCACGGCGGCTTTGGTGTTCGGCTTGATGCTGCCGGTGGCCTCGAGCAGGATGCCGCCGATCACCCCGCCCGCGCCGGTGGCGAACAGCAGGATCCCGTAGGCGGTGCCAGCGCTGCCGGCCCCGAGGTCGTGGGCGAACAGCGGCATCGCCGTCTGCAGCGACGTCCCGATGAAGAACGACCCGAGCCCGCCGAGCACGATCATGGAGACCAGGGTGTGATCGGACTTAACGTCCTTTAGGACCTTGAGCGAGCCCAGCATGCCGACCCGCGGCGGCCGCGGCCCGTGGTCGCGCAGGTGCCCGGTGAACTTCGTCCGGAACAGGAACAGCGTGAGCGGCAGGTAGATCGCGATGTTGGCGAAGATGCCGCGGACCGGGCCCAGGCCGAGCAGCAGCGCCGAGCCGACCACCGGGCCGAACAGGACCCCGAGGCTGCGGAACGTGGCGTTGAGCCGCACCGCGCTCGGCAGTTCCTCCGTGCCGACGAAGTCGTGCAGCATCAGCTGCTCACCAGGACCCCACAGCGCCCCCGCGCAGCCGTGCAGGACGAGCAGCAGGCAGGCTTCCCAGATCTGCAGCGAGTTCGTCAGGAACAGCACGCCCCACAGCGCCGAGACCAGCATGAACAGGGCCTGCGCGGCCTGGATCAGGCGGCGGCAGTCGTACCGGTCGGCGAGCGACCCGAAGTACACGGAGAACAGCAGGAACGGCACCCAGTGGCTGATGACCTCGAAGCCGGCCAGCGCCGGGGAGTGGAACTTCTGCCACAGCACCCAGTACGTGATGACGTGCTCGATGTTGTCCGCCATCATCGCCAGGGCCGCGCCGAACAAGTAGGGCCGGCAGTCGGCGTTCCGGAGGGCGGCGAATTTGGCCGGCGCCCCGTTGACCTGAGCGGCGTTCGGGTTTATCGCATCGGACGGGGCGACCTGGTCGAGCTCGAGCACGTGCGTAGGGATTCCGCAGGCAGAACACACGCTGGCTCGAACGCGGCGGGCGCCTTGGTGCTTCCCGGAGGAGCCGGGAGATAAGGTGGGCGATCGTGAGCGGAGCCGATCAGCTCGGCCGGCGGACGTATGACCGCTGGTTCCTGCTCGGCGAGAAGCGCAACGAGCGGCTCTCGCTGCCGGTTGTTCGCCGGATCAGCCAACACGCTGTACTGGATCAGGCGGCAGGTCGGCGCGTGCCGGGCCGTCGGCTTCGAACTCGACGACGCCGTATTCGAGCTGGCCCGCGCGAACCTTTCCGTTGTCAGCCGCGGCATCGACTTGGTGCACGACAGCTTCGAGCGCGGGCTGCGGGCGCTCGGCGAGCCGGACGAGGATCCTGATCATCGTCTTCGTCGCCCCGCCCTGGGGCCGGGCGCTCAGCGAGGGATCCGGGCTCGACTTGCGCCGTACCGAGCCGCCCGTGGCCGAGGTCATCGACGTCACGACGGCCGCGCTCGGGCAGCGCAAGCTGCTTTTCGCGGTGCAGGTCTACGAGACCGTCGAGCCTGGTTCGCTAGCCGAGGTGACGGCTCGTCTCTCGTGGTCGGCGATGAAGGTCTACGACATCAACGCCCCGGGACAGAACCACGGGCTACTCCTCGCCGGATACGGGGTACCGGGAGGACATGACAGCTGACATCGTCGCGACGACGGTGCAGGGCCGCGTGCGCGGCGCGCGGGACGGCCAGGCGCTGCGGTTCCTCGGCGTCCCTTACGCCGAGTCCCCGGCCACGGCGGGCCGTTTCGCGGCGCCGGTGCCGCACGCCCGGTGGGGCGGGGTCAGGGACGCCCTCGCTTACGGCGCGACCTCGCCGCAGCCCGACCGCGGGATCACGCTGATCCCGGAGCCGGTCATCGCCGGCGACAACGAGCTGAACCTGAACGTGTTCACCCCCGACCTCGGCGCGGCCAGCCTCCCGGTGCTGGTCTGGATCCACGGCGGCGGGTTCACCGGCGGCGGCAATGCCTCGCCCTGGTACCGCGGCGGCCCGTTCGCACGGGACGGCGTGGTCCTGGTCAGCATCAACTACCGGCTCGGGGCCGAAGGCTTCCTCGAGATTCCCGGGGCTCCCGCCAACCGGGCCGTCAGGGACTGGGTGCGCGCGCTGGAATGGGTGGGGGAGAACATCGCCGCGTTTGGCGGAGACCCCGGGCGGGTGACAATCGGCGGTCAGTCGGCGGGCGGCGCCGCCTGCGCCACGCTGCTCGGCGTCCCCGCGGCCCGGGACCTGTTCCGCGGCGCGGCCTGCCTGAGCGGAGGCCAGGCGCTACTGCAGACCGCCGAGGGCGTCCGCGCCGTGGCCGCGAAGATGGCCGCGCAGCTCGGGACCCTGGACCGGGCCGCGCTGGAGGAACTGCCGGCCGCCGCCATCCTGGCGGCCCAGGAGGCGGTCACGGCGGCCGGGGGAGCGGTCGGCGGCAGGCAGGACGCCGAAGCCGTCACCACCTTGCTCGCCGGCGGCATCCCGCTGCCGTGGGCGCCGTACGCCGATGGCGAGATCGTCACCGAGGAGCCCTTGGCGGCTGCCGCTTCGGCCCGCCATCGTGAGCTGTCCCTGCTGGCCGGCGCCACCGCTCACGAGTTCAACGCCGCCTGGATGACGGCGGACTGGATCACCGCCGCTATGGTGGCCGACGGGCTGGCCAAGGCCGGCGTCCCGGCGCCGCTCGCCGCCGCCTACCTCGACCGGGCCGGGCCGCCGGGCAGCGCGGTGGGTCAGGCTGTCACCGACCGGGTGTTCCGTGTCCCCGCCCAGCGGCTCGCCCAGGCCAAGGCTGCGGCGGGCGGCCCTGCCTTCACCTACGACTTCCGCTGGACCGCCCCGGCCGGGCCGCTGGCCGGCCTGGCCTTTCACTGTCTCGACGTGCCGTTCTTCTTTGACGCGCTCGGCGAGCCCGGCGTGACCGCGGCCGCCGGCCCGGCCCCGCCCCAGGGCCTGGCCACGTGCATGCACGGCGCCTTGGTCCGCTTCGTCACCGAAGGCGATCCCGGCTGGGAGCGCTTCGGGGCTGACGGCAGCCCCGTCATGATCTTCGACGAGCCATCCGAGGTACGCGAGGACCCACTCGAACCGGAACGCGCCGCGTGGGCCGCACGAGCGTAAGCGACTGTTCTGTCGAGGGCGGCCCCGACGAGCAGGCACTCGCAGCGCTGGAAGCGAGAGATTTCGGCTCGCTCAACCGGCTGGTTCCGGAACCAGTTGACGAGCGGCTGCAGCTCCGAGATGACCTAGACGTGGCGCTGGCCCGTCTGCGCGAGATCCGCGACCGGTACTGGGATCATAACTGGCGGCGTGAGCACCGTGGCTATGGCCGCTACCCGGAGGAACAGTTGGTCGTCGAGGTCCGCGCCGGGACTGACCTAGCGGAGATCGCCGAGCGGCACGGCCGGACCCGGGGCGGGATCAAGTCGCGGCTGATCAGGATGATCCCTGACGGTGAGGACGTGCCCGACAGCGAACAGCTGGCATGGATCTCAGCAAGACTCCGGGATGATCCCGGGTTCGACTGAGGTCATCTAGGCTGGTGGCGGCACTTCCCACAGCGCGCTGACCGGCATGGCGCGCAGGCGCGGCCCGAAAGAGAGGGTCTGCTGCCCGGTGTACAGCACAAGTCCCGCGACGAAGTCGTCGCCCAGTCGCTGCGCCAGGTGATGGAGGCCGCGGAAGTCCTCCTGGCCCACGGTGGAAGCGGCCTTGACCTCGATGCCGACTGCCCTGCCCTGTCGGCTTTCCAGCACGGCGTCGACCTCGACCTGGTCTTTCGTACGGTAGTGGAAAAGCTCAGCCCTGGTCTGCGACCATGTCGCCTGGCGTGCAAGTTCCATGACGACGAAACCCTCGAGCAGTGGCCCGAAGGGGCCTCCTGGGCGAATCAGCGACCTGGCGTCCGCGCCGAGCAGGTTGGCGGCGATTCCCGAATCGACGAACGCGACCTTCGGTGTCCGGCCGACCCGGGTGCTGATGTTCCTGGACCAGGCCGGAATGCGCTTGATCAGGAACACTTCCTCAAGAAGGCTGATGTACCGCAGTGCCGTCGCCTGCGATATCCCGGCCTCATCGCCCACGCTGCTGGCGACGAGAAGCTGCCCGCTTCGCGCCGCGAGCAGCCGGATGAGCGCCCTCATCTGCACGGTGCGCTCGATGTCGGAGAGCTGCATGACATCGCGGGCGACCAGGTCGGCGAGGTAAGAGTCGTGGAACCGCTCCCGGCGGCGCGGGCTGGACCGCGCAATCGCCTCGGGGAAGCCGCCGCGTACGATCCGGTCGGCGTACTCGGCCCGGCTGACCTCGGACGCATGCCGGAGATCCGGCCCGTGCGCGAAGATCGCGTCGATGAACCCGTCGGGTGCCTCGTCTATCTCCCCCTGCGAGAACGGCCAGAGCTCGATGGTCTCCATCCGGCCGGGGAGCGTGTCTGGAAGGGCACGCAGGCCAAGTACCCGCGCGGAGCCGCTGAGCAGGTAGCGGCCGGGACGCCCGTCGTTATCCACCTGGACCTTGATCGGCAGCAGCAACTCGGGTACCCGCTGGATCTCGTCGATGACCATCATGTCCGGGTAATCGACGAACCCGGCTGGGTCTGCCAGGGCCGCCTGGCGGATCACCGGCACGTCCAGGTCCCGCCATTCCGCAGCGTCAGCGCGGGCGGTCTGTCGCAGCAGTGTGCTCTTCCCGCTCTGCCGCGCCCCGTTGACGAGGACCACGCGCGTATCCTGCAGAGCGTCCCTGATCGCCTGTTCCGCGTGCCGCCGAAGCAACCGTCCGATCGGAGACCTAGCCGTCCCTGTCATGCTTAACATGATGGCAGTTCAGGAGCCCAGATGAAGGATCAGACGCATATGTGCTGAACGAATGGACGCATGATAGCTGAAGGATTAGACGCTAAGATGCTGACGGAGTAGTCGTAATCCG
>Ga0335083_10004499_pt1 | contig 17743 bp, 17 predicted proteins | sample Lox_Sample_42_FD_206716 | JGI IMG/M metagenome (GOLD analysis project Ga0335083, IMG submission 206716) | Soil microbial communities from Loxahatchee National Wildlife Refuge, Florida, United States - Lox_Sample_4.2 | ecosystem: Environmental > Terrestrial > Soil > Wetlands | place: USA...
TGGTCGGCTGGGTGTTCTTCCGCGCCGGCAGCACCGGCCAGGCGCTCGACGTGATCGCCGCGATGTTCGGCCGCACGGGAAGTGTGGCAGGCCCTGCCGGGGCCGACATCTTCCCCCACTTCGCCCAGCTGGCGATGATCGCCGGGACGGCGATCGTGCTCGCCCCGATCGCGGGCAGATACCGCGCGTGGCGGCCGCGCATCCCGGTCGCGCTCGCGAGCGCCGCATGCTGGCTGGTGTTCACCGGCTCGGCCATCCACCTCACCAACATGCGGATCACCCCGCTGATCTACTTCAAGTTCTGATGCCCACGCTGCGCGACAGAATCGTCGTGGTCGCGTTTCTCGCGGTCATGATCTTGCCGTTTGCCGCGAAGCACGCCCACGTCCGCGATCACGCGATCGACGGCGTGATCGCGAAGGCACCACATCCGACGTTGACGTTCGACGGCGTTCGCGACGAGTCGTTCCAGGCAGCCTACAAGGCCTGGTTCGAGAACCGGCTCGGCCTCGAGGGCTACGCGATCTACATCGACAACACGCTGCTCTACCACCTGTTCGACGACACGAAGACCGGGTCGTCGGTCCGGATCGGCTCCGATCACGTCCTCTTCATGGACGAAGACATCTGGTACTACAACCGCGACACCGCACCGTTCGATCCGACGCGGCTCGACGCGTTCGCGGCTCGGATCGCGGACCTCCAGGCCCGGCTTCGCGCCGAGCATCGCGCGTTCGTGCCGGTGATCATCCCGAGCAAGACGACGATCTATCGCGACATGGTTCCAGCGCGCTGGACCCGCGATCTCGGCACGCCCCCGCCGAGCGACGCGATGTTCTACCGCACGATGAAGCGCGCGCTCGACTCGCACCACGTCACGTACGTCGATGCACGCGAGCTGCTCGTGACGTCCTCGCAGCCGCGCGCGATGCTGTGGGGACCGACCGCGCGCCACTGGTCCGCCTACGGGGCCTGCCTCGCACTGCAGCAGATCGCATCGCGCTTCACGGAGCTGACCGGGCGCCGGCTCGAATACGATTGCCACGCCAGCCTCGGCGAGGGCTCGAGCTACGACGACGACTACGATCTCTTGCGCCTGCTGAACGCCTGGGGAGTCGCGCACGATCGTTTCGTCCCGCGCGTGACCCACGAGCCACCGACCATGACCGATGCGGTCTCGGTGATGTTCGTCGGGACCAGTTTTTGCTGGGCGCTGCTCCGCGATGCCGAGCTGTCGCGGCGCTTCCGCAGCGCTCGGCTCGACTACTACAACACGACGCTGTTCACCGGCCCCGATCACGCACCGACCCCGGTCCAGCCTCGCACGCCCGAGTGGCGCGATGCGTTCGTGGGCGAAGACCTCTACGTGCTGGACCTGTTCGAGTCCTACTATGCCGTGCCCGAGTCGTTTCTCGATCATTTTCTCGACGAGCTCGGGTCCGAGCTCCACTGATGCAGACCCCGCGCGCGCTCCACGTCTACGCCGTCGCGGCCGCGCTCGGGCTGGCGACGTACCTCGTCGTGTATGGGCCAGGCCACCTGCTCGGCACGAGCGCGTACTGGACGATGCCGATCAACGACGAGCGCATGAACCTCGTCGGCTACCGCTACTTCCTGCTCGAGCCGTGGCACTGGCCGCTGTTCGACAGCGATCGCATCGCCGTGCCCGCGACGCGCAGTCTCGCGTTCCTCGACGTGATCCCGCTGTGGGCGCTCTTCAACAAGCTCGTCGCGACCCTCGTCCCGCCGTGGCGCGTGTTCAGCGCGAGCGCCTATCTCGGCATGTGGCATGGCCTCGCGTACGTGCTGCAGCCGTGCTTCGGGATCGCGTGCCTGCGCGCCCTCGGCCATCGCACCTGGCGCGAGGCCCTCGTCGGCGCCCTGTTCTTTCTCGCGGTGCCGGCGTGGATCTTTCGCTACGGCCACGGCGCGCTGTCCGCGCACTGGATCGAGCTGTGGGCGTTCTATCTCTACCTACGCACGCCGCCGCGCGAGCGGTTGCCGCGCAGGCTCGGCTACGCGCTGATCGCGCAGCTCGCGGTCGGGTCGCTGGTCACGCCGTACCACCCGGTGATGTCGCTGCCGATCTCCGCCGCTGCGCTCGTGCGCACGCGCGATCGACGTTCGATCGTGACGTGGCTACCCGTCTGCATCGCCACGGTCGTGCTCGCGACGTGGATCGCCGGCTATTTCGATCGCGAGTCGCACGGACATCAGTGGGGCTTCGAAGCCGAGAGCGCGAATCTGCTGACGTGGCTCGTGCCCGTGCGCAGCGGCTTTTTCGGGGACGCGCGCTGGCTCGCGAACACGCTCGCGACCGACCAGCAGTGGGAAGGTTACGCGTACTTCGGGCTCGGCTACCTCGGCCTGCTCGCGGCGTTCGCCCCACACGCCGCGATGTTGCCGTCGGTCGTGCGCCGCCACGGGCTGCTGTTCGGCGTCGCGATCGTGTTCGGGCTCGTGGCCCTGTCCAATCACGTCTACCTCGGCTCGCACGAGATCGCGACCTACTCGATCCCGAGCTTCTTGCATCGGTTCCCCGATCAGTTCCGCTCGCCCGGGCGCTTCGTGTGGATTCCGATGTACCTCGCGATGCTGTTCGTCCTGCACTGGGCGTTCACGCGCTTCGCAACGCGGTTCTGGATCGTGGTGCTCGCGCTCGCAGTTCAGCTGTTCGATGTGCGCGGTGACTGGGCATTGCAGCGAGCCCAGGCGAGTGGCCCGACGGCGACGAGTCTCGATCTCGCGACGTGGCGCACGCTGATCGAAACCCACCAGCGAGTCGCGATCTATCCGGTCTTTCACTGCGTGGTCGATCCGGATCGACCCGGCCTCGACCTCGTGTCGACCGAGATCCAGCTGCTCGCGTCCGAGACCGCGCTGCCGATCAACGACACGTACACCGTGCACCCACCCCACGATTGCAGACACCGCGAGATCGCGTGGCCCGACATCGCGCTCGAGCCAGGCACGCTCTACGTGATCTTCCCGCGCGCCGATGCGATCGCCGACCGGTTCGTGGCACACGGTGCGACGTGCGCGCGGTTCGCGCAAGGACGCGCGTGCTCGACCGACGCGGCGGCAATCCGCGCGGCGTTTCCTGCTCATTGATACGGATCGCGATCGCAGCCGTCACTCGCCGGATCGACGTCGGCCGCGGTCCAGTGGCGATCGGCACCGGCGATGTCGAGCGTGCCGAGGTTAGCCGCGATCGTCGAGTCGAGATCGCCGGACGCGACCAGATCGTCGAGCACCGCGTGCGGATAAGGGCGAACGCGCACGCGCGCCGAGATGTGATCGATGTTCGCCGCGAGCATGGTGCCGATCGGGAACGACGCGGTCATCGAGTGATCGAACGCGGCGACGTTCCGATCGAGCGTGATCGGTGGCGCGAGCAGGATGCTCGACACGCTCGCCACGTCCCAGATGAAGTGCGCGGGCGTGCCGTCCTCGCCGAGCGCGCGCTCCCACAGCCCGACCAGATCCGGATCGTCCAGCTGCTCGGGATCGAGGTCGTCCGGGACGTCACCCGACGAGAACACGACATCGCCGGCCGCGTCGTATGCGATCACTTCGAGCCACGCGCGTCGATCGTGCGCGGCACCGCTCGGCCAGTCGTGACCCGGCCCGCGCGAGTCCATGCGCACGGTGATGCGCCCGTCGTGCGTGACGCAGATGCCGCCCTCGCCGATCTGGCCACCGCTCTTCGCGGGCCCGACGATCGTCAGCGCGGGATCGAGATCGCGCGCGATCCCCGCAGCCTGCGCGGCGGCCGCGTCGACGCCCGCGAACGGCGTCATCGACTGGTCGATGCCCGGCCACAGGTGCTCGTGGAAGCTGCCCGGCCGCGACTTGCCCTGCACGCCCGACTTGTCGACGATCATCGTCGTCGGCGGATCGACGTTCGTGCCCATGTGGCAGCCGCTGCACGTGATGCCGCCGGCGCCCGCCGGCAACTGTGCAAAGATCGTCGACTGCCACTCGACGTACGTGCGTTCGAGTGGGACACCACGCTGCGTCACCACGTCGTGGCACGAGCCGCACATCTTCGACCCGTTGGTCGCCGACGCCATCAGCTCGGGGTCGTACTTGGAATGGTGCGCGGAGCTCTCGACCGGGTCGGACACGCCGCCGCGCATCGTCGTGTCCATCGCGAGCTTGAGGCCGTTGTCGTGGTCGGCCTGGACCTCCGCGACATCGTGGCAGAAGTAGCAGGTCACGCCACGCGCCGGCGGAGGGAGCTGCGTCGGATCGAACGGACCGTTGCTGCCGTCGACGAGGCCGAGCGCGACCGCCATCGGCGCGTGGCATTGCAGGCAGAAGTTCCCGAGCAGGCCGTAGGTCTCGCGCTCGCCGCGGTTGTTCATCGCGACGAACACCGGATCCTCGGAAGCGTACGCGTGCATCGAGCCCGACCACTCCATGTAGTGCTGGGAATGACATCCCCCACACGTGGCCGGATCCTCGAGCACGGCGACGGGATCGGTTGGCGAATCGCCGCACGCGACGAGCGCGACCACGACGAGCGACCTCGCGATCACCTGCTCACTATATCTCCAACGCGCGCACCACCGGCGTATAGTGAAAGTCATGTCCCGATGCGCCGTCCTGCTCGGGTTGGGGATCGCCGTGGTCGGCTGCGGCCGATTCGGTTTCTCGACTACCAACGGCGGCGGTGGTGGCGGAAGTCCCGATTCCGGGACCGTCGACGGCGTGACGCCGATCTCGGACAGCGGCGAGCTGATGACGGCGAGCTGCACGGGTCTGGCGCCGACGTGCGGACCGGGGCAGAACGCGTCGTGTTGCGGCAGCCCGATGGTTCCCGCCGGCAGCTACAAGCGCAGCTACGACATGGCCAGCGACGGCATGTACCCGTCGACGATGTACAGCGGTACCGTCGACGACTTCCGGCTCGACCAGTACGAGGTCACGGTCGGACGCTTCCGCAAGTTCGTCGAGGCCGGCATGGGCACGCAGGCATCACCGCCGCTGCCCGCGGCCGGTGCCCACCCGCAGATCGGCGGCACGGGCTGGAGCTCGGCCTGGGACGCGAACCTCGTGGTCGATACGCCGGCGCTGATCTCGGGCATCAAGTGCAGCGGGCAGTTCCAGACCTGGACCGATACGGCGGGCGCGAACGAGAACAAGGCGATGAACTGCATCACCTGGTACGAGGCGTTCGCGTTCTGCGCGTGGGACGGCGGCTTTCTGCCGACCGAGAACGAGTGGAACTACGCGGCGGCCGGTGGCAGCGACCAGCGCGCCTACCCGTGGTCGAGCCCCTCGAGCTCGATCGGGATCGACTGCAACAGCGCGAACTACGATCCTTCGGCTGGTAGCTACTGTGTCGCGCCCAACGGCGGTGTCTTGCCCGTCGGCAGCACGTCGCCGCAGGGCGATGGCCCGTTCGGCCAGGCCGATCTCGCCGGCAACCTGTGGGAGAAGACGCTCGACACGTACGCGGGCGCGCAATACACGTCGATGACCTGCGACAACTGTGTCGATCTGTCGACTCCGAGCGCGCGCGTCGTGCGCGGCGGCGCGTGGAACGCCGACGAGAACAGCGCGCGCACCGGCTATCGCTATTTCGATCCGCCGACCGACCGCTACATCGAGATGGGCGTGCGCTGTGCGCGCGTACCGTGAGCTGCTCGCAGTCCTGACCTGGACGCTGGGCGTGGTGGGCTGCGGCCGCTTCGGCTTTTCCAGCTCGACGACCAGCGACTCGTCGGGGTCGATGGTCGACGCCGAGACATTGTTGACCGATAGCGGCACGCTGATGACGGCCAGCTGCGTCGGCCTCGCGGATACCTGCGGGCCGAGTCAGAACGAATCGTGCTGCGGCAGCCCGCTGGTGCCGGGCGGCACGTTCTATCGCAGCTTCGACGTCGCGGGCGACGGCATGTTCCCTTCGAACGCCTACCCCGCCACCATCAACGTCTTCCGGCTCGATACCTACGAGGTCACGGTCGGGCGCTTCCGCAAGTTCGTCGAGGCCGGCTTGGGCACGCAGGCGAACCCGCCGAATCCGGGTGACGGCGCGCATCCGCTGATCGGCAGCAGCGGCTGGAGCTCGTCATGGGATCAATATCTCGACCCCGACACGCCGACGATGAGCGCCGACCTCGTGTGCGATCCGATGAAAGCGACGTGGACCGCGACCGCCGGCGCAAACGAGAACCTGCCGATGAACTGCATCATGTGGTACGAGGCGTTCGCGTTCTGCGCCTGGGACGGCGGCTTCCTGCCGACCGAAGCGCAATGGAACTACGCCGCGGCCGGCGGCACGGCCCAGCGCGCGTATCCGTGGTCGAGCCCCGCGGGCTCGGTCGCGATCGGCTGCAACGACGCGGACTACTTCCCGTCGGCGGGCAGCTACTGTGTCGGAACGACCGGCGGGCTCCTGCCGGTCGGCAGCACGTCACCGCAGGGCGACGGCAAGTGGGGCCAGGCCGATCTCGCGGGCAGCGTGTGGGAGAAGGTCCTCGACAGCTACGTGACGCCGTACTCGTTCACGACATGCGACGACTGCGCCGATCTGTCGACGATCGCTGCGCGTACGGTGCGCGGCGGCGCGTGGAACGCCGATCAGGACAGCGCTCGCACGGCGTATCGCTATTACGATCCGCCGAACGAGCGCTACATGGAGATGGGCGTGCGCTGCGCGCGCGTGCCCTAGCTCGGTTCGGCGCTCTCGATCACGCGCCTGCCGTCGAGCGTGAGCCGCCAGCGCAAGCCGCGGCGCGTGAGCTCGGCCGTGTAGACCGAGTCGATGTAGAGCCGGCGCGCGAGGCCGGCCGCGAGCCCGCACGCGAGGAGGAGCGGCAGCACGAGCCTCCAGTCGCCCGACAGCTCGCACGCGAGGACCGCCGCGGTGATCGGCGCGTGCGTCGTGGCGGCGAGCGCCGCGGCGAGCCCGACGACCGCGTACGCGCCGGACGTGCCGATCGCATCGCCGAACAGGCCGTGCATCCCGGCCGCGTAGAGCGTGCCGAGGCAGCCGCCGAGCAAGAGCGTCGGCGTGAACACGCCGCCGGGGTTGCCCGAGCCGACCGAGGCCGCGGTCGCGATCGGCTTGGCGACGAGCAGCCACGCGACCGCGGCGATCGCGAGCTTGCCGTCGAGCAGCATGCCGAGCGGCTCGAGCCCGTTGCCGGTGACGAGCGGCAGCGCGCACAGCACGCCGCCGCAGGCCAGCCCGCCGGCCGCCGGCCGCACCGGCAGCGGCAGGTGGCGCCACAGCACGTCGGCGCGCGACAGCAGGCGCAAGAAGCCGACGCCGAGCGGCGCCGCGACGAGGCCGAGCCCCGCGAACGAGATCAGCTCGAGCGGCGAGCGCGTGCCGAAGTCGTGGACGCCGTAGATCGGCGCGTCGCCCGACGCCAGGCGGGTGACGGTCGTCGCGATCACGGTCGCGATCAACATCGGCACGACGGCCTCGAGCACGAGCACGCCGGTCACGATCTCGACGACGAACAGCGTCGCCGCGATCGGCGCGTTGTACGCGGAGGCGAAGCCGGCGGTCACGCCCGCCGCGAGCACCAGCCGCGCGGTCGCGTCGTCGAGGCGGAACACGCGGCGCGCCGCTTCGCCCGAGGCCGCGCCCATCTGGATCAGCGGGCCTTCGCGGCCGAGCGAGTTGCCGGTCGTGATCGCGAGCCACGCGCCGAACGCCTGCAGCGCGCTGCGCACGAGCGGGATGCGCGCGCGGCCGAGCACGATCGCCTCCATGATGTAGCCGACGCCGCCCGCGCCGCGCCGGCGCGCGAGCTCGAGCCCGATCAGCCCGGCGCCGAGGCCGCCGGCGGCCGGCAACAGCAAGCGCTCCCACCACGGCGCGTGCTCGATCATCGCGACGAGGTCGGCGCCGCCGAGCAGCCGGACGACCGCCGCGTGCGACACGCGAAACGCGACCGCGAACGCGGCCGCGACGATCGCGACGATCACGACCGCAGGCGCCAGCCGCAGCCATTGCCGCATCTACCGCCGCATCTGCGTCTGCGAGCGCCGATCCTGCTGCGCGGGCGGGCTCGGCCACAGCAGGTGAAACAGGCGCAAGCTGATCACGAGCAGCGCGTACTCCTGCAAGTCACCGCCCGAGTCGCGCAGCACCGAGAAGTTGAAGTCGACGAGCGCGAGCGCGTCGCTGATCAGCGCGAGCAGCTGATCGACCGCTGGCGTGGGCGTCTGCTTGTCGAAGGCCCACGCGTTGAGCTTGCCGCGCAGCGCGTCGAACATCGGCTTGATGCGCGCGTGCAGCGCGGTGATCCGGTTCGGGCGCAGCCACGTCAGGATCATCCCGGCGAGCGCGCGGCAATCGCCCGACATCGCCTCGGGGCCCATCGCGGGCTCGACCAGGCCGATCATCGCGGGCACGACCGTGCGAGTCTCGGCGATGCCTTTGAACAGGAGCGCGCCCGGCGAGATGTTGTTGTGCGCCATGCCGTGCTCGTGCAGCGCCGCAACCTGGCGGATCACGAGGAAGCCGAGCGCGAGCGCGCCGTCGACGTGCAGGTCGAGCTCGGCGATGCGATCGCCGAAGCGCGGCTCGTCGACGTACTCGCTGAACAACAGCAGCGAGCTCGTGTTCGCGTCGTAGATGACCTTGTGCAGCGACGTCAGCAGGCCCTGGCGCACGCGCTTCAGGATCGGCCAGAAGAAGCGCTGCCAGTCCTCGACGAACGCGCGCGGATCTTTCAGCTTCGATAGATCGATCTGCGTGACGAGCTTCGGGAAGATGTTCGCGTCGGGGAACCCGCCCGACTGCACGAGATCCGGACGCGGCGTCGCCAGGAAGATCGGATGACCGCGCACGCGCCCGAGGCTGCGCACGACATTGTAGCCCCACTCCCACACCGCGTGCTCGGCTGCAGCGACGACCTCGGCGGTGATCGTCGGGTCGGAGCTGATCGCCTGCGCGACCACCGACTCGACCACCTTCGCCTGCTCCTCGCCCGCGTTCGTCTGCAGCCGCTGCCGGGACTTGCGCTGCGATTCGTCGGGCAGCTCGCGCAGCATGCCCTTGAGCTCCTGCACGACCGCGGCCACCGACGGGAACCGCTGCGTCGGATCGCGCTCGAGGCAGCCTTCGATCACCGGGCGCAGCACGGTCGGGAAGTTGTCCGGATAGAACACCTTGCTGCGCCCGCCGACGACGACGCCCTCGGCGATCCGGATGAGCAGCGCCCACATGTCGTCGGCCGCGCCGTAGAGCAATTGCTCGGTGAACAGGCCGTGCAGCGCGCCGCCGATCGCGTAGATGTCGAGCGACGTGTTGATCGGCGAGTCCATCAGCGCCTGATCGACGGTCTCGGGAGCGACGCTCCAGCCGGGCGAGCCGAAGATGCGGCCCTTGTAGTACTGGCGATACGTCTGGTTGCCGATGTCGTCGAGCGACATCGCGAGATCGAAGTCGAACACGTAGGCGACGTTCCCGCCCTCGTCGACGAGGATGTTGCGCAGCGTGAAGTCGCGGTGCACGAGCCGCGCCGAGTGGAGCGTCGCGAGGCCCTCGAGCGCCTGCACGAGCAGCTTCGTGCGCGCGCGGGGCGTGAGCGAATGGTGCGCGATCGCCTCGAGCAGCGTCTTGCCCATGCGCGGCGTGACGAACAGGTAGTTGTCGGCGATCGGTGCCGACACGTACGTCGGCAGGATGTTCGGGTGCTCGATCGCGGCGATCCGCGCCATCGCGGCGAGGTTGTTGTGGTGATCGCGGCGCGTCACCTCGTCGGTGCGCAGCTGGTAGAGATAATTCGAGTGGAAGACCTTGCCGACGACGCGCTCGACGATCCCGCTCTCGTCGTCGCGGCGCTCGAGCTCGTAGACCGTGCCCATGCCGCCGTTGGACAGGTGCTGGCCGTTCGTGCGGTAGAGGTAATGGTTGTAGCGAAAGACGATCCCCGCCTGTCCGAGGTCGTCGGATCGCAGCGTGCCGATCGACATCGTTTCGACCCAGGTGTCGTCCATCCGCCGGCGCAATGATAACCGGCTGAATTCCCTCGGGTCCACATCTGCGAGGCGTGTTGTCGCAGACCGCGGTGTCGGCTCGTCGCCATGGCATCAGATGTGGTACCCCAGCGGCGGACATGCTCGAGCATCGCCTGGCCAAGCTCGCCGCATTCGCGACCTTCGTGCTGCTGGTGATCGGAGGCACGGTGAATCCCACGGGTTCGAGCCTCGCGTGTCCGGAGCCGACACTGGTCTGCCACGGCCAGCTGTTTCCACCGATGGTGGGCGGCGTGCTCTACGAGCACGGTCATCGGCTCGCCGCGATGACGGTCGGGATGCTGCAGATCGCGCTCACGATCGCGCTGTTCACGCGGCGGCCGCAGCTGCGCCGGATCGCGTGGCTGCTGCTCGGCCTGGTGATCGCGCAGGGCACGCTCGGCGCGATCACCGTCAAGTTCAAGCTGCCGTGGTTCGTGTCGACCGCGCACCTGCTGCTCGGCATGAGCTACTTCGCCACGCTGATCTACACCGCGTTCCGCACGCGGCCGGCGCCGAGCGCGCTCGAGCTCGACCGCCACGAGAAGCTGCGCGGCGACCTCGGCCGCGCGCGCAAGTGGATCGCGCTCGCGTGCGGCGCGGTGTTCGTGCAGCTCCTGCTCGGCGCGCTCGTGCGCCACCTCGGCGCCGCGATGGTGTGCCTCGGCATGCCGGCGTGCCTGCGCGACGGCACGTGGTGGCCCGACGCCGCGGTTCAGGACCTGCACATGATTCACCGCGCGTTCGGCGTCGTCGTCGCGGTCGTGACGACGGCCGCCGCGATCGCCGTGTGGCGGCGGACGCGCGACTGGCCGCAGCTGCGCATGCTCGCGGCGCTCGCGCCGGTGCTCGTGCTCGCGCAGCTCGCGCTCGGCGTGGCGACGGTGGTGACGCTGCGCGCGGTGCCGCTCGCGGTCGGCCACTTCGCAGGAGCCGCGAGCCTGTGGGCGCTGTGGACGAGCGCGTGGCTGATGAGCGGGCGGCGCCAGCCGGCGGTCGAGCTCGACGTGCCGGTCGCACGCGTGGTGCCGGCGTGACCGCACGCGCGTTGACGGAAAAGACCGGCGACCTGGTCGCGCTGGTCAAGCCGCGCATCATGGTGATGGCGCTGCTCACCGCCGCGGGCGCGCTGTCGCTCGCACCGGTCGCGGTCACCACCGTGCACGCGTTGCTGTTGCTCGCCGGCACCGCGCTGATCGTCGGCTCCGCGAACACGCTCAACATGTGGCTCGAGCGCGACACCGATTGCCTGATGTCGCGCACGAAGAATCGGCCGCTGCCGCAGCAGCGGCTCGCGCCGGCGACCGCGCTCACGTTCGGCATGATCCAGGGCGCGCTCGCGCTGCCCGTGCTCGCGCTCGCCGGGGCGGTGCCCGCCGCGCTCGGGCTGGTCGCGCTGCTGCTCTACGTCGGCGTGTACACGCCGATGAAGCAGCGCACGCACTGGGCGACGTGGATCGGCGCGGTTCCCGGCGCGATGCCGGCGCTGATGGGCTGGACCGCCGCGACCGGCCGCATCGATCTCGCCGGGCTCGCCGTGTTCGGCGTGCTGTTCTTCTGGCAGATCCCGCACACGCACGCGATCGCGATCTATCGCCAGCGCGACTACGAGGCCGCCGGCTTGAAGACGCTGCCCGGCATGCACGGCGTGCCTGCCGCGCGGCGCGCGATCGGCGCGTTCCTCGTCGTGCAGGTCGCGGTGAGCGTCATGCCGTGGTGGCTCGGTGTCGCCGGCACGCCGTATCTCGTCGCGGCGGTCGTGCTCGGCGCCGGCGTGCTCGTCCAGGGCTTCGTCGGGCAGCACGGCGCGAAGTGGGCGCGCGGCGTGTTCCTCGCGTCGATCGTGTACCTGCCGATCCTGTTCGCGACGATGGTCCTGAGCGGCCGCGCCTGAGCTCGACGATGTGGGCCGAGCAGATCCATCCCGCGCTCAACGCCGCGCTCAACCTGACGTGCTTCGTGCTGCTCGTCGCCGGCCGCATGGCGATCGCGCGCGGCGACCGCGCGCTCCACCGCAAGCGCATGGTCTCGGCGGTGACGGTGTCGGTCGTGTTCCTGGTGTCGTACGCGATCCGGTTCGCGACCACCGGCCGCCACGACTATCCCGGCGACGGCTGGGATCGCGTGCTGTACCTGCTGATCCTGTTCTCGCACATGACGCTCGCCGTCGTGCTCGTGCCGCTCGTCGTCGGAGCGTTGCGCCGCGCGCTGCGCGGAGATTTCGCGGCGCACCTGCGCCTCGTGCGGTTCACGTGGCCGATCTGGGTCTACGTGTCGGTGACCGGCGTGATCGTGTACTTGATGCTGTATCACCTCGCGCCGGCGCTGCACGCCTGACCGACGCAGAGGCGTACCCGCGTCGTCGGTGGTGCGGCGGTCCCCGGCATGGTCACGACGACCTCGCGCTCGTGGATCTCCGCGATCGTGAGCTCGCCAGGGAGCACCTCGTGCGTGTCCATCGCGAGGAGCTGCGCCTTCCACGCGCGCGTGATCCCGTCCTTCTCGCCGGCCGCGACGACCATCCGCACGACGCCGCCGTCGACGCTCACCGCGACGATGCGCGCCCGAAGCACCGTCGGCGGCACGCGGCACTCTTCGTCGCCGCGAGCCTGTTCGCGACCTCGCGCGACATCGGCGAGCACGTCGATCTTGTCTTCGAGATCGGTCAATTGCGGCGGAATCCGCCGATCGCCCCCCGTGACAGTCACGGTGGCGTTCCCGATCTCGATCACGGCCGTCGCTCCACCGAACATCATCGGCTGATCGTAGTTCGGCAGGGAACCGAACCCGATCGCCTCGAATCCGCGCGCGAGCTCGTCGACGACCGCCGGATCGACGTGCGTCACGCGGCGTCCCGCGACGGCGACATCCACGCGCCCGTAGTAGTCGACGGTGCCGTCCCGGTACACGGCGACCGAGTAATTCGGGCACCTGCCGTCGCACGAGAAGTGCGCGACGCGTACGACGATGGGTGCGGTCGTCGGCGGGCACGCGGCCTGCTCGGCGACGTCGACGACCGCGGCCTCGCTCGGCGTCACGCGCGGAGGCGGCGCGGCGTGCGGTGCTGCGCCGCACGCAACCAGGCCCAGGACGATCGCGCGCCTCACGACGCGGCGAGCTCGTAGGCCAGGCCCCAGCGGATCCCGCGATCGCACACGATCAGCACCGGTGCCTGCAACTTCGACACGATGCGCGCGTAGATCGCGACGCCGGCGACGATCACGTCGGCGCGCTGCGGCTCCATGCCGGGCAGCATGCGGCGCTCGGCGGTGGTCATCGCCGCGAGCCGCGCGTAGTGCGCGGCGAGCGCGGCCGGCGAGATGCGCAGGCCGGTGACGGCATCGGGATCGTACGCGGTCAGCGCGAGGTGGACGGCCGCGAGCGTGGTCGCAGTCCCCGCGGTGCCCACGATCGGCACGCGCGCCGGCAGCGACAGGGTCGCGAGGCGTGCGTCGATGGTGGCGTCGAGCGCGCGCAGCTCGCTCTCGCCCGGCGGATCCGTGCGCAGGTGGCGCTCGAAGAGCCGGACCGCGCCGATCGGCACGCTCGTCGCCGACGTCACGTGCACACCGTCGGAGGCGATGAGCTCGGTCGAGCCGCCGCCGACGTCGACCACGATGTACGGCTTGCCCGCGAGGTCGGGCAGCGCGCGGGCGACCGACACGAACGCGAGCTCGGCCTCGCGCGCGCCGTCGATCACTTCGATCGACGCGCCCAGGATCTGCTCGGCCGGCCGCACGAACTCGGCGGCGTTCGCGGCCTCGCGCAGCGCTTGCGTGCCGATCACGTGCGGTACACGCACGTCGTGCTCGTCCATCACGCGGCGATACTCGCGACAGATCTCGAGGCTGTTCGCGATCGATTCCGCGGCCAGCCGACCGCTCGCGTCGAGCCCCTTGCCGAGCCGCCCGAACCGGCACAGATCGACGACGCGCCGCGCCTGATCGTCGACGATCAGCAGGAGCAGCGTGTTCGTGCCGATGTCGATGATCGCGATGTTGCTCATTGCCGGAACCACGCGCACTTGTTGTCGATGCATCCGCAGAACGTCGGTGCGGGCTCGTGCTCGTAGATCAGAGTTTCGGCACCACCTGTGAGGTACCACGCCTGACACAACTGGCCGCGGCCGTCGCAGTCGCCGTCGTCGGCGCACGCGCCGCGGCCAGGATCGAGCGCGTGGCGCGCACCGTTGGGGACGTACGTGCCGTGCGTCGAATAATGCTGCATCGGCTTGCACGCCGCGCCGTCGCGGCACGGCGGCCCCGCCGCCTCGACCAGCGTCACGTCGACCGCCAGCCGTGCGTCGGCGAAGCCCGCGCGATCGAGCGTGTCGGCGAGCGTCATCGCGAACGCTTCGAGCGGGAGCTGGCACGCCCATAGGTGGACGTCTAGGCACGTACGCACGTCGGCGTCCGCGCACGTCTTGGCGTGGCTGCTCCGTGCGATCGAGGCGATCGCAAGCTCGCGTGTGAACGCGTCCCACAGCTTCTGGCCGTCGGAGTCGTCGACCACACGGCCGTCGCGCTGCAAGTGCACGCCTCGGGCGCGTGCGGTCACGGCGAACGGCCCGATACGCGCCGGCAGATCGGCGGTGAGCTTGCCGTCCTTCGCGCGCTGTACGCACGCCAGGTCGACCTTCGGCTCGGGCTCGCGCTGCTCCGGCGCGCGGTGCGGCGCGCTCGACCCGCAGGCCGCGACCACCGCGATCCATGCGCGCGTCACAGGCCCATCTGCTTGGCGACGATCACCTTCATGATCTCGTTCGTGCCGGCGTAGATGCGCTGCACGCGCGCGTCCATGAACGCGCGCGTGACCGGGTACTCGAGCATGTAGCCGTAGCCGCCGAAGAACTGCAGGCAGGTGTCGATCACCTCCTGTGCCATGTCGGTGGTCCAGAACTTCGCGATCGAGCACTCCTTCACGAGGTACTTGCCGGCGACGTGCTCGGCGAGGACCTTGTCGACGTACGCGCGGCCGACCTCGCACTTCGCGAGCGCCTCGACGAGCTTGAACTGCGTGTTCTGGAACTTCGAGATCGGCTTGCCGAACGCGTGGCGCTCCTTCGTGTACGCGACCGTGTCGGCGAGCACCTGCTCGGCGCCCGCGACCGCACCGATCGCGACGCACAGGCGCTCCTGCTGCAGCTTTTGCATCAGCATCATGAAACCGCCGCCCTCGGCGCCGAGCAGGTTCGCCGCCGGTACGCGACAATCCTCGAAGTAAAGCTCGCTCGTGTCCTGCGACGCCATGCCCATCTTGTGGAGGCGCTTGCCCTTCGAGAAGCCGGCGCGCGCGGCCTCGACCACGAACAGCGAGATCCCTTTGTGCGCGTTCGCCGGGTCGGGATCGGTCTTCGCCGCGACGACGACGAGATCGCACAGCTGGCCGTTCGAGATGAACGTCTTCTGGCCGTTCAACACGTAATCGTCGCCGGAGCGCACCGCGGTCGTCGCGATCGCGGCGAGGTCCGACCCGGTGCCGGGCTCGGTCATCGCGATCGCGGTGACGAATTCACCCGACGCGCAGCCGGCGAGCCACCGGCGCTTCTGGTCGTCGCTCCCGAACGTCTCGATGTACGGCACGACGATGTCGGAGTGCAGGCCCATCGCGAAGCCGCTCTCGTAGACGCGCGCGAGCTCCTCCATCACGACGACCGACATCAGGAAATCTCCGCCCGCGCCGCCGTGCTGCTCGCCGAGCCAAGGGCACAGGAATCCCTGCGCGCCGGCCTTGCGCCAGGTGTCGCGGTCGACCTGGCCCTGGTCGCGCCAGCGCGCCTGGTGCGGCACGATCTCGCGCTCGGCGAACGCGCGAAAGGCCTTGCGAAACGTGTCGTGCTCTTCGCGAAACAGCGTGCGATCCATGCCCGTTCCTAACACGCGCCGTTTTCGATCGCAGCCTGCCCCGGTTTTCGCGTACGCTGGACGCATGGCCGACGGAGGGCGCCAGCGACCGGCGCGGGCGACGAGGCGCTTCGACTCCTCGAAGCTCGTCGAGCGCATGCGCTCCGCACGCGACGATCACAAGCCGACCCCGGCCGACGAGCTCGCGCTCCCGCGCACGCGCACGGTCGAGGATCCGCTCACCACCGGCGTGCTCGCCGAGGCCACGCGCCAGCCGGCCGAGCAGCTCGAGTTCGGCGAAGAAGTGATCGAGGACGTCGTGGATAACCTCGGCGAGCAGCCCGCGAGCCATCCGAATACGCGCCGCCGGCGTGAGTGATTGGATCGTCGATCGCGCGGGCGTGACGGTCTCGGCGTTCGTCAAGGAGCGCGCCGACGTGCCGTGGACGGTCGCGAAGCGTCACGTCACGAGCGGCAAGGTGTTCGTCGACGGCGAGCGCGTGACCGCGATCGATGCGCGGCTCGCCGCCGGTCAGCGCGTCGAGCTGCGGATGGCGGCGCCGCGCCCGCACGATCCCGCGCGCGAGGGCGTGCTCGTCTACGACGACCCGCACGTCGTCGTGATCGACAAGCCGGCGGGCGTGTCGAGCGTGCCGTATGACGAACGCGAGACCGGCACCGCGATGGATCTCGTGCGCGGCGCGTGGCGGCGGATGGGCAAGCCGGCGACGACCGTGCCGCTGCACGTCGTGCATCGCATCGATCGCGCGACGAGCGGCCTGCTCGCGTTCGCGAAGAGCAAGCGCGCCGAGATCGGGCTCGCCGCGCAGCTGCGCGCCCACGAGATGGAGCGCGTGTACGTGTGCGTCGCGCACGGCGAGGTTCGCCCCGGCACGATCGAATCGCAGCTCGTGCCCGACCGCGGCGACGGGCTGCGTGGCTCGACGAGCGATCCCGAGCGCGGCAAGCGCGCGGTCACGCACGTCGCGGTGCGCGAGCCGCTGCGCGGCGCGACGCTGTGCGAGGTCCGGCTCGAGACCGGCCGCACGCACCAGATCCGCATCCATCTCGCGGAGGGCGGGCATCCGCTCGTCGGCGAGACCGTCTACATTCGCGACTATCGCGGGCCGGTCATCGAGTCGCCGCGGTTGATGCTGCACGCTGCGACGCTCGGGTTCGTGCATCCGATCACGGGCGAGCGCGTCGCGCTGGCGAGCGAGCCACCGGCGGATTTCGCAGCCGTCGTCGCGCGGCTGGCGTATACGAAGGGGGCATGACCGACCTCGCGATCCGGTTCGCGCGCGCCGACGACGTGCCGACGATCCTCGCGTTCATTCGCGAGCTCGCCGAGTACGAGCGGCTCGCCGACGAGGTCACCGCCGACGAAGCGCAGCTGCGCGCGACCTTGTTCGGCGTGCGGCCCGCCGCCGAGGTGCTGATCGCGGAGCTATCCGGCGCGCCGGTCGGGTTCGCGTTGTTCTTCCCGAACTACTCGACGTTCCTCGGCAAGCCCGGCCTGTATCTCGAGGATCTGTTCGTGCGCCCCGCCGCGCGCGGCAAGGGCGTCGGCGCCGCGCTGATGTCGGCGTGCGCGCGCATCGCCGTGCAGCGCCACTACGGCCGCTTCGAGTGGAGCGTGCTCGACTGGAACGAGCCCGCGCTGCGCTTCTACGCCAGCCTCGACGCCAAGCCGCAATCGGAGTGGACCGTGCACCGCCTGGTCGGGCGCCCGCTCTACGAGCTCGCCGAGCGCTGGCCGCATCCGATCGGCCGCACGTAGCAACACTCTAGTGATTGTCACATTCCGGCTGGCTACTCCGCGCAGAACGCGCGGCCGCGCCGTGGATCCTGTGGACAGCGCCGACCGTCGACACTCGTGGGATGCGCTGCCCACAGGCTCCACCGCGCCGGACGAG
>Ga0335083_10004500_pt1 | contig 17742 bp, 16 predicted proteins | sample Lox_Sample_42_FD_206716 | JGI IMG/M metagenome (GOLD analysis project Ga0335083, IMG submission 206716) | Soil microbial communities from Loxahatchee National Wildlife Refuge, Florida, United States - Lox_Sample_4.2 | ecosystem: Environmental > Terrestrial > Soil > Wetlands | place: USA...
CATCAGGGCTTCCGCGGCATCGCCGAGGACGAAGAGCGAAATGCGCGGACGCCCTTGAATCTTCTCTCGCCGACCGTCATCGACCCGAACGCTTTCACCCCTGAGTTCAAGGGCTTCCTCGTGAAACTCGAGAAGGCATAGGGGGCGAACATGAGCCAGGCGACACTCGAGATTCGGGCGATTTCAGGGCACGCAGGTTCCGTTCCCGGCGAGGGAGTGAAGCGCGAGTTCGAAGTCTGCAAGCTGATCGACACGACGACGTGCATCGGCTGCAAGGCTTGCGAGGTGGCGTGCCTCGAATGGAACGGCCTCAGCTTCAGCGAAACCAATTTCGACAATTCGTACCAGACCATGCCGGAGACGGCTTGGAATTACTGGAATCTGATCAAGTTCGACGAGCACGAGCGCGAAGACGGCAGCCTGCAGTTGTTGATGCGCAAGGATCAGTGCATGCACTGCGAGGAACCAGGATGCCTCGCGGCGTGCCCCGCCGAAGGCGCGATCGTGCAGTACGTGAACGGCATCGTCGACTTCCAGCAGGATCACTGCATCGGCTGCGGCTATTGCATCACGGGCTGCCCTTTCAACATTCCGAAATTCAGCCCCACTGCCCGCAAGGTCTTCAAGTGCACGCTGTGCAACGACCGCGTGACGCAGGGGCTCGAGCCGGCGTGCATCAAGTCCTGCCCGACCGGTTGCCTGCACTTCGGCACCAAGCCCGAAATGAAGGAGCTCGCCGAAACGCGCGCCGCGCAACTGCGTGAGCATTCCGGGTTCGCCAACGCAGGCGTGTACGATCCTTCCGGCGTCGGCGGGACGCACGTGATCTACGTCCTGCACGACGCGTCGAATCCCGAAGCGTACGGCGGCTTGCCGAAGAATCCGTCCATTCCGCTGACCGTCCAGCTTTGGAAGAAGCCGCTGAAATGGCTCGGCAATCTCGCGATCATCGGCGGACTCGTGGGTGTGTTCGCTCACTACCTGCGATTCGGCCCGAAACTGGTTGAGGAAGACGAAAAAGCTGCGCAAGGAGAGAAGCGATGAGCCGCGAACCCTATCTTCTTCCGAACGGGCGCGTGCTGCGCTATTCGTACAAGGAACGCCTCGTGCACTGGCTCGCGGGCGTCTCCTATGTCTACCTCTTGCTCACGGGACTTGCCTTCTGGTCGCCGTGGCTCTTCTGGATCGCGGTCGTGCTCGGCGGCGCCACGATTTCGCGCGAACTGCATCCGTGGTTTGGGGTCTTGTTCGTTATCGCCGTTGTGATGATGCGCTGGATGTGGGGCAAGCAGATGCGGGAAACCGCAGTCGACAAGGAATGGTGGGCGGCCGTCGGGCACTACATCAAGAACGAGGACAAGCAAATGCCCTCGGCCGACCGTTTCAATCCCGGGCAGAAACTCTTGTTCTGGGGATTCTTCTGGAACGGCATCCTGCTGCTGTTGTCCGGGCTGATCCTGTGGCTCCCGCAGTACATTCCGTGGAGTCTGCGATTCCTTCGTTACATCGCGGTGATCGTCCACCCGATCTGCGCCCTGCTCACGATCGGCCTCTTTATCATTCACGTCTACATGGGAACGGTCTTCGAGCGCGGCGCCTTCGGATCGGTCATTCGAGGCGACGTCTCTCGCGCCTGGGCGGACGAACACCACCACACATGGTTCCAGCAGATTCTGCGCGACGCTGAACCCAGAAAATGAACCAAACCAAGTGGGACGCGCGCATCGAGCGCGCGCGTGCCCTCGAGAAAGTCTACCCGTTCGCTTCCGAGGGCTTGCGCTTCTACGAGCGCCTCGCGCAGGCGCAGAAGTCGCTCTACGGCGAGCTCAAATCGCGGCTCGGTAAACTGAAAAAGCAGCGCCCTCACGGTGGCCTGAGGCAGGAACTCGACTTGATCTTCCTGTTGCCTCGGCTCGTGCCGTTTCTCTCCGCGGTGGAACAATCCGCTCCGCCGGCCCTCGCACAATCAGCGCGCGCGATGCGGGCAAAGGGCGGAAACTACTTCAAGGATGTACTGACTCACTTCTGGGAAGCGGGATCCGTCACCGGCGCGCAGCTTGATCCCGCTGAAGCGGTCGTCTCCTGGGCGTTCTTGCAGCCGTATGCGGAGTGCCTCGCCGACGGCACGGAACTCGAGGCAATTCACGAAACGCCCTCCACCTGTCCTCTATGCGCGGGCAAACCGCAGGTGGGCGTGCTGCGGCAGGAGGGCGACGGCGCAAAACGGTCGCTGATCTGCTCGCTGTGCGCGCACGAATGGGACTATCGCCGGCTGGTCTGCCCTATTTGCGGCGAGGAAGACGTTCACAAGCTGGCCATTTACTTCGCGGACGGAATCGCGCACGTCCGCGTCGAGGCGTGCGACTCCTGCCGCCACTACATCAAGACCGTGGACCTCACCAAGGACGGCCACGCCGTTCCCGTCGTCGACGAGCTTGCCACGATGCCCCTGAATCTGTGGGCATCCGAGCACGGCTACACAAAATCGGAGACCAATCTACTCGGCTTGTAGGCGCCGAATCCCCGAAAAACGCCGCAGCTTTCCGCGCCTTTCTGCCTCCCAGGCTTCGCCGCGCCAACTCGGACAACTCGCTTGACTTCGCCGGTGATTCGCCATAGGGTGTGCTCACTTTCCCCTCGGCGAACGTTACTTCAACAGGAGGAACCATGGGCAAAATCAACTGGGGCCGTGTCCTTCTTGGGGGTTTGGTAGCGGGAGTGGTGATCAATGTCGTGGAGTACGTCCTGAATACGAAGGTGTTGGCGTCGGAGAATGCGGCGCTGATGACGAAGCTCGGCGTTCAGATGCACGCCAACGCCATTCCGATCTTCGTGGTACTTGGATTCGTTCTAGGGATCGCGACGGTTTGGGCCTATGCCGTCGCCCGGCCGCGCTATGGCGCGGGCGCGAAGACCGCTGTCATCGTTGCGCTCGGCATATGGGTAATCGGTTACGTCATTCCGGATGTCGATCTCTGGGCGGGTGGCATTCTCCCGAAGCGGCTGCTTTGCATCGGGGCAGTCGTGGGCCTGGTTGAGATCATCGTGGCGAGCGTTGTGGGAGCTGCACTCTACAAAGAAGCCTAGAGCGGAAACACTTGGGGCGGGCACTTCGAACACCGGGGGGGAGACGGAGTGTTCGCTCCGAGCGCAAGAAAATCTGGCGGATGAGCCTGTAAGCCGGATTCTCCGGGCTAAATTGCAAACAAACAAGTTGCTTGGAATCAACCGGGTCTGACTGTTAATGATGTCAACTTTGGCAGTGTGGGAAGGTCTTGCGTCACACCGGCGTCACAATTGCGCCATACGAGCCACGCCGCATCGGTCATCGTTCTCACTCAGGGTTGTCAAATGCACGCAATCGAAGGAGAACTTGAGATGAAACTGAACAAACTGCTGAAACTACTTTCGGCTTTATCCGTCGGGTTTGTAATGGGCGCGATGGCGGTTCACGCTCCGGTCATAGCGGCGACGAGTCGGCAGGCCGATGGACTCGTTCATGTTTTTATTGTCCCAGTGATGATGCCAACGACCAAAACCGCCTTTCCATCAAATCTGCCCGGCGGAAGAGTCGCGGGCATTTCCTGCATACCGAAGCCGCAGAGTAATTTGCCGGACGCTGCCATTTGCTACGTCGCTACATCGCTCAACTGAAACAATCTGCGTTCCGTTTCACGCGGCTGCCAACTTCACCTTATGTGCGGGTGCTCGACTCGCGCTCTATTCGACCTGATAAGCGGCGAGCGTAGCAGAATCCATCCTTGACTAGAAGCAGCGCACCCCGAAACACCCACGACGAGGGAATCCTCAATCAATTAGTTCGGCTTTCCAAACTTCCGCAACTCCGTCAAGAAACACTCCGCCGATTCTAGTGCTTCGTCATCTTCCCATCTAACGGCAAAGCAGCGCACCGCATCGAGCCGTTGGAAACTATGGAGCCGTATGATGGCTCCGTCAAAATTTACGAGACGTTCTGTATCTGTCTCTAAATTGCGAAAAGTGACTGTCTCTCCCTCTACTCGCGCGACGATTCCCGTGAACGTATCCGAAATTGGCGGTCGCTGCCCGAAACACTCCAGCACAATTTCCGGGCGGTCTTTCTCCCAGTGGTGTACGGCTTCCCAAGACGTATCATCAGGTGAGGTCACGTTCGTGTCTCATGCTTTGGCTTTCTTCGACATGGTTATCTCCCTTCACGAAAGCAATCGCCCTCGCTTTTACTTCACGTACTTCAAAGAAACTTGCCCGGTGACAGTGCGAGGAAATATCGGAGACTGGCGGTTATCGAGCATGAGTGTATAGGCTCCCGGAGCAACGATGCGCTGATGAATTGCACAGGAAGAGTTTCGACAGGTGAAAATCGGTTGATTTTGGAAGTAAAGAGCAAGCGTTATCTTCCCGTCCAGTCCGCCCGAGGAAGAAATGTGTCCGTCTATCTCAGCATTGCTCATCACATTGGGATTCAGGACGATATTCCAATTCCTACCTTGTCCGTTCGAAATTGTGATAGAGCCGTTCAAGGCATCTTGGACGACAGTGTTCTCAGCAGCAACGTCCGCGAGTGTTCTGACGTTTCCCGCATTCAGATAAGGCTTCGCCCAGTTGACTTACCGATCATAATGGCAGCGACGCTTGGCCATCGGAATGGTACTTTGTGCTAACGCCATTTACTGACACGACAAAGTACCATCGTGGTTGTCCGTTCCATCATTCACAGTTGCCCCAGGCGCGGATATTTGATTATGCGTCCGGGGAGAAAACATGAAGAGAGGGATCGCGTTGAGTGTGGTGTTGCTGGTCCTCGGCGGCGTCGTGCAAGCCCAGGAAAGCAATTTTCAGATCGACGTGCTTTCCTACCAATGGACGACAACCCACAATACTTTGACATTTACGTATCCCGGCTCTGCCAGCACGTCCTGTAACGGGAACGCAAGCATGAACGGCTACGTCAGCGGCGGCGGGAACATCTACGCGAACGGAACATCTTCCAGCACGTGCTCGACCTCCTATACTCCGCCCAGTACACAGGACATCGACATTCAAAAACCAGTGGTCTACATTCTCGCCGATTCAGAGACCACGCGCATGATCCTGGCGTGTACTCGCAACGTGCGTTGGAGCCAATGCCACGCTCTAAATCCGGGCCGGTTTGTCGCGCGCATAAATAACGGGCATTTCGAGGTGCAGGCACTTTCTAACAAGAATAAAGAAGAGTGGATTAGGTTCGATGTTGTCCAGCAAGCCGCGATTAGTCGACAGCAGGCTCAGCCAGTGTCCGCGCAGCCAGCCTCAGCCCCGGCCACTATCGAAGCTCCGGGATCGGACGCATCGGGATTTCCGAGCCGCTGGAAATCAATGACCTCCGGGACGGTTCGCACGATTCGTGTGGACGGCGATTACCTTTATGCCGAGGTTGTGTTTACCGATGCCGCCGCAAGGGCAGGCATGTTCGCCCTGACAGAGACCAAGGTAGATGGTGACAAGTACACGGGCAAGACCAACGGGCGGCTTATGAAGTCAGCGACCGGCCCGTCTTGTACCATCTCCGATCAAATAGAATTTACGTTGGTGACCCCTAGCAGGATAGAAGGCCGGGTCTTCGGCGCGCCGCCTGGTGCAACGCTTGATTGGAGCACCTGTACGTATTCGCTGCCAGATGCCTGGCAGTCATTTGTTTGGATTCCGGTGAAGTAGGTACTTCTCGTAGATTGGAGTAAGGAATGGCGTGCGTTGTCTGCGGGAATGAACTCGGTTTGTGGGCGAAGTTGAGCGGCCGTTCGGCTACTGGCGTATGCAAGGAATGTCACCAGCAGGGCCGTAGCCGCCTTGAAGTGCTCGCAACTTCGGCCGTGGCCTCGCAGTGGGATCAGCAATTCGCTCGTGGCTGGCTGAATCAGTTCGAAGAAGTCGCCCGAAAGTTCCACATTCCTAGCGACGAAGCATCACCACTGAGATTCGCCCTGCTCGGCAACATCTTCAAGCTGATCGAAGCTCCCGACGAAATAGCCGAGGCTGATTTTCCGTTCGTGCTTGAACTCGCTCGCCAGTATTCATTCACTGCTGCCTCTCCCGACCACATCAAAGACGCGATTTTTCGGATCGGGACGCGCGAAGCAATTCAACACTGGGAAAATGGTGAAGCTCCGTCCGCAAATTGCAAAGGGCCTGTACTCCAGAAAAACGAGAAGTGCTATTGGGAAGAGGGCGCTGGCCTAAGACTTCAAAGAATAAAGCGACACTATCAAGGAGGCTTTGCGTCCGTCAGCTTTCCGGTGATGAAAGGCGTGCGCCTTCGGACTGGTGGATTCAAGGGCTATCCGGTGGACGAAACGGTCTTGGAAAGCGGGGGAACGGGCGTTCTGCATGTTACCAATCGGCGCGTCTGTTTCGTTGGACCACAACATTCGGTGGCTATTCCGTATAAGAAGATGATCTCCATTCAGGGTTTCGAGACGGGTTTTACGATTCAAACAACGAACGAGAAAAAGCCCGGCATCTTCATAGTCAGACATCCCGAGCTTACCGTGCAGCTAGTCAATTTGGCATCGAGTGGCGCAGGCAACGACGAGCCACCGAAGATGCGTTCAAGAGTGACCACGGGTGCGACGTAATGGGCAAGAAGGACTATGCGAGTTAGCCGGTGGGGCACTACATTAACTGTGCTGTTGGGTCTTTTCTGCGTCTCGCTCACCCCTGTCGCTGTGCCTGGCGCTCAGGAAACAAAAGCACTGCTGCTGTTTGGGGGGAGCGATCACAAGATGTTTTTGGGATGCTTGAACTGCGTGGATACAAGCAGCGTTTCAGTGTGCAATGACGTGGGGGAATACGGATCAGATGTAGCGGAGAACAGCATTTGGAACGATGTGGGGACGTTTGGTTCTGACGTTTCTCCGTTTAGTCCGTGGGATGATGTTTCAACTGATGCGCCGATTATCGTGGACCGCGACGGCAAGTCTTACGGATACTTCAGCACCAATACCGTTCACCACGACCGTACAAGAATCGGATGGCTGGTCGCGGTCTTAGACTATTACGAAGATACAAACGATCTGGACAAAACCCGCGAGAGGATGTGCGATGATTAAGCTCTTGTCGGGCACCGACGCTACGCTACCAGCTTCTCCCGAGCACAGACCGTTCCGACGCTCACACCCAACTGTTCTGCGACGGATTTGATTGAACGGCCTTCGGAACGCAGCCGCGCGATCTCAGCAGAGTTGACTTTGACTTTTGGTCTGCCGAGCGTTTTTCCCTTCGCACGGGCGTTGCGGATACCCGCCCTTACTCGCTCCGCGATCAAGCTACGTTCAGGTTCGGCCACAGCCCCGAGGACCGTGAAAACCATCTTTCCTGCTGGCGTGGACGTGTCGATTTGTTCCCCGAGGCTTACGAAGGCGATTCCCAAGGAGTTGAACGTCTCAAGCGCCCGGAGCAAATTCGAAACTGACCGCGCGAAACGGTCAAACTTCCAGACAGCAACGACATCGAACTTGCGGCGGTGCGCGTCGGCCATCAGCCGGTCGAGTTCTGGACGCCGGTCCTTCGCGCCGGAGTGCTCGACGCACATCCACACCGCTACCGGGACACCTACGTCGTTGATCTTCTCTCGCGTGGCGCATCGCCCTATGACGTAGCGAAGTTGCTCGGCGACACCGTCGAGACGATCGAGAAGCACTACGCGCCGTTCGTTCGGGAACTGCGCGAGCGCGCGCGGCGGATCACGGAATCAGGCGACGGGCTTGAGATAACGGGCACACCACGGGCACAGCAAAAACAGCCTGAGGGGAAACCGAATTGATCCGAAAAGAGATAGTGGCGGATGAGCCTGTAAGCCGGATTCTGTTCGCCGCGCGGCCGTCGTTCCGGCTCGCGCTGGAACGCTGGGGCCGCGCAACGCGGCGACCATTCCTCTAGGTCCCGGATCGCTCCGGGACTCAAGCAGCCTACCCGAGGGTCAGAGCGCCCGCTCTTGCGAACGGAACGCATGCGGGCCGGGCCGGCCCTCCCCTCCTATTTGGCCTTGCTCCACGCGGGGTTTTCCGTGCCCCGGATGTTGCCACCCGGGCGGTGGGCTCTTACCCCACCTTTTCACCCTTGCCAAATGCGCTCGACCGAGAGAGGCGAGCTTGCGGTTTTTCCGCAAGCCTGCCGCCGAGGTGCAAGCATCACCGGCGGTCTATTTTCTGTGGCACTTTCCGTGGCCTCGTTGAGGCCCCCTGGCGTTACCAGGCGCGTTGCCCTGCCGTGGCCGGCTCTTGCGAGCTCACCACAGCTGGAGTCCGGACTTTCCTCCCGTCCCGATTGCTCGGGACCGGCGATCACCCGGCTCATCCGCCACCATAATTATAGCGTCTTGGAAGGCAGTCGCAGAGTTATTTCACGTCGTATGACAGCGAAACGGTGCCGCTCTTGTAGATCTTGTGGCCGACCAAGTCGAGCTTCCTCCGGCTTGCTGGAGACGGGAGAAAAGGCACGCCGCCGCCCAGCAGCACAGGAATGATCGACACTTCGACTGAATCCACCTGTCCCTGATCGAGCAAGCTCTGGAACAACGCTCCGCCGCCGAAAAGCCAGATGTCCTTGCCAGCCCCCGCACGCAGCGACGTCAGCACGTCATTCTGCTTTTCGCGGACGACGGTCACCTCGGGATGTCTGGATGGATCGAGAGTTTGCGAGAAGACGATTGTCTTCATCCCGGGCATCGTTGTGCGGTTCGCTGCCGCCATCGTCTCGAAAGTCCTGCGGCCCACCAGCAGCGTATCGAACTGGCTGAAAATCGCCGCGAAGTCGACCTCGGGATCCATGATGATCCAGTCGATTTCGCCCTTGGGTCCGGCGATGTATCCATCGAGACTCATCGCCACTCGATAGCAAATCTTGGGCATGACGTTCCTCCACGAAGGCAGCGAGACTGACGCGGACAGCTATGGAACGGGGCCGAACCAACGCGACACGCTTTCAGCGCGGGAAATTGCCGGGGCCGAGGAATCCGTCCGCGACCGGCAGATACGTGATCATCTTCCACGAATTGCCGTCGTGCCGCGCCGTGTAGCAAAACCGATTCTTCTGCAGCACGGAACCGTCGGCGCGCCGCCGAATGATATCCGAAACGATCAGGGCGTGATTTTGCCCGAAAAGCGATATCCGGACGCGGTCGGCATCCGAACGCGCCCACCCCCGCGCCTTCAGATCGGCATAGAGCTGGGCCGCCAGACGCTGATGGTCGGGCTCGGTGGCGCAGACCACCACGCCTCCTTCGCCGGAGATGAGCGCGTAGGGCAGGTCCATGAATCTGGCGTAACCGTCCGCGTCCTGGCGATTGAAGGCATCGAGATAGGCGCGGTAGAACGTTTCTACCTCTCTTACGATTTCCTGTGTGTTGGACATGGCGCTTTCGCTCCTTCCAACGGCTGCGGGCGCTTCTATTTCGAGGCGATCAGCTTGTCGAACTGCGCTTCGTCGAGGATCGTAACACCCAACGATTTCGCCTTGTCGTACTTCGACCCCGGATCGGTCCCCACCACCACGTATGTCGTCTTCTTGCTGACGGACGATCCGGCCTTTCCGCCATGCGACGCGACCAGCGCCTCCGCCTCTTCGCGCGAGCGCTTGGCGAGCGTGCCCGTAAAGACGAACGTCATGCCGGCCAGCTTGGCGCTCTTCGGCGCCGCGCGTTCTTCTTTCATGTTCACGCCGGCGGCGCGCAGTCGTTCGATCAGCTTGAGATTGGCCCGTTCGGAAAAGAATTCCAGGATCCCCTCGGCAACCTTCGGGCCGACTTCGGTCACGTTCGTCAGGTCCTCTTCGCTCGCATCGGCCAGCTTCTCCATCGAGCCGAAATGAGCCGCCAGCAGCTGCGCCGTGCGCTCGCCCACGAAGCGGATGCCGAGTGCGTAGATCAGCCGCGCAAGGCTGTTCTTCTTGCTCGCGGTGATTTCGTCGATCAGATTCTGCGCCGATTTCTCCCCCATCCGCTCCAGCTCCGCGAGTGTCTCGACTTCGAGCCTGTACAGATCGGCGAAGTCCTTCACGATGCTTTTCTCGACGAGCTGATCCACGAGCTTGTCGCCCAGGCCGTCGATATTCATCGCGTCGCGCATGGCGAAATGAAGCAGCGATTCGCGGCGCCGCGCCGGGCAGGACACGTTGACGCACCGATACGCAACGCCCTCCTCGTCCTTGTGAATCTTCGTGCCGCACTCCGGGCAGTGCTCCGGCATGCGGAAGCGCTTCTCTTCCTTGCCGTGCTTCACCACCTGCAGGACGTGCGGGATCACTTCCCCGGCGCGCTCCACCAGCACCGTGTCGCCCGCGTGCAGACCCAGCCGCTCGATTTCGTCCATGTTGTGCAGCGTCGAGCGGCTGACCGTCACGCCGCCGATCTGCACCGGCTCCAGAAACGCAACCGGCGTCAGCACGCCGGTGCGGCCCACGCTGACGGCGATCTCTTTCACAACGGTGGTTTCCTGATGCGCGGGATATTTGTAGGCGATCGCCCAGCGCGGCGCCTTGGACGTAAAGCCCAGCTCATTCTGCAGCGAGATTTCGTCCACTTTCACCACGATACCGTCGATCTCGTAGTCGAGCTTTTCGCGCCGCGAGTCCCAGTTCTCGATGTACTTCTGCACGTCCCCGAGCGAATGGCAGAGCTTCCAGTCCTCGCTGGCCTTGAAGCGCAGCGTGGCGAGCGCCGGAAGAATCTCCGACAGGCGCTTCTTCGCGTACCGCCCGTCGACCAGAATGTAATAGGCGAAAAAATCCAGCTTCCGCGAAGCCGTGATCTTCGGATCGAGCATTCGAATCGATCCGGCGGCAGCGTTGCGAGGGTTCGCGAAGATCTTCCCCCCCTGCTCGCCCTGCTGCGCATTCAGCTCCTGAAACGCCTTCTTCGACATGATCGCTTCGCCGCGAACCTCGAAGTTTGCCGAAATGCCGGCCTTCTTCAGCAGCTCCGTGTCGATCGCCAGCGGAATCGAGCGAATCGTCTTGACGTTCGGCGTCACGTCCTCGCCCGTCGTGCCGTCGCCGCGCGTGACGCCGCGGACCAGCGCTCCATCCTCGTACAGCAGCGACATGCTCAGCCCGTCGAATTTGTGCTCCGCGACGTAGGTGATCTTCTCGCGTCCCGTGAGCTCGCGTGCTCTCCGGTCGAAATCCGCCAGAGCCTCGAAGGAAAATGCGTTGTCGAGGCTCACCATCGGCGTCTTGTGCCGCACCGGCTGCAAACCTTCCCGCGGCGCACCGCCCACTCGCTGCGTCGGGGAATCGGGAGTGACTACGTCGGGATGCTCCGCCTCGATCTTCTTCAGGTGCTCCATCAGGCGGTCGAACGCGGCGTCGGAGATCTTCGGATCGTCCAGCACGTAGTAGAGGTACTCGTGATGACGAATCTTCTCCCGCAGCTCTTCCGCTTCCTTTGCGACGCTTCGGGACTTCGCCGTTCCCGCCTTGGCCATGGAAAATCCCCTGCGAGATGCCGAATGTCAAAACCGGCCGGTATTATACAATGCGCGTTTGCCCTGAGCCTGGCGACGACAGATGCCTGATCATATCCAAGACGCGCTGCTGATCTACAACCCGACGAGCGGGCGCAAGCGCCATCGCCGCTTCGCGGAAATCGAGCAGGCCGTCCGCATCCTGAAGGACGCGGGTGTGCGCACCGAATTGGCTCCGACCACCGGGCCGGGCACGGCGACGAGTATCGCGCGGCATGCCGTCGAGCAGCGCCGCGGCATGGTGATCGCCTGCGGCGGCGACGGCACGATCAACGAAATCGTCAACGGACTGGCCAGGAGTGATGTCCCCATGGCCGTTCTTCCCGCCGGCACGGCGAATATTCTGGCGAAGGAGCTCGGCATCCCGTGGGACATTCCCCACGCGGCCCGCCTGATCTCCGATGGCGAGGTCCGGCGCATCGCGCTCGGCATTGCGACTCCGCTTGACGGAAACAGCTCCGACGCTATGCCGCGCGAAGGCCGCTACTTCCTTTCGGTCGCGGGCGCGGGTCCCGACGGCGCGATCGTCAACGGCGTCCATTCGGGCCTGAAGAAGAGCACCGGCGTATTTGCGTACTGGGTCGAGGGCGTGCGACAGCTCCTGACCTACGACTTCCCCGAGATGCGCGTCCTTTCATGCGGAAAGGAGCGCACCGCCACGATTATCGTTGTCGGCAGGACCGTACACTACGGCGGTCCCTTCAAGATCACCACGGGCGCCAACCTCTTCGAAGATTCTTTCGAGTTCCTGACCAATTCCAGGCGCAGCCGGATCGCCTACGCCGCGTGCATGCCCGCTCTCTGGCTGGGGACGCTCCGGAAAATGAAAGGCATCGACGCATGGAAGGCGACCGAAGCGATTTGTGAGCTGGCGAACGGCGAGCCGGTGTACGCTCAGGTTGACGGCGAACCGGTCGGCCGTCTGCCGCTCGCCTTTCGGATCGTGCCCGATGCGCTTTCGATCGTCACGCCCGCGGGCGCGTAGACCAGATTCTCGGGGGAGGATCGGTCGTGGAACCATTCACCCACGCGTTTTCGTCACTGGCGCTGGCGCGCGCCGGGCAGAAACGCCTGCCGCGCCTCGGCACCGCCATCGTTGTCGTCGCCGGTCTCGCGCCCGATCTCGATTACGCAAGCTACTTCGGCGGCGCAAGCGCGTTCATGCGGTTCCACCGCACCGCGATGCACTCGCTCGCCGGCGCGGCGTTGACCGCCTGCGCGATCGCGGCTGCGTTCTGTGTGTTGGATCGCAGGCTCCCCCCGAAAAAGACGGCGCAGGGGATCGCGCCTCGTTTGGGATTCGGCAGCGCGCTCGCGGCCAGCGTCGTGGGGATCGCTGGCCATGTCCTGCTCGACCTCGCGAGCGGAATGGGAGTTCAGCTGCTCTGGCCGTTTCGCGCCCGCTGGTGGGCGTGGGATCTCGCCCGGAACTTCGACCCGTGGGTCTTGTTCCTGCTCGTCGCCGGCTTGCTGCTGCCGATTCTGTTCAAGCTTGTGAACGAAGAGGTCACGTCCGGCCACAAGAAGCGCAGCGGAGCGGGTTCGGCGATCCTCACCCTGTTCTTGATCGCCGCGTATTTCGGCGCGCGCGCTCACCTGCACCGGGAGGCCGTCGATCTGCTCCTCTCACGCGAGTATCACGGAAGAGTCGGTCTGACCGCCGAAGCTTTCCCCAAAACCGCCACGCCGTTCATCTGGCGCGGCATCGTGACGACGGACAACACCCTTGAGGAAGTGGAAGTTCCGGTGAACCAGCCGGATGCGTTCGATCCGAACGACAGCGTGACACTCTACAAGCCCGAGGACTCGCCTGCGTTGGAGGTGAGCGAGAAATCCTCCGCCGCCGCCAAATACCTCGAATACGCGCGTGTGCCGATCGCCAGCGTTCGCCACAACGAGGCCGACTATCGCGTCGAGGTGCGCGACGCGCGCTTCCCGCTCGAGGACGACGATCCTGCGAACATCATTCTTCGCATCGAACTCAGCAGCACGTACCAGATTCGCAAGGAAGAGTTTCTCTTCCCTGCTGACGCGAATCGTTAGTGCCGCCCGCCTAGCTCTGTGGCGCCGAATCCCGAAACACCAGCCGGCCCGCGGCATAGAGGACCAGAACTACCGCGAGTACACCGAGGAAAAACGCCAGCTTGTGAGTCGTCAGATAGAGCAGCACGGCGTCGCCGTACCGCACCGCAAGAATGCCCTCGATGAAATAGCGCAGCGCGCGCCCCAGCAGCAGCGCGAGGACGAACGTCTGCAGCGGCACCTGAAATACGCCGCCCGCCAGTACGAACGGCTTGAACGGGCACGGCGGCGGCAAGATCGCCGGCAGGAACACGCTCAGGAAAGCGTTCTTCTGCACCCACCGCTTCGCATGCTCCGCGCCCCGCCCTGCGCGTCTGCGAAAGAAAGCCTCGCCGCCCTTCTTGGCCAAAAGATAGAGCCAGATGCATCCGGCCAGCGAGCCGAGCGCGGCCATCGCACAGTAGTACGGCATTCGCGCCGGGCGCTGCATCGACACCTCGATGACAAGCGCATCCGCCACCAATGGAAACGAGAGCACCGACGAATCGAAAAATGTGACGACGAACAACCCGCCGCCGCCCAAAGCCGCGACGATCTGCGCCAGCCAATGCGGCAGCTTCACTTGGTTCATGTCGCGCGGAATCTCCGAAGAAGTCGCGTGATTGTAGCAGAGTTTTTCGCGGTGCTCCGGAACCGCGCAAAGCCGAATTGCCGATTCGCGGGCTGTCGGCTAGAATTTCTCCCTGAGTATCCTCCGCAGATGACCTCACTTCTCGACGGATTGAACGAACGCCAGCGGGAAGCTGTGCTTGCGACCGAAGGCCCCCTGCTCGTCCTCGCCGGCGCGGGCACGGGCAAGACGCGCGTCATTACGTACCGCGTCGCGCATCTGATCGAGAAAGGCGTTCCGCCCGGCGCGATTCTGGCCGTCACGTTTACGAACAAAGCCGCCAACGTGATGAAGGAGCGTATTCAGGATCTTCTGCGCTCCGCGGGCCGCGACGCTTCCGACGTGTGGGTCTCCACGTTTCATTCCTTCTGCGCCCGGCTGCTGCGCCGTGAAGCGTCGCATCTGGGCCTGCCGCGCGATTTCGCGATCTACGACGACGATGATCAGACGTCCGCCGTGAAGCGCGCCCTTGCGCAGCTCGATCTTTCCGCCGAGGACTATCCGCCGCGCAGCCTTCGCGCCCAGATCAGCCACGCCAAAAATCACGGCATCTCGCCCGGCGAAATGGAATCGCAAGCCGCGCAGATGCGCGATCCCGGACGAAAGGACTCTGCCGCCGTTTTCCGCGTCTACGAAGAGATTCTGCGCAAGGCTGCCGCACTCGATTTCGACGATCTGCTTCTGCGCGCCGTCGATCTGCTGCGCGAACATGCCGACGTTCGCGACGCCTGGAGCCAGCGATTCCAATACCTGATGGTCGACGAATTTCAGGACACGAACCGGGCGCAGGAAGAGCTCGTCCGTCTGCTCGCGGGCGCCAGAAAGAACGTCTGCGTCGTCGGCGACGAAGACCAATCGATCTACGGCTGGCGCGGCGCGCGCGCGGGAAACTTGAAACGCTTCACGCACGATTTCCCAGACGCCAGGATTATCCGCCTCGAAGAAAACTATCGCTCGACCCAGACGATCCTCGATGCGGCCGCGGCCGTTGTGAAAAACAATACCGACCGGCTCGGCAAAACTCTCCAGGCCACCGTTGGCTCGGGCGATAAGCTACGGTTTTTCGAAGCGCCCGACTCCGTTGCCGAGGCGGAATACATCTGCGGCGAAATCGCGGCGATCGTGCGAAGCGATCCGGATTCCCGTGTCGCCGTGCTCTATCGCACGGGCGCTCAGTCGCGATCTTTCGAAGAGGTGCTGCGCCGCCTCGGCATCCGTCATCGCGTCGTCGGCGGATTCAGCTTCTACGAGCGCACCGAAGTGCGCAACGCTCTGGCCTACGTGCGGCTGCTCTTTCATCCGGAGGACGATGTCGCGCTGCTCCGCGTGCTCAACGTGCCGCCGCGCGGCATTGGCGCCACCACCGTCGCCGCGCTCGAAGCCCGCGCGAAGGAGACCGGACAGTCTTTGTGGGATGTCGTCGGCGACGCGAAGTTTCTCGTCGGCAAGAAAGCCGCCGGCGCGCTCTCCTATTTCCGCAAAATGATCGAGGATCTGCGGAAAGAGCGCGAGAGCCTGGCTCCCGCGCAATTGATCGAGCGAGTGCTCGCCCAAACCGGCTACCTCGATTGGGTTGAGCAGCAGGACAATCTCGAGCACACCTCGCGCGCCGACAATCTTCGCGAGCTTTCGAACGCGATGGCGGAAGCCACCGAGCAAGGTCAGACGCTCGAGGAAATCCTCGATCGCGCCGCGCTCACCAGCGATTCCGATGAATACGACGAAACGATCGCGGTTTCGCTGATGACGCTCCACAGCGCCAAGGGTCTCGAGTTCGACGCCGTTTTTCTGGCAGGCCTCGAAGAGGGCCTGCTTCCGCACAGCCGCGCAATGGATACTCCGGCCGAGATCGAAGAGGAACGCCGCCTCTTCTACGTCGGCATGACCCGCGCCAAGAAATCTCTCGTCCTCTCACGCGCCATCTATCGCCGAACCTACGGCAGTGAGGGTATGCGCGCTTCGATGCCCTCGCGCTTTCTGGCGGAGGTTCCGCTCGATCTGATCGATGCCGCCGCGGGATCGCAGTCCGAGCCGGGCGAGACGCGCCGCTACGAAGCAGACCCCGAATTCTCGGAGGGCTACGGCTACCGGCGCGCCCGCTCGCCCTATGGCGGCTCTGGCTATCGCCGCGAAGCGCCGGCGAAATCCTCCTACGGCAGCGGGCCCGCCCGCCGCTATAAAGAGGAACGCCGCGGTTCGGGCGATCCGCTGATCGGCACGCGCGTGCGCCATTCGAAATTCGGTCTCGGCACCATCATCGAAGTCGAAGGCGAAGGCGAGGAGCGGCGTCTCACGGTCAGCTTCCAGGACCACGGCCCCAAGAAGCTGCTCGAGCGCTACGCGAATCTCCAGCTCGCGTGAATCGCCTGTCGGAACCTCCTCTTTTCGCCGCGCACCGCCGAACCATCGGTTGCGCGGAATCTTCCGCCAAGGTAGAGTTTTCTTCAATCGCACGGGGAAGGTGGCGCGATTGAATCCACAACTTTTCCGTACCAAGAACATCGACCAGCTCATCTCCGACGCGGATCGACCCGAAAAGCGGCTGAAGAAATCGCTCGGCTGGTTGAGCCTGACGTCGCTCGGTATCGGCGCGGTCATCGGCTCGGGTATCTTCACCGTCGTCGGCACGGCGATCGCCGGACAGAAGCTGGATTCGAAATCGATCCTCAACGCGCCGCTGCTCGAATACCTGATCCACCACTCCGCGTCGTTCGGCCGGCCGGGAGCGGGTCCGGCGATTGCTCTTTCGTTTGTCCTCGTCGGTGTCGTCTGCTGCTTCGCGGCTCTCTGCTACGCGGAGCTGGCGGCCATGATCCCGATCGCCGGCAGCGCGTACACCTACACCTACGCGACGATGGGCGAGCTGATCGCATGGATCATCGGCTGGGACCTGATCCTCGAATACGCTGTCTCCAACATGGCGGTCAGCGTGGGCTTTTCCGCGCACGTCGTCGATTTGTTCGATTGGTTCGGCTTTCACCCGAGTCTGCGATGGATCACGCCCGCGTATCTTCCGGGCGGACTCAGCGATCTCGCCGGCCATACGCTCTACGCGCCGGGCTGGCATTTCGGATTCAACTGGCCCGCGTTCGTGATCGTCATGCTGCTCACCATCGTCCTCGTCCGCGGAATCAAGGAATCCGCCAACACGAACAACGTGATGGTGCTGCTGAAAATCTTCGCGATCCTCATCTTCGTTGGCTTCGCGGCCAATTACATTCATCCGGCGAACTGGCACCCCTTCGCGCCCAACGGCTGGCCCGGCATCCTGACCGGCGGCTCGATCATTTTCTTCACCTATATCGGCTTCGATTCCGTCTCCACGGCCGCCGAGGAGTGCCGTAACCCGCAGCGCGACCTGCCTATCGGCATCGTTCTCACGCTCGTCATCTGCACCACGCTGTACATCGCGGTCGTCGTGGTCCTCACGGGCATCGTACCGTGGCAAACGCTGGTGGACGATGCGGCGCCCGTGGTCAACACGATGAAGCGGCTTCATTTCGGCGACATCCGCCTGGCCGTCCTGATCGGCGCGCTCATGGGCATGATCTCCTC
>Ga0335083_10004501_pt1 | contig 17735 bp, 13 predicted proteins | sample Lox_Sample_42_FD_206716 | JGI IMG/M metagenome (GOLD analysis project Ga0335083, IMG submission 206716) | Soil microbial communities from Loxahatchee National Wildlife Refuge, Florida, United States - Lox_Sample_4.2 | ecosystem: Environmental > Terrestrial > Soil > Wetlands | place: USA...
TTCCGGCGTGACGTTTGAGGGATCGGGCGATGTCCTGCGACACCTGGCGGTTTGTCCGTTATGCGAACAGTTGAGCCGCGATCTGGCGGAATACGAGTTCCCGCCGGTTTCGGAAGCCGAGGACCGGCGAATGCGCGCCCGGTGGGGGGCCGCGCCGGGACGAACCACACGCTCATGGTGGAACTGGCGGATTCCTGCCATGACCGCGGCAGCCGCGGCGTTGCTTGCCGGGGTGGTTTTCCTAAGGCGTCCCGCCGTCCCGCCGGAGGCGATATCGCCTCTGCCTTCTCCCGCGAAGCCCGCGCCAGCCTTCGTGCTGACCCTGACCAAAGCGCCGATCCGCATTCCGGCCGCCGCTGTTCTCACCTTCCGCGGCGATGCGGACGATTCCAAAGCGTATCTGGCCGATTTCGCCGCCGCTCTCGAACCCTATCGCAAGGACGATTACGCGGAAGCGGCAAGTGTTCTCGAGCCGGTTACCCGGAAATATCCTAAAACCGCTGAGCCGGAATTTTATCTCGGCGTGTCCCTGTTGCTGATGAGTCAGAATGACGCAGCGGTGACATCCTTGCTGGAAGCGCGGCGGCGCGGCGGCGGAGTCGTCACGGACGATATCTCCTGGTACCTGGCGGTCGCATTGGCGCGATCGGGAAAGATCGCCGACGCTCGTGCCGAAGCGGAACATTTGTGCGCTCGCGCGGGTGATTACAAAACTCAGGCGTGCGCGGCGTTGGGCCAGCTCAAGGCGAAGTAATCATGACTCGCCTGGCGCTGCTAGCGCTGCTCCTGATTCCGGCGCTGGCGGCTTCCCCGCAAACCACCGCGGCCCAAACTCTGAAGGCCGCCGGCGATCTCGATCGCACCGGCGATCATTCCGGATCCAGGCGCCTTTTGGAACAGGCCATCGCCGCCGCGGTGCGGGAACACGATGCCGCCACGGAAGCCGAAGGGCGCTACATCCTGGGATCCGCTCTCAACCAAATGGCCCAATACGCCGCGTCCGACGATCAGGAGAAGCAGGCACAGGCACTGTTCGACGGTTTGGGGAATCGCCACCGCGTGGCGCAGATCGACACCGTTCTGGGATCGAATGCCTATGGTTCGGGCCGGTCGGAGGAATCGCGACAAGACTATCAGAAGGCCTTGGCGCTCTTCGAAGCCCTCGAAGATTGGACCGCCGTCGCCAAGACCCATTTGAGCCTGGTGTTTGTGGCTCCGCCGGCGGAACGGCTGGATCACATTCACAGCGGGCTCGACATTGCCCGTCGCGTGGGCGACCGGAAGACAGAGGCCGGTCTGCTTCATGCCTGGGCGGATCAGGCCTACGCATCGGACGACTTTGATGTGGCCTTCGAACGGTTGAATCAGGCCCGCGCGATTCTGGAGGAAGTCGGCGAGCGGTACGATCTGGCCCGTGTACTGACCAGCATCGGGCGGTTGTATCGCGTCCATGGTCATCCCGATCAGGCGTTTCTGTTCTATCAACGCGCCCGCGACCTGCAAAAGGAAACCGGCGATATTCCAGGCATGATCCAGAGCCTGAACGCCATGGGTATTGCTCTGAACCATCTCGGCAAATCCTCCGAAGCCCTGCGATACGACCAGGAGGCGCTCCAACTCGCGCGCGGGACCGGATCGCCGCTCCTGCTGAAGTTCATTCTGGAAGCCGTTGCCGCCACACAGATCGACCTGGAACAACTCCAGCAAGCCGCCGCCACTTTGGAGGAAGCGCGAAAGATCCCCATCTCCCGCATCGAAACTTTGCTTTTATTGTCGGAAGTGCGCTTCGGGCTCGGCCAATATCCGGCAGCGTTGGAAACCGCTGACGAAAGCGTGGCGCTGAAGGACTCCAGAGGTGAGGTTGCGCGCAATGCGCTGACCAACCGGGCGAGGGCCCTGTGGAAGTTGGGCAGAGTCCAGGAGGCATTGGGCGACCTTCGACAAGCAACCGAATCGGTGGAACAAGCCCGTGCGCGGCTGGTGCCCACCGACTTCATGAAACAGGGCTTCGCCGATACGGACCGCCAACTGGCCAGCCTGTCGGTTCAAATTCTGTTGGACGGGGGGCAGGAGGGGGAGGCGCTGGAAGCAGCCGAACGGGCGCGCAGCCGGGCATTTCTCGACTTGCTCGCCACCAAGGACCTGTCGGCGAATCGTTTGCCGGCCCAGGAACGTTTGGCAACGCCTCCCGTTCGAAGCGGGGCTTCCGCCGGTCCACACACCACCTTGTCGAGTTGGGGCTCGGCGCCGCCGGCCTCCGCCGAGGATGCCGCCGCGCTGGCACGCCGCTTGAATTCCACCGTCCTGGCGTATTGGGTGGACGATTATTCAACCATTGTCTGGGCCGTCTCCCCGCAAGGCCGCATCTCTCACGCCCGTTCAGACTACGGAGCGCGGACGCTGGAAAAATGGATCGGCGAGGCGCTCCACTCCGCGGGTGGCACGGTCTCATCCGGCACGGTTTCGATTGACTCGCGCAGCGGAGGGACCCTCGTCGCCGGCGGCGTCCAACGAACCGCCTGGCGGCGTCTGTACGACGCGCTGATTCGTCCCGTCCGGCAGAGCCTGCCTGTGGTTGCGGGCAGCCGGCTGACCATCATCCCGAGCGGTCCCCTATTCCGCCTGTCCTTCGCGGCGTTGATGGATGAACAGGGGCGCTATCTGATCGAGAGTTTCGCGGTCAACTACGCGCCTGCGATGGAAGTTTTCGAATACACGCTGCTGGCCCGGCAGCGCACCGCCGCCCTTCCCGCCCGCTGGCTGCTGGTGGCGAATCCGTCCGGGATGCCATCTTCCGGTGGGAAGGAATTGCCCCCGTTGCCGGGAACCGAGGACGAGATCCGAAATGTTTCGCGCTTCGCGCCGTCCGGGTCGGCGGTGCTGATGCAAGGGAAGCAGGCGGACAAAGCCAGCATTCGGGCGGCCATGCCCACGGCGACCGTCATCCACCTGGCGACTCATGGGATCCTCGACACGAATAATCCACTTGCGTCATTCCTCGCTCTGGGGCGGATTCCGGGCCAGCCGGCCAGCTCCGGCCGCTTGACCGCTGAGGAAGTATATTCTCTCGACCTTCACGCGGATCTGGTGGTGCTCAGCGCTTGCCGCACAGGCCTGGGCCAGATCTCGGGCGATGGCGTGGCCGGACTGGCGCGGGCGTTTTTCTATGCCGGTGCGGCTTCCGTGGTCGCCACGCTCTGGGACGTACCCGATCAACCCACCTCGCAATTGATGGACGTCCTGTATCAATCGCTGGACAAGGGCGCCAAGGACGGTAAGGCCGGCGCTTTGCGCGATGCCCAACTGCATCTGCTGCGCTCACTGCGAAAAGGCCAGGTAGTTGCCACCACGCCGTTCGGCAAATTGGCGCTGCCGGAAGATCCGGTGTTTTGGGCCGGTTATGTCTTAATCGGAGAGCCGTAGGCCGGTCCCGCGATAGATTCTTCTGTACGATAAATACTGATCCGTGCCTGACTCGCCCCACCCGTCCGGCGCCGGCGTTCCATCGCCAACGCGCGCTCGCCGCCGGCAGACCGTCGTTCTGTCGCTGGCTCTCGCGATCTACTTTGCCGCCTTCTGCCGGCATTCAATAGGCGCGCATTTTGCGTCGGACGACATGCCGAATATCGCCAAGGCCTGGTACCTGCCGGCCTGGAAACTGCTGCTGGCGCCGTTCGCCCCGTGGATGCCGTTTTATCGTCCGCTACCCGGCTGGATTCTGGTGCCGGTTTTCGACATTTTCGGCTTCAACCCGGTCGCGCTGCGCGTCGCGATGTTGATCTTCGTCTTCGCCAACGTGCTCCTGGTCCGTGCTCTGGCGGAGCGGCTGGGAGCTGGGACGCGCGCTTCGTGGATTGCCGCGCTCCTCGCCGCGTATCACGTGGGCGTGAACAATCTGTATTACAGCGCCGCCTTCATCTACGACGTTCTCTGCTGCTTCTTCTTCCTCTGCGCGCTGCTCTACTACTCCTGCATCCGGCAATGCGGCCACGTTCCCAATACGCGGCAGACGGCGATCTTCGTGTGGCTCTCCCTGTTTGCGCTCGAAAGCAAGGAGATGGCGATCACCCTGCCGCTGTTCCTCCTGATCTACGAGTGGCTGTATCGCCGTCCGAAGATTCGGGGCGCGGCGGATCTGCTGGCATGGCTGCGCGGTCCCGGACGATGCATCATCGCCGGTGTGATTCTCAATCTGTTATTTCTCTGGGGCAACGTCTGGGGAAGCGATGTCATCCACAACTCCGCCTACACCCCCAAGTTCACGATGGACCGCGTGTGGGCGTTCCAGATCGAATCCATGGGCGACCTGTTCGAGAAGTGGGCCTATTTCGATCGCGCGCACATCGCGATCCTCTGGGCATTGCTCTTCTATCTGGCGTGGCGGCGGCCGCGTCCGGTGCTGCGCTTCGCCTTCCTGTTGCTGCTGCTTTCGCCGCTGCCCATCGAGTTCCTCATCGGGCGTGTGCAAGGCTGTCTGTACATCCCGATGATTGCCTGGGCGATCTTCGCCGCGGTGGTCTTCATCGATGTGGTGGACGGCTTGGCCGGCTTTCTGTCGCAGGAGCCCGTGTTGCGCCACCTCCGCCGCGAATGGCTGGCGGCGGCGCTGCTGGCGGTTGGAATCGTTCTCTGGATCCGGCAGAACGCCGACCTGAAGCAGCGCTACGTCGACCCCGTCACCGCCGATCTCCATCCCAAGACCTGGAAGGGCATTCAGATCCTTCGCGAGCTCAATCCACATGTCCGTCCGGGCAGCAAAGTCGTCTTTCTCGACGACCCCCTGGGAAATTACGACATGGAGTTCATCGCCGAGTTGTACTTCCACGACCACTCGATATCGGTCTCGGTGAATCACCCGCCGCTGCCTCCGGAAGAGATCGCCAAGGCCGATGTGGTCTTCGATTACCGCGGCGGCCGCCTCGTGCAGGTTCGCTAGCCCGCAGTGTGCGGACCCACTATCGCCGCCCAACCAGCGCCAGGAAGCGGGACTCCCGCAAAAACGCGATCCGGTGGCCGCGCTCCGCCTCGTAATCGACATCCAGTAGCTTCTGGCCCTTGGATCCGGCCTTCCAGTGAGGCGATTGATCGCCCATCACCACGATATCGGTCAGGTGGCCCACCTTATTTTCGACGATCGCGCCGGCTTTTCGCGCCAGATTGCCGGCCTGTTGGCGCAGAATGGACAGGCCGCCGGTAAATACCAGGTGCTTGTCACGCAGCGAACTCCCGCGGAAGGGTTTGCGGTCCGCCTGGCGTGCCGCCATGGCTTGCAGCATCTCCGCGGCGCTGTCGAAACAACGGCTCCGCTTGCCGATGCACCGCTGCAACACGGATTTCGCCTCCGCGCTGCACGGGAACTTCCTCACCTCGGCGGCGGTGAGTTTGCGGGTCACCACGCCCGAAAGCAGCGCCGCGTAAAGCTGGCCGATCTGGTACACGTCATCGGACTGGCGCCAGCGCTTGGCTCCATGCTGGATCGCGCCCGGGGCGAAGTGAGGCGCGAAGGCATCCGCCGCCACGTCCTTATGTCCGACGCGGTGCAGGGCGATTCCGAAGTCGCCCAACTTGAGGGAGCGTCCGGCGGCAACAAACACATTGCGCGGCGTGATATCGCGGTGGACCGCGCCGCTCGAGTGAATCGCGGTAATGGCGCGAAGCAGACGAACGATCTCACGGCGGGCGCAGGTCTCCCGCCAGGGTTTTGGAAATCGCTGGATGTAGGTTGCCAGATCGCCGCCCTCGATATACTCCGAGATCAGGCAGTACAGCGGCGCGCCTGACCGGCCGGCTGGGATGCAGGCGAACGATCCATAGACTTCCACCAGCCCGGGTACGCGCCGCAGCAAATGTCCGAAATATGCCTCGCGGTGCCAGGTCGGCGCGTCGATGGTGACCTTCAAAACGCACGTCTTCGGACCCGTTTTCAGAAGTCGCGACGGCGCCGCCAGGTAGGCCGCCCCGAATCCGCCCTGGCCGAGGAATTTCACTACACGGAATTCGCGCCGTCCGATCGCGTCGCGAACGATAGCACCTGGGGGCAGCCACAGTGCGCTATCCACAAACGGAGGGCTATCCATGGTCAGCGTCGATCGCGAGGAATTTCGAGGCGAGGCTCCTTTTCGCGGCGAAATCCCGGTTGGCGAGTCCATGCGGAACCGTATTATAGCCCCCACCCGATATCTTTCGTTGACACCACGCCGCTTGTGAGGGTACTAAGCATAATCAGCTCTAAAAACTTAGGTTTACAACCGATATGGGAGAGGTGGGAAAACTGCGTAGGGAGAAGTGCAAGTCGATTCTGGCTGCCTTCCAGCTCGGTGCCTGTCTGGCCGATCGGGACGGGCGGATTCTCCGCTGGGGCTTGAGCGGAAGGGCGGCGAGTCTATGTTTCAAATAATCGGAATCCTGGTAGTGTTTGGGGCTATTGTCGCCGGCTATCTGATGGAGAAGGGGAATCTGCTGGTATTGATGCAGCCGGCGGAGCTCGTGATCATCGGGGGCGCGGCTGTAGGCACCGTACTGGTCGCCAATCCGCCGCACGTGCTCAAAGGATTAGTGGGCGGACTTGCGGGGGTTTTCAAAGGGTCGATCTATAACAAAAAGCGATATCTCGACACCTTGAAGATGATGTTTGATCTGTTCAACCTGGCGCGCAAAGACGGACTGCAGGCCATCGAGGCCGACATCGAGGCGCCCGACAAAAGTAAGGTCTTTACGGCGTACCCCGCGATTATGAAGGACCACCACGTCGGCCATTTCATTTGCGATACCCTGCGGACCGCGTCCATGGGCAGCATGGAGCAATTCGATATCGACCAGATGATGGAACTCGATATGGAGGTGCACCATCGGGGTATCTCGCAGCCGGTTAATGCCTTAAGCACGATGGCCGATTCACTGCCGGGGCTTGGCATCGTGGCGGCAGTTTTGGGCGTGGTGATCACCATGGGCGCGCTCGGCGGGCCCCCGGAAGAGATCGGCCACAAGGTGGCGGCGGCGCTGGTGGGAACATTCCTCGGCATCCTGCTTTGTTACGGCCTGCTCGGTCCGATTGCCGGCAACCTTTCCAAGCTCGCTGACGATGAACATTCCTATTATTACGTCCTCCGCGTCTGCATGATGGCGTTCATCAAAGGGCTGGCGCCGATTCTGGCGGTCGAGGTCGGACGGCGCGCCGTCCCCACGCATGTACGGCCCGGTTTTCAGGAAGTCGAGAAACTGTGCAAGGGCAAGGGCGCGGAGGCGGCGGCCGCAACGTCGGCCGCTGCGTAAAGAAGGAGCACTTCCGACGCCATGCCCAAAGGCAGTCCCATCATCATCATCAAGAAGAACGCCGCTCACGGCGGCCATCATGGCGGCGCCTGGAAGGTTGCCTATGCCGATTTCGTGACCGCGATGATGGCCCTGTTCATTGTGCTGTGGCTGCTCAACAGCAGCAAACAGATTCAGGTTGCGGTAGGCGGCTACTTCAAGGACCCGACCGGCACTTCCAAAAAGGTCGGTAACGGCCAGACCGGCTCGGGTGACAACTTTATCGTGACCAAGGATAACCTGCCCCAGATTAAGGAAGAACTGGAGCAGGCGGTGCACAAGATCAAAATCAACGACAAGCTGAAGAATCAGATCGAGATGACGATTACGGCCGAGGGCCTCCGCATCGAGTTGATGGAAAGCGCCAGCGGCGCTTTCTTCCCAAGCGGCGCGCAGGAACCCAACGGCGACGCCAGAGAACTGCTGACCATGCTGGCGGGCGAATTGGGAAAGCTGCCGAATAAGCTATCGATCGAGGGCCATACCGACGCCAAGCCCTTCTCCGACAGCGCGACGTATACCAATTGGGAGCTGTCCGCCGATCGCGCCAATGCCGCGCGGCGCGTCATGCAGGATAACGGACTGACCCCAGGACAGGTGACCCAGGTCCGCGGCTATGCCGATCAGCAGTTGCGCAAGCCTGACGACCCGGAAGATCCGTCGAACCGCCGGATTACGGTGATCGTGCACTACCTGCCGAAACCCGGCAGTGAAAACGATCCGTCCGTCAAGCTGCAATAGCGAATCGCGGCGAATCGCTCTCCCGATTTGCCAAATTGCCCGCAACCCGTTAGACTGGCCGCATGTTGCGGACCGGCGGGGTTTTTCTTGTGGGGCTGGCCTCTGGCGCGATGCTCTGCGCGCAGCCGCAACTGCTTTCGTGCGCCACGCAGGGTGTGGCAAGCCTGCAAGAGTGGTACGCGGAGGACACCGGGCTCTGGCAAACCACCAACTGGTGGAACGCGGCGAACGCGACCACCATGCTCGTGCGTTACGAGCGGCTGGCGAGTTCGGATGAAGTGAAGGCAGCCATCGAGAATACATTCGTCAAGAACTCCGCCAAGAAATTTCTCAACCAGTATTACGACGACGAAGGCTGGTGGGCGCTCGCCTGGGCCGATGCCTACGAGTGGTCGCACGACGCCCGCTATCTCACCATGGCGGAGGAGATTTTCGCCGACATGCAGCTCGGATGGGACGACACCTGCGGAGGCGGCATCTGGTGGCGCAAAGACCGGCGGTACAAAAACGCCATCGCCAACGAGCTTTTCCTGTCGGTGGCCGCGCGGCTGGCGGCCCTCGAAAGTGACACGCAGCGCAAGGACGGCTATCTCGACTGGGCAAAGCGCGAATGGAAGTGGTTCGCCGCCTCGGGCATGATCAATGAACAAGGACTGATCAACGACGGGCTGGCAGCGAGTTGTCAAAACAACGGCCGCAATACCTGGACCTACAATCAGGGCGTGGTTCTAGGCGGATTGACGGTCCTTAGCCGCCAGACCGGCGATTCCGCGTTGATCGATCGCGCGCAGTCCATCGCGCGCGCGGCCATTGGCAGGCTCGCCGACCAGGACGGCATCCTTCACGAGAGCTGCGAACCGAATTGCGGCGCGGATGGTGTCCAGTTCAAAGGAATCTTCGCGCGAAACCTGGGTGTGTTGAACGCGGCAGCGCCGCTGCCGCTGTTCGGCAACTTCCTGCGGGCCAACGCCGAGCGAATCTGCCAGGTGCAGACCGGGGATCATCGATTCGGCGTCGTGTGGTCGCACGCGTCGGACGTGATCAACGCCGCGACGCAAGTGTCCGCGCTGGATGCGATTCTCGCGGCGGCCGGAGCGCAACGGTAGGGCTGAATCGTGACGGACCCGGAACGGCATCAACTCGACGAGGCTGGGTGGGTGGCGCTGCCCGATGCCATGGACGTCGCCATGCTTCGTGAAATCCGCGAGCGGGTGGAGCAGCTCTGGCTGGAGGAAGGGCCGAATGCCGGCTCGGAATTCCTGCAGGAGCCGGGCGCCCGCCGTCTCGCGAATCTGGTCGACAAGGGCGAAATATTCGAGCGCGTGGTGAGCCATGCCGCCGTTCTGGAGCGCGTCCGCCATGTCCTGGGCGACGATTTCAAGTTGAGCAGCTTGAACGCGCGATCCACCGACCCGCGATCCGACGACTCGCAGCCGCTGCATTGCGACGTAGGCGCCGTGGCGGACGATGCGGGCTTCTGGGTGTGCAACACCATCTGGCTGCTGGACGATTTCACCGCGGAAAACGGCGCCACGCGCGTGGTGCCGGGCTCGCACCATTGGCGCAGGCTGCCGCAGAAGGAGCTGGCCGATCCCAAGGCGCCGCATCCGCGGGAAATTCTGGTGACGGGCCGCGCGGGAACGGTAGTGGTAATGAATACGCATGCGTGGCACGGCGGGACGGCAAATCGTACCGATCGGCCGCGCCGGGCGTTGCACGGGTTCTACGTCCGCGGCGATAAGCCGCAGCAGCAATATCAGAAGGCGCTGCTGCGTCCGGAGACGCAGGCGAGGCTATCGCCGAAGCTGCGCAAGATCCTCGCGCTGGACGATCCGCGCAACGACGCACTCAGCTCGAAGGTCACGCGGATGAGCGGGTTTCTGAAGTGAGATTCGAACTCCTTTTTCCGATGCCGTGACGCAAGTTGCGCCGCGCGATTTTGCAACATAATTCGGGCTCAAATAGTTACAAGGAACGCCGTGGCGCAAGTTGCGCCGCGTCCACAGAAAGGCTACCTGGTGACCCGATGCAGCACGAGCGTCATCGGCCCTTGCGGACCTCGTCCTCGGAGGCCGATAAACGCCCCATTCGACGGGTCCGATCCATCGGGCGGCGGACCGATGGCGAGACGGGGGTCTGCCAGCAGAGCGCCCGCGCCTCGTCCGCCGCGATTGCCGGAGAAGGTGCCTTGCAGCTCCATCTGATCTCCCTTGATCGTCCCTGAGTAGGTCAGATTGCCGGCGCGGAACGAAATGCCGGCGCCATCGATTTTGCCGTCCTGAATTCGCGCCGGGGCGTTGCCGGCCTCCACCGTTCCGGTTAGTTCGCCGCCACTCTGCTCTAGGGCAAAAATCTGCGTGGCGTTGGACGCGGGCCGCCAGAGTCCGGTGATGCCTTCGCCCGATGGCGCCGGCCGCTCCCATACCGCGACCTGCGGGCGTAGACTGACGGCCTTCGATGTGACCGCAAGAGTGGCTGGACTCAATCCAGGCGATGTCGCTTCCACCGTGATGGTCCCGGCCGATTTCGTGGATTGCACGATGGCCATGCACAGACCGTTGAACGCCTTCCGCGAGCTGCCTTTGTCCGATTCGTGGCTGGTAGGATCGCCATTTCCCACGCCGATCAATCGGCCTGGGCCAGTCACCTTGAAACTCACCTCGTTATCGGCGATCGACATGTATCTGCCCTGTGCATCGGACACCGTGACCGCATACATCACGACGTCTTCTCCATCTGCCGAAATCTCCCGCCGATCGACGGCGAGCGCCAGCTTGGCGGCCGCGCCGGTGGTCTCGCGCGTAACGGTGTTGACCAGTTTGCCATCTTTGTAGCCGCGAGCTTCGATGGTTCCCGGCGCGTATTTCACGTTCCACGCCAGGTGCGACGCGTGCTTCATGTCCTTCGCGCCCTGGCTCTGGCCATTCAGGAACAATTCAACCCGGTCGAGATTCGAGTACACCCACACCGCGATCTCCTGACCCTCCAGCCCCGGCCAGTTCCAGTGCGGGAATAGGTGCAGCACCGGATGCGGCGTCCACCACGCCTGGTAATAGTAGAAGCTGTCCTTGGGGAAGCCGCAGGTATCGATGATGCCGTACTGCGAGCTGATGTTGGGCCATCCGTAGGGCGATGGCTCGCCGCGATAGTCGAAACCGGTCCAGACGAAACCGCCCGCGAGCCACGGCCGTGTGTCGCAAAAACTCCACCAGCCTTCCGCCGACGCGCGCCCGCTGGTGGTGTACGGATCGTACGACTGCACGTATCCGTGCTCCGGGTCCATCTTGTAAATGCCGCGCGTGCCGACGGCGCTCACCTGCTCGGTGCCCATCACCGGGACGGTTGGATTGGCTTTATGGAACGCATCGGCGGCGGGATCGGCGTAGTTGTAGCCCTGAACGTCGCAGACCGCGAAGCCGAATTTCCCCATGTTGCCGCCGCCCAAAGGCGCGATCGATACAAGCCGCGACCCGTCTTCGCGCGTGGAAACGGCTTTCATCGCGGCGAGGATGAGCGCGCCGCGTTCCGTGGCGGCTGTCCCTTCTTCGTTGCCCATCGACCACAGGAAAACGCTGGGATGATTGCGATCGCGGCGGACGAGGTTTTCGTATTGGCTCAGCCCTTCGGGATTGGAAGACATCATCCGCGTCTCGTCGAACACCAGCATGCCGAGCTCATCGGCCGCGTCGAGCAGTTCGGGCGTCGGCGGATTGTGGGAGGTGCGTAGCGCGTTGCAGCCCATCTCCTGCAACTTGCGGATTCGGTAGAACTGCACGGCGTCGGGCAGGGCCGCGCCGAGGCCGGCGTGGTCCTGATGATTGCAGGTGCCCTTCAACTTGACGGACTTGCCGTTGAGGAAGAATCCTTTTTCCGCGTCGAAGGAGCAGGTGCGGATACCGAAACGCGTTTCGTAGCGGTCTACAATGACGCCATCGACTTCGATCTCGGTGACCAGTCGGTAGAGATTGCGCTGCTCCAGCGACCACAGCTGCGGTGATTTCACCACCACGTCCTGGTCAAATTGCTCACCATGTTGTGGCGCGTCCTTTAGCGGAATTGTCGCCTTGCCGGCTACTTTGCCCGCGGAATCCAGGATGGTTGAGACCAAGGCGGCACGCTGTGCGCGTCGCGGATTCTTCTCATAATTGTCGGTCTCCGTTCGGATCTTGACGGTCGCTTCGCCCGGACGCACCTCCGTTCGCACAAACGTGCCCCACTTCTTCACGTGCACCGGGTTGGCCGTCACCAGCCAAACGTGCCGATAGATGCCCGCGCCTTCATAGAACCAGCCATCGCTTTGCGTGGCGTCGACACGCACCAGCAGCACATTCGCCGCGCCCGGCGAGACAAAGTCGGTCATATCGAAGCTGAACGGATCGTACCCGCCGATGTGGCGGCCGATGTAAAAGCCGTTGACGATGACGGTGGCCTCGCGGTACGCGCCGTCGAACTCGATGGATACGCGCTTGCCCGCCGCGGACGCCGGAAGATCGAAGATGCGGCGATACCATCCCACACTGGTGGCAGGATAGGTGCGGCCGAGCGGATAAAAGCCTTTGCTCGCCAGCGCGGGGTCATTTTGAAAGGGCAGATCGACTGCCCAATCGTGCGGCAGATCAACAGTCTTCCAATCGTTGTCATCGAACACCAGCGTGCTGACGGGGCCGAAATTTCCGGTCTTGGAAAAGTTGCCGCGGAAGTTGAAGTCCTGCGCGGGGTCATCGGCGTGACCGAAATGAAAGCGCCAGCCGAAGTCCAGGAGCAGGCGCTGCCGAGGGCCGTTCGCCGCCGACCCCGTGGTGGACTGGCTCTGCGGCTGGTCCGGGACATCTTCCGTCGACGCGGCCATGGCAGCGGACGCTGCCGGAAGCGCTAGTGTCGATTGCAACAGACCGCGGCGGGTCAGCTTATTCATGAGTGACCTCCAAGCGGACATTTTATGATATGGATCATGCGGGTGTGTTCCAGACGATCGTTTCTCGCCGGTCTCGGCGGGGCATTATCCTGCAGGCCGGCTCTGGCACTCGCCGCACCCTCGGGAATCCGCTACGGATACGCGGCCATCACCTGGGGCCAGTACGAGAAGCAGGCCATCGGCGACATCTCGGCTGCGGGCTACCAGGGCATCCAGTTTCGCATCGAAGCCACCACCGAGTTCCGGCCGGAGGAACTGCGATCGATTCTGGAGCAGCACAAACTCACGTTCGTAGCGCTATCGAGCGGCGAAGTCTCGATCGATCCGGCAGGCCAGGCCGACGCCATCGCCAAACACACCGCCAATGCCAAGTTCGTGCGCGATTGCGGCGGTCTCTACCTGCAAATGCTGGATCAATTGAAGGCCTATCCGCGAACTGTCACGGCGGAAGAATGCCGGAGCCTCGGAAAACTACTGACCGAAATCGGTAAGCGTACCGCCGACCTCGGCGTGCCGCTGGTGTACCACAATCATGTGAACACCATCAGTGAACATCCACAGAACCTCGATCTGGTGATGGAATCCTCCGACGCGAAATACGTCAAGCTGCTGCTCGATACGGCGCATTCGGTGGCCGGCGGCGGCGATCCGGCTGCGGCTGTAGAAAGGTATCACGAGCGGCTGTCGCTGGTGCACCTGAAAGACGTCGTCGATATCCCGCTGAACACGCCAAAGGCCAGGTACCCGTTCCAGTGGGTGGAACTCGGACGAGGACGCGTAGATCTGCCCGCCGTTTTTCGCTCGCTCGCCAAAGTGAGCTACCGCGGTTGGGCCGTAGTCGAGTTGGACCGGGTGACTGACGACAAGACCACGGCCAAGGACTCGGCCTTGATCAGCAGAAAGTACCTGGCGGAGAGGATCGGTGTGAAGTTCTGATCTGAGTAAACGACCGTCGGCAGACGACGAAAAACGATCGTCTGCCCCACGTCAACCCTATCGGCTGCCGATGCGAGCCGAGAGGACGCGCCGTTTCTGGGAAACCGGCGGTTTGCGCTGAACGCCCCGATTCAGAAGGCGTTTCACCCAGCGCTGCAGGTTGGCGGGCTCGCTCGATGTTTTGGCGATTACCGCGTCGGCGCCGGTGGTCTCTTCGGTGAGCCCTAATGGCTCCGCGACTTTCGATAGCAGGATGATGCGCGAGTGGGGGTCAATCGCGCGAATTCGCTCGATCAGTTCCACTCCGTCCATTCGCGGCATGCGGTAGTCGGTGACGACTACATCGAAGCGAGTGCTTTCGAAGAGTTTCAGGCCCTCTTCGCCATTATTAGCTATCTGTACGATTATACCCAGTTCTTCGAGCAGCGTCTTGCGAACCAGTAAGCCATCTTTGCAGTCATCAACGAGCAGAATGCGCGGTGTGGAAATCGACGTGGTTTTCATCCGAGGATCAGCCAGCGTAACCGCTCCGTAAGCAAACTGTCAAGGCTTTTGCATCGTCATGGAAAATCGAAGGATCGAGTTCTTGACAAGGCTGTCCGAAACAGGCAGGCGAGTTCTTGTAGCGGCGCGGCTCGAAAACGTCTACTCCACTTCGCGCTGCGCCTTGTATCCGGCCTTATAAATTACCTGGTACTTGATCGGTTTTCCCTTGGCATCGCGCATGGCAAGCGGTTTGCCGTCGGTATCGACGAGGTCGACCTTGAGTTTGCGGAACGCGCCGTCGTGATTCTTGTTGCTGGATGAATACGTGACGACGTATTGATGACGGAGCGCCTCATGCACCTGTCCGAAGATGCCGCCGTATTCGCCCTCGAAGCGCGGAAACCACGCCTGTCCGCCGGTTTCCTTGGCGAACGTCTTCAACTCGTTGTCCCATTGCAATTCGGTAATGCTGTCGCCATAGATGGCGCGCTGCAATCCTCGCAGGCTGATGGAGTAGACCGGCACGCCGGATTGCTGCAGGCTCTTGCGCGCCTGGTCGTAGGTGATCTTGCTGAAGGTATCGATGCCCGACGTAATCAGCAGAATAGCTTTTCGTCCTTCGATTCCCGACATGCGATCGGCAGTATCGGTGACGGCGTCGAACATGTTGGCCTCGCGCCACGCAGGGATCGTCAGACGATGCAGCGCTTCGTTGATCTGATTGCGGTCGGTAGTGAAATCACAGAGGATTTCCGGCTTGATGTCGTACGCGATGATCGCCAGGTAGTCGTCCTTCCTCATGGTGCTGGCGAACCCCCACGTCAACTGCTGCGTCTGGAACCACACACCGCTGTACAGTTGCTGGAACACCTGACTGAATTCCACCAGCAGCGCAACGGTGATGGGCGCCTCTCCCAGCTCCACCTTGCGAATCTGCTGCGGGACGTTGTCTTCGAGGACGCGGAACTTCACCGCCGGAATCGCGGGAATGAAGGTGCCGTTGTTGTCGACCACCGCCACATCCAGCGTTACGATATCGACATCGGCTTTGAACGTTGGCACGTCGCCCGGCGCCGCCGCGTTCTTGTCTTTCTTGTACACCGACGGGATCTTAGGAAGTTCGGTGCCGGCGCCCGCGTCCCCGCCGCCGCTTGTATCGTTGCCAGTAGCCGTTTTCTTCTTCGCGACCGTCTGGCTGGGATCCTGCTGTTGCAGCGGACCCTGCTGCTGGCCGGCGCAAAGCCAAACCAGCACGAACAACCCAACTACGCAGGGGAAAGCAAGTTTGAGGCATCGCATAGGCACACTTCTGAGGTAACTATATACCCAAAAGACGGCTCCCGGGGACCCGCGGTTGCGTTGGAAACAGGTGCGAACAAAGCCGTTGTCAATTTACCCACGGGCCGTTCCGGTGCTTTCGCATGTAACCCTGGAATTTCCTTTTGGCGCGCATCAGCTTCCAGCGATTGTACGCGCCGCGGACGTCCGGGAGGCGGATCGCCGGCAGCCGCGACTTGAGGTAGATAAATCCCGTGACCATACCGCCCAAATGCGCGATGCTGCTGACGCCATTATTGTCGTTGGCGATGCACAGGTACAATTCCACCGCGGCGTAGATCATCACAAAGTATTTGGCTTTGATCGGGAAAAGAAAATCCATGAGGATCGTTTGGTTCGGATACAGAACTCCGAACGCCAGCAGCAATCCGAAAATCGCGCCCGAAGCGCCGATGGTGCGCGATCCCCAATCTCCCAAAGCGGCGTGCAGCAGCACGTCGCACAACCCAGCGCCGATGCCGCAGACGAAGTAGTATTTCAGAAAACGCCGCGTTCCCCAGTCACGTTCCAGTTGTACGCCGAACATCCAGAGCACCAGCATGTTGAAAATCAGGTGCCACGGTCCGCCGTGCAGGAACATGTAGGTGACCAGCTGCCACACCGTGAAATTGTGAATCACCGTGTCCGGAGCCAGGGCGAACACCAGAATGTGCTGCATCACCGTCCGCGACATCATCAACAGAAAAATCGCGGTGTTCGAGATAATGAGCCACTTTACCCCCGTGGGGAAATACTCGGAGGAAAATATGCGGCGGCGGGGATACCCGTAGGAGCGAGGCATGGACGATCCCTGTGTCCAGGATATCAGAACAGCGAATCGGAGCCGGGGGTCTTGGGGGCGGCGTTGGGGAGGGATTGGCGGGAAATCGGGTTGCTTGCCGATTCGTCACGTTGCTCCGCTGCCGGCACCTCCTCGCGGGAGTAGCGATTCAGCCTCCTAGAACAGACCTGAAGGATCGCAGCCATCGCCAGCCACGTCTGCCAGTGAGAAAAGAAGCCGGACGGAATCGCGAAGCTGCGTGTGACGCCCATGTCGGCGGTGACGCCCCAGAGAGCAAGCGCCGCGGCAATCAGTGCGGCCGGACTCAGTAGCGCGGCCGCCACCGCAGCCAACCGCCGGTTCTTGCGGGTCCCTTTGCCTACCTTGGCGCCTCGGCCAACACGAATCCGGATAATCATGGCGCGCTTGCTTTACTCTAACACCCATAAAGACAAAGCCGATGGCGCACGACAGCGCGCTACCGCCGATTCTGACGCTGCAAGGATGTGGTGCGGGACGATGTTCAGACCGTGCCCCTGATGTGCCCGCTCTACCTGCCGAGGCGCATTCTGCGGCAGAATGGGCTCCAAAAGGTCCGGCCGCCGCCAAACGTCCCGAAGTGAGCATTCAGACCCACGCGGGAACCAACACGCGACGGTTGCATTATCATTTCTACTATGCCAAAAAATGAGGGATTGTCTGTTTGGGTGGGAACGCGCAAAGGCGCATTCGTCTTCCGCTCCCGGAATCGCAAGACCTGGAGTGTGGATGGTCCGTACTTCAAGGGCTGGGATGTGCACCACGTAGCCCGCGATCCTCGCCAGCCCGGCCGGCTCTATGCCGCCGTCAATAGCGCCTGGTTCGGACCGCATATTCACGCCAGCACCGACGGCGGCAGGAAGTGGGCCGTCTCCGAAGCCGGGCTGGAGATCAAGTCTCTCCCCGAAACTTCGCTGAAACGCGTCTGGCATATCGAACCCGGCGCCGGTGACGAGCCCGGCGTGGTGTATGCCGGCGGCGAGCCGGGGGTGCTCTTCCGCAGCGGCGATTGGGGAAAGTCGTGGAGCGAAGTGACATCGCTCAACAATCACCCGACCCGCGAAAAATGGAATCCCGGCGCCGGCGGAATGTGTCTGCACTCGATTCAATGCCTCGGCGGCGGGCGCGTGATCATCGCCATCTCGGCGGCGGGAGCCTTTCGATCGACCGATTCCGGCGCTAGCTGGACTCCCTACAACCAGGGCGTGC
>Ga0335083_10004503_pt1 | contig 17729 bp, 11 predicted proteins | sample Lox_Sample_42_FD_206716 | JGI IMG/M metagenome (GOLD analysis project Ga0335083, IMG submission 206716) | Soil microbial communities from Loxahatchee National Wildlife Refuge, Florida, United States - Lox_Sample_4.2 | ecosystem: Environmental > Terrestrial > Soil > Wetlands | place: USA...
TCATGCTGGCCCTGCGCGCGCGCGGGCTCGGCTCCGCATGGACCACGCTGCACCTGCTCTACGAGAAGGACGCGGCGAAGATCCTCGACATCCCCGACAGCGTGACGCAGACGGCGCTGCTTCCCGTCGCCTACACCGTCGGTGGCGACTTCCGACCGGCGCGGCGACTCCCGGCCGCGAGCGTCACCCACTGGGATCGCTGGTAGGGGCGGGTCAGCGATCCTCGAAGCTCGGCGCGCGCTTGGCGAGGAACGCCGCGATGCCCTCGCGGAAGTCGCGGGTGCCCGCGGCGAGCACCTGATTGCGGTCCTCCATCGCGACGGCCTGCTCGAGGCTCCCGGCGTCGATCGAGTGCTTGAGGCACTCCTTGGTGAGGCGCAGCGCGAGCGGTGAGTTGCGCAGCATCGCGCTCGCCATCTCGCGCGCCGCGTCGTCGAGGCGCTCGTCCGGAACGACGCACGAGACCAGGCCGCAGCGGAGCGCGCGGCCGGCGTCGATGAACTCGCCCGTCAGCAGCAGCTCCGACGCGATCGACGCGCCCACCAGGCGCGGCAGGAAGTAGCTGACGCCGACGTCGCAGGCCGAGAGACCGAGCCGGATGAAGGCGGCATTCATGCGCGCCGACTCGCTCGCCACGCGCACGTCGGCGGCGAGCGCGATCGCGAAGCCGCCGCCGCTCGCGGGGCCGCGCACCGAGGCGATGATCGGCTGCGGCGCCGCGCGCATCTTCAGCACGAGCTCGCTCACGCGGCGCTGCGCGCGCAGGCCACCCTGCGTCGAGCCACCCTCACCCTCTCCGGTGCCCGCCTCCTTCAGGTCGAGCCCTGCGCAGAAGGCGCGGCCGGCGCCACGCACCACCACGACGCGCGTGTCGCGGTCGTCCGGCAGGCCGCCGAAGAAGTCGCGCAGCTCGGTGATCATGGCGCCGTTCAGCGCGTTCAGGGCCGCGGGGCGGTTCAGCGTGAGCCACGTCGCGTGCCCGTCGCGCTCGACCGTCAACGTCGTGTACACGCCTGCGCTCTCCCGGGCCGCGCCGTACCCGACGCGCGCGCCCGCATGGAACCACAGGCTGCGGGCCAGTGCCCGCTCCTCAGCGCCAGTGCCCGCTCCTCAGGCCGGCGCGAGTCGATAGCGCCTGAGCTCGGGGATCTTCCACGCCACGAGCGCGACGACGGCGAGGCAGCCGAGCCCGCCGCTCACCACCGAGAAGGTCGCGCTCGTCGCCGCGGCGACGAATCCCGACTCGACGGCGCCGAGCTGGTTGGACGCCACGATGAAGATCATGTTGACGGCCGAGACCCGCCCGCGCAGCGGATCGGGCGTGGAGAGCTGGATCGTCGTCTGGCGCATCACGACGCTCACCTGGTCGGCCATGCCCGCCACCATGTAGGCGGCCACCGAGAGCGGAAAGCTGCGCGAGAGTCCGAACACCACGGTGGCGGTGCCGTACACCGCGACCGCGGTGAACAGCGTGCGACCGGTGTTCGAGACCGTCGGGCGCACCATCATCACGAAGGCCGAGATCAGCGCGCCGATCTCGAGCGACGACGAGAGGATCCCGTAGCCGCGCGCCCCGACCTGCAGGATCTGGGTGGCGTAGATCGGCAGCAGCGCGGTGGCCCCGCCGAAGATCACCGCGAACATGTCGAGCGCCATGCAGCCCAGGACCAGGGGGTGGCCGCGCACGAAGGAGAGCCCCTCGCGCACCGCCTGCAGGCTCGGCGCGCGGCGCTCGAGCGTGTCGCGCACCGGGCGCACGAAGCCGAGGCCCACGAGGTTCAGGGCGACGAGCCCGGCATAGAGCGCATAGGCGAGCCGCACGCCGCCCGCGGCGATGGCGACCCCGGCGACGGCAGGGCCCGTCGCGAAGGCCAGCGCCTGCGCAGTCGAGGAGTAGGTGACCGCGCGCGGGAACGCCTCGAGCGGGACCAGGCTCGGCACCAGCGCCTGGCGGGCCGGGCTGTCGAACGAGAACGACACCGCGACGGAGAAGACCGCCGCGTAGAGCACCCAGAGCGACACGGCCTCGCGGGTGGTCGCGATCCAGAGCAACGCGCCGCAGGCGATCAGCGGGAGCTGCGCGAGGCGCATCACGGTGGTCCGGTCGTACGCGTCGGCCACCGCGCCGCCGACCAGGGTGAGGCTCGCGGCCGGCACGAACTGGACGAGGCCGACGAGCCCGAGGTAGAAGGCCGATTGCGAGATGTGGAACACGTGCCAGGCGATCGCGGCCCGGAACATCGTCATCCCCGCGGCCGCGCAGAAGCGCGAGCCGAGGTAGATCCAGAAGGTCCGCGGGATGCGCGCGTCGATCACGGCGTCGAGCCCTGCGCCATCGGAGGGACCGAGCGGAACTGCGCCAGGAGCAGCAGGTCATAGGCGATCTTGATGATGCCGCCGAGCACGAGCGGCCAGCCGAACGAGGTCCGCGCCAGGAGGGCCCCCGCGAGCAGCGGGGTGAGCGCGGATGCGAGGCTGCGCGGGACGTTGGTGACGCTCGCCGCGGCGGCGCGCTCCTCGAGCGGCACCACCGCCATCACGTAGGACTGGCGCGCCGGCACGTCCATCTGCGAGAGCGCCATGCGCCCGAGCAGGCAGGCGACCGCCTGCGGCGCCGTCGGCACCAGCGCGGCCGCGATCAGGAGCACGTTGGCCGGCAGGTGCGTGTAGACCATGGTGCGGATCAGGCCGATGCGCGCTGCGAGCCGCGACGACGCGAGCTGCGAGAGCGCCGCGAGCACCCGCGCGGCGAAGAACACGCCTCCAATCACCGGGAGCGAGAGCGCGAACCGACGGGAGAGCCAGAGCGCCACGAGCGAGTCCACCACGAAGCCGCCGCCGAACGAATCCAGGCTGAAGAGTGCGGTGAGACGTAGCACGATGGCGCGCGAACGCCTGAGCGGGACCGCGCGCCCGGCCTCGGACGCGGGCTGGTGCCCCGAGCGCAGCGGGAGATAGAGGATCGCGATCGCGCCGGCCGCCCCCGCGTAGACGAGGAAGCCGCGACCGCCGTGCGCGAGCGCGGGCACCCCGGTCGCCAGCGCGCCGAGCGCGCCCAGGAAGATCGCGCCGAGGTTGAAGCGCGCGAAGAGCGCCGTGCGCTCGGCGTCCGCCACGTTCGCCGAGAGCAGCGACTGCTCGACCGGGAGGAAGAGGCTGACGTCGCCCGCCGAGGGGTTCAGCGTTCCCACCACCGCGAGCAGCAGGATCGGCCAGAAGCCGGTGAGCCAGGCGAAGCCGAGCCCCGTCGCGAGCATCAGTGCGCACGCCGCGAGCAGCACGCTGCGAGGGGCGAGGCGGTGGGCGGCGAGCCCGACCGCGAGCGTGAGCGCCGCCGAGCCGAGCAGCGTCCCGGTGACGACCGCGGACACCTCGAACGGCGAGAAGCCGAGCCCGGTGAGATGATCGGCGAGCAGCACGCTCACCAGCCCGTCCGCGAAGCCGCGCAGCGCGCGCCCGCCGAGCAGCCGCGCGGCGTCGGAGGTGGCGCTCGCCGGGAGCCAACGCGCGCGGACCGTCACGCGCACTGGCCCCCCATCGAATTCCTCCACCCGTCCGGGCGGGCCGATTCTAGACCACCGCGCGGGCGCCGGGCGGAGGCGCCGACGGCCGGCCGCTGCGCAGCCGCCGCACTAGCATCCCGTTGTGTCGCTCCGCTCGCGCTCGCTGCTGCTGCTCGGCGCGATCGCGCTCTTCGGGGTGCGCCTGGGCACCTCCGATCTCTGGCTCCCCGACGAGCCGCGCTACGCCCAGATCGCCGAGGAGCTGCGCTCGATGCAGCAGGGCGCGGCGGGGCTCGTGCTGCTCCACCTGAACGGCGAGGCGTACACCCAGAAGCCTCCGCTCTTCTTCTGGCTGGCGGCGGCCGCGGGCGCGCCCGAGGGTCGAGTCGACGAGTGGGCGGCGCGGCTCCCCTCCGCCGTCGCGGGCGTCCTCGCAATCGCCGCCACCGCAGCGCTCGGCACGCGCCTCTTCGGCGCGGCCACCGGCACGCTCGGCGGCGCGCTGCTCCTCACGCTGTTCACCTTCGCCTTTGCCGCCCGCACGGCGCAGCTCGACATGCTGCTCACGCTCTTCGAGACGCTCGCGCTCGCAGCGTTCGCGCGCGTCGACGCGGCGGAGCGGCCCGCGCGACGCGACCTCGTCGCACTCCACGGGGCGCTCGGTCTCGCCGTGCTCACGAAGGGACCCGTCGGCTGGCTCGTGCCGGTGCTGGTGATCGTCGTCTTCCTCCTCTGGGAGCGCCGGATCGGCGACCTGCGCCGCGCGTTCCCGGCCTGGGGCCTCGCGCTCGCCCTCGCACCGGCGCTCGCGTGGCTTGCGGTTGCGGGCCTGCTCGCACCGCCGGGCTGGCTCGGCGCAACCGTCGTCGACAACGTGCTCGGCCGCTTCGTCGCGGGCAACTCGCACGCGCGCCCGCTCTACTACGAGCTGGAGAAGCTGCCCGCGCAGCTCCTGCCCTGGGCGCCTCTCGTGCTGCTGGTCGGCTGGGCGGCGCCGGCCGCGCTCTCGGGCCCGGCCGATCGCCGCCGCGCCTGGCGGCTCGCTCTCGCCTGGGTCGTGACTACGCTCGTCTTCTTCTCGCTCTCGGCCGGCAAGCGGCCGCGCTACCTGATGACGTCGTTCCCGGCCTACACGCTCCTGATGGCCGACGCGCTTCGCACCGCGCTCGCCGCCGTGCGGCGCCCTCGTCGCGCCCTCGGCCTCGGCGGCGCCGCGTATGCCCTGGGCGCCGTCGCCTTCGCAATCTGGGTGGTGCATCGCAACGCGCTCGACGACCCGGAGCGCTCGCTTCGCTTCGCGTCTGCGGCGGTCGCGCTGATCGCCGCGAGCGGCGTGGCCTGGTGGGCGCTCGCGCGCCGCGGCGCGGATGCCGCGCGGCTGCTCGCCGTGCCGATCGGCACCGCGTACGTGGCGCTGCTGGTCGGCCACACCGTGATCGTCCCACAGCTCGGCGCCTCGCGGTCGCCGCGGACGATCGCCGCGCGGGCGGCGGCCCTCGCCCGGGAGGGCGAGCCGATCGGAGTCCTCGGGGACGAGGCGCTCGGCGCCGCCATCGCCTACTACGGGGACCGGCGCGTCGCCATGCTGTCGACACCCAAGAGCGTCGGCTGGTTCGCGGCATCGGGGGGACGCGTGCTGGTCCTCGCCGAGGACCGGCTCGCGGAGGTCGACGCCGCCGCACCGGTGCGGGTGCACGACCGCGTGCGGCTCGGCGACGACTGGCTGCTAGTCGCGATCGTCGGCGAGGCGCTCGCCGAGCGGCGCACCCAGCTGCCGTAGGCGCTCGGCCGCGACCGCCGCCATGGCGGCCTGCAGGTTGTACGAGGGGACGAAGCCCGCCATCGGGACGCGGAGGACGCGGTCGCAGCGCGCGAGAACGGCGGGCGGGATGCCTCGCTCCTCTCCGCCGATCACGAAGAGCGCCCGGCCGCGGAGATCGACCTCCCACGGCGCGTGCGTTCCGACGTCCTCCACCGCGACGGCGCACCGGCCCGCGGCGCGGGCCGCGTCGAGCACCGTCGCGCCCGGCATCCAGTGCACCGGGAAGAAGCGCTCGGCGTGCATCGCCGCGCGCAGCGCCTGCCTGCGCGCGGCGCCGTCGAAGGCGGCGTCGAGGAAGATCCCCGCCGCCCCCGACACCTCGGCGGTTCGGATCGCGTAGCCGGCGTTGCCGGGATACGCGACGCCGGCGAGGAGCCACACCGCGCCGTCGCCAGCCAGCACGGCGTCCGGCGCCGCGGAGGGATCCGGACCCACCAGGGCGAGCGCGTCGGCGGGCGGATCGCAGCGACTCATGCGGCGGAGATCGTTGGCGGTGGCGGCGCGCACCACGGCGCCGAGCGCGCGCGCCCGCTCCGCGAGCGCGCGGACGGCTGCGCCGGCGTCGCGGCGGACGAGGAGCAGGCGCAGCGGCTCTCCGGCACCGAGCGCCCGCTCGATCTCCTCGACCCCCGCGCGCTGGCGGCGCATCACGCCTCGGCCTGCTCCAGTCGGTTCAGCGCCCCCACCACCGCCTCGAACGAGGCGGCGACGATGCTGCGATGGCGCCCGACGCCCCAGCGGCACGCCCCGTCCGGCCGACGCACCTCGACGTAGGCGACCGCGAGCGCGTCCTCGCCGGCGCTGAGCGCGTGCTCGGCGTAGTCGGCGACGTGCAGCTCGCCCTGCACGCTCCGCACGGCCGCCATGAAGGCGTCGATCGGCCCGGTGCCGGAGCCGCGCAGGGTCAGTCGCTCGGCGCCGCGCGACAGCACCGCCTCGACCTCGACGGCATCGCCGGTCCCGCCGGCGAGCACCCGGTGCAAGCACAGCGCCAGGCGGCCCGGGCGCAGGTACTCGCGCTCGAAGAGCTCGTAGAGAGCCTTCGAGGGAATCTCCTCCTCGCTCGCATCGGCCTGCGCCTGCACGACGGCGCTGAACTCGATGGCCAGCCGTCGCGGCAGCCGCAGGCCGTGGTCGACCTCCATCACGTACGCGGCGCCGCTCTTGCCCGACTGGCTGTTGATCCGGATCACCGTCTCGTAGCTGCGCCCGACGTCGGCCGGGTCGATCGGGAGATAGGGAACCTCCCACGACGGATCGCCGGACGCCTCGCGCGCGGCGAGCCCCTTCTTGATCGCATCCTGGTGCGAGCCGGAGAAGGCGGTGTAGACCAGCTCGCCCGCGTACGGATGCCGCTCGTGCACGGGCAGCCGATTGCAGTGCTCGGCGGTCCGCACGATCGCCGGCAGCTCGCTGAAGTCGAGGCCGGGGTCGACGCCCTGCGTGTGGAGGTTCAGCGCCAGCGCCACGAGATCGACGTTGCCCGTGCGCTCTCCGTTGCCGAACAGCGTCCCCTCGACCCGCTCGGCTCCGGCGAGCTGGGCCAGCTCGGCCGCGGCGATCCCGCACCCGCGGTCGTTGTGCGGGTGGACCGAGAGCACGATCCGCTCGCGCCCTCGGAGCCGGCGCCCGAACCACTCGATCTGGTCGGCGTAGACGTTGGGCGTCGCCATCTCCACCGTGGCGGGGAGGTTCACGATCGCCTTGCGCTCCGCCGTCGGCTGCCAGACGTCCATCACGGCCTCGCAGATCTCGACCGCGAAGTCGAGCTCGGTCCCGGTGAAGCTCTCGGGCGAGTACTCGAACACGACCTCGGTCCCCTGCAGCGCCGCGGTGCGCTCGAGGATCCGGCGGGCGCCGGCGACCGCGAGCCCGATCACGGCGGCGCGGTCCATGCCGAACACCACGCGGCGCTGCAGCGTCGAGGTCGAGTTGTACAGGTGCACGATCGCGCGGCGCGCGCCGCGGATCGCCTCGACCGTGCGGTCGATCAGCTCCTCGCGCGCGGGCGTGAGCACCTGGATCGTCACGTCGTCGGGGATGCGCTCCTCCTCGATGAGCGCGCGCACGAAGTCGAACTCCGTCTGCGACGCGCTCGGGAAGCCGACCTCGATCTCGCGGAAGCCGATCGCGAGCAGCCGCTCCCAGAGCCGCAGCTTGCGTTCGCGCCCCATCGGCTCGACGAGCGCCTGGTTGCCATCGCGCAAGTCGACGCTGCACCAGATCGGGGGGGCGACGAGCGCGCGGTCGGGCCACGTTCGATCCGGCAGGTCGATGGTCGGGAACGGTCGGTACTTGTCGGCAGCATTCCGCTTCACGTTCGGCTCCTCGGGGCCGAGCGGTTCGGAGAGCGGTCGCGGAGGCAGTCGGTGTCCAGAAGCGCGAAACCCTCTCCGGCCGGCTCGGCGGGAGAGGGTTTCGTGTGTCGGCGCTCGGTTCCTGGCGCGCGCTACCCCTCTCCCGCCCCGATAAGGAGCAGGCCGGCATGGAGCAGGCCGGAAGGCAGCGCGAGCGATCGGAACCGAATCACCATGTGCGCCAGGGTGTAGACCAGACGGCTCGATCGGTCAACCGCCCGGCCCGCTCAAGCCCTCCGGCGGGAGGCCGAAGCACCGGAGGCGGGGAGGTCGCGGTGACCCGGGCGTCGAGGCGCCAGAAGCGCAGGATGTTCTGCGAGATCGTGCACGAGGGCCGCGCACAGCGGGCGATCGTGCTCGACGTGTCGCGCAGCGGCCTCTTCGTCCAGACCTCGGCGCGTTTCGCGCCCGGCACCGAGATCGAGCTCCTCCTGCGCCTCGATGCGAACGCGGAGCCGATCCGCCTGCGAACCGCGGTGGCGCGCCAGAAGGCGGTCCCCGCGCAGCTCACGCAGGTCGCCCACGGCGGCGTGGGCCTGCGCATCCTCGAGGCGCCGCGCGAGTACTACCACGCGATCGGGGAGGCGCCGCCGTGGCCGTCGGCGCGCGGCCGGCCGGCACGGGAAGCGGCCGCAACGACGCCGACTGCCCAGCCCAAGCCTCGCTTCCGGGTGCGCGTCAAGCAGCGCGAGGGTCCGCGCTCGCGCATCCTCGACATCGCTGCTGAGACGCCGGAGCGCGCCTGCGCGCTCGCCCTCGTCGCGGTCGGACCGGGCTGGGAGGCTCTCGGCGCCGACCGCGCCTGAACGGCGCGCCTGATATGCTTGGCGCATGCCGGCGCCGCGCGGCCGCGACTTCGAGCAGACCCGCAAGCAGCTCGCCGAGTGGCTCGCGGGCGCGCTCCCGGAGGCTCGACACCTATCGGTGTCGACGCTCAGCGGACCCGCCGCCACCGGGTTCTCGAACGATACGCTGCTCTTCGATCTGTCATACGAGCGGGACGGCAAGCGCTTCGAGCGCGCGCTCGTGTGCCGCATCGAGCCGACCGGCTTCGGGATCTTCCCGGCGTACGACGTCGCCAGGCAGTACCGCGTGATGGCGGCGCTGCGCGCCACCGAGGTACCGGTGCCCGCGATGGAGTGGCTCGAGACCGATCCGCGCGTGCTCGGCGCGCCCTTCTTCGTGATGGAGCGGGTGGCGGGGCGCATCCCGAGCGACAACCCGCCCTATCACGCGGGAGGCTGGCTCACCGAGGTGGAGCCCGCCGAGCGCGCGGCTGTCTGGGAGAGCGCCGTCGATGCGCTGGCGGCGATCCACCGCCAGGACCCGTTCGCGCTGGGCCTCGACTTCCTCGAGGGGCCCGCGCCCGGTGAGGACGCGCACGCATGGCAGCTCGACTACTGGGCCCGCTACGCGGCCTGGGCCGGCAACGGGCGCCCGCAGCCGACCTGCGACGCGGCGCTCGCCTGGCTGCGCGAGGCGCGGCCGCGCGAGCCCGCGCCGCTGCGGCTGTGCTGGGGCGACTCGCGCATCGGCAACATGATCTTCCAGGACGGCCGCTGCGCCGCGGTGCTCGACTGGGAGATGGCGACGCTGGGGCCGCCGGAGATGGATCTCGGCTGGTTCCTCTACATGGACCGACACCACAGCGAGGGCATCGGCGCGCCGCGCCTCGCGGGCTTTCCCGACCGCGCGGCGACGCTGGCGCGCTGGGAGCGACGCGTCGGACGCTCGGCGCAGCACCTCGACTACTACGAGGTCTTCGCGGCCTACCGCTTCGCGGTGATCATGCATCGCGTCGGGCGCCAGATGATCGAGTACGGCCTGATCCCGTCCGACGCGACCTTCCCGAACGACAACACCGCCTCGCGCCTGCTGGCCCGTCTCCTGGATCTTCCCGCGCCCGGCGGGGCGTGATCGGGGGCCGAGCCCGCCGTTTTCCCTTCGAAACGGCCCCGCCCGCTGATAGAATGCGCGGACCTGACGCGGAGATCGCGATGCTGCCCTCCCGCCATCGACCCGCGAGCGCCCGCGGGTCGCGGCCGCTGCGACACCTGGCGCTGATCGCGGCCCTGGGCGTGCTCGGCGTCGGCCCCTGCAGCCTCCAGAGCGTGGTCTTCCACCTCCCCACCGCGGGCGGCCTGCAGCGCATCGAGGTGCTCGTGCCGAGCGGCACGGACCCGAGCCAGATCAGCCTGGCGCTCGACGGTGTCGACGTGACCGGCTCGTTCACGCCGATCGGGGGCGTCCTGGTCGGCATGCTGCCGGTACCGGGACCGGGCTCCCACCACCTCACGATGACCCGTCCCCTGGCGCTGATCCCCGGCTTCCCGATGCCGCTCACGACGGGCTTCCTCTTCGACTCGCCCACCGCGGCGCCCGACCTCGTCTCCGTCGAGCCGGCGAGCGGGGGCAACGCGCCGCGCACGGCTTGGATCCGCTTCCGCCTCGCCGGGGTGCCCGACACGTCGGCGTTGTCGGGCTGGGGCTTCGGGATCGAGTGCAACGGGCAAAGCGTCGCGCGCAGCGCCTACGCTCTCGCCGACGGATCGCTCGTGCTGAACCCGAGCCCCGAGCTGCCTGCCGGCGCGAGCTGTCGGGCCGCGTGGCGCCGGAGCGATGGGCAGGTGGCGGAGGCCACCTTCCAGGTCGCCGCCGCCGCCGCGGGGGGTCCGGCAAGCGCGCTCTACGACCGCACCAACCCGCTCTTGCTCGCGCCCTTCCCCGACGACTACTACACCGTCGCGGATCCGACCCTGCCGAGCGGGCTCGGGATCGACCTTCCCGTCCCGCCGTTCGCGGATCCCACCCAGCAGCAGGCCTTCCAGGCGCTCGTCGGGTCGGAGCAGGGAGTCGACGGCTGGAGCCGGCAGCCGCCGATCGTGATCGCCTTCTCCCAGGCGCTCGATCCCTCGCTGGTGCCCGCCGACGAGTTCGCCGCGCAGGACCCCTTCACGCCGATCGCCCTGGTCGACATCGACCCCACGAGCCCCAGCTACCAGAAGCGCATCCCCTACCACATGACGATCCGCTCGGATCCCGCGCCGGCGGGCGGCGGCGGGGGCGTGGACAACGTCGCGATGCTCTTCCCGACCATCGACCTGCGCGAGCGCGGCGTCTACGCCGTCGTCGTCACGCGGCGCGCCTTCGCCGCCTCGGTGCCGGGGCTCCCGTTCGGGCCGTCGGCGTTCTTCGCCTCGGTGCTGGCCGCGCCCTCCGCCTCGGACGCGCCCGAGGTGGTGCGCGCGCGGAGCTCGATCGGGCCCGTGCTCGACGCCGTGGCCGCGCTCCCCGACGTGCCGATCCCGCGCGAGGACGTCGCCCTCGCAGTGCGGCTCTCGATCCGGACCCAGCCGAGCCCGGCCGACCTGATCGCGCTCAAGGAGATGGCGCTGGCCTCGCCGCCGCCGCCGCTGCTGCTGCCCGACGTAAACACCAACCCGTGTCCGAATCCCACGACGTCCTGCATCCAGCTGATGCTCCCGGATCGGGCGCTCAAGGTGATCGGGAAGGTGCGGCTCCCGAACTTCCGCAACTCATCCGGCGTTTTCGAGCGCGACCCCGGAACGGGGCTGCCGGTGCAGACCGGAACCAACGACGTCCCGTTCATGATGACGCTGCCGCTGCAGTCGCTGTCCGGCCCGGTGATCCCGCTGATGTACCAGCACGGCAACCCGGGCTCGCCCACCGAGATCTTCGGCTCCAACAACGAGCAGCTCGACGACGCCGGCTTCGCGCTCATGGGGATCGAGGACACGCTGAACCGCGAGATCGGGCAGGACGTCGCGCGACAGGTCCAGGTGATCTTCTTCTTCCTGATCCAGGCGCAGCAGCTCCCGGACTACTGGAACCAGACCGGCGCCGACATGATGTTCTTCCTGCGCGCGATCCAGGGCATGGGATCGCTCGACCTGATCCACGCGGTCAACGGAAGCCCGGCGCTCGGCGGCGACGGCGTCCCCGAGATCGACCCGTCGACGATCCTCTACAAGGGCATCAGCGAGGGCGCCAACAACGCGGAGCGCTTCCTGCCCTTCGCGCCCGAGATCCTCGCCGCGGAGACCACCGTGGGAGGGGCGCGGCTCGGCGAGACGCTGATCCATCAGAGCGCCGACACGATCCTGCAGCAGATCGGCGCCTTCCTGCCCAAGCTCCGGCCGGTCGAGCTGTGGGTGGGGCTCTCGCTCTACCAGGCCGCCTTCGATCCGCAGGACGGGCACAGCTACCTGCGCAACCTGTACCGCGAGCCGCTGCTTCCCTTCGCCGGCTCGAACGACGTGACGCCGCCGAGCACGATCTGGACGCAGGGCATCGGCGACTCGCTGGTGCCCAACAACGCGAGCTACGCCATGGCGAACGAGATGGGCATCCCGCACGTGCGCCCGATCGCGCACGCGGTCCCGACGCTCGTCCAGGTGGACGCGCCGCTGCGCGAGAACATCGCTCCCGGCATCACGGCGGGCTTCTTCCAGTTCGACCCGGCCACCACGCCGGGCTGCGCCGGCGGCGTTCAGCCCGAAGGCCACTACTGCCCGCAGAGCGCGCCGATCGCGCGCGCGCAGCGCCTCCACTTCCTGCTGACCGCTCTGCAGGGATCGCCCGAGATCATCGATCCCTTCTGAGCGGCGCCCTGCGACACGAGCTCGGCATGAGCGAGGCGGACTTCCCGGCGGGACGCTGGCGGGCGCGCTGGATCTGGTGCGAGCCGCCGCGCATCGAATCGGGGACGGGGCCGTTCGCGCGACGAGCCTCCGCGGCGTGCGTGACGGCCTGCCTCCGCCGCACGTTCTCGCTCGACGCCGTTCCGTCCCGCGCGCCCGCCCGCCTCACCGCCGACTCCCGCTACGTGCTGTGGGTGAACGGCGTCGAGCTCGCGCGCGGGCCGGTGCGCTCGAACGGGAGGCGCCTCCACTACGACGCGGTCGATCTCGCGCCGGCGCTCCGGCGCGGCCGGAACGCCATCGCCGTGATGGCGCGCTTCTTCGGCGGCGCGAATCCGTGGTGGGCGCCGGTGCCGCCGGGCCTGCAGCTCGGCGCGGGCGCCTTCCTCTTCGAGGCGCGCCTCGGCGACGCGACACTCGTGAGCGACGCGAGCTGGCGCGCGCTCCGCGCCGACGCGTGGTCCCAGATCGCACCCCGAGGCGTCGGAGCGATGCCCGCGGAGGTTTTCGACGCTCGGGCGCTCGACGCCGGCTGGCGCGACCCCGGCTTCGACGACGCGGGCTGGGCTCGAGCCCTCGAGCTGGCGGCGAACTCGATCGGCTTCACGGGACGCCACGAGCCACCGAGCCATCCCTATGGGCCCCTGCTGCCGCGCCCGATCGCCCCGCTCGGGTGCGAGCCGCGCGCCGCAAGAGCCGCCGTGCTGGCGAGAGCGCCCGAGGGCGCGCTGCAGGACGATCCCGTCGAGCAGGTGCTGGCCGATCAGCGCGCGGCGGGTCCGCTCGAGCCAGGAGCGGCCGGCTCGCCGCTGCGGATCGACGCCGGTCCCGACGGCGCGCACCTCGCCGTGCTCGACTTCGGCGAGGTGGTGTCGGGCACCGTCGAGATCGAGCTCGACGCGCCGGCCGGCGCGCGCATCGACGCCGCCGCCGCGGAGTTCGCGGACGAGGCCGGGCGACTCGCGCCGGACGGAGAGCACAGCGGCTTCCGCTACGTCGCGCGGGGCCGCGACGACCGCTTCGAGACGTTCCAGCCGCTCGGCTTCCGGCACCTCGGGCTCTCGGTCCGCGCCAGTGGACCGGTGCGCGTCCGCTCGGTCGTCGTCCGCGAGCGGCTGCATCCGCGCGCGACGCGGGACGGGCCCTTCTTCGAGTGCAGCGACCCGCTCCTGAACCGCATCTTCGCCGTGGGCCGCCGCAGCGTCGACCTCTGCTCGCACGACGCGTACGTCGACTGTCCGACCCGCGAGCAGCGCGCCTGGACGGGCGACTTCGTCGTGCACCAGATGGTGGACTTCGCCACCCATCCCGATTGGAGGCTCGCGCTGTGGAACGTCGAGCTGGCCGCCTCGCCGCGGCCGGACGGCATGCTCCCGATGGCCGCGGCCGGCGACGTGGAGCACTTCGACTCCGCCTTCATCCCGGACTGGGCGCTGCACTGGATCCGCGCGCTGCACAACGCGTGGCGCTACGCGGGCGATCGGGACTACGTGGCGCGCCTGCTGCCCGTCGCGGAGGGGGTCCTGCGCTGGTTCGAGCCGTTCGCCGCCGAGGACGGCCTTCTCTGCGACGTGACGGGCTGGGTGATCATCGACTGGAGCTCCGTCTCGGTCGACGGCCGCTCGTCGGTGCTGAACGCGCTCTGGGCGCGCGGCCTCGCCGACTTCGCGGAGATGGCGGAGTGGCTCGGCGACGGCGGCCGGGCGCGCTGGGCGCGCGCGCTCCACGCGCGCGTGCGCGGCGTCTTCGACCGATTCTGGGATCCGGAGCGGGCGCTGTACGTCGACCACGTGGTCGCGGGAGAGCGACGGCTCGAGACGAGCCAGCACGCCCAGGCGGCCCCGCTGGCGGCGGGGCTGGTGCCGGCCGCCCGCACTGCGCGTGTCGTCGAGGTGCTACTCGACCGCGGGCCGTTGGTTCACGCGACGTGGTCGCGCGCCGCCGGTGACGCGCGCCGTCCCGGACCCGGCGAGCGCGGCGTCGCCGGTCCCTATCTCCTCCTCGGGCCGCCGAGGCCGTGGTGGGACGTAGCGCGCCAGATCGTCGCCGCCCAGCCCTTCTTCCGCTACGTGGTCCACGACGCGCTCGCCGCGGCGGGCCGCGCCGACGCGATCGCCGATCGGTGTCGCGACTGGGAGGCGCTGCTCGCGCGCTGCGACACCTCGTGGTCGGAGACCTGGTACGGCGGCACCGTGTCGCACGGCTGGGGCTCGACGCCAACTCGCGATCTCCTGGTGCGCACGCTGGGCCTCGAGCCCGCCGAGCCCGGCTTCGCGATGGCGCGGGTGGCCCCGCGGCTCGGCGGCCTCGAATGGGCGCGCGGCGCCGTGCCCACGCCGTCGGGACTCCTCGCGGTGTCGGCCGACGCGTCCGGCGTCGAGGTGGAGAGCCCGGTCCCCTTCGTCTTCGATCCGGGCGACGCACCGTCGAGTCGGCACCCGGCCGGTCGCCGGCGCCTTCCGCCGGTTCGCAGCGGCTAAAGCCCTCCGCGCGCCCTCTACAACGTGCGAGTCGGGCGGACGGGAGGCTTCCGCAGGCCGGATCGCCGGCCGTCACCTCTTCCAGAAGCGCTCGAGGGCGTCGGGCGCGAGGGCCGGGCTCACCAGGAAGCCCTGCATCTCGTCGCAGCCCCAGCCGTGCAGGAGTGCGCGCTGCGGCTCGGACTCGACGCCCTCCGCCACGACGCGCAGCCGCAGCGCCTTGCCCATCGACACGATCGCCGCGGCGAGCGCCGCGTCCTCGCTGCGCGTCGCGATGTCGCGCACGAACGAGCGGTCGACCTTGAGCGCGTCCACCGGCAGCCGCCGCAGGTAGGAGAGCGACGAGTAGCCCGTGCCGAAGTCGTCGAGGGAGATCTGGATCCCCAACGCGCGCAGCTCCTGGAGCTGCGCCACCACGCGCTGGGCGTCGTGCATCAGGGTGCTCTCGGTGATCTCGAGCTCGAGCCGCCGCGGGTCGACCGACGAGGCGCGCAGCGCCTCCCAGATCTGCGCTACCAGCTTGTCGCTCCGGAACTGGTGCGCCGACAGGTTCAGCGAGACCGGAACCGCGGGCAGCCCGCGCCGCGTCCAGTCGGCGATCTGGCGACACACCGCGCGCGCCACCCAGTCCCCGAGCGGCCCGATCAGCCCGGTTTCCTCGGCGATCGGAATGAAGTCCCCCGGCATCACCAGGCCGAGATCGGGATCCCGCCAGCGCAGCAGGCTCTCGAGGCCGGTGATGTTGCCGTCGGCGAGCGAGACCTTCGGCTGGTAGTGGACCTCGAACTCGCCCTGCTCGAGCGCGCGGCGCAGCTTGCCCTCGAGGATCAGCCGCCGCAGCGCCACCTGGTTCATCGACTGGGCGTAGAACTGGTAGTTGTTCCGACCCTGCTCCTTGGCGTGATACATCGCCGCGTCGGCGTTGCGCAGCAGCACCTCGACATCGTCGCCGTCCTCGGGCCAGGCCGTGATGCCGATGCTGCCGCTGATCACCACCTCGTGACCGCCGAGCAGGAACGGGCGCGACAGCGCGTCGAGGATGCGGCGCGCGACCTTGGCGAGATCCTGCGCCTCCTGCAGCCCCTCGAGCAGGATGGTGAACTCGTCGCCGCCGAGCCGCGAGATCGCGCTCGGCAGCTCGTGCCGCGCCACCAGGTCGGTGTCGCGCACGCTCGCCACCAAGCGGTCGGCGACTCCCTGCAGGAGCTGGTCGCCGACCGAGTGGCCGAGCGTGTCGTTGATGCGCTTGAAGTGGTCGAGGTCGAGGAACAGCACGCCGACGGCCCACTCGTTGCGGCGCGCGTGCGTGAGCGCCATCGCCAGCCGCTCCTTGAAGAGGCGGCGGTTGCCGAGGCCGGTCAGGCTGTCGTGATACGCGAGGTAGCGGATCTGCTCCTCGGCCCGCTTGCGGTCGGTGACGTCCTGCGCCGTGCCCTCGAGGGCGAGCGGCTCGCCGTTCTCGTCGACCAGGCGCTCGGCCTGCGAGTGCAGGATCCTCTCGGTGCCGTCGGCCAGCACGATGCGGTGGTCGATGTGGAGCGGCGTGCCGTCGCGCGCGCACGCCAGCGACGCCTCGGCGAGCGCGTCGCGGTCCTCCGGATGCACCATCTCGAAGAACACGTCGCGGCGGAGCGGAGGGCCTCCGGACTCGAGGCCGCTCAGCGCGAGCAGCTCGTCCGAGGCGTGGAGGACGCCGCTCGGCAGGTCGAGGCGCCAGCTCCCCATGCGCGCCAACCGCTGCGCGTTCGAGAGGCGCTCCTGGCTCTTGCGCAGCTCGGTCCAGTTCGCGCTCGCCCGCAGCAGGTAGCGCACGCGGTGGGCGAGGATCAGCCAGTTGATCGGCTTGGTGACGAAGTCGGTGGCGCCCACCTCGTAGGCGCGGCGGATCGACTCGACGTCGTCGAGGCCGGTCATCATCACGACCGGCGTGTCCGCCAACAGGGGCTGGCGGCGGATCTCCTCGCACACGGCGAAGCCGTCGGGCCCGGGCATCTGGACGTCGAGCAGGACGAGGTCGGGCACGCGGCGCCGGAGCGCATCGAGGGCAGCGCGGCCGTCCTCCGCCTCGACCACCTCGAGGCCGCCGGGCGCCAGCGCCTCGCCCACCAGCATGCGCATCGTCGCGTCGTCGTCGACGACGAGCACCAGCGGCTGCTTGCGCGAGACGGCGCCGCTCACGTCGCTCCGCCCTCTGCCGCGACGGCGACCCGCGCCAGCGCCTCCCGCACCCGTTCGAGCTCGCGCGCCGCCTGCTCGCAGAGGAGCGCGCCGTCGCCGACGCGGCGCTCGCGCCCGCGCGCCTCGATCTCGCGCGCAAGCGCCGCGAGCCGCAGCGCGCCGAGGTTGGCGCTGCTCGACTTGAGCGAGTGCGCCTCGCGCCGCAGCGCCTCGGCGTCTCCCACCGCGGCCGCGCGCGCGAGCGCGGCGACCTGCTCCGGCGCGCTGCGCAGGAAGGCGTCGACGACGCGGCTCACGAGCAGGTCGGCGCGGGCAGGATTGAGCGCGCGGATCGCATCGAGCGCGCGAGGATCGAGCGCCGGCTCGCTCTCGGCCGGAGCCGCCGCCGACGGCGCGACGATCGCCTCCTGTGCGCCGGGCGGAGCCGGCGCCGCGTCGCTCTTCGATGTCGTGGGAAGCCAGCGCGAGAGCGTGAGCAGGAGCTGCGTGCTGGTGAACGGCTTCGAGAGGTAGTCGTCCATCCCGGCGGCGAGACACTGATCGCGGTCGCCCGTCATCGCGTTCGCGGTGAGGGCGATCACGGGGACGCGCGGCGATCGCGACGCGTGCTCGCGCTCGCGCAGCGCGCGCGTCGCCTGGAACCCGTCCATCCGCGGCATCTGGCAGTCCATCAGGATCGCGTCGTAGCGGCCGTTGGCGAGGACGGCGAGCGCCTGCTCGCCGTCCTC
>Ga0335083_10004504_pt1 | contig 17727 bp, 15 predicted proteins | sample Lox_Sample_42_FD_206716 | JGI IMG/M metagenome (GOLD analysis project Ga0335083, IMG submission 206716) | Soil microbial communities from Loxahatchee National Wildlife Refuge, Florida, United States - Lox_Sample_4.2 | ecosystem: Environmental > Terrestrial > Soil > Wetlands | place: USA...
GCGTGCCGTCATCGGCCAGCATCTGATAACTGCCCTGCATGACACCCACCGACGTTTCGAGTACGGCACCAGAGGTGTATTCGTACTCGTCGCCCGGGCGGATCCACGGCTGCTCGCCGACGACGCCTTCTCCGGTAACTTCTTCGATCTTGCCGTTCGCGTCGGTGATGACCCAGTGGCGCGTCAACAGGCGCGCGGGAACATTGCCCGCGTTGTGAAGGGTGATCGTGTAGGCGAAAACATAGCGGTTGTCGCCGGGACGGGATTGGTCGGGGACAAAGCGGGGTTCGACCTGCACGTCGATCGTGTAGGAAGATCTTTCGTTCATGCGGAGATTGTACGGGTTGTCGCAGCGCAAGGGGAAAGCTTGCGTGCAACGGGCTGAATCCGGGCCAGCCGCATAGCTGGCTCAGGGACGTTCACTCCACGACGACGCGTGCGAGCCGCACGTAGTCCTGGGGTGAAAGGGTTTCGGCGCGCGCCTTGGGATCGACATCGGCGGCGAGGATCGCGGTCGCATCCATCACGTTCTTGAGCGCGTTGCCCAACGTCTTGCGACGTTGCGCGAAGGCGGCCTTCACAATCGCGTGGATGCGCTCGGGGTCGGCATCGGGAAGCTGGTCCGCTGCGAGCGGGACCATTCGCACCACCGCGGAATCCACCTTCGGTGGCGGACGGAACGCGCCAGGCGGCACCGTGAACAACGGCTCCACGCGGCAAACAAGCTGCAGCATCACCGACAGACGCCCATACACCTTGCTGCCGGGCTCCGCGGCCATGCGATCGACCACTTCCTTCTGCAGCATGAAATGCATGTCCTGGATCGCGGACGCGTGTTCCACGCAATGGAACAGGATGGGGCTGGAAATGTAATAGGGGAGGTTGCCCGCGATGCGCAGCTTCTCGACGCCGTGGCGATGCGCCAGCGCGGTGAAGTTCACCTTGAGCACGTCCGAGTGGATGATGCTCAGCTCTCCCACGCTTGTCGCCCGCGCCTGCAGGCCGGGAATGAGGTCGGTATCGAGCTCAATGGCGGTGAGCCGGTGCGCGGCGGCGAGCAGAGGCAGCGTGAGGGCGCCTTCGCCCGGGCCGATTTCCACGACGAAATCGTCATTGCGCGGGGAGATCGCGCTGACGATGCGCTCGATGTAGCGCTTCTCATGGAGAAAGTGCTGGCCGAAGCTCTTCTTGGGGCGGGCGTTCATGGGTGGCGATGAGTCTTCGAGTGTGGGGCGCGAACATCGGGCGATGTCGCGGGCAATGTGGGCGTGGACGCGTATAGCGGAAGTGCAGGAGGCCGAGGCTGCGTGCGCACAGCTAGCTCGCCGTCACCACCTGTGGATTCCTGCGCTGGCTCCGCGCGACCAGCTCGAGCGCCATCCTGGCTGCGGCGATTAGGCTGGAAGGATCGCCGCGCCCGCTGCCTGCCAGATCCAGTGCCGTGCCGTGATCGACCGACGTGCGGATGAAGGGCAGGCCGAGCGTCAGGTTCACCGTGCGATCGAACGCTTCGCTCTTGAGCACCGGCAGCGCCTGGTCGTGGTACATCGCCAGCACCGCGTCGTAACGCTTGCGCTGGGTCGGAACAAAGGCGGTATCGGCCGGTAGCGGCCCGATCAGCGTCATGCCGTCGGCGCGAAGCTGATCGAGCAGCGGGATGATCGTGTCGATTTCCTCGTGTCCGAGATGCCCGCCTTCGCCAGCATGCGGATTCAGGCCGAGCACGGCGATGCGTGGCGCGGCGAATCCGAACTTCGCCTGCAGTTCGTGATGGACGATGCGCAGCACGCGTTCGAGTGTTTCACGAGTGATGGCGGATGGCACCTTCGACAGCGGCAGATGGGTGGTGGCGAGCGCCACGCGCAACTCGGGGCTGGCGAGCATCATCACCACGTCCGCACCAGCGCGTTCGGCAAAGAACTCGGTGTGACCGCTGAAACGGGTGCCGCTTTCGTTGATCGAGGATTTCTGCAGCGGCGCCGTGACGATCGCCGCATAGCGACCCGCCATGCAGCCGTCGGCGGCCTCGGCGAGGGTGGCCAGCACGTGCGCTGCGTTGCGCGAGTCGGGTTGTCCCGGCTGTTCGATGGCACCAAGAGGGACGTGATGGACGCGCAGCTGCCCCGGCAGGCGCTCGGTGACATCGGTGCCATCGTCATCGATCAGCTCGATGCACTGGCCACAGCGTGCGGCGGCGCGTTCCAGCAAGGAGCGGTCGGTGATCGCAACGAAATTGGCCGCCAGCGAAGTGGCGGCCAATGAGATCAACAGTTCGGGCCCGATCCCCGCCGGCTCACCCGCGGTAACGGCCAGCCGTGGCAGGGCGTGGGAGTTCAATGCGGCCTCAGGAGGACTTGTTGGCCTGCGCGTCGTTGGGATCGCGCAGCTCGGGCACCAGCACGTTCACGTACGCAGCCGAACGCATCTCGCGCAGGTAGTCGTCGTAAACCTGCTCGGCCTTGCGGTTACCGATGGCCTGGCGCGCCTGGTTGCGCTCCATTTCGTCGGTACGATCGCTCTGGCGGGTACCCAGGCGTTCGATGATGTGCCAGCCGGCTTCGCTCTGGAACGGCTGCGAGACCTGGCCGTCCTTCATCTCACCCATGTGCTGGGCGATGCTCGAACCCCATTCGTTCTGCGCGAACCAGCCCATGTCGCCGCCGTTGTTGGCGGTGGTGTCGTCCTTGGAGTTTTCCTTCGCCAGCTTGGCGAAGTCCTCGTGCTTGTTGACGATGCGGTTGTACAGGTCTTCCGCCTTCTGGTGGGCCTGCTCCGGCGTCAGCAGTTCGCTGGGCTTGATCAGGATCTGGCGGGCGTGGAACTCCTGCACGACCTGACGGCTGGGCGCGCGCTGCTCGATCAGCTTGAGGATATGGAAGCCGGTGGGGCCGCGCATGGCCGGTGAGACGTCGCCAGCCTTCATGTTGCTCACGGCGTCGGCAAAGGCAGGCGGGATCTCGTCCATGCGGCGCCAGCCGAGGTCGCCGCCCTCCAGGGCATCCTGGCCGTCGGAATAGCGGATGGCAGCGGCGTGGAAATCCATGCCGCCCTTGATGGCATCGATGGCCTGCGTGGCCTTGTCCTGCGCGGCCTTGATGTCGCCCGCTTCGGCGCCGGCAGGCAGGCTGATCTGGATGTGGGCCAGGTGGACTTCGCCCGCCTTGTAGGACGGACTGGCCAGCATGTTGTTGATTTCGCTGTCGGTGATGGTCACCTGGTCGCGCACGACGCTGTCATGCAGGCGCTGGGCAATGAGCTGGTCGCCCAGCTGGCGGCGGAAGGCGGCGAAGCTGGAACCATCCTGCTCCACGGCTCCGCGCAGCTGATCGGCGGTCATGTGGTTCTGCTGGGCCACGGCGTTGACTGCCTGGTCGACGTCGGCGTCGGACACGCGGATGCCCTGGTCGTCGGCGCGCTGCACCTGCAGCTTCATCAGGATGAGACGGTCCAGCACCTGGCGCTGCAGCACGTCCATCGGCGGCAGCTGGCCCGGGTTGCGGGCGTACTGCTGCTGCACCGAGCGCACGGCCTCGTTCAGCTCGCTCTGCAGGATCACACCCTCGTCCACCACCGCCACGATACGGTCGAGCGGCTGCTTGCCCGTGCCCGCTGCTTGCGGCAGGAGCTGGGCATGGGCGAGCGGGGCGGTCGCGGTGGCGATCGCGAGCAGGAACAACGCGAGGGGCTGCTTCATCAGACGGGGGCCTTCAATCGCCGGAGGCGACAGGGAAGTTATTGATAACCAAGAATACCATTGCGCAGGGCGTTTTCCGACTGACCGGTGAACCCGCCCATGCCCTTGAACTCGATCTCGAACATGATGGCGTTGTTGGCCGAGCCCAGCTGGGTGGAATAGTTGTAGGTGTTCACGTAGTGCCGGCCGACCAGGCGCACCGCCACGCAACAGCTGTCGTATTCCACGCCCGCCAGGGCTTCCACGGTCTTCTTGTCGAGCACTGAATAGGTCCAGTGGCCAAGCAGGCGCCAGCGGTCGGAGAGGGGATAGACCACCGAGGCGTCATATTGTTCCAGCATCTCGGTGATGCTTCCCGGGTAGCGGCGGAAGCGGTACGAGAAGTTGATGATGCCGTCGGTCTTGATGCGCTTCTGGATGGTGAACGCGCCCATGTCGGTCAGGCGGGTGTTCGGGTTCCACTGGTACTGGGTGGACAGGCGCCAGTCGTCGTTGAGCTGGGTGCCCAGTTCGGCCACGTAGTCGGAGCCGGACCAGTCGGTGGCCGGGGTGGAAGTCGTCGGTCCGTTGGGCAGCTGTACGCGCTGCTGGGTGAAGTAGCGGATCTGGCCGAACGTGGCCGACAGCCGCTCCACGCCGTTGTCGTCGAGCAGGCGCGTGGTCAGCGCCGCGCTGAGGTTGTTCGCATTCATCTGGCGGTCCGCACCGGAATATGTGTTCGTGGTGAACAGTTGCCAGGTGTCGAACGACATCAGGTTGGTGTCGAACAGCGGAATGTTGTCCTGGTTGCGGTACGGCACGTAAAGGTAGTACAGGCGCGGCTCCAGCGTCTGCGTGTAGTTGGTGCCGAACAGCGAGGTGCTGCGGTCGAAGATCAGCCCGCTGTCGACGCTGACGATGGGCAGCGAACGGCTGGGCGAGCCGCTGGTGAACGGCGAGGCCTGCCCTGTGCCCAGCAAGCCGTAGTAACCATAGCGATCGTATTGCCCCGTCAGGTCATAGTCGGTGTAACGGTAGGCCACCTTCGGCTTGACGAACCACGCCGCGCCACGGAAGTCGGCGGCGATGTATGGGTAGAGGTCCAGGCGATCGCCTTCGACCACGTTGTCCTTGCGGAAGGCCACGGCTTCGGCATTCGCGCCGGCGTCCAGCCAGCGGTTGATCGGATAGTCGACATTGAACGCCGCGCGCGGCCACCGCTTGTATTGCACCACCGAGTCGGACAGCGAAGGGTCGACATTCTGGTAGTAGTCGGCGCCGAACTGCGCGCCCCAGTATGCCTTGCCCCACATGCCGCCGCCGTTGATGTAAGCGCTGGAGGCCAGGGTGCCGATCGCCGCGGTGTACAGGTCGTTGCCGAAGTCGCGCAGGTAATTGCGGTCGGACGCGCGGTTGATCGAGGTGTTGAACGTCCACGGCCCGTAGAGGTGCGAGGCGTCGTTGTATTTCAGCAACCAGCGATTGTCGCCCTTGGTATCGTCATCGCTGCCGGGCGTCGGATCGCCGCGGTCATTGGGGAGGAACTCGAAGTTGAGCTGCCCCGTGTTGCCCGGCGTTAGGTAGCGGAACTCCCCGCCCAGCAGCACGCCGCGCTCGGTATAGATGCGCGGGTCCAGCGTGGCATCGTAGTTGGGTGCCAGGTTGAGGTAGTACGGCGCGCTCACCATCAGGCCCGAGCGGCTGGAGTTGCCGATGGTCGGGGTGAGGAAGCCGCTCTTGCGCCGGTCGTCGATCGGGAAGGTGAAGGTCGGCATGTACAGCAGCGGTACGCCGCCCAGACTCAGCGTGGCGTCGTGCGCGACACCTTCGCCGGTCTCCTTGTCCATGCGGATGTCCTTGCCGCGGATCTCCCATACATGGTTGCCCACATCGCAGGTGGAGTAGGTGGCCTGCGTGTAGCGGCTGCGCTGGTCATCCAGCATCTGGCCCTGCTTGGCCGTGCCGTTGCCGCGGCTCTGCAGCATCTGGTACGCGACGTTGTCGGCGATGCCGGTGCTGGCGTCCTGGTTGCCGCGCATGTGGTCCGACGACATGAGCTGGCCGGCTTCCTGGTAGCGCACGTTGCCGCGGGCGTCATAGTCGGTGGTTTCGTCGTTGTAGTCGGTGACGTCGGCCTGCATGCGCTGGTCGGCGCGCTCCATCTTCACGTCGCCTTCCAGGTGGTAAACCGTCTGGTTGGAACTGTCGACGCGCTGCGCGGTGACGTAGGTATTGGAGGTCTCGCGGACCGAGCTGTCCTTGCTCAACGTCGGGTCGTAGAACGACAACATGGCGTTGGGCCGGCACATCGAATAGTTGAGCGGCCGGGGCGCACAGCGGAAGGCGCCCAGCGGGCAGTTGGATACGGCCGGCGGCGGCGTGTTCGACGGCGGTGCCGTCGTGGCCGCGGGCTGGTCCGGCGCCGACTGCGCCTCGACCGGACCACCGAACAGGGCGAGCGCGGCAGCAACCGCCAGCAGGCGGCGCGGGGGCAGGTGGCGCGAAGTCGGCTTGGGCGTCACGATGGCAGTCTGTCGGCTGGGAGGCTCGTAAAACTAGCAGAAAGCCCCCATGGAAGGCAGTTGGACATGACCCGAAGGAGGGTTTCGTGAACGAACAGGATCCGGGCAAGACCGATGCAAAGTGGCGCGACAAGCTCACGCCAGAGCAGTACGCGGTGTGTCGCTGTTCGGCCACCGAGCCGCCGTTCAGCGGCAAGTGGTACCGCAACAAGGCCGCAGGCACTTACGTCTGTGTGGCGTGCGGCTCGAAATTGTTCGCTTCCGAAGCGAAGTACGACTCCGGCTCCGGCTGGCCCAGCTACTTCCAGCCCATCGCCAGGACCGCGGTGAGCCTGACTCAGGACGAGAGCCACGGCATGCGCCGCACAGAGGTGCGTTGCGCGTCGTGCGAGTCCCACCTGGGACATGTGTTTCCCGATGGTCCCAAGCCGACCGGTCTGCGCTACTGCATCAACTCGGTGGCCCTGGATTTTCTGCCGATGGCGTGAGGCGGAGCGTTGCCCCTGCAGGAGCGCACCCAGTGCGCGAAAAGCCTACGTAGCAAGGAATGTTGCCCGGCCGTGTTCGCGCACCGGGTGCGCTCCTGCATAAAGCCGGTCAGGGTTCGATCAGCTCACCGACGTGGGCGGCGACGCTGGTGGCCAGGGCCAGCAGGTTGTAGCCGCCTTCGAGCGTGGAGACCAGGCGGCCCTGGGCATGCGCCTCGGCCACGGCGACCAGCCGGCTGGTGATCCACGCATAGTCCTCGCTGCCCAGGCGCAGGTCGGCCAGTGGGTCGTTGCGATGGGCGTCAAAACCGGCGGACACCAGCACGAGCTGCGGCTTGAACGCGTGCATGCGCGGCAGCAGCACGCCCTCCCACAGCTCGCGGAATTCGTATGAGCCGTCGCCGGGCGAAAGCGGCGCGTTGACGATGTTGCCGGCGCCACGTTCGTCCTCGCGACCCGTCTCGGGATAGAGCGGCATCTGGTGGCTGGACAGGAACAAAACCTTCGGCTCGGCGATAAAGATGTCCTGGGTGCCGTTGCCGTGGTGTACGTCGAAATCCGCGATCGCGACGCGCTTGAGTCCATGGGCCGCGATGGCGTGTGCCGCAGCTACCGCAACGTTGTTGAACAGGCAGAAACCCATCGCGCGATCGGGCGTGGCGTGATGCCCCGGCGGCCGCACCGCGCAGAACGCCCTGCCTCCCTGGCCGAGCACGGTGTCCACTGCGGCCACGGCGGCACCGGCCGCGCGCATTGCAGCCTCGGCAGAGCCGGGCGACATCAGCGTGTCCTCATCGAGGCGCACGGTCCCATCTTCCGGCAGCACGCTGAGGACGTGATCGACATGCTGGGCGGTGTGCGCGCGAAGCAGCTGCTCGCGCGTGGCTCGCGGCGCCTCGATGCGGTCCACCGCGGCGAAGCGGTCTTGGTCGAGCGCCTGCAATACCGCGCGCAGACGTGCCGGGGATTCCGGCTGGTCCGGACCGGGATCGTGCTGCAGGCAACTGGCGTGGGTATAGAGCCGCAGCATGGTCGGATTTACACCGTCGGCTTGCGACGGCGCTCGTGCTGCCACAGCACTTCGCCATGGCCGCTCGCGCGGGCGAGCACGCGCGAGATCACGAACAGCAGGTCGGACAGGCGATTGAGGTAGCGCTGCGCCTGCGGTCGTACTTCCTCCACGCGCGCCAGCGCGATCACTTCACGCTCCGCGCGGCGACACACGGTGCGCGCGAGATGGCAGCACGAAGCCGCCATGCCGCCGCCCGGCAGGATGAAATCCTTCAGCGGCGGCAGCGGATCGTTGAAGCCGTCGAGCACCTGTTCCAACCGCTCGATGTCGCGGTCTTCCACCATCGCCATGCCGGGAATGCACAGCTCGCCGCCGAGGTCGAACAGGTCATGCTGGACTTGCGTCAGCACTTCGCGCACGTCGTCGGCCACGCCATCGGAGGCCAGCACCATGCCGATCGTGCTGTTGAGTTCATCGACCGTGCCGTAGGCGGACACGCGCAGCGAATCCTTGGCGACGCGCGATCCGTCACCGAGGCCGGTGCTGCCATCGTCGCCGGTGCGTGTATAGATCTTGGAAAGACGATTGCCCATGATGATTCAGTTCGCTTGAGGTTCTGGCAGGGCGTCGGTGCGCAGCACCTGGCGCGTGGCGATGTCGACGACGCTCACCACGGGCCTGCCTTGCTGGCTGAAGAAGATCACGGCGTGGCCGTCCTGGGCATAGGCGTGGTCGTAGCAGTCGTCTGCATCGAGCAACACCTGCGCCTGCCTGCCCGCCTGATCCGCCATGCTGATGTGATAGCGGCCTTGCGCGTCGCGCGCGGTCCACGTCCAGGCCAGTGGCGGAGCGCTGCTGCTGTCGCTCTTGCTCAGCTGGTCGATGTTGCACAGCGTGGCCGTATGATCCGGCAGCAGCCAATGCTTGCTGCCATCGGCGGCGTCATAGATCAGCGTATTGCGGCTGGCCGGCTCGTCGCCGCCGGAGCCGCTGCCCGAATAGGACTGATAGCCGTCCAGCAGCGATGCCGTGAACAGCGTGGTGCCTTCGACGGGCTCGAACGCGCCCAGGTGGAGTGCTCCGGCCGGCGCATCGGCCGTTGCCGTCGACTTGCGTGGTGTTCCATGGCTCTCGTTCAACACGAGAGTGAGCAAGCCGATCGCCGCGCCCGCCAGAGCAGCCAGCAACAACAGGCCGTTGACACGCCATACCCAACGGAAAAACCGTTCGGTGCGGTTGACGGCGGCGGTCTCCCCAGTCGCCGCCATCGCCCTTACTTCCGGGCCGGCTGGGTCGCGTGGCCCAGCGTGCGCGACAACTGGGTCGCCAAGGCATGCACCACCAGGCCGAGCGCGATGTAGAGCATGGTCGCTTCAAGGAAGAACAGGTACCAGTCGCCCATGTTGGCGACCCAGGCGCCGATGCTGCGCGGCTGGGGCACGCTGTCGCTGAGCCAGTAGAAGCTGCCGTTGGAGACGACGTAGCAGGCCAGCCAGCTGCCGATCGCGGCGACGGCTGCCATGCCCAGGCCACGCAGGTTCAGTCCCGGCTGCTGGCGCGCCAGCCAGCTGCCGCCCAGCCACAGGCTGAGGTAGGCCGGCACCAGGAACCAGTAGGCCGCCGACACGCAGTAGTGATCCCAGAAGCTGATGCCCTGGTTGCTGATGACGACGTAGTCGACCAGCACGGCCTCGACCATGAGCAGCGGGAAGGCCCAGCGGAACGAGCCGCGCAGCCACAAGCCGGCCAGGAAGAAGATGGCCCAGGAAGCGTCCCACACGTCATGGTGGAAAAGCGAAAGATGTACGCGGGTCGCGGCCATCACCAGGGCGAGCGCGAGGAAGATGCCGAGCCGCTGGTTTTGCGTCGTAGCCATGAAGTGCTCCAGAGTGTTGCGCTGAGTGCAGGGGCGGAAGTCTATCGCAATTGGCGAGGCCCCAGATGGGGACGGCCGCCTGCAACGCGTATCATGCGGGCCCATGACTACCCCACTTCCCCAAGGTATCGCCGGGCGCCAGCCTGTCCTCATCGTCGGCGGCGGATTGGTTGGCGCGAGCCTGGCCATCGCGCTGGATGTGGCGGGCGTGGATGCAGTGATGGTCGAGGCCGCCGCGCCACGCGTCGGCGAGCAGCCCAGTTATGACGAGCGCAATCTCGCCCTGGCGCGCGCCACCGTGAACGGCCTGTCGGCCATCGGCGTCTGGCCGCATGCAGCGGCCCAGGCCACGCCCATTCGTCACATCCACGTCACGCGCGCCGGCGAATTCGGCAGCGTGCGCATGGATGCCGGGAAACAGGGTGTCGACGCACTGGGTTGGACGCTGCCAGCGCGTGAGCTGGGCGCGGCCTTGCTTGCGCGGCTGGAAAGCTGCACGCGGTTGCGTCGTGTGGCCCCGGGGCGGCTGGAGGAACTCCAGTCCCACGCGGATGGCTGGCATGCACGCATCCGCACGCCCGATGGCGTGCTCGAGCTCGACACCCCGCTGCTGGTCGGCGCTGACGGCACCGCCTCGTTCGTACGCGACCAGGCCGGTATCGCTGCCGAGCACCACGACTACGGGCAGACGCTGTTCGTCTGCACGGTGACGCCGGAGCGTGATCACGACCATCGTGCCTATGAGCGCTTTGCCGACAACGGCCCCGTGGCCTTGCTGCCCTTGTCCGGCCGACGCTGCGGACTGGTGTTGACCGTGCCGCGCGAGGAAGCCGACGCCGTTGCCGCGCTCGACGACGATGCATTCATCGCGCTGGCGCAGGAACGCTTTGGCTGGCGCCTGGGCAGGCTCAGCCGGCCGGGCCGGCGCCATCCTTACGCGATACAGCGCGTGGCCGCGCGCGAACTGGTGTCGACGCGCACGGTGCTGGTGGGCAATGCCGCGCAGACCGTGCATCCCATCGGTGCCCAGGGTTTCAATCTCGGCCTGCGCGATGCGCTGACGCTCGCTGAAATGGTGGCCGACGCGGATGACCCCGGTGACGAAGCACTGCTGCAGCGCTACGCGCTTCGCCGTGCGGCAGATCGCGAGGGCACCATGGCCATGAGCCACGGACTGGTCCAGCTGGCCTGCCTTCCGCAGCCGCTGCTGGCGCCCTTGCGATCGATGGCCATGCTGGCGTTCGATCGCGTGCCGCCGCTGCAACGTTTTCTCGCGCGACGCGGCATGGGTTTTCGTAGCGAGCCGCCGCGCGCAGTGCTGGAGCGCCTGCCATGAGCGTGCCAGCCGTGCGTGGAGAATCCTCGCGTCGCCGTGGCCCGGCGCTGGACGTGGTGGTGGTGGGTGGCGGCATGGTGGGCGCGGCGACCGCGCTGGCGATGGCGCGTGCCGGATTCGCCACGGCACTCGTCGAAGCCCGTGCGCCGGCACCGTGGTCGGCCAAGGACGAAGTGGACCTGCGCGTAGTTGGCCTTGCGCCTTCGTCCGTTGCCTTGCTGGACGATCTGGATGTCTGGACGTCCATTCGCGCGTCCCGTGCGGGCCCATACGCGCACATGCATGTATGGGACGCTGCCACCGGTGCGGCCATCCATTTTGATGCCGCCGACGAAGGACGCGACCTGCTGGGCTACATCGTCGAGAACAACCTCGTGCAATGGCGGCTGTGGGAGGCGCTGGAGCCGGCTGGCGTGCGCCGTATCTGCCCCGCGCAGGTCAGCGGGTTCGAGGTGCTGGAAGACCGCGTGCAACTGAACCTGGACGGCGCCGAAGCGCCGATCCTCTCCGCGCGCCTGCTGGTAGCCGCCGATGGCGCGGGTTCACCGCTGCGCGCATTGGCAGGCATTGAAACGCAGGGGCGCGATTACGCGCAGCGCGGCGTGGTCGCCCATGTGAGCACCGAGCGGCCGCACGAGGGCACGGCGTGGCAGCGTTTCCTGGACACTGGGCCGCTGGCTTTGCTTCCGCTCGCCGACGGGCGCAGTTCGATCGTGTGGTCATTGCCCGAGGCGCAGGCGCAGCGTGTGATGGCACTGGACGACGAGGCGTTCCTGCACGAACTGGGTGTGGCCAGCGATTTTCGACTGGGCCGCATGCTTTGCGCGACGGCTCGCGCTGCCTTTCCGCTACGTCTGCAGCTGGCGAAAAGCTATCAGGCCGAGCGCTTCGTGCTGCTCGGCGACGCGGCCCATGCGGTGCATCCGCTGGCCGGGCAAGGCGTGAACCTCGGGCTTCGCGACGTGGCCCAGTTGCGCGACGTACTGGTCGAGGCGCGCGAGATTGGCGTCGATATCGCTGCGCCGCAAGTACTGCGCCGCTACGCGCGTCGCCAGCGCAGCGCCGACACGCTCGATGCGCTCAGCTTCGATGCGCTGGCACGCATCTATGGTTGGACCGCACCACCGTTGGTCGCCGCACGCGGGCTTGGCGTGCGCCTGCTCGACCGACTGTCACCGCTCAAGCGCCGGCTCGCACAACACGCATCCGGCTTCTGACCCTTCTGAAACCGCAACGAGGAGAAAGTCATGCGCATGGCCCGCCTTTGCTGTTTGCTCCTGCTGTCCGGATTTGCCTTCGCCGCCCAGGCCAAGATGGTGCACAAGCCCGTCGAATGGACACAGGACGGCACCAAGTTCCATAGCGTGCTGGTCTACGACGACGCCGTCGCCACCAAGCGCCCGGGCCTGGTGATGGTGCCCAACTGGTACGGCGTCAACGACGGCGCGCTCAAGAAGGCCGAAGGCATCGCTGGCAAGGATTACGTCATCCTCGTCACCGATATGTATGGTGAGACGGTGCGTCCCACCAACGACGACCAGGCCATGGCAGCGGTGAAGACGCTGTACGGTGATCGTGCCCTGATGCGCAAGCGCGTCGACGTGGCGCTCGACCAGCTGAAGGCGCAGGCCAAGGATGCTCCGCTCGACCTCACCAAGCTTGCCGCGATTGGTTTCTGCTTCGGCGGTTCGGCGGTGCTGGACCTGGCGCGCAGTGGTGCCGACGTGGCCGCGGTGGTGTCATTCCATGGCGGCCTGCAGACGGACGATCCTTCGCTCGCCAAGCAGATCAAGGCGCGCGTGCTGGTGATGAATGGCGCCGACGACAAGGGCACCATGCCCGACGCCGACAAGTTCATGGACGAGATGCGCGGCAGCAAGGCCGACTGGCAGTTCGTGGTACTGGGCAACTCGGTGCATTGCTTTACCGAAACCGACCAGCACAAGCCCGGTTGCATGTACGACGAGCGTGCCGCGCAGCGCAGTTACCGGCTGATGCACGATTGGTTGCGTGCGGCGTTTGCGGGTACGCCGTAAAGGTTCGGCGGGTCGGATCGCGCACTGGGTGCGCTCCTACAAGGTCACGGTGCTCTTGTAGGAGCGCACCCAGTGCGCGATCCAACCTCGCAAGGACTTAGAAACTCCGCTGCACCGAATAATCCGCCAACGTCGCCATGGCATCGCGCCACGGCGAATCGGGCAGTGAGCGCAGTGCGTCGCGGGCCGCATCAGCGTGGAACACAGCGCGCTCGTGCGTACGTTCCAGCGCACCGGAATCGCGGATGGCGGCGATGATGCGGTCCAGCGAATCCAGCCCGCCGTGCTCGATGGCGTGGCGCAACGAGCGCTTCTGCTCTTCGTCGGCGCTCTGCATGGCGTAGATCAGCGGCAGCGTGGGCTTGCCTTCGGCGAGGTCGTCGCCGATGTTCTTGCCCAGCGTGTCGGCGTCGCTGACGTAGTCGAGCAGGTCGTCGGCGATCTGGAACGCGTAGCCCAGTTCCATGCCGTAACGGCGCAGGGCGGTTACCTGATCCGCCGGCAGGCCGCCCAGCAGGGCGCCCAGTTCGGTGGCGGCGGCGAACAGCACGGCGGTCTTGCGTTCGATCACCGCGAGATAGGCGGCCTCGTCCACGTCGGCATTGCCGATGTTGAGCAGCTGCAATACCTCGCCCTCGGCGATGGTGTTGGTGGTGTCGGCCAGGATGCGCATCACGCGCATGTCGTCCAGCTCGACCATCAGCTGGAACGAGCGCGAATAGAGGAAATCACCGACGAGCACGCTGGCGGCGTTGCCCCACAGCGCGTTGGCGGTCTTGCGGCCGCGGCGCAGGTCCGACTCGTCCACCACGTCGTCATGCAGCAGGGTGGAGGTGTGGATGAACTCGATGACGGCCGCCAGCTTGATGTGCTGATCGCCGTGGTAGCCGGCGGCATTGGCGGCCAGTACGTGCAGCATCGGGCGCAGGCGCTTGCCGCCGCCAGCGATGATGTGGTCGGCGATCTGGTTGATCAGCACCACGTCGGAGGACAGGCGGGTGCGGATCAGCGTGTCAACGCGCTGCATGTCCCCGGCAGCGAGTCCTTTGACGGCGGCAAAGTCGGCGGTACGGCGAGTGTCGGCGTGAGTCGTGGTCATGGGGAAGTCGCGGCGTCTTGTCCATTGATTATAGAGAGAGATGACCGCAAGAAACCGCCGCGACACGGCACCGCGTCAGGATTTGCGGGGTCAAACGTATAATCGGCGCAGAACCGCCCTCAGAAGAACCCTCCGGTGAGCAAACTTTCCCCACTCGAGCGACGCAGCGCGCTGACGCTGGCCTGCGTGATCAGCCTGCGATTGTTCGGCCTGTTCCTGATCATGCCGGTGTTCTCGCTGTACGCGCAGAAGATGCCGGACGCGACGCCGCTGCTGATCGGTCTGGCGCTGGGCGTTTACGGGCTTGGGCAGGTCTTGCTGCAAATCCCGCTGGGCTTGTTGTCGGACCGCATCGGGCGCAAGCCGGCCATCACCCTGGGCCTGCTGGTGTTTGCCGTGGGCGGGCTGGTGGCGGCGTTCTCGCACAGCCTGATGGGCATCGTGGCAGGTCGCGCCCTGCAGGGCATGGGCGCCGTGGCGGGCGCGGGCACGGCGCTGGCGGCCGATCTCACGCGTGAAGAAAACCGCGGCAAGGTAATGGGCATTATCGGCGTGTCGATCGGCGTGGCGTTCCTGCTCGCGCTGATCCTTGGACCGCCGCTGGAGGCGATCGGCGGCCTGCCTGGCCTGTTCGGCGCCACCTCGCTGCTGGCGCTGGCGGCGCTGGTGCTGCTGTGGTTGATCGTACCGACGCCGCAGCGCCAGCAGGCGCCGGCCGCCGCTGCATTCGGCAGCGTACTGTCCATGCTGCGCGACGGGCGCATGCTGGTGTTGAACGGTTCGGTGTTCTTCCTGCACATGCTGCTGACGGCGAGCTTCGTGGGCTTGCCGCTGCTGCTGGCCGAGCGTCTGCAATTGCCGGTGAGCCGTCATTGGGAGTTGTACCTGCCGGTGATGGTGATCGCCGCCTTCGTGATGGGCGCCTGCCTGCACCGCATGCGCGAAGTTGCGCAAAGCCTGCGCATCGTGGGCATCTGCGTGGTGGCCATCGGCCTGGGACTGCTGGGTTTTGCCTGGTCCGGCAACCATCTGGCCGCCTTGGGCGTAGCCGCCACGGTGTTTTTCTCGGCGTTCAACCTGTTGGAAGCCGCGTTGCCCAGCCTGGTTTCCCGCCTTGCGCCCGCTCCGCTGCGCGGTGCCGCCATGGGCGCCTATTCCACCAGCCAGTTCCTTGGCGCGTTCGTGGGCGGTGCCGTCGGTGGCATCGCGCTCGGCAAGCTGGGTACCTCGGGCGTGTTCCTTTGCGCCGCGGCGATGACCCTGCTGTGGCTGCCGCTGGTGCTGTCGGGCGCGCGTCGCATCCGGGCGAACGAAGCATCCATCGAGGCGATCCCCGTCGTACACGGCGCCTGACGCGGCCATCCAGTGATCGGGATGCGGCGGCGTTCCTTGGCATGGGAGCGCCCTGCGGTGTATGAGGACAGGCTGGTGCAACGTGGCAGGTGAGGCTGCCGCGTCGCGCGTCTTTCTTCGACGACGAGGCTTTCCCGATGTCCGCCTTTCGCTCTTCGCGCCTTCCCGTGGTTGCGGCGCTGGCCGCCATGACAAGCCTGTGCGTTGGCCACGTCGCCGCCGCCGATATCGGGCGCGGCGATCGCTATTCCGGCTATGCATGGGCATCGCGTTCGCCGGTGATCGCGCAACATGGCATGGCGGCGACAGAGCAGCCGCTGGCTTCGCAGGTGGCCATCGACATCCTTAAAAAGGGCGGCAGCGCAGTGGACGCGGCGATTGCCGCCAACGCTGCGCTCGGTCTGATGGAGCCCGTGCTCAACGGCATCGGAGGCGACTGCTTCGTGATCGTGTGGGATCCGAAGACGCACAAGCTCTATGGCTACAACGGTTCCGGCCCGTCGGCGAAAGGGCGTGGCCTGGCGAAGATGCAGGCCGAAGTGAAGGCAGCCTACGCCAAGGCCGGTATGCCGCTGAAGGAACACATTCCCGCGGTGGGCTCGCTGCCGGTGACCGTGCCCGGCACCGTCGATGCGTGGTTCGCGCTGCATGAGAAGTTCGGCAAGCTGTCCATGGCCGACGATCTGGCGCCAGCCATCGCCTATGCGAAGGATGGTTTTCCGATCACCCAGCTCGTCGCCAAATACTGGAAGGGCAACTTCGCGGCCTTCGAAAAACAGAAGGGATTGATCGAAGAGCTGGACAATGCGCGGCACACGTACCTGATCGACGGGCATACGCCAGCCGAAGGCGAGGTATTCCGCAACCCGGATCTCGCCCGCACGCTGACGATGATCGCCGAGGGCGGCCGCGACGCGTTCTACAAGGGCGCGATAGCCCGCACGATGGACGGCTATTTCAAGCGCATCGGCGGCGACCTGCGTTATGACGATTTCGCCGCTTATCACGGCGAGTGGGTGACACCGCAGTCAGTGAACTATCGTGGCTACGATGTCTACGAGTTGCCGCCGAACGGACAGGGTTTCGCGGCGCTGGAAATGCTGCAGATCCTCAAGGGCTTCGACCTCAAGACCATGGGCGTGGGCAGTGCGGATGCGCTCACTGCCATGCTGGAAGCCAAGCGTCTGGCATACGAAGACCTGGCGAAGTTCTATGCAGACCCCAGGTTCGTGAAGGTGCCGATGCGTGGCCTGATTTCCGAAGGCTATGGCGAGCAGCGGCGCAAGGAGATCCATCTTGAGCGCGCCAACCCCTCGATCGGGCCGGGCGATCCGCGCCTGTTCGACGGCGACACCACGTACTTCGCCACCGCCGACAAGGACGGCATGATGGTGTCGATCATCCAGTCGAACTATCGCGGTATGGGTTCGGGTCTGGTGGCGGACGGGTTGGGCTTCATGTTCCAGGATCGCGGCGAGCTGTACTCGCTCGATCCGAAGGCCGCGAATGTCTATGCCGCCGGCAAGCGTCCGTTCCACACCATCATCCCCGGCTTCGTGATGAAGGACGGTGGTCCGTACCTGGCCTTCGGCGTGATGGGTGGCGACATGCAGCCACAAGCCCACGTGCAGGTGCTGGCCAACATCATCGACTACGGCATGAACGTGCAGGATGCCGGCGACGCGGCACGCTGGCGTCACTACGGCAATGCCGAGCCGACGGGCGAGCCTTCGCAGGGTGTCGGCAAGGTCGAGATGGAATCCGGCTTCGATCCGCAGGTGAAAGCCGAACTGGCCCGCCGCGGCTACACGATCGAGCCCGGTACCGGTAATTTCGGCGGTTACGAGGCCATCCTGTTCGATGCCAGGCAGCGCGTGTACTGGGGCGCCACCGAGATGCGCAAGGACGGCCAGGTGATCGGCTACTGAGGCGCGGCGGCAGCCCGTTCCCGGGAAGCCCGGCTGGTCGGAAAGTGGATTGTTTTCGCATTGCGCAACCCCATTGATCTGGAAGCACCGAGGCGCCAACGGTCGAGGTTTTCCATGGCCCACCATATTGTCGAGTTGATTGCCCAATACGGCCTGCTGCTGGTCTTCCTCAACGTGCTGGTGGAGCAGGCCGGCGCACCGGTGCCTGCGGTACCCACCATGATCGTGGCCGGCGCGCTGGCCGCGATGGACAAGCTGCCGCTCAGCGGCGTGCTGGCGGTGGCGCTGGTGGCCTGCCTGCTGGCCGATTTCGCCTGGTACCTGGCCGGCCGTTACTTCGGCGGCGGCGTGATGCGCACGCTCTGCCGCATCTCCCTCTCGCCCGACTCCTGCGTGAAGCAATC
>Ga0335083_10004505_pt1 | contig 17725 bp, 19 predicted proteins | sample Lox_Sample_42_FD_206716 | JGI IMG/M metagenome (GOLD analysis project Ga0335083, IMG submission 206716) | Soil microbial communities from Loxahatchee National Wildlife Refuge, Florida, United States - Lox_Sample_4.2 | ecosystem: Environmental > Terrestrial > Soil > Wetlands | place: USA...
GCGGCACCGCGGTGACGACCGCGCTGGCGAGGCGATCCACGAACGGCATATCAACCGGCCGCACGTGCCCTGTGGGCGCGCTTACGGGCGTCGATCCCATCTGTCTCCTTGGTTGTGAGGTTCTAGGCGTCCTGGGCGGATCCCTCGCGCGCCACCTGAACTTGCCAGCGACCTAACGTCGGGCGCCGCTCGACTCACGGGCCGAGCCAGGTGGAACGCGGGCGCGATCCTACTGGCTAGGGCGGGCGCCTGCACAGGGCGCCTCCACGCCGTCCGGATTACCCGAATGCCCAGAACGGCAATCCACGGATCCCATCAGCCGCGGTGGTGCGGTTATGCTCGGTACGCGAGACCACAGGCTCAGTCGGCGTACCCGGCGAGGATGTCGCGGAGCTGGGCCGCGTTGCGCACCGCGTAGTCGCGGTAGCAGTTGTTCATGAGCAGGTGGGTCTCGCGTGCCTCGCGCGCGTGTTCGGCGATCGGCCGGGCCAGCGCCTCGAGCTCTTGCTTCTTGTAGACGTAGCGAAACCTCTCAGCGGCCGAGCCCGAGGTGTCCTTCCATGTGCTGTTCGAGCGCCCGTGGAAGCGTACGAGGAACAGCTCCGGATTGGTCACCGCCATCAGTCGCGGCAGCTCGGACACCGAGGGCGCATCGACGCACACGAAGATCAGGCCGTGCTCCTCGAGCATCTTCAGCGTGCGCTCGCGGTCGCCCTCCTCGCGTAGCCACCGCGGGGAGCGGAATTCGACGCTGATCCGGTAGTCCGGCAGCCGCTCGCGCAGCGACTCGATCTCGGCCCGGTTGTCCTTCCTCGGCCCGAACCACGGCGGATACTGGAACAGCACCGCGCCCAGCTTCCCCGCCTCGTGGAGCGGCCGCAGGGCGGACTCGAACCGCCTCCACGCCTCGTCCATCGCCTCGGCGCCCAGGTGCTTGGCGTAGATGTTGCGCTTCTCGGCCACGTCCGGCTCCAGGGCGTCCCGCAGGTCTCGCCACAGCGACTTGGGCCGCGTGGGATGTCCGGTGAGCAGCGAGTACGCCTTCACATCGAAGCGAAACCCTCCGGGCGTCCGCGCCGCCCACAGCGCCACCTGCCGCTCGGCCGGCGGCGCGTAATAGGTCGAGTCGATCTCGGTCAGCGGGAACTGCGCGGCGTAATAGCGCAGCCGCGCCTCGGCCGACATCGTCTTCTGCGGGTACCAGTCGGCCTGCTCGACCAGCGTGCGGTCGGTCCACGAGCAGCTGCCGGTGAGCACGTCGTGGTCACCGCTCCACGCCTGCGGTCCAAGCTGCTCGGGTTGCGCGGCTTCGTCGTCGTTCACGGGCCTTCGAGAGTACGGACCGCTGCTCTCGCCGTAGAGTTCCCGCAGCGCGCCCGACACCGACCAAGGGAGGCCTTATGGGATTCGATCAGTACCACGAGCCGCCGGAAGAGCTGCCCCCTGCAACTCGGACGTTCGCCCGGCTGTGCGCCTCGCTCACCGAGGAGGCAGAGGCGATCGGCTGGTACGAGCAACGGATCGCCGTCGAGACCGATCCGGAGGCGCTCGCGGTCATGAGGGACGCTCAGGGAGAGGAGTTCAAGCACTTCAGCATGGACCTCGAGTTCCTCCTGCGCCGCTCGCCGGCGTGGCGCGAGATCGCCGAGGGCGTGCTGTTCCAGGCCGGCGACATCGTCGAGCACGGCGAGGAGGCCGAGTCAGACACGTTCGACTCGGGCGGCGCCGACGGCGAGGCGGGCTACCCGGCAGGGTCGCTCGGGATCGGCAGCCTGAAGGGAGCGCTGCGATGAACCATCTACTCCGCTCGCTGGCCCCGATCAGCGATTCTGGCTGGAAGGAGCTCGACGACGAGGCCCGTGAGCGGCTCGCGCCCGCGCTCGCCGCCCGCAGGCTCGTCGACTTCTCGGGTCCCCACGGCTGGGATTACTCCGCCACGAACCTCGGGCGCGCGGCCGCGCTGAAGTCGGCCCCGTGCGACGGGGTGACCGGATCTCAGCGGCGGGTGCTGCCGCTGGTCGAGGCCCGCGCGAGCTTCCAGCTCTCCCTGTCCGAGCTGCGCGACATCGACCGCGGCGCCGACGACGCCGACCTCGCGCCACTCGACAAGGCCGCCCACCAGATCGCGGTGGCCGAGAACAAGGCCGTCTTCCACGGCTGGAAGGGAGCGATGGAGGGAATCGCCGAGGCATCTCCGCACAAGGGGCTGACGCTCGGCAGCAAGCCCGATGCGTACCGGCGGCCCGTGGCGGCGGCGGTCGAGCGACTGCTGCAGAGCGGGATCAGCGGCCCCTACGGACTGGCGCTCGGCGGGGAGGAGTACCAGCGCGTGGTCGAGGGGGCCGAGCACGGCGGCTACCCGCTGTTCGAGCACCTCCACAAGATCCTCGACGGTCCGATCGTCTGGGCCCCGGGCGTCGGTGGCGCAGTCGTGGTCAGCCTGCGCGGCGGCGACTTCGCGTTCGAGTCCGGCCAGGACCTGTCGATCGGATACGAGACGCATGACGCCGAGACCGTGAGCCTGTATCTGGAGGAGAGCTTCAGCTTCCACGTGGCGACGCCCGAGGCGGCGGTCCCGCTCGCGTAGGTCGTGGGCGTGCTGGCTTTCCCACGTAGGAGACGGTGTCGCCTAAACAAGCGCCATTTGTTGGAGGCCAACGACCATCTGGAGCGCGGCGCTCGAACTTTGGCGATGCACATGACATATACGTGACTGCATCGCCAGAGTTCGCTCACGGGGCCAAGCCCTAACCCGTCGTGCCCGGAACCAGCGTCCCGAGCAGCGTCTCGACCCCCTCCGCCACCGCCAGCACGAACTCGTGTCCCACCTGCGCCGGCGGCTCGGTGGCGTCCGCGGGCGGCGGCGGGGCGGGCGCGAAATGCTGCGCCACCACGGGCGCGTAGGCCACGTCGGCCGGATTCGGGTCGTTGCATGGCGATCCCGGCCGCACCGCGTTCATCTCGGCAGTCGCCGGCGACTGACCCTTGGCAAAGTTGCGCAGTACGCACCAGCTCGTGCGGGGGGCGCCGTAGCCGTTTGGCCCGAGCAGCGGACCGTTGAGGTTCACCAGCCCGGAGTCCCATCCGCTGTTCTGAAGGTCGAAGTCGTAGTAGTAGACACGAGCGATCTGGGGTGACTCGCTCGGCAGTCGGAGGTACCCTTCCGCGGCCAGCGCCTGCGCGGTCGGGTTGCCGTTCAGGCAGGCCATCCAGGTGCCGTCGTCCTGCGGATTGCCGTCACCGCACACGCTCGTCACCTCGTTCTCGCTGGAGTGGGTCAGCCACACCCCCACCTCGCTCAGCCAGATCTGCGGATCGGTCGGATAGAACACGTCGATGGCGGCGATCGCCCCCTGCGCGCTCGGCAGCCCGGAGGTCGCGGGAGGGAGCGGATCGCCGCCGTTGAGCGCCGCGTAGTCGACGTCCAGGTACGGATGCAACGCGATCGCGTCCGGCGGGGTGGGGTCGATCGCCGACAGCGTCCGGAAGTAACCGTTAAGGAAGTAACACGATGCCGGGAGACAGCTCGAGCTGTTGAAGTTGAACCCGCCCGCGACAAGTGTGTAACTCGGGTTCACTTTCATCGCGTCGAGGTACCAGTACGCGGCCGCCTGGGCACTGCCACCATGGCCGTTCGGGCCCGCCGTGCCCGGCGCCGGACTGCCGAACTCGCAGTGATCCCGCGCGGCCACCCAGGCGCCGTTTCGAGCCGTGCAATTCGGACCCGCGCCCGGGAATGAATCCCAGACGTCGGGGGAGTCGGGCTCGTTGAATATCTCCCACTGGGTGACCCCGGGCGCGGCGTGCTCCAACCCGCTCAGGCCACATTCGTACTCGCTGTCAGTCGGCCAGATATCGTCCGCGGAGTTGTTCAGCGCGACCGTCAGCCCCACCATTACATGACCGGCGCCGACGGCGCGAGCGGCCGCCGCGACATCGTCGACGAACGTGGCGGCCAGCGTCCCGGGACCGGCCGGCGACTGCTGGCACGTCCCGGCCGAGAAGCTCCCCTTGCCATCGTTCACCGCGTCCCACGGAACGTAGATCTTCGCGTAGCAGATGGCGGTCGAGGTCGGCTGCGCGCACGAGACTCCACCGAGCAGCTCCGTGAAATACGGGTTGCTCTGATAGGTGAACGCGGGCGCAGCGCCGGGCACGGCGCTCCCGTCCAGGTTGATTCCCCAGCCGACCGCCATCGCCTCTGCGGGCATCCAAAGGGTGCACAGCGTGGCGGTCAGTAAAGCGATCCGTACTCGCACTCTCGATCGCGCCCGACCGTAGCGAAGGCGCGCGATCGACATCGTCAGTACCCGCCGAGGACCGCCGCCAGCGAGCGCAGTGACGGGGTCGCGGCGAGCGCCCGCTTGGCGTCGGCCCTGGGAAGCGCCGCCAGCGCCTGCGCCAGCGCGTTCCCCCAGGCGAGCTCCTGGTCGCTCCGGTGCGCGAGCGCGGCGGCAGTCGGGTACAGCCGAACCACGCGGCCGTCCGCCGGATCTCGACGGCGTTCGAGTAGTCCTCTGGCCGCGAGCGCCCGTAGCGCCGTCGACACGTTCGCCGCCGCCAGCCGCAGCTCCGCCGCCGCCTCGTTCACGCTCAGGCCCGGCCGCCGAACCAGCAGCCGCATGATCTCGAGCTCCGACGCCGGCAGCACGTGCCCAGGCTCGCGCTCGCGGCCGATCGTCCGCGGGAGCAGCCAGGCCAGGTCGTGCAGCACGACCGCGAGATCTATGGGCGTCTGCCCTTCCATCGCGCCACCCCGCATGGTAGGCTGCAAATCAATATCTATAAGTCTATAGCTATCATCCCAGGCTTCAACGGCCGGGTCGTCGGCTCGGACGCGCCCGACTTCGATGAGGCGCGCGCGGTGTGGAACGCCATGCACGACCGCAAGCCGGCGCTGATCGCACAATGTCATTCGCCCGAGGACGTCGCCGCGGCGATCGCCTACGGCCGCGAGCACCGGCTGGCCATCGCGGTCCGCGGCGGCGGGCACTCGCTGCCCGGGTTCTCGACCGTCGACGACGGGATCGTGATCGATCTCCGGCCGCTGAACCACGTGATCGTCGACCCGGCCACCCGGCGCGTCCGCGTCGGCGGCGGCGCGCTTCTCGGAGATGTCGACCGCGGCGCTCAGGCCCACGGGCTCGTCGTCCCCGCCGGCGTCGTCTCGCACACCGGGGTCGGAGGCCTCACCCTCGGAGGAGGCGTCGGGCGGTTGATGCGCCGCTTTGGGCTGACGATCGATTCGCTCATCTCGGCCATCGTCGTGCTCGCCGACGGCCGGATCGTCCGCGCGACACAAGACGAGAACCCCGACCTGTTCTGGGCACTGCGCGGCGGCGGCGGCAACTTCGGCGTGGTCACCGAGTTCGAGTTCCGCGCCCAACGGCTGACCGAGCTGCCGATTCTCGCGACGTTCCACCCGCTCGACCAAGCCCCTCACGTCCTCGGAACCGGCCAGCGGCTGATGTGCGCTCCCGACGCACGCGACGAGCTGCTGTGGACGAGCTTCATGCGTCGCGGCCCGGCCGAGGCACCGTGGATGACCGATGCGCTCGAAGGCACGCCCGGCGTCATGTCCCTGATCGAGTGGTCGGGCTCCGAAAAGGAGGGCCACGAGTTGCTGCGCGAGATCCGGCACGAGCTCGACCCGCCCGCCGGCGCGCTCGCCACCGTCCCCTACCTCGAGATCCAGTCGATCACCGACGAGCTGCTCGCACCCGGCACGCTTCACGCCTATCTGAAGGCCGGATTCGCCGCGGAGTTGACCGACGAGATGATCGACACCCTGATCGATCGCGGCTCCGAAGTCGAGTCGCGTCTGTCCGTGATCGAGGTGCTCTCACTCGGCGGCGCGATCGACGACGTACCGCGCGACGCCACCGCCTTCCCCCACCGCGACGCCAGCTGGCTGATCAACATCGCCGGGCAGTGGCACGACCCCGCGGCCACCGAGGACGAGATCGCCTGGGTGCGCGGCACGTTCGCCGCGCTCGAGACGCATCTCAGCGGCGGCGCCTACTCGAACTTCATGGTGGAAAACACCGCCACCGTCGCCTACGGACCGACCCTGACCCGCCTGCAACGGATCAAGGCGGTATACGACCCCGACAACGTTTTCCGCCTCAACCAGAACATCGAACCCGCCCTCCATGAATAACCAGTCGATCATCGATGAGCAGCGCGAGCTGTGGAGCTCCAACCCTCGCGACTGGGCCGAGATCGCCGAGCCCGAGAACCGGAAGCTGTTCGAGGAGCTGCTCGACCTGACCGGGGTCGGGCCCGGCACGCGGTTCCTCGACATCGCGTGCGGGTCGGGCTACGCCGCGGCGCTGGCCGCGGCCCGCGGGGCAAACGTCACCGGCGTCGACATCGCGCCCGCCCTGCTCGAGATCGCGCGCGAGCGGACCCCGGACGCCACCTTCGTAGCCGGCGAAATGGACGCGCTGCCGTTCGACGACGCGCGCTTCGACGTCGCCACCGCCGTGAACGGCTTCCAGTTCGCGCTCGACCCCAAGAACGCGTTCGCCGAGGCCGCGCGCGTGCTCGTGCCCGGCGGCCGGGTGGCCGCGGCCACGTTCGCCGAGCCCGAGCGCAACGAGGGGACCGCGCTCCACCTGGCGATGAAGGCGCTGGTCGAGGAGCCGGCGGACGACGGCTACGCGCCCTACTCGCTGTCCGCTCCGGGCGGCCTCGAGCGCATGCTCGGCCCCGCGGGACTGCGGGTCGAGCGGGCCGGCGAAGTCGCGCTCGCCTGGGCCTACCCCGATACCGACACTACGATCCGGGCGTTGCTCGCGTCCGCAGGCGGTGCCCGATCCGCACGCGCGGTCGGCGAACAAGCCGTCCGCGAAGCGCTTGTCCCCGCGATCGAGCAGTTCCAGGACCGCTCCGGAGCGGTCGCGATCCGAAACGTCTTCCGCTACGTGGTCGCGGTCAAGGTCTGAGACCGGGCCGCCGCGGCCGTGCGCTGCGCGTACGGCTCGAGTCCCTCGATCGCGCGAGCGATCGCCCAGTTGTGGTTCCAGCGGAAGATCGGCCGCAGCACCGGCGTGAGCATCCGCAGCAGCTTGCGATCCGCGTGCACCTGCCAATCGAAGCGCACGTGCGTGCCGTCGGCGGTCGGCGTCAGCGTCCACGTCCCGCGACCGCGGAGATCGCCGTCGACCTCCGCCGTCACCCGGTGCGGTGCCTCGAGCTCCACGATCACCGAGCGCGTGTGCAGGTGGTACGGCAGCCGCCCCTTGAAGTGCTGGCGCGACTCGGTCCCGATCTCCGCCGATCCGCCGGACTCGACGTCCAGGTACACCGGGCGCCACCACTGCGGGTACGTCCTCGTGTCGGCGAGCGCATCGAACACGGCCCCCGGCGGCGCGGCCACGTCCCATTCGTCTACGAACACGTACGGCGCCATCGGGTGGGCGATACCCATCACCAGGGATGCGATCGCCCGCTGCGTCCGCAGCGACGGCTTCGCGCCGTGGCCGGCGTCGCTGTAGTCGAGTACGAGCTCGGCGCCGGCAACCGGACCGGGAAAGCCGAAGCGAGTGATCCTGCCCTCGCCGCACAACTCAGCCAGCCGCTCCAGGAACGCCTGCGTGCGGCCTGCGGGGCGGACCTCGATCCGGACGACTCCGGGACCCTTGCCAACCGGCACCTGCTTATGCGGCGTCCCGGCCGCCACGTCGATCGACTGCCCCGCCGTGAGCACGTGCTCGCGCCCCGACATCTCGATCTTCATCGTGCCCGACACCACCTCGAGCCGCTCGTCCTGTGCGCTGTGCACGTGAGGCTGCGCGAGGAAGCCGCGCGGCTCCCCGGTCACCTCCATCTCGAGCACCTCACCGCCGGTGTCCGCTCCCGTGCGCAGGAACGTCACCGAGATTCCCAGCTGCTTCATCTCCAAATCGGCCACCGTCGTCGCCACCTTTCGAGGTTCGTCGCGCCCCATCTGTCGGGGCTATTCGTAACCGCTATCGCGCTGGATCACAATCGAGGCCGATGTCACAACCGGGGCCGAATCCGACAACTAGCGGCATATGAGCACAGCAGCGGGCGCCAAGGTCATGATGCTCGCGGACCGCACCCGGGAGAACGCGGGGGCGGCCGGCCGTCCGTCTGACTCTGCGCTCGCCGAGTTCGAGCAGATCTATCGCGGCAACGTCGACGTGGTGATGTCGTATTTCGCCCGGCGCTGCGTCGAGCCCCAGATCGTGGCCGACCTCACCTCGGAGACGTTCGTGCGAGCCGCCGGCGCGTTCGGCAGCTTTGATCCAGGCCGAGGCTCGGCCCGGGCATGGCTGTTCGGGATCGCCGCCCACGTGTTCGCCGGGCATTGCGCCCAGACGGCGAACGGACGGGATGCCGTCGCCCGGCTGGCCCAGCGCCGGCCCCTCGACGTCGACGAGACCGAGGAACTGGCCGCCAAGGTCGACGCCGAGCGCGCCGGCCGGGAACTGATCGGGCGATGCGCGCAACTCCCCGAGCTAGAGCGCGCTGCTGTCGAATTGGTCGACCTCGCCGGGTTGACGCCGAAGGAGGCCGCCATGGCGCTCGGCGTCTCCCGGGTTGTGCTGCGCAAGCGGCTGTCCCGGGCCCGGGCCCGGCTGAGAAAGGAGCATCAGGGCGATGAGTAAGTTCGAGGACCGCCTGTGGCGAGACCTCGTGCGCAAGCACGGGGCTGATCTGGCGCAGATGACCAGGCCGCCGGCCGAGACATCAGGGCTCGCGCGGGCGCGGCCGCGCCTGCTGGCCGGCACCTCGGTCGCACTCGCCGTGGCCGGGACGGCGGTGGCGCTCGTCCTCAGCGCCGCGAGCAGCCCGCCGGCGTTCGCGGTCAACCGCAACTCCGACGGCACGGTCACCGTCACCCTTCAGAAGCTCGCGGCGATCCACGGCGCAAACGCCAGGCTGGCGGCCCTCGGCATCAGGGCAAGGCTCGTCGTGGTATCGACCGGCTGCACCGTCAAGGCGCTACCTCCCGCAGCCGTGGCCGCGATGAAGCTGACGCAGAGCATGGCGGGGCGCGCGGCTCCGCAGGCGGCGATCGCCCGGTTCGACCCGCGCGAGATCCCGCGGGGTAAGACACAGGTGATCCCGACCTACAGAATCGCCAACACGGTCCATGTCGCGACAGGGCACCTGATCCAGGGCAAGGCACCCGTCTGCATCAGCACGGTTGTAGCGCCCCCATGCGAGGGCCAGCGCGTGATGTCCAACGGTCCCCTGGCGCCAGCCGTATTGGCCGACGTCCATCGGCGGGCGGCTGAGGAGGCGCTCAAGCGGTTCCTGGCGCATCACGCCGCGATCGCCCGCAAGTCCGCCGACTCCGGCAACAACGGCAACTCCGGCAACTCCGGCATCTCGGGCGACTCCGGCATCTCGCGCAACAGCGGCAACACCACCTCGACCGCGAAGCCGACGCAGGTCCCGGTCCCGGCCTGGGTCGTCGGCTGCTACGTGCGTGTCTCTCCCACGGGCTCCCCTATCACCGGTAACAGCGGCAACTCCGGCAAGTCGGGCAACAGCGGCAACAGCTGATCCCGGGCGTCCCCGCGGCCACGGGCCCGCCTCGCGCGGCCCGTGGCTGCTCGTCGGAGCGGCGGTCGCCTGGACTCTGCTCAGCCTGAGGCCGGAGACGCTCGGGGTCTCCTACCTCGACGACGGCTCCGTCCACGAGCAGATGGTGCGGTTCGCGACTGGGCAGTTGCGCGCGGGCCACGTTCCGCTCGACAGCTGGTTCCCGTTCCTGGGCCTGGGCTCGCCGCAGTTTCTCCACTACCAGAGCCTCCCAGCGACGCTGACCGGACTGGCGGGGCTGATCCTCGGTCCCGACGCGGCGTTCCGGTGGTCGCTGTACCTGCTGCTGTCGCTCTGGCCGATAAGCATCTACCTTGCCGCGAGGCTGTTCGGTGGGGGCCGCGCGGCGGCCGGCGCGGCGGCCGCGATCTCCCCGTTTCTGGTCAGCAAGACGGGGATCGGCTACGAGGAGAACGCGTACGTCTGGATCGGGTACGGAGTCTGGACCCAGCTGTGGGCGTCGCTCACGCTGCCGCTGGCGTGGGGGCTCAGCTGGCGGGCGATCCGCGACGGGCGTCATCGATTCGCCGCCGTCGCGCTCGTGTCGCTGACGATCGCGCTGCACTTCGAGACCGGCTACCTGGCGCTGCTCCCGCTGGTCGCGTGGCCGTTCGTTGCCGGACGTTCGATCGCCACTAGCGCTCGCCGGGCGCTGACCGTCGGAGGCGGAGCCGTGCTTGCGGCGGCGTGGGTGATCGTGCCGCTCGTCGATCAGCGGCCGTGGGCCGCGACCAACGAGGCGCTCCGCGGCACCGCTCTTCTCAACGGCTACGGCGCGGCGCGAGTGCTCGGCTGGCTGGGGTCGGGCCAGCTCCTCGATCACGGGCGGATCCCGGTGGTGACGGCGTTCGCAGCCATCGGGCTCGGCCTCGCGCTCGCCCGCTGGCGGTCGAGCCCAGGGTCGCGCGCGCTTGTAGTCGCGCTTGCCGTGTGCCTGCTGCTGTCGTTCGGGCGCGCCACGTTCGGTTCGCTGGTCGACGTGATCCCCGGCAGCGGCGACATCTTCTTTCGCCGGTTCATGATGGGCACCCAGCTCGCCGCACTGCTGCTCGCCGGCAGCGGCGCCGCGTGGAGCGGCGGCCGGCTCTGGCACGAGCTCGAGCGGTTGGCTCTCCATCGGCACCTGCCGCCGCGCGAGGCGCTTCGCCGGCGCCTGTCCTGGCGATGGGCGAACCCCCGCATGGAGCGCGCCAGGGCCGCGGCTGCAGTCGGCGCAATGGCCCTCGTGCTCGCCCCGGCGTGGCTCGAGCAGCGATCGTTCGACGACCGCAACGCCAACCACATCGCGGCACAGCGGAGCGCGGATGCGACCCAGGGTGCCGAGGTCGACCAGCTGATCACGCTGATTCAGGCGACCGGCGGCGGCCGTGTTTACGCCGGCATGCCGTCGAACTGGGGAATGGACTTCACCGTGGGGGCCGTCCCGGTGTTCAAGTACCTCGAGAGCCGGGACGTAGATGAAGTCGGCTACACGCTTCGAACGGCGTCTCTGATGACCGGCCCCGAGGACCACTTCGACGAGTCGAACCCCGCCGACTACGAGCTGTTCGGCGTCCATTACCTGTTCCTCCCGTCTGGGTCGGCGCCGCCGGTCCCCGCGACCGAGGCGGCCGCCGTCGGGCCCTATGCCCTCTGGACCACCCCGAACGCCGGCTATGTGCGCGTGGGGACGATCGCCGGCACGCTCACGGCGGACCGGACCGACCTCGGCGCCCGGAGCGTGCCGCTACTGAGGTCGGAGCTCCCTGAGCACGGGAATTATTTGATGATTGATTTCAGGGGGACGCGGGCGACGCGCTCGCCATTGCCCCAACCGTCCCGCGGGCGAAGCACCGGCAGCGTCACCTCCGAGAACGACGATCTCGATCAGGGGCTCGTGAGCGCCACCATCACGATGCCGCGGGCGGGAGTCGTCGTGCTGAGCGCGTCATACGACGACGGCTGGACAGCCACCGTCGATGGCCGCCCGTGGCCGACGACGATGGTCGCTCCCGCGCTGGTCGCGGCCGAGGTTCCCGCGGGAACGCACGCGATCACGTTCCGGTACCGGGGCTACCGCGGCTATCCGGAGCTGTTCGCGCTCTGCGCGCTGACACTCGCCGCCTTTGCCGGCGCCGAAGCCGTGCGCCGCCGGCGGCGGGTCTAGGACCCGCCGATCGTGTTGTCGAGGTGCCAGGTCTTGCCGCCGTCCTTCGAGACGTACTGCGTCGCGACGCTGCTCGCGCCGGTCTGACCGTCGACGAACGCCACCAGGTGACCCTTCGGGTTCTTGAGTACCGCGACCGGTAGCCCGGTGAACGTCGCGCGATACCAATGCGCGCCGCCGTCCGGGGTGGCATCAATGACCTGCCCGCCGCCCCAGGCGAAGATCTTCTTCGTACCTCCGGCGCCGATGAACGCGACCGCGAGCGGGGCCTGAGCCGCATTCACGTGCAGCGCGGGCCCATTCGTCTTCCACGTCTTGCCGCCGTCGGTCGTCGCCGCCGGATATTGCGCCTGGCCATGCTGGACGAGCGCGTAGCCGCGGTTCGCGCCGATGAACACCCGATTTCCGTAGACCTCCGACGCGGGGACGGTGGTGCCGGGGGCGAGCGTGCCTGAAGGACGCTTGATGAGCGACGCGGTCACCTTCTGCTGCGGTCCGGCGGCAGCGGACGCGGAAAGCGTCGGCGACGCGGACGCGCCTCCGGTGATCGAGCCGAGCGCGACGGCGCTGACGGCAAGTATGGAGACGACAGTGCGCATGAAACCCTCCGTTCGACGAAGCCCCTCGATGGGCGGAGCCTAGTGCAGTGTGAGGCGGAGCAGGATGATTAGCAGGCCGAGCAGCGCGCCGAACAGCGTCTGGAACACCAACTCACGGCCGGTTCGCTTGGCACGTAAGGCGGCCAGCAGCTCGATCAGCATGACCACGATCGCCGACGTCCATACCGCGGCATCCACCGCGGTTGACAGCGATGCGTCCGCCAGCCACAGGACCAGTACTGCCACGAGCGGGATCGCCGCGCCGAACAGGATCGGAACCTGGGTGACCATGATCCGGCCAAGCGGTCCCAACCGAAGCGGTTCCCGGTCCTTCAGCCGCTCGGACGCGAACTCGGCATAGGAGTGGGCGAACCAGTAGATCACGAGCGTGATCACCACCGAGATCACGGTCTTCAGGTAAGTCTCCTTCTCAGCCGACTCGGCGGCGAGCAGCGCCCCGACGGTCATCGTGCCGTAGATCGCCGCGCTGAGGTCGGAGAGCATCGCTAGGCGGTCCGGGGCCGCCGGTCGGTCCACGGCCGCTCGGCCTCGAGCTCGGCGGCCAGCGACAACAGCGTGCGCTCGTCGTCATGGCGGCCAACCAACTGCACCGCGACGGGGAGGCCGTCGGCGGTGTGGCCGGCGGGGACGGAAGCCGCGGGCTGGCCGGTGATGTTCCACAGGATCGTGAACGGAACCCAACTGGTTTCCCAGAAGTAGGTAGCGACGGCGCCACGCCCCTCCATAACGCCGGCCCGCGCCGCCGGCGCCGACATCACCGGCGTCAGAAGCACGTCGTGATCGCCGAAGATCGAGGCGAGGCGCTCGGCCATCGCGGTCTCGGCGACGCGCAACCGCTCGATCATGCGATCGGACACCAGCGCGCCGGGCCGGGCGAACGCGCGCGTGCGTCGCTCCAGGCGCTGGGGCCGTTCCACCTCCCCGACAAAGTCGCGGATCGCCCGGAACATGAGGCCCAGGATCACGGGAACGTCGCGCGGGCGCATGTCGATCTCCCCGTCGGCGACTGTATGCCCGAGCGAGCGAAGGAGATCGGCGGTCGAATCGAGCGCGCCGTTCACGTCGCCAGACAGCCGGCCACGCGTTCCGGTTGGAAAGTCCTTCACAACGGCGACCCGGAGACGCGCGGGGCGCGATCGCGCGGCTGCCTCGAAGCCACCCTGCAAGCCGGCGAGTACGTCGAGCATGACGCCGGTGTCCAGCACCGAGCGAGTCAGCGACCCGAAAACCACCCAGTGAAAACCGTCAAAGTGCGGAGCCAGAGGAACCCGATCGCGTTGCGGCTTGAGCCCGAACAACCCACAGCACGCGGCGGGAATGCGGATCGAGCCGGCTCCGTCGGCGCTCAGCGCGGCGGGCACCATCCCCGCCGCGACGGCTGCCGCCGACCCGCCGCTCGAGCCGCCGGGCGTCCGCTCGGGATCCCAGGGGTTGCGTGTCACCCCCCACGTGATCGACTCAGTGAACGGCCACAGCCCGAGCTCGGGCATGGTCGTCTTGCCCACGACGATCCCGCCCGCGGCCCGGACCCGGCGCACGACCTCGGCGTCGGCCGCCGCACGCGTCGAGATGGCGCCGGTCCCGCGGCTCGTGACCTCGCCTCCGATGTCGATCTCGTCCTTGACCGCGATCGGGACGCCCAGCAGCGGCCGGCTCTCCCCCGCACGTGCCCGGGCGTCCGCCTGCGCCGCCTCGAGCAACGCCCGCTCGGCGTAGACGGCGGCAAACGCGTTCAGCTCGGGATCGAGACGCTCAATCCGCCCGAGCGCGAGCTCGACGAGCTCCCGCGCGGACACGTCGCCTCTCCGGAGCAGCTCGACCTGCCCGGCAACACCGGCGAACGCCACCTCTTCGTCGAGCACGTGGCCATCCTACGGCCCCGGCCGCCGGCTATGACGTCGATCCGCCGCCCTTGGGTCCCTTGCCGGGAATCGACGCCCCGAGCCAACGGCTCAGCGCGCGCCGGCCGACAAGCGTGATCTCGCCGTCGGCTCCGAGCCAGTCTCGCACCCGCAGCTCACGGACGATCCCGAGCGCATCACTCGGTCCGGGGCCCTCGCCCCTCGCCGCCAGCGCGTCGGTGCCGGGCTCGACCATCCAGCGCCCGGACTCGAGCGCGGCTAGGGCGATGCCCTGCTCGTCGGTGGGCATGTCGAGCGGGTGCGGCGCGGCGCTCCGCAACGGGTCATCGCTCCGCAACGGGCTGTCCGCTCGCGCCGGCTTGTCGCCGGCGGACGGCCGCCAGGCATCGGGCATGCGCACCGGGAAGTCTTCGTCGAATCGCTCCGCGTTCGAGCGCAGCCACGTGCCCGCGCTCTCCATCCACTCGCGCGCTGCGCCTGCGTCGAGGCCGAACATCCGCGCGAAATCGTCTACGTCTATGTTGTCGACGGCTCGCTCCACGGAGCGGCCCAGTTCGCGCGCGATCGCGCGAAGCTGCTCCTCGAAGCTCTCGCCGCCCGGTTCATCTTCAGGCATGAGCACATGATGACACGCCCCCGCCCGCTTCAATGGACGCATCGTGAGCTGCGACTGGTTGCTGGTCGACGGATCGAGCATGATCTTCCGCGCCTTCTACGGCGTCCCCGCCGGCGACCCGGGGCCGGACGGCTTTCACGTCAACGCGATCCGCGGGTTTCTCGAGCGACTCGCTCGCCTTGTGGCGCAGCGCCGGCCGCGCCATCTCGCCATCGCCGACGACGATGCGTGGCGACCGGACTGGCGGGTCGACCTGATCCCGACGTACAAGTCCCACCGGGTGGCCGAGCCGGTCCCGCACGGGCTCGCGCCGCAGCTTCCCGTGATCGGCGAACTGCTGCGTGCGATCGGCATCGACATGATCGGGGTGGACGAGCACGAGGCCGAGGACGTAATCGCCACCTGGTGCCGGCTCGCGCCGGGCACGATCGAGATCGCCAGCGGCGACCGGGACCTGTTCGCGCTCGTGGAGCAGTCGCGGGTCTCGGTCCTGTATCCGGAGAAGTCGGGCCTCGCGGTGATCGACGAGCACGAGGTGACCCGCCGCTACGACATTCCCGGCCGCCGCTACATGGACTTCGCGATCCTCCGCGGCGATCCCTCGGATGGGCTTCCCGGGCTGAAGGGGGTCGGCGCGGTCACCGCGGCCGGGATGATCCGCCGGCACGGGGACATCGCCGGCGTGTTGCGCGAACGCGAGCTTCGCGACGCCGACCGCGAGTACCTCGAGAACGCGATCCGGGTGGTGCCGCCGGTCGACGACCTGCCGATCGAGCTTCCGCCAGGCCGGCGCGACGCCTACCCGGCGGACGAAGCGGCGATGCGCTCGCTCGCCGAGCGGTACGGCGTGACCGACGCGTGCGCGCGGCTCGTCGACGCGGCTCGCCGTCTCGCCGGCGCGGAGTGACCGGATCAGAACGCGCGGTTGAGCGCCGCCACGATGCTGACGTCGTCGGCCTCGCCGAGATACGCGGCGTGGCTGCACGCGCTGTCGGTCGCCGACTCGACGCTCGCGGGGGTCAGCGCGCCGCTCACGTGGGATCCGTGCTCGGTGACGTAGAGGTGGGCGTACGCCGACTGCTGGGCGCGTGTCGCCGAGCTCCAGGCCGAGCAGGTGGATGAATCGCTGAGCGCTCCCCCTTTCGCGTTCGGGAGCGCCGCCGCTGCCATCACGCCGATCAGAACGATCACGATCGTGAACGCGGCGGCGGAGGCGGCCTTATGCCGAAGGATGATCGCCTTGAGACTCGGCGCCTCCGGGTTCATACCGCTTCAGGATGTCACGGCTAATCGCAGCCCGTGATGCCGCCGTCGAGCGGAATCACGGTGCCGGTCAGGTACGACCCCGCCCGGGACGCGAGGAACAAGGTGATGCCGGCGGCGTCGTCGGGTCGGCCGATTCGTCCGAGGGGGACCATCCCCTCGACCGTCCCGCGCTTCTCGGGTGTGTCGAGAGCGAACGCCATCATCTTGCTCTCGAACGGCCCTGGGGCGATCGCGTTGACCGTGATGTGCTCGCCGGCGAGCCGCTTGGCGAGGTGCCGGGTGAGCATGTGCACGGCCGCCTTGCTGGCGCTGTAGCTGTAGTTCTCGAGGTGGGGGACGCGAAGACCGTCGATCGAGCCGATGTTGATCACCCTCGCCGGGTCATCGGCGCTGGCGGCCGCCCTGAGCGCCGGGAGCAGCCCGGTCGTCAGGTGAAAGACGCCCTCGAGATTGGTGTGGATCACGCGGTCCCAACCGGATGCGGGGAACTCCTCCAGCGGCGCCCCCCACGTCGCGCCCGAGTTGTTCACGAGGACGTTGAGCGCGGACCACTTCGCCTGGACCGCCTCGGCCAGGGCCCGGGCGCCCTCGGGGGTCGACAGGTCGCCCGGGATCGCCTCGCAGTCTCCGTATGCCCGCAACCCGGCCGCTGCCGCCTCGAGGTCGTCGGCCTTGCGCGACGCGATCACCACCCGCGCGCCCGCGCGCACGAGGCCTTGGGCGATCATCAGCCCGACGCCCCGGCCGCCGCCGGTGACGAGCGCGGTCTTGCCCGACACGTCGAACAGCTCGTCGATCGGTCGCACCTGATCTGGCATCGGCCGCATCCTATGCTGGCCGCCCGATCCGGCGGGTCGGGCGGGACTAAAGGACGGGACCGCGGCGGCCGATCATCGGGGTATTCGGGGGAGACGGATTGGTCGTCCCCTCCGCGAATCCGCTGTAGCGCCTTGCGACGACTCAAGCCCCATCAACGCGTAGAAATCCACATCGACAGCGACGACCAGGCCGTCGTCGCGTGCCGCGTCGCCGCCGTTCAGGGAAGCGTCGCGACCCTGACACGCGTCACCGAGCTTCCGGTCGAGGTAACGGAGAGGTTCACGCCGGGAGTGCTCGGCTACCTCCTGTTCGAGCATCACGGCGCGATGACCGCCCTGAAGGGCATCGCCACCGCCAGTCCAACCGAGCACGACGAGCTCGCGTTCGTCGTGATCGACGGCGTCCAGCTACCCGAGCGGCGCGCCGCCGAGCGCGTCGATCTCGGCGCGTTGGCTCGCGTGTGGGCCGTCGGCGCGGGTGACGGCGACGACGGCATCAAGACCGCCGCCGTGAACGTCAGCGCCGGCGGCGTGCTGATCGAACGTCCCGCAGGACTCGGGGACGGCCCGAGCTTCCGGCTCGAGCTCCGCCTCGAGGACGACCCGCAGCCGATCCGCTGCAGGGCGATGATCGTCCGCGAAACGCTGACCCACGTCGCGCTGAAGTTCGGGGACATCGCCGACGCCGACCGCATCCGGCTTGCAGGGCTCATCCGGCGCCGGTCCGTCAGCGTCTAGCCGTTTCTGAGTTTCATCATGTGGTGAGACTGTATTCATCACGTGATGAAATCAAGGCCCGCGCAAGATATCTCGGTCGC
>Ga0335083_10004506_pt1 | contig 17719 bp, 19 predicted proteins | sample Lox_Sample_42_FD_206716 | JGI IMG/M metagenome (GOLD analysis project Ga0335083, IMG submission 206716) | Soil microbial communities from Loxahatchee National Wildlife Refuge, Florida, United States - Lox_Sample_4.2 | ecosystem: Environmental > Terrestrial > Soil > Wetlands | place: USA...
GAAATCCCAGGTAAACGGCCCAACGCGCAAATCACTGGGGGGAACTACGGTTTAGGGCTGCCCCTGTAACCGTCATGCGGCCTGTTCGTACTCGTGGATCAGCCCGCCGGGGACCTTGCGGCGTCGTATCCGCGCCCTCGCCAAGTCGGCGACCGGGGCCGTGGTGCTGTCATCGTGATCCGGGGGCCGCAAGTTCCTGGCCCGGTGCGGACGATGCCGGTTGTAACTGCGCGACGTACGCATCTATGACTGCTCGCAGGTGCCGCGGCCCGGCGATCAGTGGCATAGGCGTTCGCTCTCGGGCTGTGCGGCGGGATCTTCACCGCCTCGATGCCCGCGTCGGCCAGGACCGCATCGAATGCCTCGGTGAACTGCCCGGCCCGGTCCCTGATTAGGAACCGGAACCCGGCCGCCTGCTCCCCCAGGTCCATCAGCAGGTTCCGCGCCTGCTGCACCGTCCACGGCCCGTCCGGGTGGGCAGTGACGCCCAGGACATGAACATGACGGGTGCTGACCTCGAGCACGAACAACATGTACAGGCGGCGCAAGGTCACCGCGCAGTCTACGGTAAAGAAGTCACATGCCAGCATCGTGGCGGCCTGGGTTCGCAGGAACTGCCGCCATGTCGAGCGATCGCGCTGCGGCGCGGCCGGAATCCGTAGCCGCTTCAGGATGCGGCGGATCGTGGAGGTGAGCCGCTGGTGAGCCCCGGCCGAGTTGGTGGCGCTGACCGGCCGTTGGCACGCCCGGCAGGACATCATCCAGTGGCTCGAAGACCTATCAGCGCCGAAAAGTTATGTGAAGCAGAACCCCGGCGTCCCACCCCTTCGAACCGGACTGCGACGGCGGCCCTGCTCAGTTCCACATAATCTCCGGCTTCGCATAACCCGGGTTAGGGGTCTCCACGTAACCGGAGCTGCGCAGGTCAGCGCCCTGCCGCCAGAGTCGGCGCAGCAGGGCCGGATCCCGGCCTGACCAGCGGGTTCCGTAGTGTCTACCACAGATCTACTCCGGTTAAATGGATACCCCGGACCCGGGTTATCCCGCGCCATCTCCAGCACCAGGACACGTACCGCGCGCGCCGTGCGTGGCGGTCCAGGAGCGCGACGCGGGTATGCCCACCGTCGCCGGATCAGGTCGGCGTGCCAGCGCAGGAGGGTTCGCGGGGAAATGACCGGGCGCAGCTGCCGAAGTTGGCCGCGGGGCAGCAGCCGGGCCAGCGCGGTCAGGACCGCCCGGTCAGCCCGGGACAGCCCCGGGTGCCTTGACCTGCCGCTGCAGTACCGAGACCTGATGGCGCAGGATGAGGATCTCGGTGTCCTTGGCCTGGTCGGACCGGGCGAGCACGGCAAGCCAGCCGAACATGCGGAGCACCGCTAAGTAGGCGAATCTTAGTGTCACGAGTACTGAAGTGTCCGGGTGAGAGCTGGTAGCGCAGCCGGACGGCCAACTCGATCTCCCTTGAGAGACCAGGTCAACGGCTATGACAGGATTCTCGGAACCCACAGGCCAACGCGTCACTGGACGAGGAGTTCACCCACAACGGCGAGCTGATGTCGCTGCGGCTGATCTACCTGCACATGGTCGAGGAGTACGCGTGGCATATCGGTCACGCCGGCTTTCTCCGCGAGCAGATCGACGGCGCGACCGGGGGATGACCTCCCGGTTACCAGGCGGCAAAGTTGACGTACTGGCCGGCCGGGACCGCGGGCAGCGGCGTGAACCGGCCCAAGTCGGGGCCGCCGACGTCAAGCCAGCCGAACTGGATGCCCTGGACCAGGGCGTACCGTCCCTGCGACCCCAGCGACAGCACACCGAGGCTGTCCTCCACGGTGACGACGTTGACCTGGTCGTACCGCGCCGTCTCGGTGCGGAGCAGCCGAACCAGCCTGCCGGTGCTGGCCTGAATCTCGGCGAACTGCACGACGACGGTGTGGGTACTGGCCCGCGGAGTCAGATCATGCCAGGTGACCACGATGACATCGCGCCCGTCCGGCGTGATCTGCGCGCTTACGAGGGAACCGGCGGCGACCACGCCGCGCGGGACGATCAGCGTCCCCGCCAGCAGGTTGTCGCCTGGCGCGTTGATATCGAGCAGTCGGATTCCCCGCGGCGCGGCCATGAGGCCCGACTGGGTGGAGCGCAGCCAGGTAAACGCGATTAGCCGGCTGCCGTCAGCCCAGGAGGGCGGCCCGGGAATATACACGCTGTGGGCCGGCGCGGTCCAGGTCCGGGTAGCCCCGGTGGCCAGGTCGAGGACCTGAATGGCGCCCACGGCGTCCGCCGTGGAGTCGCGCATCAGCGAGACCGCGAGCAGCTTGCCGTCGGGAGACAGCGCGATGCCCTCCGTGGTCTCGTTGCGCATCGGAGCGGGTGCCAGTTCGGTCAGGTGGCCGGGCTTTCCGGCAGCGGAGATAGCGAACCGGAACAGGCGGAGGTCCAAGCCGGTTTTGGTTGGTTCCTGGCCTCCTTGGACTCCGATGATGAAGCTGCGGTCATCGGCGGCGGCGGTGACGAAGGTACCGCCAGAGTCGGACCACTCCACCGGGAGGGCCGACGGCACCGGGACGGTACCGGTGACCTGCCCGCTGGCAGACGCGCGGACCACCGCCTGTATCCCGCGGCCGCCGGGGCCGGAGCTGGTCGTGACGTAGAAGCGCGGCAGGCCGGCCGGGGCTGATCCGGAGACGGCGGGCTTGTGGGCGGCGGGCTTGTGGGCCCCGGTCAGGCCCGCCACAAGCACGCCCGCTGTGATGACGGCGATCACCGCGGCCGCGGCCGCGAACGGGAGCAGGCGCGGACGCCAACTGGGCCGTCGGGTAGGGACCTGGAGCGGCCTGAGCAGTTCGGGCTGGACCTTCTGGGCCTCGTTCTGCAGCTCCTCGCGGAGCAGGTTCTCGAGGTCAGGCATGCCTCACGCCTCCTTCGAGGAACGGGACGGGAGGATCCGGGCCAGCGCATCGAGGCCGCGGGAGGCGGTCGAGCGGACGGCGCCTTCGCTGATGTGCAGCGTGGCCGCTGCGTCGGCCACGCTCATGTCCACGTAGTAGCGCAGGGCGAGTACCTCGCGCTGCCTGGCGGGCAGCCTGCGGAACGCCTCGATGAGCTCGCTGCGCTGCTCGAAACCGACGGCGTCGTCGGCGTCCTGATGACTGGACGCGGAGATCCGGGCCGCGTGCCTGCGGGCGACTGACCGCTTGCGCAGCACGGACCGGCTGCCGTTCAGCACGGCGGACCGCGCGTAGTCCAAAGCACTCGATTGCTTGCGCAGGGTCCGCCACCGCCGGTGAAGCTGCTCGAAGGCGTCCTGCACCACGTCTTCGGCGGTGGCCAGATCACCCACGATCAGCGCGGCCAGCCGGACCAGTTCCAGGTGGTGCGCCCGGAACAACTCGGTCACGTACTCAGCAGGGTTGACCGTCATCTGGGCCGCCGGGTCATCGCCGGGCCGCTCAGGCCAGGGCCCCGGGCTGCGGATGACATCCGACGGATCGGCTTCCATATCTGGGAGACGTTCAGATCCCGCCTCACGCTGCGATGCTAGGTCACGAATCGGTAACAGACGGCAACGGCACCGTGGGTCGATGATCGCAGGCGGGCCGGTGCAGGCAGCGCGGGGACGTAGCGGACCGCCGCCTGCGTGGCCTCGAGGGCGTGGGCGATCCAGCCGGCCGTGCGGGCGACCGCGAATACCGCCTCCCCGGCCCCGGGAACCATGCCCCGCCACCCGGGCCAGGGTCGCGACGGCGAAGTCGATGTTCGGCTCGGGCAGCGACTTTCGCCTGACTTCGGCGAGCACGGCCTCGGCGACCGCGAGTTGCCCGGACTTCGGCGCGGCGCGGCGGACCAGGCCGAGCCCTGGGGGCAGAGCGCGCTGTCGACGGCGGCGGCCTGCCTGAAGGGGTTCTACGTCTTCCAGGGATCGCAGGGCGCTGGCCGGGAGGTGGCCGGGGCGTTCAAGGCGGCCCGGCTGCCGTCGCGGGCGAGGTCTGCGCCGCCAAGCGGTTCGCCACGCCCGATGAGGTCGGCGACGTCGCGGCTTTGCTTCTGGGCAGGCAGGCCGGCTACATCACCGGAGCCGATCTCACTCCAGCTCAAGAGGCTGGCGGCAGTCGCTGTCAGCGGCCTCCCGGATCTGTCAGCGATATGTGCGTGACATCTCAGCGTCCGGCCGGAAGCTCTGTCGTAGCCAGAAACGCCTGGCACAGAACAGGGGAGCAGGGGCCATTTCCATGACCTACGCCATCGAGGCCGAAGGCCTCGTCAAGCATTTCGGTGAGACGAAGGCCCTGCAAGGGATCGACCTCGCTGCCCGGGAGGGCACCGTCCATGCGGTGCTGGGACCCAACGGCGCCGGCAAGACCACCGCCGTCCGCATCCTCGCCACCTTGATCCGCGCCGACAGCGGGTCGGCCCGCGTCGGCGGGTACGACACCGTCCGTGACGCACAGAAGGTGCGCCAGATCATCGGCCTCACCGGTCAGTACGCCTCGGTCGACGAGGACCTGACCGGGACGGAGAACCTCGTCCTGATCGGCCGGCTGCTCGAGCTGACCGGGCGCGCCGCCAAGGCGCGCGCCGCCGAGCTGCTCGGCTGGTTCGACCTGGCCGACGCGGCCAACCGGCCGGCCAAGACCTATTCCGGCGGCATGCGCCGACGGCTGGACCTGGCCGCGAGCCTGGTCGGCCGGCCGAGCGTGATCTTCCTGGACGAGCCGACGACCGGCCTGGACCCGGCCAAGCGCGAGGACATGTGGGGCGTCGTGCGCCAGCTCGTCGGCGACGGCTCGACCGTGCTGCTCACCACGCAGTATCTGGAGGAGGCCGACGCCCTGGCCGACGAGGTCACGGTCATCGACCGCGGCCGGGTCATCGCGCACGACACGCCGCTGGGACTCAAGCGGGTCATCGGCGGCCAGACGCTCGCGGTCCAGCCCTCCGATCCGGCCCGGATCGGGGACGTCAGGGACATCCTCGCGACGGTCGGGACCAAGGCCCCCGAGTCGCCGCGCGAGGGCGTGCTCACGGTCCCGGTCATGGACGACGCCGCGATGACCGAGGTCGTCTCCAGGCTCGGCGCCGCGGGCATCGCGGTCACCGAGCTCTCCCTCCACCTGCCCAGCCTCGACGAGGTGTTCTTCACCCTCATCGGCCGGACCGCGGTCGCCGGCGAGAAGGTCGCAGCATGAGCGCCATGCAGACGCCCGCGCTCTCGAGCCCGCTCGCGGACGCGGCCCCGCCCGGCCGCGCCAAGCGCTACGCGCTGGCCCGCCACAGCATCACACTCGCCAGGCGGAGCCTGATCAAGACGTGGAGAACACCGGAGGCGCTGATCGACGTCACACTCCAGCCGATCATCTTCCTCGTGCTGTTCACCTACATCTTCGGCGGTGCGATCGCAGGTACCGGACAACAGCATGCGTACCTCGAGTACCTGCTGCCCGGCGTCCTGGCCCAGACCATCGCGATGGGCGCCACCGCGATCGGCATCAACCTCAACACCGACATCTCCAAGGGCGTCTTCGACCGTTTCCGGAGCCTGCCGATCCCGAGGTCCGCACCCTTGATCGGCGCCGTCGCGGCCGATGTCGCCCGCTACGCCATCGTCGCCTGCGTGACCCTGGGCGCGGGCCTGGTCATGGGGTTCCGCATCCACACCAACCCTCTCGCCGCGCTCGCCGGCTGCCTGCTCGCCGTCGCCTTCGCGCTGTGCCTGAGCTGGCTCTCGGTCTTCATCGGGATGGTCGTCCGGACGCCCGGCGCGGTGCAGGGCCTGATGTTCTTGATCGTCCTGCCGCTGGCCTTCGCCAGCACCACGTTCGTCCGGGCCTCCACGCTGCCCGGCTGGATGCAGGGGTTCGTCAAGGTCAACCCGATCACGCAGCTCGCCAGCGCGGTGCGGGGGCTGTTCACCGGCGGGCCGGTCGCCGACCATCTGCTGTGGACGTTCGTGTGGATGGCCGGGCTGGTAGCGGTGTTCATGCCGCTGGCGATGCGGGCCTACCGGCGCAAGGCCTGAACTCCGAAGGAGCTCAGGCGCTGTGAGCGGCCGAGGAGGGCTCGAGGATCCGCGCGAGGAGTGCCAGGCACTCCTCGCGCGCAATAGCGCGTCCGGCCGCGTAGGCGTCGTCGAACACCGCGTCGCCCAGCACAGCCCGCAGTCGTTCGTCGAGCCGTCGCCGGTCCTGGTCGCCCAGATCCTCCGCGCCCCGCAGTCCCTCCGCGATGCCGAGGACCTGGGCGGCCCGGTGCGCGTCGCCGCGGTCGGCGACGTAGCAGCCCACCGCGATGGCGAGCCGCGAGAGCACCGGCATGTCGATGGCGATCTGATCGAGCTGGAAGGCGTCGAGCAGGCGCTCGCGGGCTGCTTCGAGGTCGCCGGCGGCCAGGTGCAGGTGCGCCGCGCAGACGTCCCGGCTCGCGAGGACCTGCGGCGGACCGGGCCAGGGCACGTTCTTGGCGGTGTCCGGCGCGAGCAGGTACGCCCAGGCGCCTTCGATGTCACCGGTGCTCCTGGCCAGCTCCGCAAGGCTGTACAGGGACTTGAGAACAGTGCTGCCTGACCCGGTGCGGCGCCCGCTCTCCAGGATCTCCTCCAGCAGCGCGCGGGCCTGCTGCGCGTCGCCCAGCCGGGCCATCAGCGCGGCGCGGAACATCTGTGTCTCGGCGGCGTCGTCGGCGGCGTTGATCTCCTGCAGCAGGGACAGCGCCTCGTCGTGCAGCCGGAGCCCGGCCGCGGCGTCGCCATCGCCGAGCGCGACTGAGGCCAGGCCGTTGAGCGCGGCCGCCAGGCCCCAGCGCTCGCCGAGCGCCTGGAACCGCGCGCGCGCCTCGGCGAGATCGGCCCGCTGGGTGACGAGGTCGCCGTCGTTCTCCGCCGCCATGCCGCGCAACAGGTGCAGGATCGCGACCGCCCACGGGTCCGCGCCTGCCGCGACGCGCCGCATGGTGGCGTCCACCTCGGCCAGGTCGTTCTCCATCAGCGGCACGAGCAGCTGGGCCATGATGATCAGCGGATGCGAGCGGCCGGCCGCTGGTCCGGCCAGCGCCGCGTCCAGCTCGTCGCGGATCTCTGACATATCAGTCCACTGTTGGCGATAGAGGATGGACGCGACGGCGTAGTAGACCCGGCAGACGGCATAGGCCTCCGGCGGTGATTGGCCCTGCACGGCGATAACTGTGCCGAGCCAGTCCATACCCTCGGCGTTCTGGCCGCCCAGGACCCAGTACGAGGTGAGTGCGGCGGCGATCCGCACGGCGGTGTCCGCGTCTCCGTCGTCGACGGCGAACCGCAGGGCGGCCAGGATGTTGTCCCGCTCCGCGCCGAGCCGGTCCAGCCAGACGAGCTGCTCGCGCCGGCGCAGATGCGGCTCGGCCGCCTCGGTGAGGTCGCGGAAATAGCGTGCGTGGGCCCTGCGGACCTCGGCCGCTGCCCCCGCCTCGGCGAGCCGCTCGACACCGTACTCGCGGATCGTCTCCAGCATTCGGTAGCGCGGTTCGCCGTCGGATCCGGCGCCCGCCGGCTGGAGCAGCGACTTGTCCACGAGGGCTGAGAGCAGGTCGTAGATCTCGTCCAAGGACACGGCCCGGCCGGGTGCCCCGGTGCGAGCAGATGCCGCGGGGTGGACGGATGCCGCGGAGTCCGCGCGGATGCCGCCGGGGAAGACCGACAGCCGCTCGGCGAGCTCGCGTTCCGCGTCGTCGAGCAGCTCCCAGCTCCAGGTGACCACCGCTCGCAGCGTCTGGTGCCGGGGCATGGCCGTGCGGCTGCCGCCGGTCAGCAGCCGGAACCGGTCGTCGAGGCGGGCCGCGACGATGTGCACCGGCAGGGTCCGCAGCCGTGCCGCGGCCAGCTCGATGGCCAGCGGGAGCCCGTCGAGCCTGCGGCAGATCTGGACCACGGCGGCGACGTTCGCCTCGGCCAGGGCGAAGTCCGGACGGACGGCCGCCGCGCGGTCGGCAAACAGCCGGATCGCCGGGAACGCCAGGGCCTCTGCCACCGGGCAGCCGTCCTGCGGCTGGCCGAGCGGCGGCACCGGGCAGACGTTCTCGCCGAGGATGCCCAGCGGCTCCCGGCTGGTGGCGATCATCCGCAGGCCCGGGCAGCGGCCGAGCAAGTACTCCGCGATACCAGCGGCGGCGTCGAGCAGGTGCTCGCAATTGTCGAGGATGACCACGAGGCTCTTGCCGACCAGGATGTCGGTCAGGCGGGTAAGTGCGTCGCGGGCCGGCGACGCCTGCTGCTCACGGCTGAGCACCCGGGTCTCGCGCGGCCGCAGGGCGGTCAGCACGGTCTGGGCGACCTCGGCCGGATCGGTGACCGGGGCCAGTTCCACCAGCCAGGCCCCGTCGGAGGCGAGGTGCGCCTCTGGGCCCCGCTCCAGCATCCGGGCGGCCGCCTCGCTCGCCAGGCGGGTCTTGCCCACGCCACCGGGACCGACCAGCGTCACCAGGCGCGAGGCGTCAAGCAGCTTCCCGATCCGGGTCACCTCCTCCGCCCGCCCGACGAAGCTGGTCAGGCTGCCTCGCAGGTTGCCGTGCCGGGCCGGGGGCCCGGCCCGGGTCCCCGTACCGGAAGTGGACGCGGGCGCGGGCGTGAGTGCGGGATCGTTGCGCAGCACGGCCAGATGGACGTCGGCCAGCGCCTTGGACGGGTCGATGCCCAGCTGGTCGGCCAGGGCGCCGCGGACCCGATCGTAGGCGGCCAGCGCGTCGGCCTGGCGTCCGGCCGCATAGAGGGCCTTGACCAGCAGCGCCGCGATGTCCTCGCGCAACGGGTGTTCGATCGCCAGGGCCTCGAGCTCGGGCACGGCCTCGCCGTGGCGGCCGAGGCGCAGGTCGGCGTCGATGCGGTCGCGGACGGCCGCCAGGCGCAGGTCGTCGAGGCGGGCGGCGGCGGAGGCCGCGTAGGGGGAGTCGGCGACGTCGGCCAGGGCCGGGCCGCGCCAGAGCGAGAGCGCGTCCCGGAGGGCGCGGCGCGCGGCGTCGACGTCGCCGGACCTCAGCGCGCCGCGCCCCTCGCGGGCCAGGGCCTCGAACAGGTAGGCGTCGACGGCCGATGCCGGAACGGCCAGCGAGTACCCGCCGGGCGCCGCCATGACCAGGTCCGGGTTGCCCAACGCCCGGCGCAGCCGGGACACGAGTGACTGGAGGGCGTTCGCCGCGCCGTCCGGCGGCTCCTCGTTCCACAGCGCGTCGACCAGCGACCCGACGCTCACACTGCGTCCGGCGTCTAGCGCCAGCCGGATCAGCAGCGCGCGCAGCCGGGCACCGCCGACCGGCACGACTCCGCCGTCGCCGTCGCGGACCTCCAGCGCACCGAGGACCGAGACTTTCAGCTGCACGGATCGAGTATCGCCTATGTCCAGGGCGGGAGGGCGGCCGGATGACGCCGTCCTCCCGTTCGCGGGCGTAGTTCCTCCGCAAACTCCTGCTCGGCCATTGAAGCAGAGCCGCGCGGCGCCGGGCCGGGTTCCGGCCAGACCAGTGGGTGCTGGTTCAAGGGGCCTCATCCGCGCTCGGCTCGCTGACCGCCAGCCTGGCCCGGCACCTGGGCGGGCACGTGATCGCGGCGTCCCGCAGCGCCGCCAAGAGGCAGCGGCTGGAGGGGCTGCACCCCGACGCCGTCCTGGACCCGGCCGAGCCCGGGTTCGTCCAGGAGATACGCGCTCTCACCGGCGGCCGGGGAGCCGACATCGTCGTCGACAACCTCGGCGAGCCCGGTATCTGGGCGGCCTCGCTGGCCGCGCTGGCGCCGGGCGGCGCGCTGGTCAGCTCCGGCGCGTTCCTCGGCCGCGACGTAACGGTGGACCTGCCGCGGCTGTACCTGCGCGGGCAGCGCATCATCGGCGTCCGCACTGGCAACGCCACCAGCGCCCGCGCGGTGTGGGCCGAGGCCGACCGCGGCTTCCGGCCCATGGTGGACGCCACGTTCGCACTCGCGGACGCCGCCCGGGCGCACCGCTATCTCCAAGACGAGCAGAACGTCGGCCGGGTCGCGCTGCTCGTGGCACGCCAGGACCCGGCCAGGAGGAACGGAGCATACGCGTCAACGGACTGCTGAACTGCGGCCTGCAGATCCCGTCGCTGGAGGCCGGGATGAGGTTCTACTCCGACTTCGGCCTGGACGTCGCCGAGCGGGCGACGCCCTGGTCGTCCGGTACGGCGGCCGGGACCAGGACCAGGTCGTGCTGACCGAGGGGCCGGCCAAGAGGCTGCATCACGTGGCGTTCGCCGTCGACCCGGACTCGCTGCCCGGATGGCAGCGGCACCTGGAACGACTCGGCGTCGCGATCATCGACCCGCCGCCGGGGGCCGGGCCTGGCGGGCTGTGATTCCGCGACGAGGAAGGCAACCCGGTCCAGCTCCGCGACACCGATCCCGCCCCGTGGCGGGCGTTCGGCCCGGAGGCCTTCAACTTCGGCGACGCGATCACCAGGACCGACGTGGCCCGGTGGCGGCTGGCGGGCGAGCCGCCGCGACCCCGCCGCCTGGGCCACATGCTGATCTTCACCGGAGACATCGCCGCAGCCGAGGCGTTTTACACCCGCGTGCTCGGGTTGCGGCTGTCGGACCGCATCCCTGGCAAGGCCACGTTCCGGACCGGCCGCCCGCCTTTCACGCTCACGAAGACATCCGAGGCGGTATGCATGAAGAACGTCGTCAGGGAGCGGCCGACGGCGGCCAGGCGTCCCTCCCGTGGCGGCTATCACAGAGCGTGATTGACCCGGTCCGCCTGGCAGGCGCTGAGTTCGCGCGCCGCCGATTCCGCGCGCTTATTGCGTCGTGCGGGTGGCTGGCTGCGCGCACATCGGCCAATTCTGAGTGCCCCGTCCCTGGCTACACGCCTGTCGCGGCTTCGAGCGCGGCCCGGCACGATTGGCATCACCTGACTGGCTGACGATCACAGGCTTCACCTCGCCCGTCACGCTGACCTGCAGCTTCACCGTTGGTCCTGAGCGGATTAGCGCACTACGATAATCCCGTATCGTAGGTCGTGGAGTTCGCGTCCGAAGCTGATCGCTTTGAACGATCCCGTGAAGAATTGCTGTAGCTGCTCGTGGCCGGTAGTGACTACTGTCGCGACAGACAATCACGTGAGCCCGGCACCAGCAGATGCCGGGCCCACGTCTGGCTGTTATCCCTTGACAGGCGTGGCCTGCCCGTGGCTCAGCGGCGCGGACGCGGGTGGCCTGCCGACCCTTTCGGGCCCTGGGTTACCTCGAACTCCACGTGCTGGTTCTCCTCCAGGCTGCGGAAGCCGTAGCGGTCGATCTCGGAGTAGTGCACGAAGACGTCCGGCCCGTCGGTACGGGAGATGAAGCCGTAGCCCTTCTCCGCGTTGAACCACTTGACGGTTCCCTGTGTCATGTCGCCGGGGTCAGGGCGTCGGCGGGCGTTTCGCGCCGCGCAGGAAATCAGTGGCCAGGCGTCGTGGTGAGAGCGCTTGCTCCCGGTAACCGCTGACGACGCGGAAGAACAGCGGTCCGACCAGCTGGGCAACGGCCTGGTCGACGTCGGTGTGAGCCGGGAGGTCGCCCCGCTGGATGGCCCGTTCGATCACCGGCCGTGCGCTGTCGCCGAGAAGATCGGTGGCGGCCAGCAGGCGGGCGACGGCCGGGTCGTGCTGCGCTTCGCCAAGCAGCGCCCGGTAGGCGGCGCCAGCCGGCGAGACGGTGAGGAACCGGGACACCGCTTCGAGGTAGGCGGTGAGGTCCTCGGGCGTGGTCTCGCGCGGGTCGGGTGCGAGTTCGCTGGCGGCGTCGATGACGCTCGCCTCGAACAGGATCTCGGCCTTGGTGGACCACCACCGGTACACCGTCTGGCGGCCCACGCCCGCGCGCTCGGCGATGCCCTTCATGGTCATGGCGGCGTAGCCGACCTCGACCAGCAGGTCGTCCACCGCGTGGAGGACCGCGATGCGGGCCCGCTCGCTGCGCGGACGGCCCCCGTGCGCGGGCATCGCTGTCATCCGCCCAGTGTATCTGGACATGGTGTCTCGTATCAGCTACAGTTTCGAGGCATGATGTCTCGGAACTATGCGCGGCGCCCGCTCGCCGGCGTGGTGACGGTGCGCACGCTCGGCGAGCTCGGCAGCAGCGCCATGCTGCCGTTCGTCGTGATCTGGGCGCATCGCGACGCGGGGCTCGGCGGGGCTGCCGCGGGCGTGCTGTTCATCGTGCAGGCCGCCGGGGAGTTCGGGGCTGGCCTGGCCGGCGGCGCGCTCGCAGATCGTTTCGGGCACCGGCGGCTGCTGCTGATCTCGGCCGCGGGCATGGCGCTGGGCTACGGACTGCTCGCCATCGCGACGGCGCCGGCCGCGGCGATCGCGCTGTTCCTGCTCGCCGGGGCCTTCGAATCCGCGTTCCACCCCACGATCGGCGCGCTGGTCGGCGACATCTCCGGCGAGGAGCAACTAGTCCATGCATTCGGTGTCGTCCGGGTCGGGGCGAACGCCGGCCGCATCGCCGGTCCGCTCATCGGCGCGGCCGCCGCCCTGGTGGCCCTGCCACTGGTGTTCGCCGCGGCCGGCGGCCTGCTCGCCTGCGCGCTGCTGGCAGCCGTTGCGCTCATCCCCCGCGATGTGCCCAGCCAGCCCGACGAGGGCGAGCCGGAGATCCCGCCCGGCACCCTCCGCGCGCTGGCCAACGACCGGCGCCTGGCTGTCCTGGTCCTGGCCGGCGGCCTGCTCAGCATCACCTTCGCCTGGTGGGAAGCCGACGGGCTCGTGCTGCTACGCCAGCAGCACCCGCTCAGCACCACGGCCTACGCGGTCCTGTTCACGATCGCGGCGGCCGCCATCGTCGCCTTCCAGATCCCGGTCACCCGCCGTACCGCCCGCATACCAGCGGGGCTGGCCATGCTGACCGGGGCCGTGCTGCAAGGCGCCGGCCTGGCCGCCCTGGTATTCGCCCGCTACGGCTACCCGGTTCTCGTCATCGCGGTGCTCCTCATGGCCGCCGGCGAAATGATCTACGCACCTACGGTCTCGGCCTTCGCCACCACCCGCGCAGGCCGCCGCCGCCGCGCCTCCTACCAGGCCGCCCTGTCGATCACCGAAGACATCGGCACCGCCATCGGACCCATCAGCGGCCTCGCCCTCGCCGCCGCCACCAGTGCGGCTACTGTCTGGGCCACCGGCGCCATCCTGTCCGCCCTCGCCGGAACCGGAACCGGCCTCGCCGCCGCGCCGGGCCCGCCGGAACATCCGGGGCCGCCTGGGCGGGCGCCGTCCTAGCCGGGCACACAGCTCGCCGGCAAACGGCCCGCCGGGTTGCCGGGGACAGGCCTCGCTAGTCTTCGCCGCGCTGCCTGCGGGTCAGGCGTCCGGTGGTTCCGGGTTCCCTGGTGGTTCGGGTTCCTGCGGTCGGGGGGTCTGGGTGATTCCGCTGATCAGCACGCGGAAGCCCCAGCTGAGCCGGTCCGGCCCCGCTCCGGACAGGAGTTCCGCTCCGAGGGCCGCGATGTGGGGGAACGTGTCGGCCGGCGCTTCGCGCAGCGCCGCCGCGAGCATGTCCTGCTCGTCGTCGGCGTCGGCCGCCCGGTGGCGGGTGCCCTGCTCGGCCGCGGTCGAGGTGGCGAAGTGCAGCAGGATGTCCACGGCCCAGGCGGCCCGGGACGGGGGCACCCGGCCGGCGGCCAGCAGCGCCAGGATCGCCTCGGCCAGGCTCAGGTAGGCTGGCCCGGATGGCCTGGTCACCAGGACCGACTGTGCCAGGCCGGGCTGCCTGAACAGGATGATGGTGTAGGACGTCAGGATCTCGATGAGCCGGTCGCGCCAGTCGCCGGCCGCCGTAACGGGGCTGAGGTCGACCTGGCCGAGCAGCTGCTCCAGCATGGCCGCATGCAGCTCGGCGGTGTTGCGCACGTATACGTACAGCGATGCCGCGCCAGTGTCCAGCTCCTGGGCCAGCCGCCGCATGGTGACCTTGTCCAGTCCCTCGGCCTGCATCACCGCGACCGCGGCGGCCACGATGCCCTCGCGGGTCAGCGCGGGCTTGGCGGGCCGCTCGCGGCGGCTGACGATGGGACGGGCCTTCGATACCATGATCACACCCTAACGAACATGTTCGTCGAAGCAAGTTCCTGACGAACGGGCTGGGGCCTGCGGCTCAGGCTCCTGCCGGGTCACGGGCACAGGCGCGCTCGACGGCCCGCCGGGTCTCCTCGGCGATCAGGTCGGCGTTGATGGCCGCGGCGGCCGCCAGGCCCTGGGCGCCGGCGGTGATGACCTGGGCCTGGATGTCGGTGACGTTGCCGGCGACCCATACGCCGGGGATCGCTGTCTGGCCGTTCGGGTCGGACTCGATGAGCTCCCCCACCGCCGTACCGAGCGGATGCGGGACGGGACGGAGCCCGAGGCTGCTCAGTACGTGCGAGCGCGCCACCATCCTGGGTGCCACCACCATCACCGTGCGGGCGATGAACCGGCCGTCGTGCAGGCGCACGCCGGCCAGCCTTCCGCTGGCGGTCTCCAGGCGTTCCACCAGGCCGGTGACGATGCGGATGCCCCGGGCGGTCAGCTGCTCGGTCTCTTCCGGGGTGGGCGGAGGGGCGGTGTGGACGAAGAGCAACAGATCGCTGGTCCACTGCCGGAACAGGAGCGCCTGGTGTACGGCCGTGGGCCCGCTGCCCAGGACACCGGTCGCCCGATCGGCGATTTTCCCAGCCGTGGCAGTACGGGCAGTGCACAACGTGGCTGCCCCACAGCTCGCGCACGCCCGGCACGCCGGGCAGCTCGTCGGCCAGGCCGGTCGATACCAGCAGTCGCCGGGCGCGGACCACCTCTGCGCTGGCCGTGGTGACCTCGAAGCCGTCGCCCCGGCGCCGCGCAGTTGTCGCCTCGCTACCGATGATCAGGCAGCCGTAGCCCTCGGCTTCGCGCCGGCCGGCCGCCAGCAGCTCGGCGGGTGGCATGTCGTCGCGCGTCAGGTAGTTGTGCACGCCACGGGCGGGGGCGTTGCGGGGAGAGCCGTCGTCCAGCACGATCACCGCCCGCCGTGCCCGCCCCAGGGCAACCGCGGCGCTCAACCCGGCCGCCCCGCCGCCGATGATCGCGATATCGAATTGTCCTGCCGTACGTTTCGGCGTCATCTCGACCTCCACGTAATCATCTGGCGGGTGTCAGGGTCTGGCCGGTGCCGGTGAGCCGGGACGAGGCGTCCCATAGCCGCCGGGCGAGCTGCTCGTCGCTGGCGTCCTCGCTGGCCTGGACGAGCGTGGGGTAGCCGCGGCGTTCGCCTGGCCCGTTCGGTCCGGCGTAGCTGCCACCGGGGAGTTCGGCGGTGGCGGCGTAGAGCGTGGGCAGTGCGCAGTGCTCGGCGTCCTGGGCGAATAGGGCAACGAGGATCTTCTGGCCGAGGCCGCTGAGGCCCGTGACGTGGCTGGCCAGGCTCGTCTTGCTGAGGCCGGGATGGGCGGCCATGGAACGGACGGTGCTGGCGGCGCGGGTCAGGCGGCGCTGGAGCTCGAAGGCGAACAGCAGGTTGGCTAGCTTGGTGTCGCAGTAGGCCTGGAACGCGTCGTAGGGCCGGTTCTGGCCGTTGAGGTCGTCGGGGTCGATGTGGCCTCGCTTGTGCATCTCGGAGGAGACGGTGACCACGCGGTCGGTAATATGCGGCAGGAGCAGTGCGGTCAGGGTGAACGGCCCGAGGTGGTTGGTGGCGATCTGGAGCTCGAAGCCGTCGCTCGTGCGTGCCTGCGGCACCTGCATGATCCCGGCGTTGTTGATCAGGATGTCCAGGGGGCCGGTCCAGGCCGCCGCGAAGGCTTGCACTGAGGCCTGGCTGCTCAGGTCCAGTTGCCGCACTTCGGTGGTGCCGGGCATCGCCGCGGCGGACTTGTTTCCCTTGGCTTCGTCGCGGACCGCGAGTATCACCCGGGCGCCCGCGGCGGCGAGTTCGCGGGCGGTGACCAGGCCGAGTCCGCTGGAGGCTCCGGTGACGACGACGGTCCGGCCGGTCATGGCCGGCAGGTCCGTGGCGGTCCATTTCTGTTGCGTCATGGCTGGTCCATCCTTTGGGCTCGGTGAGCGGTCGTTGCTGCGTACATGGCGTCGCTGGCCCGTGCGGAGCGGGCCGCCGGCGGAAGTCAGTGGTCCTGGGCGGCGGCGACTCGCGGGAGCAGGCGGTATGCGGCCAGGCACATGATGGTGATGGCGATGACGACGGTCAGGCTCACGGACACGGCGTGGATCTGCCCGGAGTGCAGGGTGGAGAAGTACACGGAGGTGACCGCGGCCGAGCCCACTCCGGCGGCGATCTGCTGAATGGCGCTGAGTGATCCGCTGGCGCCGCCGGCCTCGTCGGGGGAGACGCCGCCCAGCGCGATGTCGAAGATGGTGCCAATGCAGGTGCCCATGCCGGCGCCGATGACCAGGAACGCCCCGGACAGTTCCCACCAGGTGGCCTGGGTGCCGGCGATGGCCACCACCGTGAATAGGAGGCCGGTCCCGGCCAGCGTGATGAGCAGGCCGATCAGGACCAGGACGCGGCCGAGCCTGGCGATCAGGCCCATGCACGCGGCCGCGGCCAGGATCAGGCCGGCGATCATCGGCAGCAGGGCGATAGAGGTGTGCCCGGGGGTGTAGCGCAGGCCGGTCTGCAGAAACAGCGAGATGACGTAGTTCAGGCCGCTGAGGGCGGCGAAGAACGCCAGGCCCGTGACCAGGCCGGAGGTGAAGCCCTTGTTGGCCAGGAGAGCTGGCTTAAGCAGGGGCTGGGCGGCGGTGACCTGGCGTCGGCAGAAACCGGCGAACAGGACCGCGGCGCCGCCGATAAAGGCGATGGGGGCGATGGTCCAGCCGGTGGACGAGCCCTGGATCAGCCCGTAGAGCAGGCTGAACATCGCTCCGCCGAGCAGCAGCGATCCGGTCAGGTCGACGCGGACCGCGGGATCGGCATCGACGCGGGGAAGCAGGTGGATCGCGGCGATCAGCCCCGTGCCGCCCAGGACGATGTTGATCAGGAAGACCGGGCGCCAGCTCAGGCCGCCGATGTTGGCGTCGATGATGAACCCGGCCAGGACAGGGCCGCCAACTGAGCACAGGCCGAGCAGGGGCCCGAAGGCGCTGAAGGCCTTGGCGAGCATGTCCTTGGGGAAGGTCCTGGTCATGATCGCTATGCCCTGCGGGATGAGGAGCGCGCCGAACGCGCCCTGAACGACCCGCGCGACGATGAGCACGGCCGGGCCCGGTGCCAGGCCGCAGACGGCTGAGGCGAGGGTGAAGCCGGTCATCCCGACGAGGAACAGCCTGCGCTGGCCGAACTTGTCGCCCAGGCGCCCGCCAACGACCAGCAGCGTGCCCATGGCCAGCGCGTAGGCGGCGCCGAGCCACTTGACCAGCGCTGGTCCGCCGCCCAGATGCGCAACGATCGTGGGAGCGGCGATGTTGGTGATGGTGGCATCGAGCAGATCCAGCAGGTCTGCGACCAGGACCACGCCGAGGATGGCCCACATCAGCCTGGCTGGGCCGACGGGCGGCGGGGTGGCCTCGGCCGGAGACGGAGCGGCGTCAGGCTGGGCGGTCATCGACATCGCACTGCTCCTTAGCGGGAGACGGGTGAGGAAGCGGGAGGTCGCTTCCTGTGTGAGATTCTGGACCCACCATAACGAACATGTTCGTAACAATCAAGTTCGTGACGAACGTATTCGCTGATTCAGACTTAACGTTGATCAGACGCAACGTTGCGTCTATTTAGCATTCGAGCCATGGCAAACT
>Ga0335083_10004507_pt1 | contig 17718 bp, 19 predicted proteins | sample Lox_Sample_42_FD_206716 | JGI IMG/M metagenome (GOLD analysis project Ga0335083, IMG submission 206716) | Soil microbial communities from Loxahatchee National Wildlife Refuge, Florida, United States - Lox_Sample_4.2 | ecosystem: Environmental > Terrestrial > Soil > Wetlands | place: USA...
GTCGATGGACAGCCCCTCGACGACGGGCGACGTGTCCTCGAACACGGCGAACATCGCGCGGCTCGCCTCGGTGTACGCCGCATGGCGCGGCGGGACGACGATCGCGTCGGGGCAGAGGCGGCGCGCTTGCCGGCCGCCCATCGCCGTCCGGATGCCGTACGCCTTCGCCTCGTAGCTCGCCGCGAGCACCACGCCGCCGCCGACGATGACCGGCCGGCCGCGGAGCCGCGGGTCGTCCCGCTGCTCGACCGACGCGAAGAACGCGTCTGCGTCCGCGTGGAGGACGAACATATGTTCGTATCGTATCTTCGCGCGCATGCGGCGAGAGCCCGTCGGGTCGAGCCGCTCGCGCCGGCGTTCGCCTAGAGCGCGGCCAGGGCCGTGTTGAAGCGGTCGATCTCGTCCGCGGTGTTGTAGTGGATGAGACCGACGCGGATCGCGCTGTCCGCGTATGGGAGCTTCTCCCGCAGCCCGAGCGAGAACCAGTTGTCGTGCGCCCACACGCCGAAGCCCTCGTCGGCGAGCCGCTTCGCGGCGTGCGTGGCGTCGACACCCTCGAGATTGATCAGGAACGTGGCGACCCGCCCTTCCATCGTCTGGACCCCGTACACGGTGGCCCCGTCCGGCAGGCCGTCGAGGAAACGCCGGCCGAGCTCCCGCTCGTACGCGGCGATCGCCTCCATCCCGCCGATCGACTCGAGGTACTCGATCGTCGCCGAGAAGCCGGCGAGCAGCTCGTACGGCGCCGTTCCGACCTCGAAGCGGCGCCCGACCGGCTCCGAGGCGGCCGGACGCGCCTTGTACGGGCGCCAGGACTCGAGCAGGTCGTGTCGGCCGTACGCGAGCCCGACGTGCGGCCCGCAGAACTTGTACGACGACGTGATGAACACGTCGCAGCCCAGCGCCTGCACGTCGACCGGCTCGTGCGCCGCGTACTGCACGGCGTCGACCCAGCACAGCGCGCCGGCCTCGTGCGCGAGCTCCGACACCCGAGCGACGTCGACGATCGTCCCGACCGCATTCGACGACGCGACGCACGCGACGACGCGCACGCGCTCGTCGAGCCGGTTCGCGAGGTCGTCGTAGTCCAGACGCAGCTCCTCCGTCACGTTCACCCACTCGACCTCGAAGCCGCGGTCGGCGGCGAGTTCCACCCACGGCGCGACTCCGCCGTCGTGGTCGAGGCGCGAGACGAGGATCCGGTCGCCCTCGCTCCAGTCCCGCGACGCCGTGCGCGAGAGCGCGAAGTCGAGCCAGGTCATGTTGGTTCCGAAGACGACGTCGTCGGAGGAACAGCCGAGGAAGCGGGCAGCGTCGTCGCGTGCCGTAGCCAGGATCCGCTCCACGCGTTTGCTGGTCTCGTAGTTCGCGCCGATGTTCGCGCTCGCGTCGCGCAGCGCCCGCGCGATCGCGTCGCCGACCTCGTCCGGCACCTGCGAGCCGCCCGGTGCGTCGAGGAAGACGAACCCGCCGTCGCGCAGCGAGGAGAAGCGGGCGCGGACGGCTTCGACGTCCAATAGGGTCGTGGCCATGCAACGAGCCTACCCCCGGCTCATGCTCGGTTGTGGCAACTTCGGCGGCATTGGCTCGGCGCCTGCCTTCTTCGGCCAGGGCGAGAAGCTCGAGCAGGCCGTGGAGCTGATGGACGCGGCCTGGGAGGCCGGGATCACGTGGTTCGACACGGCCGACGCATACGGCGGAGGCCGCAGCGAGACGTACATCGGCAAGTGGATCCGCTCGCGCCGCCCGGACGGCCTCAGCCTCACGACGAAGACGTTCAACCCGATGGGCGAGGGCGAGGATCACGGGCTTGCACCTGCGCGGGTGCGGCGGCAGATCGACACGAGCCTAGAGCGCCTCGGCGTCGAGCGCGTCGACCTCTACCTCGCGCACGCCCCGGATCCGGACGTGCCGCCCGCCGAGCTCGCGGGCGTCTTCGAGGAGCTCGTCGCCGCGGGCAAGGTCGGCGCCTACGGGCTCAGCAACGTCGACGGCGCACAGCTGCGGCAGGCGCTCGTGGCCGGCGACTTCGCGGCCGTGCAGAACTCGTACTCGCTGCTCGACCGCGAATCGGAGGAAGAGGTCCTGCCGCTGTGCGCCGAGCACGGTCTCTGGTTCCAGGTCCACTCTCCGCTCATGGGCGGCTGGCTGACCGGCAAGTACCGCCGCGACACGCCGGCACCGGAGGGCTCGCGGATGACTTTGCGCTCGGGGCCGTACGAGCACCTGCGCACCGATGCCGTCTTCGACGCGCTCGAGGAGCTCGGGCAGCGCGGAGATCCGACAACGCTCGCGCTCGCGTGGCTGCTCGGGCACGAACGCGTCTCGGTCGTCATCGGCCCTCGCCGCCCGGAGCAACTACAGCCCGCGCTCGCTGCTCTCGAGAACCCGCTCGGGGTCGAAGATCGCGATGCGCTCTCCGCTGAGTTTTGGTTCGCCACGCAGTCGTAACGGACACACCAGGAGAGGACACCGAATGGAAGAGATGCTCACTGCGTACGCCGCCGCTGTGCGTGCAAAGGATGTCGACGCGTTCCTCGGCCTGTACGCCGACGACGTCCGCAGCTTCGACCTGTGGCAGGAGTGGACGTACGACGGCAAGGACGCGCTGCGCGGGATGGTGGCGGAGTGGTTCGGCTCTATCGCCGACGATGAGGAGGTCGTGGTCAGGTTCGACGACGTCCGCACGCAGGCCGGCCCTGAGGTGGCCGCTGTCAGCGCGTTCACCACCTTCGCGGCCGTATCTCCCGCCGGAACCGAGCTTCGCTCGATGAACAACCGGCTCACGTGGGTGCTCCGGAAGGACGGTGACGGCTCGTGGAAGATCGCCCACGAGCACACATCGGCCCCGGCAGGCGACGAGGGAAAGGTGCAGCTGCGCCGCTAGCGGTTGGCGAGCGGGACGAACTCGCGCTCGCCGGCGCCGGTGTAGACCTGGCGCGGCCGCGCGATCTTCTGCTCCGGGTCGGAGAGCATCTCCTCCCATTGCGCGAGCCAGCCGGGTAGGCGGCCCAGCGCGAACAAGACCGTGAAGTAGTCGGTCGGATAACCCATCGCCTGATAGATGAGCCCCGAGTAGAAGTCGACGTTCGGATAGAGCTTGCGCGAGACGAAGTAATCGTCTTCGAGTGCGATCCGCTCCAGCTCCAGCGCGATCTCGAGCTTCGGATTGAGGCCGGTCTGCGCAAAGACGTCGTCGGCGACCCGTTTGATCAACTTCGCACGCGGGTCGTAGCTCTTGTAGACGCGGTGACCGAAGCCCATCAGCCGTCCGTGCCCGGCCTTCACGGATTCGATGAACTCGGGCACACGCTCGACGCTCCCGATCTCGTCCAGCATCCGCAGCACGGCCTCGTTCGCCCCGCCGTGCAGCGGCCCGTACAGCGCCGCGATCCCGGCGGAGACCGCGGAGAACGGATCGACCTGCGTCGAGCCGACGCCGCGCACCGCATTCGTCGAGGCGTTCTGCTCGTGGTCGGCGTGGAGGACGAGAAGGATCTCGAGCGCCCGTTGCAAGACCGGATTCGGCTCGTGCCGCCCGCCGATCTCGAACGTCATGTTGACGAAATTGCCGATGTAGTCGAGGTCGTTGCGCGGGAAGACGTAGGGCAGCCCCCGACTGTGGCGAAACACCCAGGCCGCGATGGTGGGGAACTTCGCGATCAGGCGCACCCGTTGGAGCCGGCGGCTCTCGACGTCGCCGATCTCCTTCGCATCGGGGTAGAAGGTCGAGAGCGCGGCGACCGCGCCGAGCAGCATCCCCATGGGGTGCGCGTCGTGGCGGAAGCCGTCGAGGAACTGGGTGACGTTCGTGTGCACGTACGTGTGGTGGCGCACCTCCTCCTCCCACGCCTCGAGCTGCTCGCGCGTGGGCAGCTCTCCCTCGAAGAGGAGCCAGGCCGTCTCGAGGAAGCTCGTGTGCTCGGCGAGCTGTTCGATCGGGTAGCCGCGGTAGCGGAGGATGCCCGCGTCGCCGTCGATGTACGTGATGCCGCTGCGGGTCGAGGCGGTGTTGAGGAAGGCCGGGTCGTACGACATGAGCCCCAGCTGGCGCAGGTCGGTGGCGTGGATCGTGCCGTCGGAGATCGCGATCTCGACCTCGGTTCCGGTGCGGTTGTCCCGGACGGTGAGCGTCTCGTCTGCCACGGCCTGACCTTAGCGACGGCGTGAGTACGATCGACCCGGTATGGAGCCCCCGATCGTCTGGACCCCGAGCCGGGAGCGGGTCGCGTCCGCGACGATCACGCGCTACCGCGAGTGGCTCAACGAGACCCGCGACCTCCGGCTCGAGGACTACGCCGACCTCTGGCAGTGGTCGGTCGACGAGCTCGAGGGATTCTGGGCCTCGATCTGGGAGTACTTCGAGGTCGAGGCAAGTGAGCCGTACGAGCGCGTCCTCACCACCCATGAGATGCCCGGCGCCGCATGGTTCCCCGGCGCGCGGCTCAGCTACGCGGAGCACGCCTTCCGGCGTCGCGCTGACTCCGAGGTCGCGATCCGCCACGCGTCGGAGCTGCGTCCGCTGGGCGAGTGGACATGGGGCGAGCTGCGTGCGCGGGCAGGAGCGATCGCAGGAGCTCTGCGCGAGGCGGGCGTCGTGGAGGGTGACCGTGTCGCCGCGTACCTCCCCAACATCCCCGAGACGGTCGCAGCCTTCCTCGGCTGCGCGAGCATCGGCGCCACGTGGTCGAGCTGCGCGCCGGAATTCGGGATCCGCAGCGTCGTCGATCGCTTCGCTCAGATCGAGCCGAAGGTGCTCCTCGCCGTCGACGGCTACCGCTACGGCGGCAAGGACTTCGACCGGAGCGAGACGATCGCGGCGCTGCAAGCGCAGCTTCCGACGCTGCGGCGGACACTCGTGCTCCCGTACCTCGAAGGCGGCGAGTGGGAGCTCGCGCCGAGCGAGCTCGAGTTCGCGCAACTCCCCTTCGACCATCCGCTCTGGGTGCTCTACAGCTCGGGCACGACCGGCCTGCCCAAGGCGATCGTCCACGGGCAGGGCGGCATCCTCCTCGAGCACCTGAAGAAGCTCCGGCTCCACCTCGACGCACGCGCCGGCGATCGCCTCTTCTGGTTCACGACGACGGGATGGATGATGTGGAACTTCCTCGTCGGCGGGCTCCTCTCGGAGGCGTCGATCGTCCTCTTCGACGGGAATCCCGCGTACCCGGATCTCGGGACGTTGTGGGATCTCGCCGACGCGGCGGGCATCACGAGCTTCGGCACGAGCGCGGGCTACCTGGCCGCGTGCGAGAAGGACGGGTTGGAGCCGCGGGAGGGTCGCGACCTGTCGCCGCTCGACAGCGTCGGGTCGACCGGCTCGCCGCTCGCGCCCGAAGGCTTCGACTGGGTACGCGAGAAGCTCGGTGAGGACATCTGGCTCTTCTCCACATCGGGCGGCACGGACGTCTGCACCGCGTTCGTCGGGGGTGTTCCGACGCTGCCCGTGTACCGGGGAGAGCTGCAGGCCCGGGCGCTCGGAGCGAAGGTCGAGGCCTGGAGCGAGGACGGACGACCGCTCGTCGAGGAGGTAGGCGAGCTGGTCATCACCGAGCCGATGCCGTCGATGCCTCTCTATCTCTGGGGGGACGAGGACGGGGTGCGCTACCGCGAGAGCTACTTCTCCGCGTTCCCCGGCGTCTGGCGGCACGGGGACTGGATCGAGATCACCGACCGCGGCACCGCGATCATCACGGGCCGCTCAGACGCAACGATCAACCGCGGCGGCGTACGGATGGGTACGAGCGAGCTGTATCGCAGCGTCCTCGCCCTCGACGACGTCCTCGACGCGCTCGTCGTGGACGTCCCGAACGGCGAAGGCAGCCGGATGACGCTCTTCGTCGTCTTGCGCGACGGCGCGGTGCTCGGCGACGGGCTCGAGTCGGAGATCCGCCGCCGGATCCGCGAGGACTGCTCACCGCGCCACGTCCCCGACGAGGTGCTCGCCGCTCCCGAGATTCCCCGCACGCTCTCGGGCAAGATCCTCGAGGTTCCGGTGAAGCGCATCCTGACTGGAACGCCCGCCGGCGAGGTGGCGAGCCGCGACTCCCTCGCGAACCCCGAGGCGCTCGACTGGTTCGCACGGCTCGCGGCCAAAGGCCACGCCTCCTAACTTTCCCCGAACCAGTCCGTCAGACAATGTGAGGAGCACGTTGTCGTTTTCGTCTACAGATTGCTCTCGCGCACGCGAGTCCGTCTCGGTTCAGCTCGACGGGGAGCTGCCGGAGCTGGAGCTGGACCGCCTGGAGACCCACCTCCTGGTCTGTCCGGAATGCTCGGCGTGGGCGGAACAAGTACGGGACCTGACGCAGCGACTGCGGCAGGCTAGGCTCGAAGAGCCGCTGGAACGCTTCGTGCTGCCGCGGCGCTCTCGCAAGTGGACGGTGAGCTCGGCGGTCGCGCTCGTCGCGGCGGCGGCCGTCGTTGCGACGATGTTCGTCGCGCCCGGGCGACAGAACGCATCTCTGGGCTCGCTGCACCGCGTGGTGCTGCGGGCTCCCAGCGGCCAACGGGCTGCGGTTCCGCGTCTGCTCATGCTCGACGACGGTCTGCCGATGTATGCGTTGTCCGCTCCGCGGCCCGCCACCACCATCCGCCCAGACGGCATCGCTGCCTGAGCGTCTAGCACCTTCTAACTTAAGCTCCCCCGCGGTCGTCTAAGCACGTGACGGACGCTCCTTCGGGAGCGTTGGAGCGAGTTGGCGCTGCCGTCCGAGCTCCCGGCGCGCACCGAACGGAGGGTACATCCAATGCATAGACGGGTCTGGTTCCTCGCGGCAGCGATTGCGGCCGTGCTCGGGCTGGCCGGCTCGGCTGCCGCGATGACGGCAGGCGCGAGCTCGAGCTCGAGTGCTCGCATGAGCTCGTTCGCCAAGGCGATGGCGAGCGTCCCTCGCACGCCTGCCGCGCGCGAGGCCAAGAAGACAATGGTCTTCGGCCTCGAGCAGACTGTCACCGGCTTCAACCTCGGCGAGGCGGACGAGAACGCCTACTACGCCGCCATCGTCGCCGGGACGCCGATCATCCGCGGCAACTACCTGATCGACCAGAACGGCAAGTACCACCTCGACATGGCGTCGAAGGTGGTCGCGAACAAGAAGTACCTCAAGATCTGGATCAAGAAGAACGCGAACTGGAACTGGCTCGGCCACAAGCCGATCCCGGTTACCGCTTCGGACTACATCTACACCTGGCAGATCATCACGAATCCGACCAGCAACGTGGCGTCCGCAGTGGGTTATTCCAATATCGCGCGGGCGAAGGCCAGTGGCAAGAAGGTCGTGACCTTCTACTGGAAGAAGGGCGAGCCGTTCGCGGACTACCGCGACCTGTTCGGCTACGTCTACCCAGGCTTCGCGCTCAAGGGTCAGCAGTTCAACGACTACTGGCACAACTGCGTGTGCGGTAACGACGGCCACCCGATCTCGGACGGCCCGTTCTACATGAGCAGCTACCAGGCTGGCCAGGGCATGACACTGAAGTCGAATCCGAAGTGGTACGGCGCGAAGGCGAAGCTCAACTCGGTCGTCTTCAAGATGATCACCGACACCAACTCGGAGATTCAGGCCATGCGGGGCGGCGAGGTCGACGCGATCTCCCCGTCTCCTGAGAGCGGACTGTCGGTGCTCGTGCATCAGAAGAACCTCGTGTACAGCACCGTCCCCAGCTTCACCCAGGAGCACTGGGACCTCGAGACCGGTACGCCGGACAACCCGCTGATGAAGAAGCTGTTCATCCGGGCGGCAATCTCGGAGGGCATGAATCGCCAGTCTCTCATCGGCGCTCTGTACGCCGGGATCGCACCGGGGCTCAAGCCGCTGGACAACCCGATCTACATGTTCGGATCGCCGGCCAAGGGCAAGTTCGCGTACTTCCACCAGTACAACTACAACCCGAAGAACGCGATCAAGCTCCTGAAGAAGAACGGCTGCACGGGCGGACCTTCGTCACCGAGCAAGAGCAACAACAAGGTGTGGACTTGCGGCGGTCAGAAGACCGAGTTCAAGTTCGACACCACGACGAGAGCGTCTCGTGAGCAGAGTGGCGCCATCTTCCAGCAGCAGCTGATGGCGATCGGGATCAAGATCGACCCGACCTACCACGACTCGGCGACGTTCTTCGGCAACTTCCTGCCGGCCGCCAAGTTCGACATCGGCGAGTACGCCTGGATCGGTGGCCCGGATCCGTCCGGATTCGACTCCATCTACCAGTGCTACAACGCCGCGAAGAACCTCGGCGGGTCGAACTACAAGCGCTACTGCAACCACAAGGTTGACGGGCTCATCAAGAAGGGCGACGTCAACTTCAACGCGACGCAGCGGACGGCCCAGTACCAGCAGGCCGCGAAGATCATCTCGCATGACATCGCGGTGATCCCGCTGTACGCACCGCCGCAGATCTTCGTCTACAAGAAGGCTCTGAAGGGTGCGTCGAAGTCGAACAACCCGACGTCGGAAGGCCCGACGTGGAACATCCAGTCGTGGCACTGGTAGGCTGCTGACCTCGAGTCACGCAATCGTCTACTGACGACTGAACATGGGATCCGCGCCCGCCTCGGGCAGGCGCGGATCCCGATCTCTCTCCGACAAGTGAGGCAGAGATAGATGCTCACTTACATCGCTAGACGGATCCTCTACAGCATTCCCGTCCTCTTTCTCTCGACGTTCCTCAGCTTCATCTTCGTCTCCTATGCCGGGAACCCGACTGCACTCCTGAGGCAGAATCCGCGTATCCCGCCGAGCACGATCCAGCATCTGATCCACCAGGAGTACCTGGACAAGCCGGTAGTCCTGCGCTACTTCTACTGGCTGCACAGCGTCTTCACCGACAAGCTCGGCAAGTCGCTCGTGACCCTGCAGCCGATCTGGCCCCAGATCACGCGCACGATGGGCCACACGGCGCAGTTCATCATCATCTCGGAGGTTCTCGCCCTCGTCCTCGGCGTCGCCGTCGGGATCTACTCGGCAATCCGCCAGTATTCGGTCTTCGACTACCTATTCACGTCGGTCAGCTTCCTCGGTTTCGCGATGCCGACGTTCTGGCTCGCGCTTCTGCTGCAGATCGGCTTCACCGACATCTATCTGCACTGGAACGTCCGGATCTTCTACACCTCGGGCCTGAACAGCCTGCCGGGCGGGCCGACTTGGTCGTTGGATCGGCTGCAGCACCTCGCGCTGCCGATCATGACCCTCTGCATCATCAGTTTCGCGCTCTACAGCCGCTACATGCGCGCTTCGATGCTCGACGTGATCAACAGCGACTATGTGCGTACTGCGCGTGCCAAGGGCGTGGCCGAGTGGCGGGTGATCATGCGGCACGTCTTCCGCAACGCGCTCATTCCCATCACGACCGTCGCCGCCCTCAACTTCGGCGCACTGCTCGGCGGCGCGATCGTCACGGAGACCGTCTTCAGCCTCGACGGCATCGGCTACTGGTTCGTCCAGGCCCTCGGCGCCCTCGATCTCTACGAGGTCATGGCCTACCTTCTGATCACGGCGATCGCCGTCGTCGTCTTCAATCTGATCGCGGACATCCTCTACGGCTTCCTCGATCCGCGCATCCGGTATGACTGACCCGACCTTCAACCCCGCCGACGACTCGCTCATCCCGACGACGCCGGCGGTATCGGGTGACGTGATGGCGCCGGTGGGCGCGCTCCCGGGCGCGGTCTCGGGCACCTTCGAGCAAGGGACGCAGGTCGAGGGCACCCTCGAGGCGGGCCTCGATCTCAAGGTCCGGAGCCAGTGGTCGTACGCGCGGATGCGGTTCTTCCGGCACCGTCTCGCGCTGATCGGCCTGGTTGGGCTGATCGTCATCTTCGGCGCCGGGGTCTTCGCCAATTATGTCGCGCCCTACTCGTACGAGGAGATCAACCTGGGCCACCTGCAGTTCCTCGCGCCCCCGTCGAGTGCGCATCCCTTCGGCACGGACTCACTCGGCCGCGACGAGCTCAGCCGCGTCATCTGGGGGATTCGTACGTCGATGGAGGTCGGCGTCTTTGTCGCCGTCGTCTCGACGATCGTCGGTCTGGTGATCGGCGCGATCGCGGGCTTCTTCGGCGGCTGGCTCGACAACCTGCTCATGCGGGTGACCGATCTCGTGCTGACGCTGCCTCTGCTCGCGGTCCTGTTGACGGCTTCCGCGCTGCTTGGGCAAGGAAACCAGTGGCGTGTCTCGATGATCCTCGTCTTCTTCTTCTGGACGGGCATCGCGCGTGTCGTCCGAGGCATCTACCTCTCGCTCCGAGAGAAGGAGTACGTCGAGGCGGCAAAGGCGTGCGGCGCTGGCGACTCGCGCCTGATGTTCCGGCACATCCTCCCCAACACCATGGGCCCCATCGTCGTCAACGCCACGCTCGCCGTCGGCACGGCGATCCTCGTCGAGGCGGCGCTCTCCTTCCTCGGCTTCGGAATCAAGCCGCCGACGCCGTCCCTCGGCACGCTCGTCAACGACGCGCGAACGAACCCGGAGGCGTGGTGGCTGACGGTCTTCCCCGGCCTGACGATCGTCGCGATCGTCCTCTGCGTCAACTTCGTCGGCGACGGCCTGCGAGATGCGCTCGACCCGACGCAGAGGAGAATGCGTGCCTGAGCCGATTCTCTCGATCCAGGACCTGGCGGTGGAGTTCAAGACCGAGGACGGGATCGTCCATGCCGTGGACGGGATCTCGTACGAGCTCTATCCGGGAGAGACGCTCGGGATCGTCGGCGAGTCGGGCTCCGGCAAGAGCGTCTCGACGCTTGCGCTGCTGGGCCTGATCCCCCTGCCGCCGGGGCGGATCGTCAGCGGCACCGCGATGTTCAAGGGACGCGACCTGCTGGCGCTCCGCAAGAGGGACCTACGGCGCGTCCGCGGCAACGAGGTCGCGATGGTCTTCCAGGACCCGATGACGTCGCTCAACCCCGTGCTGACGGTCGGCTTCCAGCTCGGCGAGGCGATCAAGACGCACTACCCGCACGAGAAAGACGCCGTCGTCAAGGAGCGCGTGATCGAGCTGTTGAAGCTGGTGGGCGTCCCCAATGCCGAGACGCGGTACAGCCAGTATCCGCACGAGTTCTCGGGCGGCATGCGCCAGCGGGCGATGATTGCCATGTCGATCACGAACTCGCCTTCCCTCCTGATCGCCGACGAGCCCACCACCGCGCTCGACGTGACGATCCAGGCGCAGGTGCTCGAGGTGCTCAAGCGTGTGCAGAAGGAGACCGAGGCAGCCACCATCCTGATCACGCACGACCTGGGCATCGTCGCCGAGATGTGCGATCGCGTGCTCGTCATGTACGCGGGTCACATCGTGGAGTCCGGGGACGTCGAGACGATCTTCCGCGCGCCGCGGCATCCCTACACGATCGGACTGATGGACAGCCTGCCGAAGCTGACCGAGGACGAGGAGTGGCTGCGTCCGATCCCCGGCTCACCGCCGTCGCTGATCGACGTTCCCCCCGGCTGTCCATTCCATCCGCGTTGCTTCCTCTCGGGTGGCCGCGAGCGCTGCCGCACGGAGCTGCCGGCCCTCGTTGCCATCGACGGCACACCGCATGCAGCGGCGTGCCATTTCTCGGAGGAGCTCGTCGGCTACAAGTCGAAGTTCTCGCAAGCGGAGGTCGCATGAGCGCCGATGCCGCCGCTGCGATCCATCAGCGGGCGGACAGCGGCGAGGAGATCCTGCGCGTGGAACAGCTCGTCAAGTACTTCCCCATCCGCGCCGGGCTCTTCAAGCGCACGGTGGGACATATCCACGCCGTCGACGGCGTCGACCTCTCGATCCGCGCGGGCGAGACGCTCGGACTCGTAGGCGAGTCCGGCTGCGGCAAGACGACCCTTTCGCGCACGCTGATCAAGCTGACGGAGCCCACGGAGGGCAAGATCATCTTCAACGGTCGTGACATCACGGGATTGTCGCGTCGGGACATGCGCGAGGTCCGCAGCGAGATGCAGATCGTCTTCCAGGATCCGTACGCGTCGCTCAACCCTCGCATGACGGTCCGCGACATCGTCAGCGAGCCGCTCCGGATCCACGGTCGTCATAGGGGCGCCCAGGGAAACGCTCGCGTGGACGAGTTGCTGCGCGTCGTGGGTCTCTCACCCGAACACGCAAACCGCTTCCCGCACGAGTTCTCGGGCGGCCAGCGGCAGCGGATCGGCGTTGCGCGGGCGCTCGCACTCAACCCGCAGCTCATCATCCTCGACGAGCCCGTCTCGGCGCTCGACGTCTCGATCCGTGCGCAGGTGGTCAACTTGCTCGAGTCGCTCCAGCGCGACTTCGGCCTGACGTACATTTTCGTCGCGCACGATCTCTCGGTCGTGCGACACGTCTCCGATCGCGTGGCGGTGATGTATCTCGGCAAGGTCGTCGAGATCGGCACGAGGCATGACATCTACGAGCGCCCATCTCACCCGTACACACAGGCTCTCCTCTCGGCCGTGCCGATCGAGGAGCCGGGTCAGCGCGGGAAGCGGGAGCGCATCGTGCTCGAGGGCGATGTTCCGAGCCCGGCGAATCCGCCGTCGGGTTGCCGTTTCCGGACGCGCTGCTGGAAGGCCCAGGAGATCTGCGCGGAGGAGGAGCCGGAGCTCGTCGACCGGGGCACGGGCCATCCGACGGCGTGCCACTTCGCAGAGGTCGTCAAGCCGCTCGACCTCGCAGAGACCACCGCGTCCCCCGCGTAGCGGGGTACTGACCTAGGCAGCCGGGTTGGGCGCGGCCGCCGTCAGTGCGGCGGCGTCGGCAGTGAGGGCGGCTTCCGCGGCAAGGGCGGCGTCCGCGGCGTGCGCGCGCTCGGACTCCTTGATTGCGCGTACGAGTAGCTCGTGCTCGACGCAGTACGTACTCAGCGTGAAGGTCGAGCACCCCGGGAAGGCGCAGCCGTGCAACATCGGCATTAACAAGACTTTAACGGTCCGCGGCCCGGTTTGCGAGGCCCCCGTTCTTGCCGTCGAGCGCGCTCGACGTGCGATGATCGGCGTCCGATGAGCGCTGCGCTCGAACCGCACGAGCACGAGGAAGAGGAGGAACTTCCCGCCTGGAGCCTGCCTGCGGAGGCCGTCGATCGGATCCGTGTGCCCGTGACGCTCCCTGACCAGGTGACGCGAGAGTGGGCCTGGGGAGGCTCGACCGGCGGCGGCGTCAGGGTCTGCATCCTCGACAGCGGCATCGAGCTCGACCATCCCCTGGTTGGTCGTGTCGACCGCTCGGTCGCCGTCCTCCGCGATGACGACGGCGAGCTGCAGGTCGCCGACGACGGAGAGGGCGACCTCTGCGGACACGGAACGGCCTGCGCAGGGGTCGTGCGCGGCCTCGCACCCGACGTCGAGCTGACGAGCGTCCGCGTCCTCGGCGCCGGTTACACGGGCGGCGGCGAGACGATGCTGCGGGGACTGGCTTGGGCGATCGAGCAGGAGTTCCAGATCGTGAACATGAGCCTCTCGACGACCCGGACGAAGTACGTGGAGCGGCTCCACGAGCTTGCCGACCGCGCGTACTTCAAGCGCGTCCTGCTCGTTGCCTCGGCGCACAACATGCCCGTGGAGAGCTTCCCCTGGCGCTTCGCGAGCGTCATCTCCGTGGGGAGCCACGAGGAGGCCGACGGCCTGACCTTCTACTACAACCCCTCGCCGCCGGTCGAGTTCTTCGGTCGCGGCCTCGACCTCGACGTCGCCTGGCTCGGCGGGGGCACCCTCCGCTGCACCGGCAACAGCTTCGCCACGCCTCACATCGCCGGCATCTGCGCGCTCATCCTCGGCAAGCATCCCGACCTGACGCCGTTCCAGCTCAAGAGCGTCCTCTACCAGACTGCCTCGAACGCACAGGCAGCCGCATGAGCGATCTCGAGGCCGCCGTAGCCGCGGGTGTGCTCGGGGCGGACGAGGCACATCGCGCGCTTCTGCAAGCAACGGTGGAGGTGGCGCGCGCGATCTTCGGCGCCAAAGCCGCTTCCGTCTTCCTTCTCGACGAGGAAGCCGACGAGCTCGTCTTCGAGGCGGTGGCCGGCGCGGGAGAGGGCGAGCTCATCGGGATGCGGTTCCCGGCGGGCACCGGCATCGCCGGCTGGGTGCTGACCACGCGCCAGCCGCTGATCGTCGACGACCTGAACGCCGACACGCGCTGGTCGCGCTCCGCCGCCGAGTCGACCGGCTATGTGCCGAAGAGCATGATGGCGGTACCTCTGCTCGTCGACGAGCGTGCGCTCGGCGTGCTCAACGTCCTCGATCGACCCGCCGAGTCGAGAGTGAGGCTCGCGGAGGTCGACCTGCTCGGCCTCTTCGCGAACCAGGCTGCGATAGCGCTCGACCTGCTGCAGCGGGCGCGTCGGGCGCGCGCCGTGCTCGCCGGCGAGGGCCGTTTGGCGCCGCTGGCGCGGGTGGCTGCACGGCTCGAGGAGACGGAGCGGGACGCCGCGTTCGAGCTTCTCCAAGCGCTCGAACGCGTGCTCGTAGAGACGTCCTAGCCGGCCAGCGCTCCCGCCGGAAGGCGCGTCGTCACGATGTTCTCGGCCGTTGCGAGCGTCGGCGCATCGCCGGTCACGGCGATGAGGAACTCGTCCCGCTCGACCGCAAAGAGCCTGAGCGGCTGTAGCGCCCGCACGGTTGCCGTCCGCGGCACGTCGCGCAGCAGCGCGATCTCGCCGAAGAAATCACCCGGCCCGAGCTCTCGTGTCGTGCCGTCGTCGAGCTCGACGGCCGCTCGTCCGGCGGCTATGGCGTAGAAATGGTTCCCGGCCTCGCCACGCGAGACGACGACTCCGTCCGCGGCGACCGTGACGACGGTGGCGCCAGCTGCGAGGCGCTCGAGCGCCACTTCGGGTAGCTCGGCGAAGATCTCGATCTTCCGCAGTAGCTCCAGCGGCTCCTCGGCGATCACTGCCTCGGCGTCGACCCGTCGCAGGGCCGGCCAGAGCGGCACGAGTAGGACGGGGCCGAGTGCGCCCGTCGCGATGAGTGCACCGCGCGGCCCGAGCCAGCTGACGAGCCCCGGTGTCACGAGAGAGCCGATTGCGAGCGCGCCGAGCATGAGGCTCTGGAGGCAGCCGAAGACGCGCCCGAGCACCTCGTTGTCGGCAGAGCGCTGGAGCAGCGTGACGCTGTTTACCTGTACGAGAATCGAGCCGATCCCCAAGGCCCCGATGAGCACGATCGCCGGTGCGAGGGTCGAGATCGCTGCAGTGAGGGCGAGCGGGATGGACGAGAGCAGGATCCCCAGCGCGAATCCTCCCGCCAGTCGGCGGCGCGTGACGAAGGCGGCGACGACGAGGGCGCCGAGGATGCTCCCGACGCCGATGGCCGTGTTCAACCAACCCAGACTTGCATTCCCGCCCTGCAGCAGCTGTAGCGCGAGCACGACGAGCAAGACCTCGAGTGCTCCGTCGACGAATGTCATTGCGGCGGTCAGCCCGACGATGACGCGGAGCGCCGGCCGGCTCAGCACGGTCGTGACGCCGGCCATGAGCTCCGGCAGGAAGCGCGGCCGCTCGGGACGCGGAGGTGGCTCGTCCCGCGGCACCTGGACGATGAAGATCGCCGACCAGACGAAGAGTGCGCCGTTTAGCGCGAATACAGCCGGAGGACCGCTGAGCGCGAGCAGAACGCCGGCGAGCGCCGGACCGGCGAACATCCCGATGCTGGAGATCGTGTTGCCCACGACGTTCGCAGCAGTCAGCTCCTCCGGCGTGTCCACGAGCGTAGGCATCAGCGCGGCCTGCGCCGGCGGATACGAACCGGAGATGATCGTCGACGTGATGGCGAGCACGTAGACGACGTAGGCGCTGCCACCGGTGATCGCAACCGCCGTCACGCCGGCGAAGATCGCGGCGCGGGCTATGTCGGCGGTCAGCATCAGTTGTCGCCGCGACCAGCGGTCGGCGAGCAGGCCGAGCCACGGCGCCGCGATCGCCGCGAGCACGAAGCGCGCGAAGAACAGCAGGCCCACCGCGCGTGCTCCGCCCGCGTGGAAGGCGTAGACGGGCAGGGCGACCCCGTACGCCCATGTGCCGAGCGTCGAGCCGACGTCCGCGAGTTGGACGTTACGCACACGCGGGTTCGCGAATACCTGAGCGAACGCCCGTAGCGAAGCCGCATAGCCCCTCACGCTGGGCAGGATCGCAGGCGCAGTTGCGAATTTGAAGGGTCGGTGGGAAGATTCGTCCTCCCACGCACGTCTAGAGAGTTGATAGCGCCGAAGACGAGGCGCAAAAGCTTCTAAAAGGAGGAGCAATGTCCGAGGAGCAGCGCAAGGACCAGGACACCGAGGTCGAGGGCCACGTCACCCGTCACGCAGCGAACGACGAGCCGCGTGACGAGGCAGAGACCGAGGACGAGGTCGAGGGTCACGCCACCCGGGCGTCCAACCCGCGGTACAGCTGAGACCCACGGCACCAGCTTTGAAGGGCCCGGTACGCCGGGCCCTTCGCCTTTGTAGAGCGGCGGGAGTGGACGGAAGATCTCGGCCCGGCCGTCCGTCTGGGAAGTGAGAGGATCTGACTCGCGCAGGGCCGAAGGAGGAGCGAGAAATGTCGGACGAGCAGCGCAGAGATGACGAAGTCGAGGTCGAAGGCCACAGCCTCGAGCTGAGCGTGAACGAAGAGCCGGCCGAGGAAGGCGACGCCGAGGTCGAGGCGCACGTCATGAGAGCGGCCAGCGTGCGGATGGAATCGCCCCGCAACACGTAGGCCGAGCGTCTACAGCGATCTGGCCGACGCCTCGGTAGCGGCGACGAGGCGATCGGCCTCTTCCACCCGCATGTCGCCCGGGAGCGCCGTCAGGTTCGCCGCCACGAGCGCTCGGGCCCCATGCGCGACGGCGACCGCGAGCGCAGCTGCCGACGCGACATCGGCGTGCACGCGCGGCTCGACGCGCGCGCCCGCCTCTGCGCAGAGCACGCCCAGGTCGGCCGCGAGGCGCGCGAGGGCGAGCGGCGGCTCAGCCGCTGCCGCGGTGATGCGGCCGAGCGTCCAGTCGCGCTGCTCGGGCCTCGCCGTCTCGTCGGCCTCGGCCCGTGCCTCGAGTGCCCGCCGGTATGCGTCGGCGTCGTCGTCGACGAGCTGGACGGCGCGATCGAGCAGCGCTTCGGCCTGGGCAGCGACTCCGGCGGCGTCGGCCCAGGTGTCCGGAGAGAGTCGCGCAGCCATTTGCACGACGGCGGCCGCCGTCGCGAGCGCTAGTGCGAGAGCCGAGCCGGCGCCCGGAACCTCACGCGGGGCAGCCAGCTCCTCGAGAAGCGCGGGCAGAGGGAGAGCGGTGAGCACCGACGCAGTGTCTCAACCGCGCACGTCCCGCGTGTATCAGACCGCCTCGAGGAGCCGGCGCAACCGGGAAACGATGAACGGCGAAGGCTCGTAACCGGCGGCAACCACTGCGCGTTCGAGGTCAGCTCGGAGCTGAAGCCGGAACTCGGCGTCCTGCTCGGCACGCGCGACGAGCTCGTCGAGTGCCGCGCGCGCAGCCGGCAGCTCCTGTGCCGCGCGCACCCAACCCTCGGGCGCAGGCGGAAGGAGGCGTAGGAGCCGGCCGATCCGTTCCTCGTCGTATCCGTTCATCTCTCTCATGACGGACGAGAGCCCTGACTCCTTCCATCGATTTCGGATCGAACCTTTTCGAGACAGCGCGAGATGCGGCTCGCGATCGTTCCCGCGGGGATGTCGAGCAGGTCGCCGATGGTGCGATAGCTCTCGTCGCGGCAGAAGAAGCGGTCGAGGATCTCGCGACACGGGTCCCCCACCTTGTCGA
>Ga0335083_10004509_pt1 | contig 17713 bp, 12 predicted proteins | sample Lox_Sample_42_FD_206716 | JGI IMG/M metagenome (GOLD analysis project Ga0335083, IMG submission 206716) | Soil microbial communities from Loxahatchee National Wildlife Refuge, Florida, United States - Lox_Sample_4.2 | ecosystem: Environmental > Terrestrial > Soil > Wetlands | place: USA...
TGCTTCGGTTAGTCCCGGCAGCTCGAGGTGGGCGTAGGTGAATCTTGCGCCGTAGAGGATGTGTTTGAACCAGGGGCGGCCGGGGATGCCGTCGGGGTTGAGCCAATTGCGTTCGACTTGCATCATGCCATGGTTCAGCGAGGCAGCGAGCTGGGGATCGATTTTTCCTGACGACAGCCTTCGGGTGACGGATTCGTTCAGTTCCTTTCCGGCTGCTTCGAATGTGTCGATGGATTTTTGGATTCCGCTAATGTCCAGAGTTGTGGATGCGGCCCCCGATGCGCTCGAGATCGGGCTGACTTTCGTAGGGTCCTTCGCGCTGGCTTCGCCGCCACTCGAGATGGCAAGCTTATTATTTCTCGCAAGGTCGTTGACGAACTGGCGGACGTTGCTGGCGTAGCTGGCGAAATCGAACGGAAGGAGGTCGGCGTTAGCGAGGCGCAGCGCGGTTACGCCCCACAATTGGCTCATGAGCGTGTGGTATTTGTAGCCGGGATCGCCGAAGTGATTCATCCAATAAAAGTCATCGTAGGCGGAGTGGTAGACGCCGTAGTCTCCGTCGAACTGCAGGCCGATGACCGGCATACCGACGAAGTTGAGAAACACGGTATGGTCGGAGCCACTGCCGATGCGGGTATCGGCGAGTTGGCCGTCGCTGACGCCGGAATCGTTCATCTGGCCCGACTGCTTGCCTTCTGCTTTCTCGCGGGCGGCCGTGGCCTTCCACGCGTCGTAAAGACTTTTTCCTGACGGATCCTGCAAGGTGCGGCTGGTTTCGACCAGCAGGGGCGCGAGCGAGGCGACGGCTTGGCCGTGAAAGTCCGGCCCGGAAGTCGCTTCGTCGACATTGATGTAGGCGACGGCCTTGGCGCGGAGCTCGTCGGCAAATTGCTCTCCCCATTCCGTTGAGCCGGTGAGGCCGACTTCTTCACCGTCCCAGCTGCAGACGACGAGCGTGCGTCGGGGGCGCATGCCTTGTTTCGCGAGTTGGCCAAGGGCGCGGGTGAGTTCCATCATACTGGCGGTGCCACTCGAGGGATCGACGCCACCGAAGACCCAGGCATCGCGGTGGTTGCCGAGAACGACCCAGTCGTCGGGCAACTCGGAGCCTCGGATCCGGCCCTCGACGACATAGTAGGGCTGTGTGCCGTTTTCCATCTCAATCTTGAGGTGAACTTTCGCGCGCTCGCCGCCGAGGTGATACTTGATGGGTAATCCGCCTTGCCAGTCTGGCGGAGCCATGGGGCCGCCCATATTTTCGAGCAGAGGTTTGGCGTCGTGCCAGGAGAGCGGGAGCGCCATGATCTTGGGGGCGGAGATCGCATCTTCAATGGAGATGCGCTTGGCGCCGGGGATTGAGGCCCATCCGGGAGTGAGCGGGTCGCCGGGGACCATGAAATCGTAAGTGATGGCACCGCGCTGGATGTGATATTCGGGGCCCCACGGACCGTCGGGATCAACCTTGCCTTTCTTGTATCCGTCTTCCTGAGGATCGCTGTAGACGAGCATGGCGGCCGCGCCTTCGCGCTGCGCGGTGAGCGCTTTGAATCCGCGATAGCTGTAGGGATTGGAGTAGCGCACGAGAACGATCTTGCCCTTGACGCTGATGCCGTTCTTGCGGAGCAGGTCGTAGTCTTCAGGATTGCCGCTGTGCGCGTAAACGACGGGCGCGGTCACTTCGCCGGAGATCGACATACCGAGCCAGGCTCCGCTGATGGCGGGATTTTTCGAGTCATCGTCGCGGGGCAGCGGAGTTTCGCGCAGGGTCGCTTGATAGTGCGTGGGCGCGATCATTTCCAGCGAGGCGCTTTTGGGATTGGTGCCGTAGACGTCGTAGCGGCGGATGATGACGTCTTCGAGCCCTTGCTTCTTCCACTCGTCGCGAATGTATTCTGCGAGTTCGTTGTTGCGCTTCGATCCGGCGACGTGGGGCTCCTGAGTGAAGATGCGGTGCTGGCGGCGCTCTTCGTCGGGAGTGGGGATGGATTTGAATTTGGACTCGACTTCGGCTTGGTGCGCGGCGGAAGCGGGGGTGAAGCCGAGGATGGATTGGGCAGAGGCTGCGTTGGAGAGCGATAGAGCAGCGAGTGAGAGGAGCGCAGGGAGTTTACGGTTCATGATGATCGAAGTTTGCAGCGCACACATGCTAACAGGGGTTGCAGTGATCTTGTCATCCTGAACGCCGGCGAAGGCGGCGTGAGGGACCTAACGGGGGCGAGTGGGTTCGATGATGTCGACGAGAATGCCCTTGGTGCATGCAGCGTGGTTGAGCCCCGCGACTGTATTGCTGCTTTAGGCGTTTCGTACGGTCCCTCGGAGGGCTATCGCCCTCCTCAGGATGACATCTCGCTATCTGGAGCGGATGCTTCTTGTTCGATCACTTTGCGATCGGGTTGGTAGCGATGTCGTTGGTACCATCCGTAGCTCAGGTCTTTCCACTTTGGGTTGGTGGATTCGATCAACCTAATCTTTTCTTCTCGGCGCCAGGCTTTCAGTTCTTTTTCTCGCCGGATCGCCGTTCGAACCGTTCCGTGACGCTCGAAATAGACGAGGTTGGTCACATTGTATTTTGCTGTGAATCCAGCGAAGGCGTGGGTTTTGTGCTGGAAGATTCGCTGCTCGATGTTGCTGGTCACGCCGGTGTAGAGGACGCGGCGCTGGCTGGCGAGAATGTAGACGTAGTAGAGCTTGGACATGACTGGAGAGTGGGGATAGGCTGCCGGTTTGTCAGTGACACATGTCACTTTCTGGGTGAGAGTGTCCCGAATCGGGATTTTCGTAGCTTGTCATCCTGAACGGCGGCGAAGCCGGCGTGAGGGACCTTACGAGAGCGAGTGGGTTCGATGACGTGGAGAGGACCGCCCTTGGTGCATGCAGCGTGCTCAGTTCAATCGACTGCATTGCTGCTTTAGGCGTTTCGTAGGGTCCCTCGGAGGGCTTTCGCCCTCCTCAGGATGACATTCTCGGTCAGTACGAGCTCGCCGAGATTGGCCGGGCTACTTCGCTTTCAGAATTTCGCTGAGCAGGTCGGGTTTTGAATCGTCGCGGACCAGGTGAGGATATTTTTCGCCGCCGTGGTAATCGATTTTGTAGGTTTTGTAGTAGTCGGTGTTCTCGACCAGGAGTTCGATAGGGGCGGTGCTGTTTTTCGCGCTTTTCAGGGCATCGCGCAGGACTTCGGGAGAGAAGCGGCGGCTGTTGACCGCGACCACTTTCATTCCGGGGCCGATGCCTGCTTTGGCTGCGAGTTGGCCTTCGATGGTGTCGGCGATCGAGCCGTCCTCGTTTAAGACCAGGCCGATCGCAACGGCGGCGGGAACGGCGTGGTATGCGCCGGCCGCACTGCTTAGCATTTCTGACGGAGTTTCGTCGTAAACGACTTTCCATCCGCTACCCTCGATGCCGCCAAGAGGAGCGCCGGGGCCGTGGTTGGTGAGGCGCTCGGTCCAGAAGCCGCGCCAGTCGTAGGGCGTGATCTGATTCAGGGCGCTGACTACATCGTCGAAGGTGTAGGTCTTCACCATCGGACCGGTGCTGGGGGCACCGTGGAAGAGGTGGCAGAAATCATCAATCGACTTCGCACCCTTGGTCTGCTGGCGGATGATGACGTCGACCCAGAGCCAGTTCAACGTGTCTTCTTCATAGAAATCGGTGCCGCGGCGCCACGACTCCCAGGCGCGCGGAGAGAAATAAAGCTGCGGCGCTGCGTCGGCGGTGTCTTGCAGGTTGCGCCACTGGCGGCCGGGCGTTTGGCGATCGAGCACGGAAGCGGTGATGGCTAGGTCATCGCGGTCCTGGTCCGCGGTCAGCAGCCCGCTGCGCGCAGTGAGCACGAAGCCGAGATAGTTGGTCAGACCTTCGTAGACCCAGAGAAGATCGTCTTGCATGGGCTGCTGGTAGTCGGGCGTGGCGAGGTCGGCGGGGCGGCGGAATTTTCCGTTCCACGAGTGAACATACTCGTGTGGCAGGAGGCTCGCCGAGAGTTTGCGGGAAGTGTCGTCGACCAGGGCGCGCTCGTCGACACGGCTGTCGTCGGATTCGTGATGCTCGAGCCCGAAGTGCGCGACGTGATCGCTGAGCGTGTAGAGGAAGTGATAGTCGCGGTAGTGATGCGCGCCGAATAGTTTCTGGGCCTGGTCGACGAGATTCTTGTAGTGATCCCAGGCTTCCTGCGGGGCGTCGAGCGCGGCGGCGCTGTCGGCGGCGATGTCCATCTCGGTGACTGGATCCTGGGCGAGCGGGACGACTTTCAGGAATTCTCCAGTGATGACGGGAGAATCGACCAGCGTTGTGAGCGAGACGGGAGCGAATTTGATTTCGTTTCCGCTCTGGCTCGCAATGGGAAGAGGGGTACCGAACTTCCATCCGTCGGGAAGTTTCAGGCTGGCGGCGTAGTTGATGTCGTCGGACTTGAATCCTTTGGGATAGAGGAGAACCTGGTTCCAGCTGATGACGGCCAGTTTGTCGGTGGCGGAGGAACCGGCGGAGAATCCACCTTCGAAGGTGGCGGGAGAGAGGAAGTCGAGTTCGGCATCGATTTCAGTTGCGCCTGGGGGAACGTCGACGTGGAGGGTGAAACCGTCGAGCAGATCGCGGCGCCATTTCAGGGTCTTGCCGGCGGCTGAGAATTTGAGGCCAGCGAGATCGATGACGGGACCGTCGGGAGCGTGCTCGCCGGGAATCCATTTCGGGTAATAGAGCGTGAGGTCGCCGGGAGCTGCGGGAATGGTCAGCGAGGCATGGAAGATCTTGCGAGGGGCGCTGGTGGCGTCGACGGCGATGGTGACGGTGGGCGGCGTTGCTGCTCCGGCCAACGCGGATGTCAGAACTGCGACGCAAACTGCTCCCAAGGTCCTTGAGAGGTTCATTCTTGCTAGGCTCCCCATTGTTTGTGATGAAACGAATTCCACTGCTTATCGCGGAATTCTAGACTATAGCAGTCCGCGTATGTGACGGTACAGGGATCGGGGCTTTGGATCTCGGTAGGCGTCATCCCGAACTCGGCGTAGGTCAGCCGGTGAGAGGGACCTCCTCGGCAGTTCCTGGGACGCAGTGGGGTTCTGCGCGCGAGATCCTTCCCTTCGCCTGAAAAACGGCTCCGGTCAGGATGATGCCACGGGGCAGCGAAAATTCTGAAAGGCGAACGGCGCAACGCAGAGACTTGTTGGCACTGCTATCATTTCGCTGTGTCGCGGCGCGGAAAATTCATTACATTCGAAGGGCTCGACGGAACCGGCAAGAGCACCCAGATGCGGAAGCTGGCGGCGGTGGTGCGTGCGGCGGGAAACAAGGTCGTGGAGACACGGGAGCCCGGCGGAACTCTTACCGGGGAAAAGATCCGCAAGGTTCTGCTCGATTCTGGAACCGCGGGGCTTTCGCCGCTGGCTGAGATGGCGCTGATGTTCGCCTCGCGGGCGCAACACATTGCGGAGGTGATTGAGCCGGCGCTGGTTGCGGGCAGCATCGTGCTTTGCGACCGGTTTACAGATTCGACCGAGGCTTATCAAGGAAGCGGGCGGCGGCTCGGAAGTCAGGCGGTGCGGGAGTTGCATCGGGTGCTATGCGGGAATCTGCAGCCGGATTTGACGATCCTGCTGGATTCGGACGCAGCGGCCAGCGTGAACCGGGCGCGGCGGCGCAACAAGCGCAACTCGAAGGTGGCGATGAAGGGACATGGCGACGAGAACCGGTTTGAGCAGGAGACCCGGGCGTTCTTTCAGCGCGTGCATGAGGGATATCTGGCGATTGCGGCGCGGGAGCATGCGCGGGTTGCGGTGGTCGATGCGCGCGGGACGCCAGGGCAGACTCATCGTAAGATCGTTGAGCTGGTGCGGAGGAAGTTGAAGTTGTAGGAAGGACATTTCACCACGGAGTCACAGAGGCAGGGAGAAAAGCTAAGAAATCTTAAAAGAACTCGTACGCCCGATTCGTTAGCAGTGATTTGCGATTTTCTCTGTGTCTCTGTGACTCCGTGGTGAACAAGCTCTATGCCTTTTTCCAATTTTCATGGCAATGCGGAAACGGTTCATCGCCTGCGCGATATGCTGGCGCGGGATCGGTTTCCCCATGCGGTGGTGCTTGCTGGCGGGCAGGGATCGGGCAAGTACACACTGGCGTTGATGCTCGCGCAAGCGCTCAACTGTTTGACGCCGACCACCACGGACGGGCTGCCGGATTTCTGCGGGAAGTGTGCTAACTGCGTTCGCATCGGGCAGGCTGCCGATCTCGATGCGCGTTTTGCCGAGGCTGTCGAGGCGCGCGAGAATCTGCGCGAGACCGATAAGAAAGAGACGCGGCTGTTCGTGCAGACGCATCCGGATGTGCTCGTCATTCCGCCCGATCCTCCGCAGATGATGATTAAGGTGGACCAGGTGCGGCGGGTCATCGAGACGATCTATTACCGTCCGGCGGAGGGCAGGGAACGGGTCTACATCTTCAGCGACTCGGCGTTCATGAAAGAAGCGGCGAACTCGCTGCTGAAAGTGCTGGAGGAGCCTCCGGAGTTCGCGACGATCTTTTTGCTGACGGAGAATCCCGGGGAACTGCTGCCGACGATCCGGTCGCGGTCGATGGTGTTTCAGCTTGCGGCGCTGCCGGCCGAGGAGATTGAGCAGTATCTGGCGAAGCACCGTCCAGAGTGGAAGGCGGCGGAGCGCGCGCTGGTGGCCCGGCTGTCAGAAGGTGCGGTGGGGCGGGCACGCGGGTTCGATCTGGTTGCGTATGTTGCGGCCCGTGCGCATGCGCTGGCGATTCTGAGTTCGGCCTTACGAGGTGGAGAGCATAGCGAGCTGTTCAAGATTACCGAGTCGTACCGTCCCGGGGCCGAGGGGCGGGGGAAGACCGAGCATCTGATCCGGACGCTGTATTCCTTGTTGCGCGATCTGGCGTCTATCGAGGCGGGAGCGCCGGAACTAGTTCGCAATACTGACATTGCTTCCGAGTTGAAGCGTTTGGCCGAGTCGGCAAATTTTCAGTGGATTACGGATGCTTCGGACCGGCTGGCTGATGTGGAGCGCGGGATGCGGCGGAACTTGCTGCGGTCGCTGTCGCTGGACGCGTTCGCGGCGACGCTGGAAAAAGCCTAGGGCAGCTGGTAGGAATTGATGCGCCCATGGTAACCAATCCGTAGGTTACCGCCGGTTTGTCGGCGAAATCTTGAGTTCCAACTAAGAATCATATTTTCAATCAGTTACCGCGATTACTCCAATGGTTCTACTCCCTTATGGGAGATTGCCCACCCCAGACCCCCCGCCTATAATCGTCCTACTCTGGTTCAGTATTCTCCGTCAGGTTCCGGGTGGAAGATGGAAGGGGTTGGTCTGCTTGGGATGCCCCTCCAGCGAAGGTTCGGTGAAAGGGAAAACGCCCGGATATGCGAAAGCGCCTGCAATTCGCAGTCATGCTGACGGCCACGACGGCAATCGCGACCTCCTTAACTCTGACTCTCCATGCAACTCCCGTGTGTGCGGATGAGGGCGATGGCCCGTCCCACGGTATCACCACCACGGAAGAGCATGGGCGCAAGGTGTATGTGAACGAGGATGAGCCGGCACAGAAACGCACGGCGGCGGTGGCGGCGCAGCCCAAGCGGTCGTCTCTGGTGTACTGGAGCAGCAAAGAAAGCCGCTGGAAGCCAGTACCTTCGGCAGGAACCGCTTCTATGCAGGCAGCGCGGTCCGCTGCGGCGGAGGTTTCGCAGTACTTCGGCCACGATTCGACGCAGTCGGCGAACGCAAAGATCCAGGCCGCCAACTCGCGAGGACATCAGGCTTCGCAGGACGAGATTGATGCGTCGATCGTGATGGCTGCGGCGCGGCACAATGTTGATCCCAACCTGGTGCGCGCGGTCGTGAAAGTGGAGTCAAACTTCAATTCCAATGCGGTTTCGCGCAAGGGCGCCATGGGACTGATGCAGTTGATGCCGCAGACGGCGCGAAGTCTGAACGTGAAGAATCCGTTTGACCCGGCGCAAAACGTCGATGCGGGTGTGCGGCATCTGAAATCTCTCCTGGAAAGCTACGGCGGCGACGTCAATTTGACCCTGGCGGCGTATAACGCAGGTTCAGGAGCGGTGGCGCGCAGTGCAGGCGTGCCGCACTATGCCGAGACCCAGAATTATGTACGGAGAATTACCAACCTGTACTACTCGGGGTTTGATATCTCCCCGTCCACCGCGACGCACGATCCTGTGCGGGTTCAACGAGATGCGCGGGGAGTGCTTTACATCAGCAACACCGAGTAGGTGGGCGGCATCTGTAGTAGATGGAGTGGGGGCAAATCCCCACTCTAGCCGCAAAAGGCGCGGCTAGAATGGGGCACCCTAACCAGTAGACTATGTTGTATTTGAAATCTCTCAGGTACCTAGGGCAGTTCAACTGCAACGTTGGATCGAGACAGTAACGGACCGACGACTTTGAAGATCAGATCGAGCCAGCGTGGTTTGCGCTGGGGAGTGCTGCTGTTGCTGGCGGCGCTTTCCGGAGTGCCCAACTACGCTTACGCGCGTGCCCATCATACCGAGGCCTGGGCGCGTGACCATTTTGCTGCCGCCGAACGCATGCGGGAGGCTCTGAACGGACGTCCTCCGGCGGACCGTACGCGGCACGACTACCAGCGGGTTCTCGATGCCTACCGCAACGTCTACTTTGGTGCGCCTGCTTCCACTAAGGCCGATCCCAGCGTGGTGGCTGTGGCCGAGACGCTGGTTGAGATGGGCCGGCGCTTTGACGACGACAAGATCCTGAACGAGGCCATTGCCCAGTACAAGTTTCTGCGCAAGGAATACCCTGGCAGCAAGTACCGTTGCGATGCGCTCTTCACCATCGGGGAGATCTACAAGGATGATCTGAATGATCCGGAGCAGGCCAAGGACGTCTTCCAGGAATTTCTGCACCGCTATCCGCAGAACCGGCTGGTGGAGGATGCCCAGCAGGCGGTAATCGAGATCGACCGCGAAGCCGTTGCGGAAAAGAAGGCCGAGGCGCACAAGACCGGCAAGCCAACTTCCAGCCAGAACAAGACTGCGAAGAACTCTTCGGCAAAAAACGCTGACGCGCAGGATGACGCGGAGGCGGATTCCGTCAGTCCAACTCAAGCTCCCACGCAAGCCGACGCCAAGGCCGACCTCGCTGCGAAAGAAACTCCTGAGTCACGTGCGGGGCGACTGTCACGCGTCACTGGCATCCGTCATTGGTCGACGCCCGATTACACGCGTGTCGCCATCGACCTGGAGAGCGATATCAAGTTCGGCTCGCAGCGGATCGCGAATCCGGACCGGATCTTTTTCGACCTGCGCGGCACGAAGTTGGCATCGACTTTGGTCGGCAAGAGCTTCGATGTGGATGATGGCTTCCTAAAGAAGATCCGAGTGGCGCAATTTCAGCCGGGACGCACGCGGGTCGTGCTTGAGGTCGACGATCTTTCGGACTATGAAGCCTTCCTGCTCCCGAATCCCTATCGGCTGATTATCGATATTCATGGGAAGGATGCGTCGAAATCGGCGCGCGCCAAGGCGAAGAAGGACGCCCTGACCGAGACGGCTGACGTGGAAGCGCCGCCCAAAGCGGGATCGAAGCCCGATCTTCCCAAAGATGCGCCCAAGGATGTTCCCAAGGAGGTTCTGAAGGATGTCGCGAAGAGTGCTCCAAAGGATGTTCCGAAGTCTGAGTTGAAAGCCGATCTGAAGGCCCTGACCGGAAAGCCAGCCGCCAAGAACGAGCAGATTCATGACGAGCCGGGCGCCGCTTCCAAGGACGCTCCCGAAAGCTCGCAGCCCCACAACGCCTCGGAGCAGGTGAAGACTGCCACCGATACGAGGAGCGGGACATCCACGGTCAAGAAAGTTATCGTTGAAGCGGACGATGACGACGACACGCCGCCTGCGAAAGTGGCGAAGGCCGTGCCTCCGGCGGGCCGTGCGCATCCGTCATCGACGATCGCGGCTCATCTGACCGAGAACGCACAGGACTCCGATGCGGCTGTGCCCGAGGAGAAGGCGACGAGCGATCCCTCACCGGCGGGTTCCGCACGCAGCAAGTCGTCATCGCGTCTCAAAGCCAGCCGCAAAGCGTCCGATCCCGACATTCGCGAAGCTCGGCCTACCGCCAGCGGTGACCGGTCGCTGATCCGCGCACTGGGGCTGAAGATTGGCCGGATCGTGATCGATCCCGGCCACGGAGGCCACGATACTGGTACCATCGGGCCGAACGGCTTAGAAGAAAAAGACCTGGTGCTCGAGGTGGGACGCCGCCTGGGCAAGCTGCTCGAAACCCGTTTGGGCGCAGAAGTTGTCTATACGCGCAAGGACGATACATTCATTCCGCTCGAAACTCGCACGGCGATTGCGAACCAGCAGCGGGCTGACCTGTTTATTTCGATTCATGCTAACTCGAGCCAGGATTCCGCTGCCCGCGGCGTCGAGACCTACTACCTGAATTTCACATCGTCGCCCGAAGCGCTGGAAGTGGCGGCGCGCGAAAACGCAGTTTCGGAGAAGTCGATTTACGAGCTGCAGGATTTGGTGAAGAAGATCGCTCTGAAAGAAAAGATCGAAGAGTCGCGCGAATTTGCTGGAGATGTGCAGGAGTCGTTGCACAGCGGCCTTGCGGCCAAGAGCCCAGCCATTCGCAACCGTGGTGTGAAGAAAGCTCCCTTTATCGTGCTGATCGGGGCCAACATGCCGTCGATCCTGGCGGAGATTTCATTCGTGAGCAATCCTGCCGACGAGCACCGCCTGGAGACGAGCGAATACCGCCAACGCATTGCTGAATCGTTGTATCGTGGAATCGCGAAGTATGCGGATGGACTCAGCGGCGTGAAAATGGCCAGCAAACTCGACAAAGCTGCTGGCCAGTAAGCTGATTCACAACCGAACGAGGGGTATTTCCGACTTCGATCGAGCCTACTGAATCGAGCTGCCTACCTGCGAGAAGATGTTGCCTGCGTTGGAACCGATCAGGCGGACGGTGCCTACGACGATGACAAGGATCACGGCCAGCATCACGGAATATTCGGCGATGTCTTGACCTTCTTCATCGGACCAGAGCCGATTTGACCAAAACTTGCGGTATGAGTCGCACATCATAAGTAGTCCCTGAGTACCGGTTCCTTACCTTTAAACCGCTCCTGGCGCCTGGGCCACCTGCGTGGGTGACGCGACTTCGCGTCTATAATCAGAAAAATTCAAACCCCACGCTTCGCTGTCCTGACCCACCGCCTGCAGACCGACCTGAAACTCGGACGAGCCTTTCATCTTCTTCGTCCAAACCACGCGAAACTGTAGCTTCCGCTGGCGATAGAAAACCGTGACCTCTTCCAACAGGTTCAGTGCCCGACGGACCGAGCCCAGTCGGACCCCATCCGGGGTTACATCCAGCGTGTGAACCAGATCTTCGAACGACTTTCCGTCGCTGTCCTTGCCTTTCACTCTCACGGGGATTACTGCCTTCGTGCGATTTCCCCGCCGATTGTTCGCCCCTGCACTACTTGCTGACATGCTGTCACCCACAACTAGTTTGCTCTCAAGCGCCGCTGGTGTGAATGGCCCCGATGTGTGGGAGCGTCGCACAAAGGTAACCACACTCAAGGTGACGAGGAACATCATGAGCCGGATCAAGTGCTTAGGAGGTCTGGAAACCTTTGACCCCGGTCTGTGGTCTAATTACTAGCAGGAGTTCTCACGTCCGGGGCCATTTCATGAGTTTTTCCCGTTCTGTTGGTGTTGTGTTTTCTCTCGCATGTTTAGTGGGCATGGCCGTGGCCGCCTCGAAACCGACCGCGCAATCGCCGGTTCACGCGCCCGAGCATGCGCCCGTTATGCTTCCGCAACAATTTGGAGGATGGCAGATGCAGGGCCCCGTCCAGACCAGTACGGATCCTGGCACCGCGGATCCTGCGAATGCCGCTGTTCTCAAGGAGTACCGCTTCTCGGACCTGGCGATTGCCACCTACACCCGGGACGATGGCCGCACGCTGAAGATTCGCGCCGCCCGCTTTGCCGACGCCTCGGGCGCATTCGGCGCCTACACGTTCTACCTGCAGCCGCAGATGACGAAGGAGAAAATCGACGATCAAGGTGCATCGCTGGGCCAGCGCATGCTCTTTTACCGGGGACACATTCTGGTGGATGCGCAGTTCAGCGAGGAATCGGCGATGTCGGGAGCGCAGTTGCGCGAACTGGCGGGAATGCTGCCGCGTCCCAGCGGAAACTCTGCGAATCTGCCCACGTTTATCGAATTCATGCCCCACCGGGACTATGTCGCGAACACGCAGAAGTATGTGATGGGGCCGGCGGCCCTGGCTGCGCAGGCGCCCGCGGTTTCGGCGGATCTGGTGGACTTCAACTCCAGCTCCGAAGTGAGTCTGGCGCGGTACAGCACGCCTAGCGGGGAAGCGACGTTGATGCTCATTTCGTATCCAACACCGCAACTCGCAGCAGAACATTTGCGCCGCATTGAAGCCGCTCATCAGGCGGCGCAACCGGCGGGCGTCGAGAGTTCGGCAACGTTCTTCGGCAGACGCAGTGGCCCGCTGGTCGCGATCGCAACGGGAGGCATTTCCGATAGCGATGCGAAGTCTTTGCTGGGCATGGTGAATTACGAAGCCAGCGTTACCTGGAACCAGGCTACCGAGAATGCGCAGGTGCGCGATTTGTATCAGCTGATTCTGAATATCGTGGTGCTCTGCGGAATTCTTGCAGGACTCGCGGTAGTGGCCGGCGTGGCGTTTGGTGGAATCCGCATTATGATGAAGCGCTGGTATCCCGATAAGGTCTTCGACAGACCGGAACAGATGGAATTCATCTCCTTGCACCTGACCGAAACGGTGGTCAAGGGAGCTTCCCAAGGTGGGCCGGATGGGGGGCGCCCGGCACCTCAGAATCCTGCCTGACAGACTCCGAACCCATAGTAAGTGCCTTTAGATAGATTGGCTTAGGCCTTCGCGGGAGAGCTTTTGTCTCAATTTGGTACACTCGCAGCCGTTATTGATTGGTTGTGTAAACTGTTGAAAACAAAGACATTTATTTACTAAAAATCCCTTGACACCCCCGTTTTTGGGCTCATAAGATTTCCGCAGAAAGTTTTGACGGATTTTCAAGCTCCGTTGGAACTATTCTCCCTTGAAGAAGAGGCTGCCCTGTTGCCGGGTGGCCTCTTCGTTTATCCGCAGCATTCATTCTTGAAGGCGCAAGTCTCCCAGAATTACAGTTCCGATGAGAGCACGAGAGAACGGACGACGGAACCATGATGTCCCTTCCAACGTATTCACTGTTGTAAGGATTTTGTGGAGAAGTGACGAGACGGAAGAATTCCTGGAGGAATTCATGTTCTGCGATGGATGCGGTGCGGCCGTACAACCGGGACAGGGGTTTTGCAGCAAGTGCGGCAAACAGATTGTCGGTCCGATTTCATACATGCCGGCGCGGCCCGGCCGTGTGCGGGAGCATATTCGGCTGCTCGGTCTATTATGGCTGGCGCTGTCGGCGTTCACCTCGATCGGCGGGGTGATCCTGTACGTCATCACAAATACCTTGCTTCTTCATCTGCACCAGGCAAATCCGGAAGGCGGACCGCCTGCCTTCCTCATACCTCTGCTGAGCACGGTCGCGATTTTATTGCTGGCCAAGTCTGCCTGCGGGTTCATTGCCGGCTGGGGCTTGTTGCAGAGAGAGCCATGGGCGCGAACCGTTGTGCTGGTCCTGGCATTTGTGGCTTTATTCACCAACGTTCCCTTCGGCACCGCGCTGGGCATCTACACAATGTGGGTGATGCTGCCCGCAGAATCAGAGCAAGAGTACGATGTGCTGGCCGAGGCGCGAGCGGCGTAAGGGCGCATTCGGGGCGAGCCGGATCAATGAGCGACTTCCACCGCATGGATAGGAGCGTCAGCGGGCAGGTATGGTAACGACCGGAAGATTTTCCTTATCGCCGGTCTCGGCCATGGTGAACAGCATCAACAGTTGCGCAAATGCTTGCTTGGAAGCAAGGTCGCCGTCGTCGATCCAGAACCAGGTGTCGCGATAATAGACACTGACGAACGCGTCGGCTTGCTTCTTGTTCGAACTGTGGATGTTGATCATCGGGACGATATTGGGCAGCGTGTGACCCGTTTCGAATCCCGGAAACGCGCGATGCTGCGCCAAGTGCTCGGAAGGAACCTCAACTTGCGCCGCCATGGCTTGCAGCAGCCCGACGATGGAGCGGGTCAAAACGGCGATCTCCGTGTCATCGGCGGGACGCGGAGCGTAAACGAGTTTGAACTCGGTGGCGTCGGGATTCAGGTGCAGCAAACGCCGCAATTCCATGCTGGCGGCTAGAATGTCTGGTGGAATGTCTTTGCTGCGCAACGCGAGAATGTCCGTCTGATGCTTGTCCGACTCCTTGACATACATTCTCACTGCGTCCGAAAGCTGAATTTCCCGCAGCAACTGCCGCACGCGATGGAATTCGGGGTCGGCGGGTGTGATTCCATTCACCGTCGACTGCTGATTCTTCAAGCCGTTAATCGAAATCACAGACGAAAGTAGCGCGGAATCGGCAGGAAGTCCGTTCTGGATGCCGGAAAATACCATCGCCGGCGGCAGCGGGGTCATCAAGCTCTTGATATACGCGGCGCCGGTCAACGGCGCATACGTGATGGTGGGGCTGTTGGAGAAGTTCACTGAGCCGCCCAATGCCCCATTGCTCCCTCCGTTCGGGAGGATATTGGCTCCAGCGGTAGCGTTTTGCGACAGCGTGTAGCTCGCGACGATGCTTGAGACGTCCACGAAGACGGGCGGATCGACGTATCGCACCTTGACGATGTTCAGCAAGGTCTGCTCCTTCCACGAATCCGCGAGCGAGACGCTGTACTGAGCGCGGTCGCGTGGGAGTGAGTTGGGACCGAGCTTCGGATGCAGGCAGCCGGTTGCGAAGAATAACAGCGCGCAGGTCGCAAAGGTGAGGGTCCTTGTCATGTCGTCGTAAATGTGCTGTTTCGATACTTCCTCTCTGGGACATCAGTGTCAAAAGGGCGCGGGGCATTTGGATACTGTCATAAGTGACAGGCCGCCTGTTGTTAACATCGGGCTGGATTCGCTCGCGCGGAGCCCGGTGTCGAGAACACGATTGCATGTTTTGACGAGCTTTTCAGGCGGCCTAGAACAGGCGTTAGCGGTCGCTTTCTCATAATGCATTAAGAATTGGCCGCTCAGGTTTATCGCCACCGCTCATTGACTCTTCTCCTTCGCGTCCCTAACATTGCGGGCGTGCAACCCTTCTCGAAGCGACGATGCTGTGTTCGCGCCGCCAGAACATTGCTCATCGTTTCGCTGCTGCTAGCAGCATCCGGCAGCCATCTTTTTGCGCAGGCTACGCAGGTTGCGCCCGCTGGGCCTCCGTCGGTGATCGTGGCCTGGAACAAGAAGACGCTCAATCGCACGACGCCCACGCTGCAAGCCGTGGTGAATCCCATGTTGCGCCGTGGTTCGCCGATCCACGACGCCTCCATCGCCGCACTTCGACGGCTCGGCTGCGATTACGTGCGCTATGCGTTCTGGTTTCCGTATCCTCACTTGTCCGTTGCAGAGTTGCGGGCTCCGGAGCAAAACCAGACCTATTGGGACTTCCAGCACATGGACCCGCTCGTCGAGGATTTCATGGCGGCCAGCGAAGGCCGTCCGGTTGTGTGGAGCTTCAGCACGGCGCCGCAATGGCTGTACACGACGCCGCAGCCGGTGGCACATCCCGAAGATCCCGATCAGGTCATGTGGCACTACTCGCAAGGCAGGGAACTACACGATCTGCAGGCGTTGGCCGACTACTATGCCCGCCTGGTGAGTTGGTATACGCAAGGCGGTTTCACCGATGAACTGGGGAAGTTCCATTCTTCCGGGCATCACTACCAGATGCGGTACTTCGAGGTTTTCAACGAGGTGGATGGCGAGCACGAGCCGACGCCGCAGCAGTATGTGGAACAGTACGACGCGATTGTGGAGGCGGTTCGCAAGGTCGTCCCCGACATGAGATTTGTGGCGCTGGCCTTGTCCTACCCGGAGGGCGGGGCCCACATGTTCGAGTATTTTCTGGATCCGAAGAACCACAAGCCGGGGATCCCGATCGACTACATTTCCTTCCACGTTTACGCGGACCCGACCGCCGATCAAACGCTTGATCACTGGCAGTTCACTTTTTTTGGCCGGGCAAATGAGTTTCTGGCAGCCACGCGGTACATCCTCCGAATTCGAGACCGACTGTCTCCGACTACGAAGGTCATGATCAACGAAGCTGGATCGATTCTTTCCGGCGACATGTTTCAAGGCGAGCCCAATCATGTGGAGAAGCCGATTCCTCCGGCGTACTGGAACTTGAGTGGAGCGCTTTACGCTTATCTTTATATCGAGCTGGCCCAGTTGGGCGCGGACACTGTTGGTGAATCGCAGCTGGTCGGCTTTCCCAGTCAGTTTCCCAGCGTGAGCATGATCGATTGGACGAACGGCAAACCCAACGCGCGGCTCACTGTGCTGGAGCTGATGAAGACCAATCTCGGCCCGGGCGATGATCTGGCCGAGACAGAAATGCACAACAACGGCATACCCGCCGATACCGACGCGATCGCCGCGCAGGCATTCATCGCAGGCAGCCAGCGAAAACTGGTGCTGATCAACCAGCGCAATCGCGAAATTGTGGTGGAGCTGCCAAAAGAATGTGCCGGGGCCACGCTGCAAATGATTGGAGGGACGTCACCCGATCCGGTGAGCCAATCCGTCGGAGACGTCAGAGTTCGCCTGCTGCCATTCTCAGTCTCGATCGTGACGCTGAAGGACTAGCGGCAGCGTGAGAAGACGTGTCACCGCGTGCCGCAGCCGGAATGACGCGATTTGATAAAATAAACGAGCCCACCAAAGGCCGACGTAGCTCAGTTGGTAGAGCAGCCGATTCGTAATCGGCAGGTCAGCGGTTCAAGTCCGCTCGTCGGCTCCATCTCTTCCCCGTGCTTATCGAGGAATAACGCGCTTCCCAACTGTCGGGGGGGTTCTGGCTGATTCATTCTCGAGCGACGGGGCCCCGGCAGCCGTCAGAACGGTGCCGGTAAGGTTAGCAGCACTGGCGCAAACGCAGACCATCTAAATTGAAACCGAGTCGACCGCATTCGGCATACCTGCGCCGTACGTATAAAGAGCTTGCTTTAAAAAGGCGGAGATTACTATAATTCGCCGCCGCCAAAGCATCGGACTTAGAGCCGAGGCGACACTAAGGAGAATCAGATGAAACGTATTGTTTTCGTTCTCTCGCTTCTTGTTGTGTTCTCTTGCGGCTCACTGTTTGCCCAAGCCAATCCGTTCGTGGGCACGTGGAAGCTTAACCTCGCAAAATCAAAATTCGACCCCGGGCCTGCACCCAAGAGTCAGACGAGGACCGTTGTGGCGCAAGGTGATGGAGCAACCTATACCTTTGACGGCGTCGCTGCTGACGGCAAGTCATTCTCATACACCTTCACTGTCAAGTATGACGGGAAGGATTACCCCGTGACAGGCACGGGAATGCCTGGAGGAGCCGACACCATCGCCATTAAGCTCGTCGGAACCAACAAGGGTGAAGCGACCGAGAAAAAGGGCGGAAAAGAAGTCGGGAAAGCCGAAGCAGAAGTTTCAAAGGACGGGAAGGTCACAACGGTTAAGCTAAAAGGGAAGACTTTGGACGGCAAGGAATTCCACTCGGAAGCTGTCTACGACAAG
>Ga0335083_10004510_pt1 | contig 17713 bp, 13 predicted proteins | sample Lox_Sample_42_FD_206716 | JGI IMG/M metagenome (GOLD analysis project Ga0335083, IMG submission 206716) | Soil microbial communities from Loxahatchee National Wildlife Refuge, Florida, United States - Lox_Sample_4.2 | ecosystem: Environmental > Terrestrial > Soil > Wetlands | place: USA...
AAGGTCGCGTGAATCGTGAGTCGTATAGAAGAAGCTCTTGCCGTCCGGGGACGGCAAGAAACCGAAACCCTGAACAACGCGGTGCGGAGTTCCTCCGAGCGTGGGCATGACCCACACTTCAGCCGCGCCGAGTTCGCGCTCGTAGTAGATTTGCGTTCCGTCCGTGGAAAAGCTGTCGACGACTTTGCTCCCCTCATCGCTGGTGAGTTGCAAGGGCTCGCCGCCCGAGGTGAGCATTACGAAAACTTGTTCATAGCCCTGAATGTAGGACGTGAAGGCAATCGTGCGTCCGTCCGGCGATAGGACCGCCTGCCCGACGGGCTTATGCCAATGGCTGATCTGAGTGATTTTTCCCAACATCGACGACTCGCGGTGGGCGATGAGATGGAAAACGCCGTAGCCTGCTAATGCGAGGACTATAAAAACAGCGATCGCCAGACCGACCGTTTTACCTTTGTTGCGGGAGGCGGTTTCGGCAATCACAGAGCCACTTGATCGCTGGAACGAAGACGCGCTGACGCCCGTCCCTGCACCGGAGCTTTCATGAACCGGAGAAGACGCCGCTTGCTCGGGAAACGACGCTGGAAGCGCACTTCTGGCGCTACTGCCGGAGCCTGTGTCCCGCTTGAGCCGCTTCAAATCGCTGTGGATGTCGGCAGCATGTTGATAGCGGAGGTCCCGATCCTTCTCAAGCGCCTTGCCGATGATGCGTTCCAGTTCAACCGGCACTTCCGGATTCAACCGAACGGGCGGCACCACGGCGCGATTGAGAATTGCATCGAAAATAACGCCCGTCGCGTCGCCGCGGAACGGAAGCGCACCCGTGCACATCTCGTAGAGCACCGCGCCAAATGAGAACAGGTCGCTGCGTGCATCCAGATCCTTTCCCCGCACTTGTTCGGGCGACATGTACGCAACGGTTCCGAGCGCCATCCCCGGGCTGGTCAGATGCTCCTCGTTGACGGTGAGCGTTTGCGTGTTTTGCGATCCAGACTGATCGGAAAGAGCGGCCGACGCAGTAACTTTGGCCAGGCCGAAGTCTAGAATCTTGGCGTGCCCGCGCTTGGTGTAAAAGATGTTCGCGGGCTTGATATCGCGGTGCACAATCCCCGCCGTATGCGCCGCATCGAGTGCATCGGCGATTTCGATTCCGAGTGCCAGCAGAGTCTCCGGGTCGAGCGGCCTCCCGTTGATCTGATGTTTCAGCGTAACGCCATCGAGAAACTCCATGACAATGAAAGGCTGCCGATCCTGCTGTCCGATTTCGTAAATCGTGCAGATGTTGGGATGGTTGAGCGCGGAAGCCGCCTGTGCCTCGCGTTGAAATCGCGCCAAAGCCTGCGCGTCTCTGACGACTTCATCGGGAAGGAATTTAAGCGCGACAAATCGATGCAGAGTCAGATCCTCGGCCTTGTAGACCACGCCCATTCCGCCGCCGCCCAACTTCTCGAGAATGCGGTAGTGCGAAATGGTCTGCCCGATCATTGGTGCAAAATCCTACGTCCGCCAGCTGGGCAAGTCAATGGAAGGAAGGGAGTTGGTCGGGTCGCGACGCCTGGTGCCGCAAAATGCTGGGTCCCCGCCGAACTACTCTCGTCGGACGGAGATGGACGGCACTTTATGCCTTCTTAAGCCTTCGGGAGATGATGGGATTTGGTTTGGGCCTTGGTGGGCGCCAGGTACGTATGCGTGATGCGGTCGTGCCAGCACAGCGCATCTTCATCAAGGAACATCCACGCGTATCCCATACCGGCGGACACGGCCGAGAGACAGGCCGCGAGAACGCGCCAGCGGCGCAGCGAGCGGCTTGTGGCGGTGCAATCAAAGCGGGCCAGTTTGAGACCCGCGACGCGCAATCCCGGAGTGTTCGAGGCATAAACGATCAAAAGATACTGGTAACCCGCCCAGAACAGCCACGGAATTCCGGCGGCGAGCCCCAGAAGTTGCATCAGCGGCGGACGCACCGCAGCGACCTTCCAGAAGATGTAGCCGAAGAGAGCCGAGGCCGCTGCAATGATCAATCCATCGACCAAAGCGGCTACGAAACGCAATCCCAGCGGCGCGCTCTGTAGAGGGATGTCGATCCCGGGCCGCTTCTCAGCTTCCTGTTTCTCGGTGGCGTCGATGGTGATTCCACCGAGTGCCGGGGGCGGAGGCGCAACCTCGGGCACTTCGAGGATTCGCGGACGACCGCTAACCGGCTCCGCGAGTTCATCTGGTGAAGGCGCGGGCGGTCCCCACGCGAATCGCGGGAACTCAATGATCTTTGCGCTCGCCTGCCCGGAAGGCTGGTGCAGCCGCGCCGGAAGCGCTTCTGCCGCTGACGCGGTCCGAGCGTTCACCTCGGCTTCGACCGCCGATGGTTCCTGCCTCATTCCATCGAGCGCGAGAGCGTGGTTCGAGATGGTTTCGAACTGCGGCTGCGAAGATCCGCTCGGCGCGGTTGCGCTCACTTCCGGCGGATCAAACTTCAGGCTCAGCGACGGGTACCGGGGCGGACGCACCTTACGGCGCGCACGATAACGGTTGAGCCGGTCCGATAACTCGTCGCGCCAGGCGGGCGCCTCCGCGTCCTGAGGCGCGGCATCGGGAAGGGGCTCCGTTGGGCAACGGCAAACTTCTCCACACAGCGGACAATTCATGAAAAACAGTCTCTCGAAATCGTAGCAGCTCGTGCACAACGTACAACCGGAAGGGATGCGACGGGAATCCTAGCCTTGTTCGCCACTTTGCCTCGCGACCAGCGCCGTGCTAAGTTCACGATGCCGCGGCAAAACAGCCGAAAAGGAAGGTTCGTCCTCAAGGGACGATCTTCTTCCGTTGATTTTTCTTCCGATGACTCTTCGCACTAGATTCCTTATCACGGCGTTGTTGCTTTGTCATCAGGTTCTCGCCGCGGCGCTAGTAACCAGACAGTTGCTTTCTGAAAATTCCGATCAGACGGCCGCTTCCTCTCCTCCAACCACCGGGCAGCAAACAAAAACACCCGCCCCTTCACCTTCTCCTTGCAGCCGTCAGGCTGCGAACCAGGATTCCGATTCGGCGACCATCTGCGCTGACCAGCAGGAAAAGAACGGGGATGTTTACAAATTAAAGGGTAATGCCGAAATTCACTACCGCACATACGTCGTGCGCGCCGACGAGGTCACCTACGACTCCGACCGCGGTGAGGTCACGGCCTCCGGGCATTTCCGACTCGACGGCGGACCAAACGATGACCACATCAAGGCCAGCCACGGAACCTACAATCTGACGGCTGAGACCGGACGCTTTTATGACGTAACCGCGACAACGGGGCTTCAGTTTCACGGGAAAACCGCGGTGTTAACCTCGACCGCCCCCTTTGCCTTCACCGGAAAGCTCGTCGAGAAGGACAGTCCCGAGCACTACGTCGTATTCGACGGAACCATCACGACCTGCGAACTGCCGCACCCCAACTGGCAATTCAATGCCCGCAAGATAACGGTCGACGTGGGTGGGAACGCCCGCGTCTACCACAGCACGTTCTGGCTGCACGGATTCCCGGTACTCTACTTTCCTTTCGCGACTCATCCCGTAGCAAGAGGAGTGCGGGAGACCGGATTCCTGGTCCCCAGCATCGGTCGGTCTTCCACCAACGGCAACGAGATCGGGGATTCCTTCTACTGGGCCATTAATCGCAGTATGGACGGCACTGTCGGCGCGGAGTACATGTCGAAGCGCGGCTGGGCTCAAAGGGGAGAATTCCGCGCGCGCCCCAGCGACACTTCCTACGTGGACCTGAATTTCTTCGGTGTGATCGACCGCGGCATCAGCGAGCCCGCAACCTGCACCGGAACGCCCCCAGTCTGCGTTCCGACGCCGCCCCTGAAAGAAGGAGGCCAGGAAGCCCGCCTCGCAGCCGAAGGCAATTTCTACGGCTTCCGAGCAGTCTCCAATATCGACTATCTGAGTTCGTTTCTATTCCGCCTGGCCTTCAACGAAGTGTACAGCCAGGCGATCAACTCCGAAGTAAAGTCGCAGGTTTTTCTGTCGAAGACGATCAACGGGTTCTCATTTGGCGGCATGGTGGAGCGCTACCAGAACTTCTTTCAGACCACGAACGCCGAGGGCGCACTTTCGAATCCTCCGACGTTTGACTCCATTCGAATCCTGCACACGCCGAGCGCGGACGCGTCCAGCGTGGACCAGAAGCTATCCCGTTCGCCATTCTTCTGGTCGTTCGATGTGTCGGCGGCGGGTCTTTCACGCGGCGAGCCCGGCTTTCAAACCGCCGGAATGCTCGGCCGCTTTGACTTTAGTCCCGGAATTTCCCTGCCCCTGCAGTTTCACGGCTGGTCCTTCCGCCCGGCGTTAACCTTGCGCGAAACGTACTACAGTCAGCGCCTCGTGGACGGGCTGGCCGTCAACGATCCCACAAACCGGCAAGCCCTCGAAACCTCGGTGGAGGTGCGGCCTCCCGTTCTCGAGAAGATCTTCGACAAGCAGTATCTGGGAAAGAAGTGGAAACACGTGATCGAACCTCGAGTCGTATATCGCTATGTGACCGGAGTAAACGACTTCGCAAATGTGCTCCGCTTCGACGAGCGTGACATCCTGAGTGACACCCACGAAGTCGAGTACGGATTTGTGACCCGTCTTTACTCGAAACCGGTTGTGACTTCAAAGCAAGACTGCGATACGCTCATGACCGGCATTGCCGTTGGCGCTGCGGCCCCCGAGCAAACGGTTCCCTGGCAGCGAGTCACCACTTTGGACAGCCATCCGTGCAACCCGGGCCCGGAGACAAAAGAAGTCGTCACCTGGGAAGTTGCCCAGAAATATTTCCTCGATCCTAACTTCGGCGGAGCACTGGTGCCCGGACAACGCAACGTTTTTACGACGACGGAAGAGCTGACCGGCATCGCGTTCGCCACGGAGCCGCGGCATCTTTCTCCCCTGGTATCGCGCTTCCGAGCAGCGACCAGCGGCCACACTGACACGGAATGGGATCTCGACTACGACTTTCAGTTAGGCCGCATCAATGCGAGCACATTGCTGGTGAACTACAGTCTGGGACCTTTCACGGTTGGCGGTGGAGATGCATTTCTGCAGATTCCGCAGTCCACGACTACGACCAACCCTCCGAGCGAGGGGACGTGCTCGAGTTCGCCCACAAACGCGACAACCCCGCCCACGTGCAAATTTCAACAATTCCGCGTTGCACTGGGATATGGCGGACTGGCCCGCCGCGGGTTCAGCGCCGCCACGGGGTTCGGCTTCGATACCGAGACTCGTCAACTGCAGTTCGCCACGGCGGAGACCACATACAACTGGGACTGCTGCGGTCTGACGGTGGAATATCGCCGCTATGCCATCGCAAACGTCCGCAACGAGAATCTGTTCCGCTTCACCTTCAGCCTGGCCAACATCGGCTCCTTCGGAAATCTAAGGCGACAGGAACGGCTGTATTAAGCTCTTGTGGTCGAGGTCTTGGCTCTTAGGTCTTGGGTCTTAGCTCTTAAGGTCTTGGGTCCTGGGTCTTGGGTCTTAGGTCTTGGGTCCTAGGTCTTGGGTCTTAGGTCTTGGGTCCGAGGTCTTGAGTCCGAGGTCTTGGGTCTGGCTCTTAGCTCCTAGCTCCTAGCTCTTAGCTGATTTGGGATTTTGGGTGGCGCAGCGCTTCTAGCGCTGCGATAAGGCTCGGCACTGCTTGCGGCTTTAGCCGCTGAGGTACCACGGCTGCGAAAGCAGGCCAACACTACCGCACAAGGCTGATACCATAGATGCGATGCAGGCCCCGGAATCAGACCTTGCGGCGAAGAGTTCTCAACTGCGGGCGGACCTGCGCCAGCTCGGCCGGGTGCTGGTCGCGTATTCTGGCGGAGTCGATTCGGCCTATCTCGCCTGGGCAGCTCATCAGGCTCTTGGCAACAACATGCTGGCGGTGATCGCCGATTCTCCCAGCCTCGCCCGCACACACTTGAATGATGCTGTCGCCTTCGCGAACGAGCAGGGGATTCCCGTGGAGGTGATCTCCACCTCGGAGCTCGACCGTCCCGAATACGTCCGCAATGACGGGCAGCGCTGTTTCCAGTGTAAGGACGAGCTCTTCGCGGTAATGGAACAACTGCGGGCCGACCGCGGATTCGATGCGATCGCTTACGGCGTGAATCTCGACGATCAAGGCGACTTCCGCCCAGGCCAGCAGGCCGCCAAACTGCACCACGTTGCCGCCCCCTTACTAAAAGCAGGCCTCACCAAACAGGAAATTCGTGAACTGGCGCAACAAGCCGGGCTTCGCATCTGGGACAAGCCGGCATCGGCCTGCCTCTCGTCGCGCATCGAGTATGGCCGTCCCGTCACACGCGAGGCTCTCGACGTGGTCGAACGCGGCGAAGACGCCATTCGAGCCCTCGGCTTCCGGCAGTTTCGCGTGCGCCACCATGGTGACATTGTTCGTATTGAGATCGCCAGGGACGAAATGGACCGCGCGCTGAATCCGGACGTTGCGACCCAATTCACAGCCATCTTCAAGGCTCTCGGCTTCAAATTCGTGACTCTCGATCTCGAAGGATTCCGCTCCGGATCGATGAACTCTCTGCTCCCTGCGGAGCAACTCCGCCGCACAGGCTAACTGCTCCGCAGACCTACTGATGCAGGGCTGACTCGCATACGCTGTGAGATAATCGAAACGACAACGAGTGATGCTGAGGCGGTTTCTGGTGACCCTAATTCGACGTTCGCTGCTCATCCTGCTTTTGGTTTGCCTGGGCTGTGTCGCCCAGTCTGCTCCTCCTGATGTGGCCCGCAAAATTGAGCATCAGGTGCGCGCCTACTACACCATCCCGGTAGATGTGAAAGTCACCGTTGGAGCGATTACGCCCAGCACGGAAATGCCCGGGTATGACTCAGTGTCGGTGAACATCGACGGCGGCGATGGCAAGCAGAAAGACTACAAGTTCCTGATCTCCGCCGACCGCGCCACCATGCTGCGCGTGACGAAGTTTGATCTGACCAAGGATCCCTTCGTCGAATTGATGAGCAAGATTGACGTCAAGGACCGGCCGACGCGCGGGGCCAAATCCGCCAAAGTCGTTGCGGTCAACTTCGACGACTTCGAGTGCCCTTACTGTTCGCGCATGCACCAGACGCTTTTCCCCGAGATCTTCAAGGAATACGGCGACCGCGTCACCTTCATCTACAAAGACGATCCGCTCACCGAGATTCATCCCTGGGCGCTGCACGCCGCAGTCGATGCGAATTGCCTGGCGGCTCAAAACTTTGACGCCTATTGGGACTTCGCGGACTACATCCACGCCAACAAGCGCGAGGTGGACTCTAAACCTGCGGACGCGCGTTTCGACGCCCTCGACAAGATGACGGTGCTGCAAGGGCAGAAACACAACCTGGACGCGACGAAACTGCAAGCCTGCGTCAAAGCGCAAAACGAAGATGCGGTGCGAGCATCCATGAAAGAAGCGGATGGGCTGGGTGTGAACGGAACGCCGGCTTTGTTCATCAATGGCCGCAAGATTGACGGCGCCGTTCCCATCGCCGACGTTCGCGCGGCATTAGACGCCGCTCTGAAAGACGCCGGAGAGCCGGTGCCACAGCACCTGCCGTCTGCCCCGGCACCAGTATCCAGATAAATCGGTCAAGGAACACGTCGCGGCGGTTCTTTCGATTTGATTCTTGGTGTGGTTGCAGTCAGGAACGGAGAAACACTCTTGAGAAAAACTTCACTTCTTGCCCAGTTCTCCGCGGCCTTCTCTGCCGCGGTACTGTTGGCAGCCCTGTCAGCCTGTAACACGCAGACCGGCGGTGACGTCATGGCGACCGTGGATGGCCGGAAGATCTTCCGCTCTGACGTCGACAAGGTTTACGACGCCAACGTCGCATCTGCCCAGCAGGCACCCACCGGCGAACAGGCCACCGCGCTGCGCCTGAACATTCTGCATACGATGATCGAGGACGAAATCATCATGCGCCGAGCCGAGAAACTCGGACTGCTGGCCACGGACGAAGAAGTCGACCGCAAGTTCAACGAACTGAAATCGCCATTTACGCAGGAAGAGTTTGACAAGCGCCTCAAAGACGGCAAGCGGACTATCGCGGATGTGAAGCGCGATATCCGGCGCTCGATCACCCTCGACAAGGTGATGAACAAGGAAGTCTCGTCCAAGATCAACGTCACCGACCAGGACATTACCGATTACTACAACGCACACAAGGGCGAGTTCAACCTGATCGAAACCCAATACCACCTGGCGCAGATCATGGTGACTCCAGCGCCAAACCCACAAGCCCACGATCAGAATGACAAGGCCCAGAACGAGGGCGACGCGCGCAAGAAGATCCAGATGATCGCGAACCGCCTGGATAGCGGCGACGATTTCGCCACCCTGGCGATGAAGTATTCGGAAGATCCGGAGACGTCTGGCAACGGCGGCGACTTGGGAACGGTCCCTGAGTCTGGACTCAAGGGCGCTGACCCCGCGACGCGCGATGCCGTGATGAAACTCAAGCCGGGCCAGTACAGTCCAATCATCACAGTGCTGAATCCAGCGAATCGCTTGATGGGATTTCGCATCGTGAAGCTAGCCTCGAAGGAACCTGCAGGCCAGCACGAGTTAGCCGATCCGCGGGTGCAGCAAGCGATCCGTTCGCAGCTTCACGACCGCCGCGAGCAATTGCTGAAAGCTGCGTACTACGAGGTCTTGCGGGATTCTGCTAAGGTTGAGAACTTCTACGCGAAGAAAGTGCTCGACAGCAACGGAATGGAGAAGTAGTTACAGGGCAGTTGTCCGAGTCGGTCTACTCGACGATCGCCAGGACATCGCCTGCGTTTACGGCCGCGCCTTCGCTCACAAGAATCTTCTGAATCGTCCCCTTCTTCGGCGACTTGAGTTCGTTCTGCATCTTCATCGCCTCGACGACGAGCACACCTGTGCCTGCTTCTACCGCGGCTCCCTCGCCTAACAGCACGCGCACGATCTTGCCCGGCATCGGCGCGGTTAGCTTTCGCGGCCCATGATCATCGACAGCGCGAACGCGACCGCGCAACGACCGAGGATCGCGGACTTCCGTGGCAAAGCGCGCGCTGCCGACCCACAGATGCGTGTCACCGGCAACGCGTTCGCACTTCACTTCGTACGCCTGGTTACCGATGCGGAGAGAGAGGACGTCAGGGCGCGCCAGCACGGCATCCACTTCGATTTCTTGCCCATCGAGGCGGCACGACCAGCGGCCTTCCGTGCGATTCAGTTCGAGCCGGTGACTCTTGCCGTCGATAGCGATGTCGTAAGTCATGAGGAGCAGTTATCGGTTGCCTGTTGCCAATTGTCCTGAGTCTAGTTGAACCTCATCGGGTCGCCTCTTCGCGTGCCGCGGTCTTCCAGTTCGATGCAGCCTGTTGCTTGTTGTTGGCAGATAGAGTCTCGATGGGGCGCTCGCCAGCTCCTGCAGCCGCAGAGCCGAGAACGGCAAAGATTCCGGCGGCGATCGCCGCAACCTCGATCGCCTTTGGATCGGCCGCAACTTCAGCGCGCTTCTGCTTCAGGAGCCGGTCGAGGAAGCCAGTGTCGATCTTTGCGGCGCGAAAATCAGGATCGCTCAGGATGCGCCGGAACAACGAGATGTTCGTCTTGATGCCACCTACAAAGTATTCATTCAAAGCGCGCTTCAAGCGACTGATGGCTTGATCGCGATCCGTGCCATAACCGATCAGCTTGGCCAGCAGCGGATCGTAGTCCATGGGGACGGTCCAGCCTTCGTACATACCGCTGTCGCGGCGAATTCCGGGGCCTGAAGGCAACAGCAACAGCGTGATCTTGCCGGGGCTGGGAAAATAATTGTTGTCGGGATCTTCGGCGTAGATGCGGCACTCGATGGCGTGTCCGCGAATCAACACTTCATCTTGCGTGAAAGGCAGCTTCTCTCCAGCAGCGATGTGAATCTGCAAGTGAACCAGGTCAAGTCCCGTAACCAGTTCCGTCACCGGATGCTCCACCTGCAGCCGCGTGTTCATCTCAAGAAAATAGAAATTCTTCTGCGGGTCGACTAGGAATTCGACTGTACCAGCGTTGGTGTATCCAGCAGCCTGTGCGACGCGCACCGCGACCTCACCCATTCTTTTGCGCATGTCAGGATCGACGATCGGCGACGGCGCTTCCTCAACCACTTTCTGATGGCGGCGTTGCAGCGAGCATTCGCGCTCGCCCAGATAAACGGTGTTACCGTGTTCGTCGGCCAGGACCTGCATTTCAATGTGGCGGGGGTTAATGATCGCTTTCTCGATGTAGACTTCGCTGTCGCCGAAGGAGCGCTCCGCCTCGCTGCGCGCGCCCTCCAACGACGACTTCAGCTCTTCGGGCGCATGCACCAGGCGCATGCCTTTGCCACCACCTCCGGCGGCAGCTTTCAGCATGATGGGATAGCCGATGCGCGCGGCGACTTCTTCGGCTTGCTCGTAGGACTCCAGTCCACGCGACGTGCCGGGAACGAATGGAACGCCAGCGCGCTCCATGGCTTGCCGTGCTTTGGTCTTCGAGCCCATCGCGTCCATGGCTGCGGCGGTGGGGCCGATGAACTTCACACCCGCATCGGCGCAGGCGCGAGCGAACTTTGCGTTCTCGGAGAGAAATCCGTAACCGGGATGGATCGCATCTGCGCCGGATCGGGCGGCGACGTCGAGAATCTTCTGGATGTTCAGGTACGACTCGGATGCGGCGGCCGCGCCGATCGGGTAAGCCTCGTCGGCTTTACGGACGTGCAGCGAGGCGCGATCGACGTCGGAGTAAACGGCAACCGCGGCAATTCCCATTTCGTGGCAGGCGCGGATGACGCGAACGGCAATCTCTCCGCGGTTCGCGATGAGAATCTTCTTGAACATTTTCTTCAGCGGTGATTCTTGAGCGTTGGCGCGGCTCAGAGAACCCAAGATTCTACCGGAGATTGCATCTTTGTGGTGTGGCCGTCGGGAAGAACAAAATTAAAACACAGAGGACACGGAGGACACAGAGGATTCCTGGCTCCGGGACTTCTGCCTGAAAATATTTTTCGTTGAGCGACCCCGCAGAGCGGCTGGACCCGAGGATTTCAACTTCTTTGACCGCTTCTGAGCGGTACCCCCTCCCCCCCCAATTTCGCTCATCGCCAGTGTTCATGCGGGTTAGGGCGATGGGGAGTGCGCGAAGTGCGTTTTGATCCTTTATTTCAAATAACTTACGGGCAAAATCTTCACAACAAAGCACTTAGGTGTGTCCGCGGAGGACCTGGCCACTGACTCCGCCTTGACCATGTTCTGCTTATTCAGTCTTAGGCGCAAGGTCAGATGTCACAACGGGCCTGTGGATTTTCGGACGGACCAGACGACCCGATGCGGGATGATCCGCGCGAGATCCCTCGCTCCGCCTGAAAAGCGGCTACGCTCGGGATGACTTCGAATAAAGAGGGGCGCTATGTAGTGGGCCTTACTCGGGCAGGCGCGAGAAGCTTACGGCAAAGGGAGCTGGCGGTGCTTCGTCACCCTGCCGCAGCCAGCTACGGCGCGGGGTGAAGCGGTAGCGGATCAGGGTCCAGATTGCCTGCCAGCCATCGGAATGGCGGATTTTCTTCCCTTCCACGGCTGAGCGGGGATGGTACTGGATGGGAACTTCTTCGATCCTCTCGCCCATGCGGCATAGCTTCGCCGTCACTTCGGGACAGAACTCGAAGCGGCGACAAGCCAGATGCAAGCGCAAAAGCAGCGAGCGGCGAACGACTTTGTAGCAGGTGGCTTCGTCGTGAATGCCGGCTGCATAAAGAAGATTGGTGAGGTGCGTCAGCAGCTTAGCCCCGAGAAAGAAACGCAGGCCGCGCTCCGGACGGTCGGGGCGCACACCGTAGACGACGTTTGCCTTTCCAGCCTCGAGTGGAGCAATCAGCGCGGGATAATCCTGCGGATCGTATTCGAGGTCGGAGTCCTGGATCAGCACGTACTCACCGCGGGCATAGGCCAGGGCTGTGCGAATGGCCGCTCCTTTGCCACAATTTTTCTCGTGGAAGACAACTGTGACGCCTTCCATGGGCGGCATCGCCCGCAGTTTCTCGCGCGTGCCATCGGTGGAACCATCGTCGACGATAATGATTTCCTTTTTCACGGGCGAGGCGTGAATGGCCCGCAGCAACTCGTCCACATGAGCTGCCTCGTTATAGACCGGCACAACCACGGACACGCAGGCCTTCCAACGGTCATTCACCGGACGATCGTTCGTGGGCCGATCCGTCGTCGGATCGTTCGCCGCCGGGCGGGTTGGCCAGGATACAGTTGCCAAGGGAATCCTTCTCTACACATCTGTCGTGGACTGCGCGCGAGATCCTTCGCTCCGCCTGAAAACCGGCTCCGGTCAGGATGACGCCAGCGAAAAACCGCAAGATCCGGGAATTTCTAGCATAGTATCATCTGGGATTGCACAGACTCCAACGCCCCGCATGCAGCCACCCGAAGCAGCTGTGATTCAAAGCGCAGGCGCCTGCCCGTCCCCAGGTAACGCTGCTCGCCGAACTCCCTGGCTAGCTCTATTTCTTATGGTGGCGGCAGGCGCGGTCGTTCGATTTCTATTCCTGACGCACAAGCCTTTTTGGTTTGATGAATATTTCAGTGCGGAAGTCGCACGGATCACATGGGGAAACTTCCTACACCTGCTGTGGTGGCGCGAAGCCAACATGTCGCTCTATTACGTCCTGCTGCGGCTCTGGATGGAGTTTGGGCAGAGTGAGTTTTATATCCGCAGCCTGTCGGTCGCAATTTCCGTAGCGACGATTCCGGCAGTCTACTGGGTCGCGCGCCAGCTCTTTGACAAACGCGTTGCGCTGATCGCGACTGCGCTGTTCACATTCAACGCCTACAGTGTTCGCTATGCGCAGGAAGCGCGCAGCTACGCACTCTTTTTGCTGCTGGCGACGCTCTCGTCGGGGTTTCTGATTGCTCTGGCGCGCGAACCGGGCCGTCGGAACCAGATTGGATATGCCCTCGTCAGTGTGCTGGCGGTGTACGCGCATTTGTACGCGCTGCTTTTGCTGGCGACGCACTGGGTCGCGTTCCGCTGGCTGGGAAACCGTGGATGGAGCGACGATCCATCCAGAACTCAGGTGTCCGTACAACTGCGGCGCGCGTGGATTACGATTGGGATCGCGGTATTCCCTCTGCTGGTTTTTGTGGCAAAGACCGGAGCGGGACCAATCCGCTGGATCCACCGGCCTGGCTTGCGCGATGTGCTCACGTTCTATGCGCACCTTGCAGGCAGCAACACTTGGCCTCTGCTGGCAGCATGCGCCGTAGCCAGCGTCGCAGCGATCATCCCAGCAGGAAGACAGCTTTGGGCTCGCGACCAGTCCTGGGAGACATGGCGGAGCCAGTTCCTGCTTCTGTGGCTGTTCTTCCCGGTTGCACTGACGGTTCTGTTGTCGTTCGCGCGCCCGGTGTTTCTGGGGCGTTACATGATCTTCGGTTTGCCTGCACTTGTGATCCTGGTCTCTGCTGGGCTGTCGCGGTTGCGTCGAGCGTGGATGCTGGCAGTGGCGCTCCTGGGAATGCTTCTGCTGTGTTCGCAGGGAATTTTCTTCGTCTACGGGAATGATTTCGACAACGAGCGGGATGCCTCAGGCGCCGCAGCCAGTTTCATTGTCGATCAGGCCGCGGGGGGAGATGCTGTGGTGTTCCACATCGCCGAGACTCGGATTCCTTATGAATTCGTCCGCTCTGAGCGTGCTGGAGAAAATACTGCCAGCCCGGGATTTAAGGGGCAGATCGGCCCGGAGATCTTATTCCCACATCACGGTGCGGGCCTCGACTATCGCGACTTTACAGGCAAGCCGACGGCTGAGCTTCTGAGGACAGCATCAACCCACCCTCGCGTGTGGGTGATGCTGATGAATAACGGGCCTGCGGGGAGTCCCGATCCGACGACGGTGATGCTGACGAGGGTTCTCGCGGATTCGTTCCCCAAAGTGAAGATCTGGCAATTCCCGAAGGTGGAAGTGCGATTGTATGCGGAGAAGTAGGATTCTGACGGCATTCGATGCGAGGGCCGAATGCGCGGGCGAGACGCCCACGCCACAGCCGGCGGGACGCCGGCGCTACTTTCCCGTCACTAATTGGGCGGGGAGGGCTGGACTCGTTTTCGCGGCTTATCGCACCAACGAAAAAGCCTCCCTTGCTCGAGCAAGGGAGGCCGAAGTCTCGAATGGGAGACTTGTTGTTACTTCGGCTGATCCATGGTGATTCCGCCACCTTGGCTTTGCGCGGCCTTTTCGGCTTTAGCTTTCTTCACGCGCAGGGTTTCGTCGACCCAGTGATCCGCGGTTTTCAAATCTTCGGCGCGGGCGGCAAGATCGTCGCACTCCACGTCGCCCTTTTCGCGGTACATCAGGTTGAGGTAGGCCATGGCATCGTCATAGTCCGGACGAATCTGGATCGCCTTGTTGAGACTGTCGATGCCTTCCTGAATGGAGGCGGCATTCTTGGCTTTCAGCTCGGTGCAAACCTTCATCTGATCTTTGTTCTTGGGATTCAGATTTTCTTCGGGCTTCATGCCCAGCTTGGCACGTTCTTCCATGCGGGGCTGGTAACAGGCGGTCCAATCGATCACACCGACGGAATAGTAGGGCTCAGGATCGTTCGGGTCCAGGTCCGACGCCATGCGGTAATACTTCTTGGCCTCATCCCACTTCTTCTCGTTCAGGTACAGGTAGGCTATACCCTTGGCGCTGTTCACTTTTTGGTCGCGCGACGGATTGGCATCGATCACCTTCTGATATTCGTCGATAGCCTGCTGGGCAATGCTTAAGTTGTCTGGCGAGTCGACACCAGGAATGTACTGGGAAACGAACGCCGTCGCCAGATACATGCGAGCGTTGATCAGTCCCGGATCGAGTTGAACGGCTTTCTGGAAGTGGACGATGGCCTGTTCGTAGTGGTTGTTCTTGTAGGATTCCACGCCCTTGTTGAGCTGGTCACGCGCCCTCAGCTTGTCGCAACCGACAGAGGAGAGGAGCGCCAGCGTTACGGCTGCCAGCGTAATGAGTTTAAAGTTCTTATTCATTGCGGTATAAGTCTCCCTCGACAGAGCATCCTAGGCCCAGAGACCTCGGTTTGACAAGCGCGGCATGACAAGCGGGGCCGCGGCAGCACGGAAGCGGCACGCTCCCGTGCAGTGGGCCGAATACGAAATGCGCACTCCGGGCTTGCCCGGCGGGCGGTTCAGTTGCCCGCTTCGATCTTGGCGGTAATGAGACCAACCTTGTCCACACCAGCGGCGTGGGCCAGATCGATCACGGCAGCGACATTAGCGAAGGGGATGGGATCATCGCCCTTCACGAACATCACCTTTTCCGCGCGTTGCTTGTAAATGTCGGTCAGACGGCCCTGCAAGTTGTCCCAGGTCGCGTCTTCGTTGTTGATCTTGACGCCCGGCTCCGAGCCAGCGCCACGGTCGATCAACTGCACGACGATGGTACGGTCGGGGGTATTGTTCTTGGGGGCGTTTGGCGGCGGCGGCTGAGGAACCAGCGCGTCCAGGCCTTTGGGAGTTACCGGCGAGATCACCATAAAGATGATCAGCAACACCAGCAATACGTCAATGAGCGGCGTGACGTTGATGTTTGCACTTTGGCCTCCGCTCGGGCCAACTGCCATTCCCATGGTCGTTCTCCTCTATTGCCCTGGCGCAGCCGGAGCTGGCGGGGCGCTTGGAGCCGTTTTCTTCTGATCGGTGAGCAAGCCGAGATCATCCACTCCGGCAGCGCGAACACTGTCGACTACCTGCACCACCTCGCCGAAACGGGTGCGCATATCGGCTTTCACGTATACGCGCTTGTCCGGCTTGTTGACCAGACGGTCTTTCACCTTCTGGGTGAGATTGTCGACCTGAATCTGTTCGCTTCCGAAATAGACTTTGTTATCGCGGGTGATGGAGACCAGCAGTGCGTCTTCCTTATCCGCGTCCGGCATCTGCTCCGGGTTGTTGACCTTGGCCATGTCCACGCTGATGCCCTTCTGCAACATGGGCGTGACCACCATGAAGATGATCAGCAGAACCAGCATCACGTCCACCATGGGCGTGACGTTGATTTCCGAGCTGACCTTCGCGCCTTCGTTCCGTTTGGCTAATGCCATAGCTTGATATCTCCCGTGCTGCGCCGCAGCCGTTCCCTTCGCGCTTTGGTTGGGAAGGCCGGCGCTGGATTGCTCCAGCGCCGGACCAGCAACTCACTGCGGAAGCCAGACTGGCGGCTTACCGTCGGGCTGTTACCGGCGGACGTCGCCGCGCTTCTTCAGGAAGTAGTCGATCAGTTCGCTCGACGAGTTGTCCATTTCGACGTCGAACGCTTCCACGCGACCGGTCAGATAGTTGAACATCATGACGGCAGGGATGGCGACGAGCAGCCCGATGGCGGTCGTAACCAGCGCTTCCGCGATACCGCCGGCGACTGCAGCCAGACCGGTGGCCTTGGAGTTGTTGATGCCGATGAAGGCGTTCAGAATGCCCATCACGGTTCCGAACAGTCCCACGAAGGGAGCGGTCGAACCGATGGTGGCGAGGCCGCCCAATCCGCGCTTGAGTTCGGCGTGGACGATGGCTTCGGTGCGTTCCAGAGCGCGCTTGGAGGCTTCAATGGTTTCGCCAGGGATTGCGCCCGGGGAATCCTGGTGAGCCTTGAATTCCATCAGGCCGGCGGTGACCACCTTGGCCAGGTGGCTCTTCTTGTTGCGTTCGGCAACCTTGATGGCTTCATCGATGCGGCCGTCGCGCAGAGCGCCGGCGACTGCCGGAGCAAAGGCGCGCGACTGTTTGCGGGCGGCGCTATAGGCCATCCAGCGGTCGATCATCACGCCGATGGACCAGCCCGACATGATGAAGAGGATAATGACGACGGTACGCGCAACCCATCCCATTGCCTTCCACAGGCCCAAGGGATCGGTCGCCATGGCGCCGCCGCCTTCCTGGACCATCCAGGTGGCTGCGACGTGAACGTGACTGAGAAGTGCTCCTGCTACGTGAGTTGCGAACATGAGTTGCTTTTCCCTCCTCGGAACTCTCTACTTTACTTGGACACTTTGATGCGCTTTGTGGTGCCCACCGGCGGATAAGAATTTCAGTTACCGACGGGTGCGAAGGTTCTTCGTCGCACTGGCACAAACCCGAAAGGCCATCCCTGGTGTGAGCGGAGTACAGCGACCGTTCCCGGGCTCCGAAAAGCCCCTCCCGGCCACCGGAAATAAGGTGGGAAAGGGGAGGGCCATGCACACTGCTACCACGTAATCCGAACCTCGCCACGCTGGGGAGTTTAGCCCCCGGCGAGCGTGAAGTTTACCTGCACCTGCGTATCGACCTCAACCGGCTCCCCGTTCAGCAGGTACGGCTTGTACTTCCACTGCTTCACGGCTTCGATCGCGGCCGGGGCCAGCATCGGGTGTCCGCTGATCAATTGCAGGTTCTGAATATTACCCTCTTTGCTGATCTGGGCCTGGAGAATGACCACGCCCTGAATACGCGCCTGGCGCGCCAGCGGAGGATACGTCGGAGGAACCTTGCGGATCAGAAGACCCTGCGAAACGCCCAGCGAAACACGAACCCGCTGCGGGGTGGCGATCTTCGGCACGGCGACCGGAGTGCTGCTGAGCACGCTGCCGATGACCCCGCCCATCGATCCACCCGGAACGCCGCCGGGAACGCCGCCCACTACGCCAGCCGAGGCCATGGATGGCGGAGGA
>Ga0335083_10004511_pt1 | contig 17711 bp, 18 predicted proteins | sample Lox_Sample_42_FD_206716 | JGI IMG/M metagenome (GOLD analysis project Ga0335083, IMG submission 206716) | Soil microbial communities from Loxahatchee National Wildlife Refuge, Florida, United States - Lox_Sample_4.2 | ecosystem: Environmental > Terrestrial > Soil > Wetlands | place: USA...
GATGATCTGCCCGATGAATGTTGCGTTGATTTCCATGGTTTCCTGCCGGAGGGGCTACCGGGCTTCAGCCGGCGAGCTTGGACAGCAGCGGGTTGCCGGTGGCGAAATACATCGCAAGACCCACGCCGATCAGGAACGCCGCGTCGATGAGGCCCGCGAGCAGGAACATCTTGGTCTGCAGCATCGGGGTCAGCTCGGGCTGACGCGCGGCGGACTCGAGGAACTTCGAGCCCATGATGCCGATGCCGATACAGGCACCGATGGCGCCCAGGCCGATGATGAGGCCGATCCCCAGCGCGGTGTAGGCCTGAACAGTTGCAATAGCTTCCATGGTCAATGATCTCCTTCGTTGAACTTGGGCGATGGACTCAGTGGTGTTCCTGGGCCATCGAGATGTAGACGATCGGCAGCACCGTGAAAATGTAGGCCTGGAGCAGCACGATCAGGATGTGGAAGATCGCCCAGCCGGCGCCGAGCAGGATCTGCAGCAGCACGGAGAGCGTGCTGCCCACGGTGAAGCCGGTGGCGGCGAGGCCGAGCAGCGCGATCAGCATGAACAGCAGCTCGCCCGCGTACATGTTGCCGTAGAGTCGCATGCCGAGCGAAACCGGCTTCGCCAGCAGCTCGACCAGGTTCAACAGGAGGTTGGCCGGGAACAGCCAGATGCCGAACGGCGCCGCGAACCACTCGTGCAGGTAGCCGCCGAGGCCCTTGGCGTAGATGCCGGCGCCGATCACCAGCAGCAGCACCACCGAAGCCATGGCCATCGTGCCGTTGATGTCGGCCGTGGGCAGCACGCGCCAGTGGCCGGCGCCGAAGCCCGCAGCCACCTTGCCTGGCAGATCCACCGGCAGCAGGTCGAGGCAGTTCAACGCCACGACCCAGGTGAAGAGCGTGAACGCGAGGCCGGTGAGGAATTCGCGGTTGCCGTGGAAGATGTCGGCCACCTGGCCGTCGATCCAGTCATAGACGAACTCGACGAACGCGAGCAGGCCCTTGGGCTGGCTGGTGGTGGCCTTGCGCGCGGCCGCGTACAGGAGACCGCCGATGAGCGCGGCCATCGCGGCCGACATGATCAGCGTGTCGATGTTCCACGTCCAGAAACCCTTGCCCACCTGCAGATGCGTCAGGTGGTGCGAGATGTATTCGGTCGGCGATTCGGCTTGCTCTACGGCCATCCGGAACTCAATTCCCATTGCGTCCCGCGCGCAGCGGAACCCACCAGAACACCACCAGCGTCGCCAGGTACGAACCGAGCAGCGCCGGCCAGGACAGCCACGGCACCCGTGCCGCGGCCAGAAACATCGCCACCGTCAGGCCGACCTTGACCAGCTGGCCAAACAGCAGCCGCGCCAGGGCACCCCCAGCAGTGGCTGACGGTCGCAAGGCATTGAAGGTCATGTACAGATTGGCGATGACGCCAATCAGACCGCCCCCCAGCGCCGACAGCCCGACCGCTTTGCCCCTCGCGAGGAGCCCGATCAGTCCCGCCGCCAGCGCAACGCCGAGCTGCACTTTGAGGATGCGCAGGGCAAGAGGCCGGATGACGGTGTCGGCCGAAGGCTCTACTGCATTCATTTCAGCGGTTTCGCCCGGGCGACAAAGGCGCGCGATTATAGGGGCGGGAAGTGCCGTCTTCAACAAAAGCACCGCCCTAAAAGAAGTTACTGGATGTGGTTCAGGATTCCGTCCAATTCATCGAGACTGTTGTAGGTCACGATCAGGCGGCCCTTGCCCTGCGCGCCGTGCTCCAGCTTCACCGTGGCGCCCAGCCGCTCGGCCAGGTCATCCTGCAGGCGCCGGATGTTCGGGTCCAGACCGCCCTTGCCAGCGGCCGCCGCGGGCCCCGCCGCTTTCGGTTCCAGCAGCCGGCGCACCAACGCTTCGGTCTCGCGTACCGACAATCCCTTGTGCGCCACGATGGCGGCGACTTCGATCTGCTGGCGCTTGCCGGTCAGCGACAACAGGGCGCGCGCGTGGCCCATCTCGATTTCACGCCTTTCGAGCCGCTCGGACACCTCCGCCGCCAGCTCCAGCAGGCGCAGCAGGTTGCTCACCGCGGCGCGCGAGCGGCCCACGGCTTCGGCCGCCTGCTGGTGGGTCAGTCCGAACTCGGCGATCAGCCTTTCCAGCGCCCGGGCCTCCTCCAGCGGGTTGAGATCCTCGCGCTGGATGTTCTCGATCAGCGCCATCGCAATGGCGGCTTCGTCGGGGATCTGGCGGATAACTACCGGGACTTCCTGCAATCCTGCCATCTGCGCGGCACGCCAGCGGCGCTCGCCGGCGATGATTTCGTAGCGCTGCTGCCCCCCCGCTTGCGCCACCCCCACGGGACGGACCACGATGGGCTGGACGATGCCCTGGGAGCGGATCGAATCCGCCAGCTCGCTGAGGGTCTCGGTGCGCATGTCGCTGCGCGGCTGGTACTGCCCGCGCTGCAACAAGTCCACGGGCACTCGGGCGAGCTGCTCGCCAGGCGCCGGAACGGCCCTGCCGGCACCCGCGCCGGCGCCCGCACCACTACCCGGCGGCGCCTGCCCCGCCCCGGCAGCCGGCGCCGCCGGCCGCGCCTGCCCGAGCAGATCGGCCAGTCCACGGCCCAGCGTGGGTTTCTTCTGGTTCATGGCAACAATGATAACGAATCGTCGGCGGGCAGCGAGCCGTCTTCCCGGCGCAGCATTTCGCCCGCGAGCGCGAGATAGGCGAGCGCGCCGCGGCTTTCCTTGTCGTGCAGCAGCGCCGGCTTGCCGAACGAGGGGGCCTCGGCCAGCTTCACGTTGCGCGGGATCACCGTGCGGAACACTTTGTCGCCGAAGTGCATGAGCAGCTGCGCGGCCACCTCGTTCGACAGGTTGTTCCGCGGGTCGAACATGGTGCGCAGGATGCCTTCGATCTCGAGCGCCGGATTGGCGGTGGCGCGGATCTGCTCGATGGTCGAGACCAGCGCCGAGAGGCCTTCGAGCGCGTAGTACTCGCATTGCATGGGGATCAGCACGCTGTCGGCGGCCACCAGCGCGTTGAGCGTGAGCATGTTCAGCGCCGGCGGACAGTCGATGATGATGACCTCGTAGTGCTCGCGCACCGGCGCCAGCGCCTCGCGCAGGCGTTGCTCGCGGCCGGCGCCCTGGCCGATGAGCCCGACCTCGGCCGAGGTGAGATCCTGGTTGGTGGGCAGCACGTCGAGGTTCAGGCCGTCGGGGCTGCGGATGCACTGCGCCACCGTGCATTCTCCGAGCAGCAGCTCGCAGCTGCCCTGCGCGACCTCGGCCTTGTTGATGCCGCAACCCGTGGTGGCATTGCCCTGCGGATCCATGTCGACCAGCAGCACGCGGCGACGCGTCGCGGCCAGCGACGCCGCGAGATTGACGGCGGTGGTGGTCTTGCCGACCCCACCCTTCTGGTTCGCCACTGCGATCACGCGCCTCATCCCAAAAGTGTAACCGGCACGGGCCTGCCACTGCAGCTAAACTAACGGCCCATGCGCAGGATGTTTTCGGGACTGCTGGTGCTGGCGATCTTCGCCGCGATCACCATCGGGGTGTGGGCCTGGGCCAACCGGCCCAATGCCGAGCCAGCCTGGCCCAACATGATCCAGGGCGTGGCATTCTCGCCCTACCAGGAAAGCCAGAACGCCTACCTGCGACAATACCCCACCGACACCGAGATCGACTCCGACCTCGCGCTGCTCGCGCCGCACGTGCATGCGGTGCGCACCTACTCCACCTCGGGCACGCTGGGCGACATCCCCGATCTCGCCGCCAAGCACGGCATGAGCGTCTCGGTGGGCGCGTGGCTGGACAAGGACCTGGCCGTCAACGAGGAAGAAATCGCGCGCGCCATCACGCTGGCGAAGACCAACCGCAACGTGGTGCGCGTGTTCGTCGGCAACGAGGTGCTGCTGCGCGGCGACCTGAGCGTCACCGATCTCGCGGCCTACCTCGATCGCGTGCGCAAGGCGGTGCGCCAGCCGGTGGGCACCGCCGAAACCTGGAGCACCTGGCTCAAGTATCCCGAGCTCGCTTCGCACGTGGATTTCATCGCCATCCACCTGCTGCCGTACTGGGAAGGCCTCGACGTCGACAGCGCGGTGGACTTCTGCATCCGCAGCCTGCAGCTGGTGCAGGCACGCTTCCCCGGCAAGCCGGTGATCATCGGCGAGGTGGGCTGGCCCTCCGATGGCCGCACGCGCCAGTCGGCCGTGGCCTCGCCGGCCAATGAGGCGCTGTTCCTGCGCCGCTTCCTCGCGCAGGCGGAGAAGAAGGAATACCGCTACTACGTGATGGAGGCCTTCGACCAGCCGTGGAAGGCGGCGGGCGAGGGCGGCGTCGGCGCCTACTGGGGCATCTACGACGTGCACCGCCAGGCCAAGTTCGAATTCGTGCAGCCGATCGTGCGCATCCCCGACTGGCGCCTGCTGGCGGGCCTGTCGGTGGGACTGGCCGCGCTGCTGCTGCTGGTGTTCTACCAGCACAGCGGCGCCCTCAAGAACCGCGGCCGCACGCTGCTGGCGCTGGTGGTGTACGCCGCGGCGACCGTCATGGTGTGGGTGATCTACGACTACAGCCAGCAGTACATCACGCCCGCGACGGTGATCGTGGGCGCGGTGCTGATCCTCGGCATGCTGGGCGTGATCGCGGTGCTGTTCGCCGAAGCGCACGAATGGGCCGAAGCGCACTGGGCGCGCGCGCACCAGCGCCTGCTGGTGCCGCAGAAGCACGACCGCAGCTACACGCCCAAGGTCACGGTCCAGGTGCCCGCGTACAACGAGCCGCCCGAGATGATGATCGAGACGCTGGATGCGCTGGCACAGCTCGACTATCCGAACTTCGAAGTGCTGGTGATCGACAACAACACCCGGGATGAAGCGGTGTGGCGGCCGGTCGAGGCGCACTGCGCGAAGCTCGGCGAACGCTTCCGCTTCTTCCACGTCGCGCCGCTGGCCGGCTTCAAGGCCGGCGCGCTGAATTTCGCGCAGGCGCATACCGCCTCCGATTCGGAGATCATCGCGGTCATCGACAGCGACTACCGCGTCGAACCCAACTGGCTCTCCGACCTGGTGCCGAGCTTCCAGAACCCGCGCATCGGCATCGTGCAGGCGCCGCAGGATTACCGCGACGAAGGCGAAAATGCCTTCAAGGCCATGTGCTTCGCCGAGTACCGCGGCTTTTTCTACATCGGCATGATCACGCGCAACGAGCGCAACGCCATCATCCAGCATGGCACCATGACGCTGGTGCGGCGCACGCTGCTGGATTCGCTGGGCGGCTGGTCGGAGTGGTGCATCACCGAGGACGCCGAGCTCGGCATCCGCGTGTTCGAGGCCGGCTTCGAGGCGTTGTACCTGCCCAAGAGCTACGGCCGCGGCCTGATGCCGGACACCTTCCTCGACTACAAGAAGCAGCGCTTCCGCTGGGCATACGGCGCGATGCAGATCCTGAAGTCGCATGCCGCTTCGATCCTGCTGCCCAGCCACAGCACGCTCACCGCCGGCCAGCGCTACCACTTCGTCGCCGGCTGGCTGCCGTGGGTGGCGGATGGCGTGAACCTGCTGTTCAACCTCGCGGCCATCGCCTGGTCGGTGGCCATGGTGCGCTATCCCGACAAGGTCGATCCGCCGCTGATGATCTTCTCGCTGCTGCCGCTGTCGCTGTTCCTGTTCAAGCTCATCAAGCTGGTGCACCTCTACGTGTATCGCGTCGGCGTGAATTTCCGCCAGACCTGCGCTGCGGCGCTGGCGGGCCTCGCGCTGTCGCACACCATCGGCCGCGCGACCCTCAAGGGCCTCGTCACCCGGTCGATGCCGTTCTTCCGCACGCCCAAGCGCGCCCAGGCCAGCGCCATCCTCTCGGCGCTGGGCGCCGCGCGCGAGGAGTTCATCATCATGCTGGGCCTGTGGGTGTCGGCCATCGGCGTGCGGCTGATTCCCACCGAGGTGGCGAGCCCGGACCTGTCGATGTGGATCATCGCGCTGCTGATCCAGTCCACGCCGTATTTCGCGGCGGTGTGCGTTTCGCTGATCAGCGCGCTGCACCTGCCGGCCAAGCTGCTGCACCAGGGGCCGCCGGCCACGGACGACGCGGCCCCGGCGCCGGTGTGAACGGCTCCGGCGCTCAGCCGGTCCGCGCGATCGTGAGCAGGTGACGCTCGGCCGCGAGGCCGGGCACCTCGACGCGCCGCGCGTCGAGCAGGCGCCATCCCTGAGGCAGCGCCGCGATTTCCGCCGCGGGCAACCGGCCTTTCATCGCGATCACCCGCGTCGCCGGGCCGCACAGTCCCTGCACGCTGGCGAGCAGCTCGGGCAGCGCCGCGTAGGCGCGCGCGATGACACACTCGTAGGGTCCGCCGTGCTGTTCCGCGCGCTGGTGCACGGCCGTGACGTTCTTCAGCCCCAGCGCGCGCACCGCGTGCGCCACGAAGCGGATCTTCTTGCCGTTGGAATCGATCAGCGTGAAATGGCGCCCGGGGCACGCCACTGCCAGCGGCAATCCGGGGAAGCCCGCACCCGTACCCACATCCGCCACGCGCGTGCCGGCCAGCAGTGGCGCGGCCGACAGTGAGTCGAGCAGATGATGGGTGACCATGGCGCGGCGCCCGGTGAGCGCAGTGAGGTTGTAGGCCCGGTTCCAGTGCTGCAGCTCATCCAGCAGCTGCAGCAGCCGTGCGACGGCGGTGGCGTCGAGCCCGACACCGAGCGCCGCGGCGTCGCGCACCAGCGCCGCGGGTTCGGCATCGGCCCGCGCAGCCCCGCTCATGCCCGGCGTGGCCCGGCCGCGGCCGGCGCCCTCCGGCTGGCGGGCGCTGCGGGCCATGCGCGCGGCGCGTCACCGGTTTCCTCCAGCGTGGGCTGCATGAGCCGCGCGCTGCCGCGCTGTTCGAAGACATGCGCCGTCCAGCCCGGCAGGCGCGCGATGGCGAACAGCGGCGTGAACAGGCGCGCATCGATGCCGAGCGCGTCGTACAGCGTGGCCGCGTACAGGTCGACGTTGGCAGGCAGGCGCTTGCGCTCGCGCACCAGCGCCTCCACGGCCACCGCCACCTCGTGCAGGCGCGTGTCGCCACTGGCGGCCGACTGCTGCGCGGAGAGCTCGCGATGCACGAGGCTGCGCGGATCCACGTCGCGATAGACGCGATGCCCGAAGCCGGGCACGCGCTCGCCCCGCTGCAGCAGGGCGCGCACGGCCGCTTCCGCCTGCGCGACCGACCGCAGCGGCTTGAGCGCGCGCAGCACGTCTTCATTGGCGCCACCGTGCGCACGGCCGCCCAGCGCGCCCAGCGCGCCGACGATGGCGCTGTGGTAATCGCCGCCCGTGGAGGCGATCACGCGGGCCGTGAAACTCGAGGCGTTGATCACATGCTCGGCGTACAGCAGCAGCGAGAGTTCGAGCCGTCGCGCGCTGTCCGCGTCGGGCGGCAGACCGCGCAGCAGCCGCAGCAGGTGCGCCGCCACCGAGGGCTCGGCGCCGGCGGTCGCAATGCGGCGGCCACCGGCGTGGTAGTGGTGCCAGTACAGCAGCATGGCGGGCATGGCGCCCAGCAACCGCGCGCACAAGCCGGCCGGCGTGGCTGAGGCCGTTTCCGGATGCAGGTTGCCGAGCAGCGAGACGCCGCTGCGCAGCACTTCCATGGGATGCGCGCGCGCCGGCAGCGACTCGAGCAGGCGCCGCACGGGCAGCGGCAACACGCGCGCGGCGCGGATCTGGCGCCGGAAGCCCGCCAGCTGCGGCGCGGTGGGCAGCTCGCCCGTGAGCAGCAGCCAGGCGATCTGTTCATAGCTGCCGTGGGCGATGCAGTCACTCAGCCGGTAGCCGCGGTAGGACAGGCCGCCATGCGCGGGGCTCAGGCTGCTGACGTCCGTGCTGCGGGGGATGCCATCGGCATCGAAGCGCAAGTTGTCTGCGCGCTGGCCGGTGCGAGGGTCGAGCGCGGCGCGCGGAGCCTCGCCCATACGCGCTTCAGCGCTGGGCGGAGAACAGCCAGGTGCGGCGATACACGGTCTGCAGCGCGGGCTGCTGCTTCGAGTAATAGTCGGCGATCACCTTGATGTCGGCCTCGTTGAGCGTGTTGACGAACGTGCCCATGACGAGGTTCTTGCGGTTGCCGAGCTTGTAATCGAGCAGCGCGCGTTCCAGGTAGTCGGCGTGCTGGCCGGTGAGCGAGGGATAGGTACTGGTCAGGCCGATGCCGTCCCTGCCGTGGCAGGAGGCGCACAGCTGCGTCACCTTGTCGGGCGTGGTGCCGATGACGGTCCCGGTGCTCTTCACCGCCATGCCGGAGAGATAGGCGGCCACGTCCTGCATGTCCTGGTCGGACAGCGAGCTGGCCTGGGAGTACATGGTGCCGTTGGAGCGCTCGCGGGCCTTGTAGGCCTTCAGCGCCACGACGATGTAGTCGGCATTCTGGCCGGCCAGGCGCGGCACGTTGTACGTCGGGTAGACGCTCTTGTAGTTTTCGATGCCGTGGCAGCCAAGGCAGGTGTAGGCCAGGACCTTGCCGCGCTGGGCGTCGCCCGCCGCATGGGCCGGGGCATGGATGGCCAGCGCCAGCCACAGCGACGCGGCCGCGGCCAGGGCCCGGAATTGGATGCAGGACGGACTCAGCGATGGCATACCCGACTCCCGAAAACGGCGCAAAGTGTACGGGATTCAGCACAGGATTTACCACTGCATGATTGCACTGATACAGCGCGTGAGCGGGGCGAGTGTGAGCGTTTCGGGCCGCATCGTCGGCGAAATAGGCGCCGGACTGCTGGTCATGGTCGGCGTGGTGCCAGCCGATGACACGGCCTCCGCCATGCGCCTGCTGGAGCGCATCCTCGACTATCGCGTGTTCCCCGATGCGGCGGGCCGCATGAACCTGAGCCTGCGCCAGCACGGCGGCGGCCTGCTGCTGGTGCCGCAATTCACGCTCGCGGCCGATACGCGCCGCGGCAACCGCCCGGGTTTCGCAACCGCCGCGCCCCCCGCCCAGGCCAGGGCGCTGTTCGAGGCGCTGCTGGCCGCCGCTGTCGCCGCCTGGCGACCCGTGGCGAGCGGGGAATTCGGGGCGGACATGCAGGTCCGCCTCACCAATGACGGTCCTGTGACCCTGTGGGTCGAATCCGGGCCGCCACTTGGCCTATGATGGGAAACTTAATCTGGAGCGTGATTTATGGACCTTTTCTCACCCCGCCACCTGCTCATCATCCTGGTGATCGTCCTGCTGGTTTTCGGCACCAAGAAGCTCAAGACCATCGGCTCGGACCTGGGCTCGGCGGTGCGCGGCTTCAAGAAGTCGATGAATGAAGGCGACTCGGAGGAATCGGCCAAGCAGCTCGCGGCCCAGAACGCTGCGCAGAGCACCGGCCACAAGCCCGACGCCGAATTTCCCGAGGTGGCCGCCGGCAGCAAGCCCAAGAGCGGTCCGGACGCCTGAGGCCCGCGCCCGGGTCTTCGAGTTCGCATGTTCGAAATCGGCTTTTCCAAGATCGTCCTGATCTTCGGCCTGGTGCTGGTCGTGCTGGGCCCCGAAAAGCTGCCGCAGGTCGCGGCCACCGTGGGCCGCTGGGTGGGACGCGCGCGCGCCATGGCGCGCCAGTTCCGCGACCAGCTCGACCAGGAAGCGAGCACCCTCAAGTCCGGCGTCAAGCTGGATGACCTGAAGGTGGACCTGAACGCGCGCCCGGCACCGCCGCCGGCCTCGCCACCGCCTGCCGCGCCGCCGGCTGCCGCGCCGCCGGCTGCACCCAAGGATCCATGAGCTCCGACCCGGAGTCGCTGCGCGAAGGGACGCTGATCTCCCACCTGCTGGAACTGCGCGATCGCCTGATGCGCGCGTTCCTCGCGGTCGCGCTGGTGAGCATTCCCTGCATCTGGAAATCCAACGAGCTGTTCGAATACCTGGCGAAGCCGCTGCTGGCGCAGATGCCGAAGAACGCCTCGCTGATCGCCACCTCGATCACCGCGCCGTTCACCACGCCGATCAAGCTCGCCATCATCGTCTCGATCCTGATCGCGATGCCGTACGTGCTCTACCAGGCCTGGGCGTTCGTCGCGCCGGGCCTGTACCGCCACGAGAAGCGCTACGCCATGCCGCTGCTGGTCTCGGCCATCATCCTTTTCTACTGCGGCTGCGCCTTCGCCTACTGGGTGGTGTTCCCGCTGATCTTCAATTTCTTCGTGCACACCGCGCCCGCCAACGTCACGTTGATGGCCGACATCGACATGTACCTCGACTTCGTGCTGGTGCTGATGTTCTCGTTCGGCGCTGCGTTCGAGGTACCGGTGGCCGTGGTGCTGCTGGTGAGCCTGGGAGTGGTGAAGATCGAAAAACTCACCAGCATCCGCGGCTACGTGCTGATCGCGGTGTTCGTGATCGCGGCCATCCTCACCCCGCCTGACGCGGTGTCGCAGACCATCATGGCGGTTCCCATGTATCTGCTGTATGAAGGTGGCATCATCTTCGCGCGCATCCTGTTGCGCGGGCGCAAGGACGGCGAGGATAAAAAAGAAGGGGAGGCGACGTGACCAACGGAACTGCTCCTGCCATCGGGGAGCCAATCGCCCCGCGCGCGGCGCAGGCCGAGCTGTTCGGCCAGCCCATCGGCCTGTGGACGCTGTTCATGACCGAGATGTGGGAGCGCTTCAGCTACTACGGCATGCGCGCGCTGCTGGTGCTGTTCCTGGTCGACAGCGTCGCGCACGGCGGCTTCGGCGTCAGCGACAAGACCGCCACGGCGGTCTACGCGCTCTACACGGCTTCGGCCTACCTGTTCAACCTGCCGGGCGGCTGGATCGCCGACCGGCTCATCGGCGCGCAGCAGGCGGTGCTGATCGGCGGCATCATCATCGCGCTCGGCCACATCACCCTCGGCGTCGCGCCCGACGCGCGCGCCTTCTACCTGGGCCTGATGGTGATCGTGCTCGGCACGGCGCTGCTGAAGCCGAATATCAGCGCCATTGTCGCGGGCCTCTACCCGGAAGGCGGCACGCGCAGCGACGCCGGTTTCACGATCTTCTACATGGGCATCAACGTCGGCGCCACGCTGGGGCCGCTGGTGACGGCGTGGCTGGCGCAGACCTACGGCTGGCACTGGGGCTTCGGCGCCGCGGCGGTCGGCATGATCTTCGGCGTGTTCCAGTTCCTGCTGACGCGCCACCGGCTGGGCGGCGCCGGACTCAAGCCCCACACGGCGGATGGCGGCGCCGTCCCCGCCCGCACCCTGCGGCGCTGGCTCATCGTGGGCGGCGTGCTGCTGGCCGTGCTGTTCTCGCTGACGTGGACCGGACAGCTCAACGTCAATCCGATCGGCGCGCAGGTCGTGGCCACGTGGGTCATCGTCGCGATGTCGATCGGCTATTTCTTCTATCTGTTCGTGTTCGCAGGCCTCAAGCCGCTCGAGCTGAAGAAAGTGTGCCTGCTGCTGGTGCTGTTCCTGGGCTGCGCCCTGTTCTGGTCGGGGTTCGAGCAGGCAGGTTCCTCGTTCAACCTGTTCGCCGATCGCTACACCAACCGCATGATCGGCAGCTTCCAGATTCCGGCCGGCTGGTTCCAGTTCGTCAATCCCGGTTTCATCCTGATCTTCGCACCGGTGTTCTCGGCGCTGTGGGTGAGACTGGGACGGCGCAACCTCGATCCCTCCTCGCCCGTGAAGTTCGCGCTGGGACTGGTCGGCATGGCGCTCGGCTTCGTGATCATGGCGATGGCGGCGCGTTACGTCGCGGCGGGACAGAAGGTCGGCATCAGCTGGCTCACGCTCACGTACCTGTTCCACACTTTCGGCGAGCTGTGCCTGAGCCCGGTGGGTCTCTCGGCCGTCTCGCAGCTCGTGCCGACGCGCTTCGTGGGCCAGAGCCTGGGTGTGTGGTTCCTCGGCACCGCGCTGGGCAATCTCATCGCGGGCCGCATCGCGGGTGACTTCGACGCCAACAACGTCGCCGCCATGCCCGGGCAGTACCTGAACATCTTCTGGTTCGGCATCGTCTGCGCCGTGCTGCTGCTGTTCGCGGGTCTCGCCATCCACCGCTGGATCCAGAGAAGCAGCCCATGAACACCCGCGCCGCGGCGGTGGCCCAGCTCACCTGGCGCGCGGTGCTGCTGGGCGTGGTGCTGGCGGTCCTGATGGCGGCCGCGAATGCCTACCTCGGCCTGTTCGCGGGCATGACCATCGCGTCGGCGATTCCCTCCGCGGTGGTCTCGATGGCGGTGCTGCGCCTGCTGGGCGCGCAGGGCAGCATCCTCGAGCACAACATCGTGCAGACCGGCGGCTCCGCCGGTTCGAGCACCGCCACCGGCGCGATCTTCGTGCTGCCGGCGCTGGTGATGCTCGGCCACTGGAACCACTATCCCTATCTGTGGGTGGTCGCTTTCGTGGCGATGGGCGGCGTGCTGGGCGTGCTCTTCTCAGTGCCGCTGCGGCGTGCGTTGATCATCGACCAGAAGCTCGCGTTTCCCGAAGGCACGGCCGCGGCCGAGGTGCTGCGCGCAGGCGATGATCCGCAGCAGGGCGCAAGGCTGCTGGCGCTGGCCGGCGCCGGCGGCGCGCTGCTGAAACTGGCGGGCGCCAACGGACTGCGCCTGGTGCCCGATGCGGCCGCGGCGGCGGGCTTCGCGGGCAAGAGCCTGCTCTACATCGGCACCAGCCTGTCGGCCGCCATGCTCGGTGTCGGCTATGTGTGCGGCCTCAACGTCGGCATCGTGATCATCTCGGGCAGCATCATTTCCTGGAACATCGCGCTGCCCATCTACAGCCACTTCGTGTCGGCCGGCACTGCTGCGGGCATCGACGCCGCGTACGCATTGTGGAGCCAGCACCTGCGCTATCTCGGCGTGGGCGCGATGCTGGTGGGCGGTGTCTGGACGCTGATCGCGCTGCGCGGTTCGATCATCAACAGCGTGAAGAGCGCGCTCAAGGCCACCAGCGGCGCGGCCGCCGCGGCCCTCGACGAACGCGAGCGCGACCTGCCGATGCGCTGGGTGCTGATCGGCATCGCGGCCTGCACGCTGCCGCTGCTGTTCATGTACCACTCGGTGGTGGACAGCTTCGCGCTCAGCGCGGTGATGGCACTGATGATGATCGCGCTGTCATTCCTGTTCTGCGCGGTGTCCGCGTACATGACGGGTCTCGTCGGCGGCTCCAACGATCCGGTGTCGGGCATGATCATCGCCACGGTGCTGTCGGCATCGGTGATCCTGCTGGGCCTCACGGGCGCGAATGCCGCCATCGGTCCGGTGGCGGCGATCATGGTCGGTGCGGCCGTGTGCTGCGGCGTGTGCCTCGCCAGCGACAACCTGCAGGATCTCAAGTGCGGCCATCTGATCGGCGCATCGCCCTGGCGGCAGCAGCTCATGCTCGCCGTCGGCGCCTGCACCGCGGCGCTGGTGCTCGCGCCGGTACTGAACCTGCTGGCCAGCGCCTACGGCATCGGCATCGCCGACGCCGCACATCCGAAGCCGCTGCTCGCGCCGCAGGCCACGCTGATGGCCACAGTCGCGCAAGGCCTGTTCGGCGGACAACTGCAATGGAATTTGATTGCGATCGGCGCGGTGATCGGCGTGGCCGTGATCCTGCTCGATGTGCTGCTGGAAAAGCGCGGCAGCACGTTCCGCACGCCGGTGCTGGCGGTGGCGGTGGGCATCTACCTGCCGCTGGATGTCACGTCGCCCATTCTGCTCGGCGGTGTGCTCGCCTGGTTCGCGGAGCGCGCGCGCCAAGGCAAGCCTCACGAAGAATCCATCGCGCGCCGCGGCACGCTCTACGCAGCGGGCATGATCGCCGGTGAATCACTGATGGGCGTGCTGATCGCGATCCCGATCGTGCTGACGGGCCGCGCCGATGTGCTGGCGCTGCCCGAGGTGCTGCAGATGGGGAGCTGGCTGGGCATGTTGCTGCTGGCGGGCCTGGGCTGGGCGCTGTATCGCGCCGCGACGCGGCCCGCAAGCTGAACCACTGCGCGGCGTCACCCTCCGCGCCGCGCGTAGCGAACCCGCTCAGCGCCGACGCAGCGGTTCGCGCGGTGGCGGTGGCGGTGGCGGCACCGGCCAGGGCGGCATGCCATCCTTGACCACGCGTTCGCTGGCCACCTTCAGGCGCGCCAGCGCACGCTCCCAGCCGGCGCGCAATTTGAGGAAGTAGCTGTCCCACGGGCCGCCCACCGGCACGCCCGATCCCAGCAACCGCAGCGCGGTCACGCCGTCTTCCACGGCGAGCAGGAAATCGTCGACGATGACATCCTCGACCGGCGGCATGCCCGGCGGGTGCATGTAGAGCAGTCGCAGGCGACGCTCGGGGTCGAACACGTCGATATGCGCTTCGCGTTCGACGCCGGCTTCGAGCAGCACCCAGTAACGCCCGTCCACCTGCGGCGAGACATGCGCGTCCCTCGCATACCAGACCTTCAGCAACACCGGGTCCACCAGCGCGCGCCACACCACCGCCGGCGGCGCCGCGATGTCGATGCGACTGGCGTAACCTCGAACTCCCTCAGGCACGCGCACCACTCCTGTCGCGCCACCACACCAGCGCCAGCGGCGCCAGCGACACGGCGATGATGCCGAGCGTGACCAGGCCGAAATTGCCCTTCACCCACGGCAGATTGCCGAACAGATATCCGCTGGACAGCAGCAATCCTACCCACGCGACGGCGCCCGCGACGTTAAACAGCTGAAAGGTGGCGAAACCCATGCGCGCGATGCCCGCCACGAACGGCGTGAAAGTGCGCACGATCGGCACGAAGCGCGACAGCAGCACCGCGAGGCCGCCATGGCGTTCGAAATAGTCGTGCGTGCGTTGCAGGTGATCCATCCTGAGCCAGCGGTATCGGCCACTGAAAGCCACCTGTCCGACCTTGCGGCCGATCAGGTAGTTCAGCGAGTTGCCGGCACTGGCGGCCACGGCCAGCAGCAGGAACGCCGGCACCGCGCGCAGGTTGCCGCTGCGGTCGATGGCCGCCAGGGCGCCGGCGGCGAACAGCAGCGAATCGCCAGGCAGGAACGGCGTGACCACGAAGCCGGTCTCGGCGAACACGATGAAGAACAGCAGCGCGTATACCCACAGGTGATAGGCGGCGAGCGCATCCGCCAGGTGTCGGTCGAGATGCAGCACCAGGTCTGCGATCGCATGCAGCCAGTCCATGGCCGCTAGCGGGAGCGCAAGGTCTGCAGTGCGAGGCCGACTTCGGTGTCGCGCCGGGCCAGCGTCGGTGGCTGGTCGTTCGCGTCCAATTCGCCGGGCGGTTGCTCGTAGCCATCCAGCACGGTGTCGGGCGTGATACCCGTGCCCTGGATGGAGGCGCCCGAGGGCGTGTAGTAGCGCGAGGTGGTGAGCTTGAGCGCCTCACCGTCGGACAGCGGAATGATGGTCTGCACCGTGCCCTTGCCGTAGGTGCGCCGGCCGATGAGCGTGGCGCGGTGGTTGTCATGCAGGGCGGCGGCGAGGATTTCCGCGGCCGAAGCCGAGCCGCCATTCACCAGCAGCACCAGCGGCGCCGCGTGCAGCAGATCGCCGGGATGGGCCTCCATGCGGAAGCGCGCATCGGCGCTGCGCCCCTCGGCGCTGACGATGGTGCCGCTGTCGAGGAAATCGTCGGCCGCCTGCACCGCGCTCTCGAGCACGCCACCGGGATTGTTGCGCAGGTCGATCACCAGGCCGCGCAGCGCGGCGGGATTCCTGCCGCCGCCCTGCAGATCCCTGAGCGACCGTTCGATTTCGGTGGCGGTGTTGTCGCTGAAGCTGCTGACGCGCAGGTAACCGTAGCCCGGCGCCAGCAGCTGCGCGCGCACGCTCTGCAGCGCCACCTGGTCGCGCTGCAACGCGAATTGCAGCACCCGATCCGCGCGCCGCACCGCGAGGTGCACCAGGCTGCCCACCGGACCGCGCATGCGCCCGATGGCGCTCTGCAGGTCCGCGGCCGTGAGCTGCACGCCATCGATGTCAAGGATGGTGTCGCCGGGCTGGATGCCGGCTTTCTCCGCCGGCGAACCCCGCATGCGGCGGACCACGTCGATGCGCCCGTCCACGGCCTGCACTTCGATGCCGATGCCGGCGTAGCCGCCGTTGGTGCTCACCAGCATGTCGCTGTATTCGTCGCGGTTCAGCAGCGTGGAGTGTTCGTCGAGGCTGCTGACCATGCCGCGCACGGCCTGCTGCAACAGTTCATGATCGCCGACCGGATCGACGTAGTTCTCATGCACCCGCTGCAGCACTTCGGCCAGCAGGCGCGCGTCGTTCCAGGGCAGGGTGACCGGGGCGGGCGCATCGCCCGGGATCGCACTGACCGCGGGCGATGTGCCGCCATCGCTCTTGCGGCTGGCGAACACGCTGCCGGACACGGCCGCGCCCACGCCCAGCACCAGGCCCAGGGCGAGACCGAACAGCAAGTGGGCGCGGGAAGACATGCGCCGATCTTACAGCGCGCCGGCGGCAGTGCGAAGCAGCCGCATCGTCAGCCGGTGGAGCGCAGGATCAGGGCTTCGCCGCTGTCCGCAGTGCTGGCGAGTTGCGACTCTTTGACCGCCCAGGCGCCGCTGGGCTCGGTGGCCGCCAGGTACAGCGGCAGCTCCTGCAGCAGATCGACCAGCGGCTGCGGGCGGTTGATCGCGAAGCCCTGGCCGTAGTCGACGCCGATGGCGGCCACGCGGGCGCGGATCTCTTCGGTTTCCACGTACTCGGCCACGGTCACGAGGCCCATGGAATGCGCGAGCTGCGTGATGGCCTGGACCATCGAGTCCGCCTTGGGATCCACCAGCACGTCGCGCACGAAGCTGCCGTCGATCTTCAGCATGCCGATGGGCAGCGAGCGCAGGTAGGCCAGCGAGCTCAGGCCGGTGCCGAAATCGTCGAGCGCCACGTTGCAGCCCAGCGCGCGCAGCTTGCGCATCAGCACTTCCGCGTTGGCGAGGTTGCCGATCGCCGCGCTCTCGGTGAGCTCGAGGCAGAAGCATTCGGGCTTGATGCCGCTGTCGGTCAGCAGCTGGATGGCTTCGGCGCCGAAGCCTTCGTCCTTCAGCGACTGGCCGGAGAAATTGATGGCGAACACGGCCGGCGTCTTGCGCAGCATTTCCGCCAGCGGCCGCAGCTGGCGGATCGCCTCCTTGAGCACCCAGCGGTCGATGTCGGGCATGAACTGGTAGCGCGTCGCGGCCGACAGGAACCGATCCGGGCCCTGGATCTGGCCGTTCTCGTCCAGCATGCGCAGCAGCAGCTCGAAATGCGGCGCGCCGCGGCCGTTCATGGGCGCGATGAGCTGCGCGTACAGCAGCAGGCGTTCATCGCTGATCGCCAGGCGCAACGCGTCGACGAAGTTGATGTCGCTGAAGCGGCGCACGATGCTCTGGTCGGTTTCCTGGTAGACCTCGACGCGGTTGCGGCCGCGATCGTTGGCGGCCTTGCAGGCGGTTTCCGCGGCGGCGAACGCGTGCGCGAACTCATGGGTGCGGCGATCCACCGCCGCCACGCCGACGCTGATCGAAACCTGCAGCGGACCCTCGCCGAGATTGCCGCCGATCTGCTCGGCGCCCGCGCGCAGCGATTCGGCGAAGCCCGCGGCATCGTTGATCACGGCCGGCAGCAGCACCGCGAAACGATCGCCCGAGATGCGGCCCGCGATCGCGCCCGGCGGCAGGCGCCCGCGGATCAGCTCGCCGAGCTGCGCGATGGCGCGATCGCCCACGTGCATGCCGTGGTTGTCGTTGATGAGGTGCATGCGGTTCATGTCGATGAACAGCGCGCTCCAGGG